>OGYI01000816.1_pt1 | contig 35795 bp, 25 predicted proteins | sample 1576521 | NCBI WGS metagenome assembly OGYI01 (sample SAMEA3541484, study PRJEB24748) | human gut metagenome | biome: human gut; feature: human-associated habitat; material: faeces | place: China | collected 2012
ACATGTCAATGTGCAGTTACAATTTCAATGTTGCAGTAAGGATTTCAATTAACCAAATTTCTATGTATTTGATATATAAATAGGAAATAACTATATAAATACATTAAATATAAGTATTTGCTATCTATATGCGTGCCTGCTATGATAAAAACAGTTAAAGCTGCACCGAAATTCGTTCAGACAGTGCTTGCTTTTATATCAGAAGCATATTATTTACGCAGGTTAGAATATTTCTAACTGCTCTTGCTTTATCGGCTGCTTACACATTGTCTCTGAAAAATTATAAGGAAAGAAGGAAAAGAAAACATGAAAGAAATCAGACAGGAATATTTAACAGGTGAACGTGCGCTTTTCCAGGGAAATAATCTGAAAATTTATGATACTATTTTTGCGGACGGGGAATCGCCGCTGAAGGAAAGTCATGATATTGAACTTTTCGGCAGCATGTTTCAGTGGAAATATCCGCTGTGGTACAGCAAAAATATTCTGGCGGAAAATTGTACCTGGCTTGAAATGGCGCGTGCGGGAGTATGGTATACGGACAATATCACGGTGAAAAATGCGGTTATCGAAGCACCGAAGAATTTCCGCAGGTGTCATGGTTTGGTGCTGCAGAAGGTGGATTTGCCCAATGCGGCTGAAACGCTGTGGAACTGTGAAGGGGTTGTGATGGAGCAGGTTACCGCGAAAGGGGATTATTTCGCGATGAACAGCCGGGATATGGAGCTTCATGATTTTACGCTGGTTGGAAATTATTCCTTTGACGGGGTGAAAAACGCAGAGATCCACAATGCAAAAATGCTTTCCAAGGACGCTTTCTGGAACAGTGAAAATGTGACGGTATATGATTCCTTTATTTCAGGGGAATATCTGGGCTGGAACGCAAAGAATCTGACCTTGATTAACTGTACCATAGAAAGCCTGCAGGGAATGTGTTATATAGAGAATCTTGTCATGAAAAACTGCAGGCTGATTCATACTGCGCTGGCTTTTGAATATTCCACAGTGGACGCGCAAATCCAGGGAAAGATAGACAGTGTGCTTAATCCCTCGGGAGGGACCATACGAACGGATGAGATAGGGGAACTGATAATAGAAAAGGATAAGGTGGATCCGGGAAAAACAAGAATTATCTGTCAAAAAGATGGAAAATTCGAAGGATGTGTATGCGCGTAATCGTCATGCCGGGGCTTCTGCTCTATGTATGAAGCGGCGGATGTTTATTCATACTAAAAAAAGTTATGAACGAAAAAACAGACAAGGAGGGATAGAGATGCAGTTTGATTTTGACCGGATTACTGACCGAAGAAATACAGGCTCCCTGAAATGGGATGCCGCAGAGGCAGAGCTTCCCATGTGGGTAGCCGATATGGATTTTCAGACGGCTCCGGCTGTGCTGGATGCACTTCAGCATAAATTACAGAACGGTATATTTGGCTATTCCATAGTGACGGAGGAATGGTATCAGTCGATTATAAGCTGGTGGAACAGAAGGCATGGCTTCCGGATGCAGAAGGAATGGCTTATTTTCTGTACCGGCGTTGTCCCGGCGGTGACCTGTGCCGTAAAACGGATGACGAATGTTGGGGATAACGTGGTGGTGCAGACGCCGGTTTATGATATTTTTTTCCATTCCATTGAAAACCATGGCCGCCATGTACTGGAAAACAGGCTGAAGTATGAAGGAGGAGAATACAGCATCAATTTTGCTGATTTGGAACAGAAGCTGGCCGATCCTCTCACGACAATGATGATACTCTGCAATCCGCATAACCCTACGGGGAATATATGGAGCAGGCAGGATTTGGAGCGTATCGGTGAACTCTGCCGCAGATATCATGTGACAGTGCTGGCGGATGAAATCCATTGTGACCTGACGGTACCCGGCAGCGATTATGTCCCCTTTGCCGCTGTCTCCGAAAGCTGCCGGGACAGCAGCATTACCTGCATTTCCGCGACGAAAGCCTTTAATATGGCAGGACTGCAGACGGCCGCTGTGGTAATACCGGATGAGAGGATCCGGAATATTATGCTCCGGGGGTTAAATGCGGATGAAATTGCGGAACCGAATTCCTTTGCCGTGGACAGTGTGGCTGCCGCCTTTGGAGAAGGGGAGGAATGGCTGGATGCCCTGCGGGAATATCTGGCTGAAAACAGAAGGTACGCAGCAGCCTTTTTACAGAAGGAACTGCCGCAGGTAAAATCGGTGGATTCAAAGGCAACCTACCTGCTGTGGCTGGACTGTACGGGAGTGCTGGGAGATGCGGCGGAACTGGGGCAGTTTCTGCGCCGGGAGACGGGGCTTTATCTTTCTGCCGGAATTTCATACAGAGGAAACGGAATACGGTTCCTGCGCATGAATCTTGCCTGTCCCAGGGAACGGCTCACCGAGGGGCTTAGCCGGCTGAAAAAAGGTGTGGCAGCGTATGAGAGCTGGGCTGTAAAACAATGCTGATAAAGCGTATATATGGAAAGAAACGGGAAATAGGATGAGAAAAGTGATAACAGTTGTGTGCGCGTTTCTCCTGTTTTTGTCTGCCAGCAGTACCTCTTCCCCGGTAGGAAGCGGCGCTGCGGATCTCGGCGCGAATGAAGCCCCGGCTGCGGACGAGTCCCTGGTTCCGGACGAGACCCGAAGTACGGCAGCGGAATCGGCAAAACCGTCGGGGACGGAGGCTGCCGGAGGGCGAAGGGAAAGTGACGGCGGTGAAAATCTTTCAGCTATGGAAACGACAGAACTGAAGGAAAGCAGAAACAGAGAGGAAACGGAAATAAGGAATACAGACAGAGTAAATGTGCAGATAGGTAACGAAAACTTTACGCTAATCCTGTATGATAACGATGCTGCGGCCGCTTTTGCGGATTTGCTTCCGCTTACATTGGATATGAGTGAGCTGAACGGAAATGAGAAATATTTTTATCTGGACAGCGGTTTACCGGCAATGGCGGAACCTGTGGGAGACATACAGAACGGGGATTTTATGCTTTATGGAGCGAATTGTCTTGTGCTGTTTTATGACAGCTTTTCAACCGGTTACAGTTATACAAGGCTTGGAAGGGTGGAGAATCCGGAAGGGCTTTCGGCAGCATTGGGAAGCGGCGGTGCGGTGATCTCTTTTCAGAAGCAGTAATTTATCCTGTTATAAAAAATAAATCCCGATATAATGAGCAACATAAACAGCAGAATAAACCAGGCTTGCTAAAAAGCACTTCATGTTGTATACTCAATGTTGAGTATAGCGTATGGAGGTGGTTTATAATGACAAGACTTCTTGTGCTTGGCCTGCTGGATGAACAGCCGATGTCCGGCTATGATATTCAGCAAAAAATAATCGGGGCAGATGCTGAGAGATGGGGAGGCGTGCTGGTCGGTTCCATATATCACGCACTGAAAAAGCTGGAACAGGAAAAGTATATTGAATTGTCAGGTATTGAGCAAACAGGACACAGACAAAAAGCCGTATATAAAATTACGGACAGGGGGAAGGATTATTTACAATCCATCATATTTGATGCATTACGCGAGTCTTCGGTAATATACCCTACATCACTTTACAGCGGGCTCTCTCTTCTCGATAAAATTCCGCGAGAGAATGCCAGGCAGGCGCTGGAGGAACAAAAAAGACTCCTGGATGAAGAATTCTGTGCTCTTGAAAAGGGAGAAAAAACGAATGAGGCAGCAGGTAGGGAGGTTCCTCAGATTTCAAGAATCACTATAGAAAATATGTTCGCAATTATCCGGCAGCAGCAACAGTTCATTGAAAAGATATTAGAGGTGCTGGAGGATTGAAAATAGTGAGGAAAACAATGAAAATAATACTGTTCCTGTTTATTGGACTGCTGTTTTTACTGGTGCTGATAATAGCCATCGGAAAAATTGTCAATGCAAGAAAATATAGAATCAGCTCGGAAGCAGGTGTTCAAAAATCCGAATACATAACCATAGGAGGCATAGAGCAGTATATACAAATCCGGGGACAGGATATTTCTAATCCGGTTATCCTTATGCTGCACGGAGGGCCGGGCAGCAATATGGCATATTATTCATATGGCTGGCAGGCAGATTTAGAGAAGGCTTATACAATAGTCCAATGGGATCAGCGCGGCTGCGGCAATACTTATTACCGGAACAAGCATGCGGAAAAGCCCACTCTGGATTTATTGCTTTCCGATTTGGATGAATTAACAGAGTATATCCGTTTGGAATATGGTAAAGAAAAGGTTATTTTAATGGGCCATTCATGGGGGACGTTTTTGGGTGGGGTTTATTCGGGAAAACACCCTGAAAAGGTATCCGCGTATATAGCTGTAGGCCAGATGGTGGATTTTAAGCTGTCGGAACAGGTGTCCGCACAAGAGGCCATCCGTCTGGCAAATACAGCGGGTAAAACACAGGATGCCCAGGATATCGGCGATGCACTTGACTCGGTTATGTCCTTCCAAAAATTAGATAAACAGAATGCAATGGAATTGATGAAATTCCGGCAGCTGAAGGAAAAATATCTGCCGTCACAATACGGGGATAAAATGGGAGCCCTTCAGATATTCTCTCCATATATGACTCTGAGTGAATGGAAATGGATGCTCAGCTTTGACAGTCTTATTGAATCGAACAGCGAAATTTATAAGGGGCTTCTGTCTGAAAACAATTCATCTGTTTACGATTACAGTTTACAGTATGAAATCCCTGTCGTAATTATCGCCGGGGATTGTGATTGGACAACGCCGTATAGCATGGCGCTTGATTATTTTAACAATATTTCTTCTCCTGATAAGGAATTTATCACTATAAGGAATACGGGACATATTCCTTTCATTGACAAATCAAAAGAGTTTTCGGAAGAATTGCTGAATGCGCTGAACGGCATACCGGTAAATTAGTGATGACGACTTACTGCGGGGCATGCGGCAGAAGTATGCGGATCCTCCATGAAAGAGGTTGACTCATGGCAAGCAAATGTGAGAAGATAGTTTTACAAGATTGTACACTTCGATTTGACGAGAGGCCGGAGTCTGAAAATGTAAGGAGGAAATCCATATGGATTTATTGGAACAATGCCGGATTTGGAACGAAAATGATGAATACCAGAAGATTATAGACGCGATTGAAGCTATCCCGGAATCGGAACTCACTCCGGAGCTTGCCAGTGAACTGGCCCGTGCTTATAATAATGCGGCCGATGTGGAGGACAAGGAATATTTTGAAAAGTCCGTCAGTCTGCTAAAACCTCATGAGGAATATTTTGAGGGAGATCACTGCTGGAATTTCCGGATAGCCTACGCTTATTATTACCTGGATCAGGAGGAGCTGGCCCTGCATTATTTTGAGAATGCACTGGAAGCCAGGCCCGGTGATGAGGATACTATGGAGATGATCAAGGCATGCCGCAGCTGCCTGGCCTGTCCCCATTTTGACAAAAGCTTTCGGGAAAGGACGGAGGAGGCCTGGGCCGCCTTTGTAAAGGAAGAGGCAGAGCTGCGCAGCCTGATGGATCAGAAGGATCAGGAGCAGGGAGGAAACCGAATTCTCAAAAAATGCGGTGACATCCTGCATCTTGCTTTTAAGGATATCGCTTTTGAACTGGGCTTTAACGGGACAAAATATGAGTTAATACTAACCCCCGAGGGAGATAGGGCCAAGCTGTTCGAACTGGTTTATTTCCGGTGTCATGTGCCGGAGCCTGTTTTGGAATACTGGAACATCTGGGTAGGCCGTCAGCCCGGCCATGGTTTCGGCCTGCACCGTGACGGATGGGAAGTATCGGATGATGAGGTACAGGTATGGGCGGAAAAGAAGGACGAGCAGAATGTCAGCCTGGCCCTGTATTGTGAAAAGCTGCTTCCGCTGCTTAAAGAGAAAGAGGAGATGGCATGGTGGATGCTGTATACCCTTACCGATCAGGTTCTGGGTGAAATCCCCGCAATCGCCCATATTTATGGTTTTGAAGTTTTGAAAGAGCCTAAGGAAGAACAATCCATAATACTGACAGATTTACCCCGGGAAATGGAAAATATGGGGATAACTGTTTACAAAGATGCGGACAGTTATCTGGAAAACTGCTACTCCGCCTATGAACTGGAGCCCAGTGATGATCCGGAATCAGACTGGCGTCTGGATGTGTTTGCCGGGGCTACCCGCTGTATCCCGCTTCTGAATGAGTACCTGAACAATGAAAGCAGTGTGATGGATGCTTTTCATAAGGACGGCGCGGTGCCTGGCTTTTTCTGCTATCCTACAGATGACTTTACAGGCGAAGAGCGGGCGAAAAATATGCTGGATTTCCGGGATGCCCTGGAAGAAGCGGTGCTGGAAAAAGCGGGAGAGGACGCGGTCACCTTCCTGGGCGGAGCCAGCGGCCTGTACTGCGGCTATCTGGATTTCATCGCATGGGATTTACCCGCAGTGATGGACGCGGCACGGGAATTCTTTGAAGCAGGCCCGACGGCATGGGCCAATTTCCATACTTTCCGCCGGAATGTATCTGCCGTACGGCTGTATTATCGGGAAGAGGCTGAAGCGGAGACCGAGGAATAGATAGAGGAAGGGCATAAGTGACTGGAAAATCACTTATGCCTTTTTCTGGTACTTTATTTTTCAGGCTTTGTTTCAAACTGCCTGATTACCGCTTTTACAAGAGACAGCGCATCCCTGCCGTCTTTCGGGTATGTAACCGTGCGGTAACGCGGAGTGATGAAGATTTTCTGATCATCAATTTTCCTTTTCCAATACAGCTGCAGGATAAAATCTTCAATGGACCGTTCCAATTGCTGGCCGTCCATAAAAATTGCGAGAATAAAACTATCGTCATTGATTCTTGCCGCGACTGTGTCATCAGGGAAGCAATCCGTTATATTCTGCCTTAACTGCATTAAATACGTTACGAGTTCCTCCCGATCCATATTTTTTGTAAACCTGCGGAAATTTCCCAGCTGCAGCTCCAGGATGCACAGATGGGAATCGGGATTTTTAGTTAAACGGTTATTCGTAAAGAGCAGAAAGCCTTCCATGGTAAAGAGCCCGCTGTCTGCATTTGTATATTTGGCAATCTGTAATTTCTTCTGCAGCCGGAGGATACGGTACAGTAAAATCAATATACCCAGCAGGACGAGTCCAAAGGAAAGGAATACGGTATTAATAAAAACATCTTCGGAGGGTGTAATCCAGCCGCCTTTTGGTAAAATACTGATATTCCATGTGGCGGGAAGGCTGAATTCATGTTTGACGGCGTCGGAATAATCTACCGTGGTATCTGAAGTGGCTATGACTGTCTTGCTGTGTCCGAGAAAATCCACACGCCAGAGTTCATAGTCATAATTGCCGTTCTCTAACTCATTCAGGCCCAAAGAGGAGAGTACATAGCCGCTGTCCATGGCAACTACAATTTCCCCAATAAAATATGTGCCGTTATAGAGCGGCTGTATAAAAAGGAATACATCGCCGTTTTCGTCGAGCAGATTTGCGGGACCTTCCACAACAGGCGTTTTAACGACTTTTGCCAAAGTGATGCTGTATGTAAAGTCAGCCATGTTTTTTCCGATTAAAGAACGGAATTTATCTGCCGGATAAATGTAATCCAGTGTATCTTCTTTAAAGTAGGCAACATAGGAAATATGTTCATTTTCATCCATAAGATCCTGCACCTTTTTATGAAAAAGCGTCAGGCTGCCGGTATCCTCGAAATCAATGGCATAGGATAATTTCACCGCATGGTTTAAGTTCCCGAAGGTTTCATCAAGGCCTCTGTTAAAGCCTGCTTCTACCGTCCGGGCCGCCGCCATACGCTCGGCGGTAATGACGTTTTTAAAGGCTTCAGCCAGAATAAGCATTGCGCCTGCCAGGATAAGAAACAGTATACCGAAAATCATGCCCTGCTTTATCTTATATTTCATCGTGCCCACCATTCAAAAAAAGTGAATAATTAGCCTTCCCGTGACATTTTACATTGTACAGGGCCTTGTCCGCATTGGAAATCAGCGTCTCCAGGGTAAGCCCCTTATGCCATATGCTTGCGCCGATACTGCAATGGATTTCAATCTCCTTATCTTCGCAGTATATAATAAATTTCAATCTGTCAACCAACTCTTTGAGGACGGTATGCAGCTCATCAGAGTTATCGATATCCCGTAAAATCAAAATGAATTCATCGCCGCCGTAACGACCCGCAATCCCGTCATATTTCGCACCATATTCCCGCAGAATGCTGCCTATTTTTTTCAGGGCAATGTCACCGGCCGAGTGGCCGTTCGTATCGTTCAGTATTTTCAGATTATCCAGATCAATAAAACAGAGAGCCAATATATGATCATCCTGTTTATCCTTCAGCATCGCTTCCGCCCGGTCGAGGAAAATAACCCGGGTGAAGGTTCCTGTCAGGTCATCATTTAATCCCTTGCTGGACAGCTGGATAATATTTTCATAATCAATTTGTTCTGAAGGGTCATTGCCCTGATAGACTTTTCTTTTAATCTGCTGCACAGATTTGACCATGTTCTCTATGGTTTGGGACTGCAGCCTGGCATGGCGGTTTACGAAATAATACAGTACCGCCATGATCAAAAGCATTCCCAAAACAGCAAAACCCGCGGATGGCAGCATGGAAAGGAATACCGGCCAGAATTTGACGGTCACCAAAACATCCCAGTTGGAATTCTCCACCGGGCCGTATTCCGTATAGGTAAGTCCGAAGCCGTTATAGCTTTGGAACGAACCGAAATGTCTGTTCAGCATCTGTTCCTCTAACTGATTGGCAGTCATATTCAACAACTTGTAATTGCTCAGGATATCAAGGATAGATGTTCCATAGGTCAAATTGTTTGTGGAACACATGACCAGCCCTTTTGAACTGATCAAAACCGCTTCCGCTGGTGTGGTGGATGTAATTTCGTTTAAAAGACCGGAGATATCATCCAAAACGACTGTGGCAAACAGGCTGCCCGTCATGACGCCGTCTTTGAGCAGCGGGACGATGACGGTATAATTCAGGGTTTTGCCGTCGGCTCCGGCTACGAAGCTGTCTGTAACATAGGGCTGCTTGGAAGCGTAAACCTTTTGCATATGTTCACGGCTTGCCAGGCTTGCCGGTTCCTCGCCCAGGGTATATACAACGATATCCTGATCGACAAAACAAATAAACATATATCCATAAAATTCATTTATGTTATCCAGCACTGCAACTTTTTCTTCCCAGGGAGTATCCGGTTCATAAAAAAGCTCAAGTGATGCAAGGGATTCCAGCAGCTTCAGAGATTCATTTACTTTTTCCGAAATTTGGGCGGAAACACTCTGCTGTATGTTCTTTACGGTTTGCTTCATATCCGTATAGGCAAGAAATGCGTTTTGAAGCAAAAAGCATAAAATGCCCAGAAAAAGGCAGATAATAAAAGCTCTGCGCACTTTTGAATAGGACAGTGCTTCTGCACTTTTTACGGCTTGTTTTTTAACTCTGTTTTTCATAACTTTTCACCTTTAAGGAACCTGGATTGAAAGGATATTACCGCTGAAAACCTGCCGGATCTGCATTTCCGGAAGAAAATCGAAAACGGCACGAACTTTATTGAGTCTGTGTATATATTATATACAGTACATATGTGTTGTGTGTTTATATATTACAACGTTATTGCCGATTAGTCCAATGATTTTTTCGTGCATCCGATAATGCCGGAAAATAAGGAAAGTAAAGGGGATTGACAATCATTTTAACATTTCTGTTGCAAAAGTAAAGTCCATACTCTATAATTATTTGGGTAAGGATCCAAGAATCTGCTTTGAAAGGAGTACGACTATGACGATCCAGGAGGCTTATGGAGAATTGGGCGGAAATTATGAGGAGATGAGTTACCGGATCAATGAAAAATTGCTTCCGCGGCTGATCAGTATGCTGCTGAAGGATTCCAACTATGCTGACATCTGTACGGCTTTGGAACATTGTGACTATGAAGGCGCTTACAGAGGCGCCCATACACTGAAGGGCATCGCTCTTAATCTGGGTCTTACTCCTTTGGCTGAAAAGGCAGGTGCTTTGACAGAAACCCTCCGTAACAGGGAGGAGAATATAAATATCGGGCCGGCATTTTCGGAATTCAAACAGGAATACGAAAATATGGCGGCTGTTTTTTCACAATTGTCTGTGCTGGCGGGAGGCAATGCCCAATGAACACGAAGGAAAAGATTTTGATTGCAGATGATTCCGAAATCAACCGGGCAATGCTGTCTGATATTTTGTCCCCGGATTATGAAGTCCTGGAAGCGTCCAACGGAGAAGAGGTCGTGGAATGTCTGAAGCAGCACAGCTCTGAAATCAATCTTGTTATACTGGACATTGTGATGCCCAAGGCGGATGGTTTCGAGGTATTGGCTGTCATGAACCGGAATGGCTGGATAAACAGCATTCCGGTTATTATTGTTTCATCGGAAAATGCACCGTCTTATATCGAGCATGCGTACCACCTGGGCGCTTCGGAATATATCAACCGTCCGTTTTACAAGGTGGCCATACGGCATCGCATCGAGAATACGGTAAAGCTCCATGCCAAACAAAAGCATTTGGAGAATATTGTAAGTGAGCAGATATATGAAAAAGAAAAAAGCAATATGGTCATGGTGGATATCCTCAGCCATATCGTGGAATTCCGTAATGGTGAGAGCGGCCTCCATGTACTCCATATCCGAACGATAACCGAAGTGCTGCTCAGGCAGCTGAGCAGCGTATGCGGCCAATATGATTTAACCCCGGCCCGGATAGCCCTGATCACCAATGCCTCCAGCCTGCATGATATCGGAAAAATTTCAATTCCCGAAGACATTCTGAATAAGCCGGGGAAACTGGATAAAGAAGAGTTCGAAATCATCAAAACGCACAGTGAGGTAGGCGCGCAGATGCTGGAAGGCCTTACATATTATCAGGACGAAGAGCTGGTTCAGGTGGCGAGGGAAATTTGCCGGTGGCACCACGAGCGATATGACGGGTGCGGCTATCCGGACGGATTAAAAGGCGAAGAAATTCCTGTTTCGGCACAGGTTGTGGCCATGGCGGATGTCTATGATGCTTTAACCACCAGGCGTGTATATAAGCCGGCCTATCCGCATAAACGTGCCATGGAAATGATTTTGAATGGGGAATGCGGTGCTTTTAACCCTTTATTGCTTGACTGCCTGAAGGAAGTGGGGGATTATCTGGAAAGCGAGGTGAAGATCCGTTCGGCGGGGAAAATAAGCAATGATTCCATCCATACGCTGGTGCATGACACGCTCCACAGTATTAATGTTTCCGACAGAACGTTGGATCTGCTGGAGCAGGAGCGTACCAAGTACCAGTTTTATGCTTCCATGACAAAAGAAATCCAGTTTGAATATAATTATGGCTCCGATACACTCATCCTGTCGGAATGGGGCGCTGCCCATGCAGGAGTTAACGAGAGTATACAGCATCCGCAGAGTGATTCCTCCCTGCTCCGGATTTTTTCAGGGGAAGACTTTTGTGATCTTCGCGAGCGCCTGCAGAAGGCTACGCCGCAGAACCCGGTTGTCAGCCGTCGCTATCGCCTGACGCTCCATGGGGAACCGCGATGGTATAAGGCGGTGGCGCGTCCTCTCTGGGGACTGGATGAGGAGGCTCCTCCCACGAAGATCATCGGTAAATTTGTGGATAATGAGGAAGAGCAGAAAACGCTGGATGAGCTCATCGTGCAGGCCCAGCATGACGACCTGACCGAGCTGCTGAGCAGAAACCGCGCGTATGAAGAGATCGTGCTGCGGCTTTCCGATTTGGGAAATACAAAAGCGGCCCTGATGGTCCTGGACATGGATACATTTAAAAATGTGAATGACAGCTATGGTCATTTTTACGGGGATAAAATGCTGAAGGCCTTCGCGGGACGATTGAAAAGAAGCGTCCGTAATTCGGATATCGTGGCGCGCATAGGCGGTGATGAATTCCTTCTGTATGTGGAATACAAAGGCTGCATTCAAAAGCTGGCGGATCGTATTTTTCACATGGTATCCGGCGCTTATGAGGGATTTGAGGTTTCGGCGAGCATAGGGATTGCTCTGGCGCCGGAAAACGGCGTCACGTATGAAGAACTGTTTATATGTGCCGACCAGGCGTTATATGCCTGCAAACAGGCCGGAAGAAACCAGTGGCGTATTTATGATGATTCCATGAAGACGATTTTATCGTCCCATTTCCGGCAGTCAGAGGAAGAAAAGGAGGAGGATACGGTATGATTCGCAGTGCAGCCCGGAGAATTATGGGAATGGTAGCCGTCGTTCTGCTGCTGTCGGTCTTGTCGGGCTGTGGCCGGCAGAAGCCGGAAGAAAAAGTCGTGATCAGGATTCTTTACTCCAATAACTTTAAGCAGGTAGAGGAACTGGTGGAATCGGTTTACGATGACATTGACCTGCAAATAGAAATTTCCCCCTACTCCAGTGAACAGCTCCGCCGTCTGGACAGAGGCGTGGGCCCGGATCTGGTAATCTCACCGCAGCCAGATTCCAATCTGGTGAAGAAGTATTTGCTGGATATCAGTGACACAAAAGCCAGCGCAGCATATGACGGCACGATCATGAATGCGCTGAAGCTGGAAGGGAAAACCTATCTGCTCCCGCTGCCCGGTGTATACAGCGGATATATCGTCAATGAAACATTATTTGAGCGGGCAGGACTGGCAATGCCCGCAAATAATACGGAATTAGTGTCCGCTCTGGCCGGATTAAAGGAAAAAGGGCTCGGCCTGGGAGAAGACGACTTCAATTTTGCTATTAAGAGTGACTATAATACATCCGTGGGGATGTTTTACGTTGGATATATGGTGCCTGATTTTCTGGGAACGGTTGAGGGTATGAAGTGGCTGGCAGATTTTACAGATAAAAAGGCGGCCTTTACCGGCGTTTGGGAAAAGAGCTTTGCACTGTCGGATGCCCTGGTGGAAGCGGGGGTCATGGATCCCGCAGCGATTTCCTTCCAGCGTAATTCCGTCCTCTGTCACCAGCGTCTTGTCAAAGGTACCCTTGCTGCGGCTTTTGGCGATTCGGCACTGTATTATGAGTGTGCGGCAGACAATCGGAAGGCGGCTGAGGAAGGTACGGCAGAGGCCTATACCTACCGGATGCTTCCGCTTCTGAGCGATGAAGGAAATGAACCCTGGTTTCTGTTTTCCCCTTCAGCCCTTCTGGGTGTGAATAATGCGATAAGCGAGGAAAAACAAAACGCCTGCAGGCGTATTCTGGAATTGCTTTCCACACCTGAAGGACAGGAGGCTTTAATGGAGGATATGGGGACCGGAATGTCCTGTCTCACCGATTACCGGCAGAGGGAAGATTTGATACCTGACGGCGTGGAGGAATATGTGGAATCCGGATATATTTATAACGTTTTGTTCCCCAGCAAAACAGTGGAATATCTTGGCGGCTACGTGAGAAAGGTTATGAATGAAAAATGCACGGTAGAAGAGGCTTTACAGGCCATAGACCGGTTTTATTGTGAGGGAACGGATGAATCCTCCTATGACTTTTCGGAGATTGGAACGGTAAGCCGGGATCTGCTGCTGGAAAATTTCAATGTTCGGTTCATGGAAACAGAGCTTGGTAATTTTATAGCGGACTGCGTTGCCGAAGCGTCCGGCGCCCCGATTGCGGTGGTCAATGGAGGAGGGATCCGGGCCAGTTTTTATCAGGGAGTAGTGTACGGCGGGGATATCGCCGTGGTGTGCCCTTTTGATAACCAGATCATCGTACTGGAAATGGACGGACAAACCTTGTGGGATATGTTGGAAAACGGCCTGTCTACCTGTACAGAAGAATTCCCCGGCGGACGGTTTTTACAGGTCTCGGGATTGAATTATATTTTTGACAGCAGCAAACCGGCGGGAAACAGGCTTGTGAGTGTGACCTTGCCGGATGGGAAGGCTTTGGACAGGAATGGAAGCTACCAGGTGGCGGTGACGGACTATATGGCCGGAGCCAGATCTTATGCGGAGGGAAATGGGGACGGATATACAATGCTGAATTTCTATGATGATTCTGTCCCGAAGGGCAGTGTGACACTGATAAAGGAAACCGGGCTGCTTTACCGCGATGCCCTGGCGCTTTATTTTGAGCAGCATAGGGACACGGCCGTGGATGTTCAGCTGGAAGGAAGAATCACTGATCTGGCACAGGGGAAATAAATAGCAGGCGCAGAAAGGACAGGGCAGCATTGAATATTCACAAAAAATGGAATAGAAAATACAAGAGGCTGATTTTTGTTTCCATCCTGTTTCTGATAACCGCCATCCTTTGCATATCTGCGGCGGTTATATACCGGAAGGTGTCGGCGCGTACAGTGACAAATATCAGCGGGGTTTACCTGCAGGAAATGACCACACAGATCAGCAGTCATTTTCAGACAAATCTGAACAGCCAGTTTTCACAGATTTATACTATTTCCAACGCAATTTCGGAAAATGATTTGAAGGATGAAGAAAGTCTGAAGCATTTTCTGGCACAGGCACAGGAGGATAATGATTTTACACATATTGCCTTAATAAGCAGCAAAGGAATAGCTTATTCTCCGGATGGCACAGTTCCCGCATTATCAAAGATTTCCAATTTGGATAAATTGCTGGATGGTTCGGAAAAGCTGATTTCGGTAAATGAAAGCATTTGGGAAAGCAATACGATCCTGCTGGGAACCGCAATGACTCCCGTATCCTTTCAGGACAGCCGGTTAATTGCCGTTATCGTTGGTATCCATACATCGGATATCGGAGTGAAGCTGGGGCTGGACAGTGAGAAGGACACCAATTCTTATACGAATATTGTGACCCGCAACGGGGACTTTGTAATAAAAAGCGGTTTTTCAGAAGAGATTTTACAGGGCTCTAATCTGTTCACCATCTATGAACAACAGGCGGACTTTGACGAGGGCTATGATTATGAGTCCTTCCGTGCGGCGATTGCAGCCGGTAAAAGCGGATTGACGCTGATGACGGTGGGAGGGCAGCATGTATACCTCTATTATGTTCCCATTCAGGGGACGGACTGGTATATAGTTACCAGCATGGCATACGAAACGGTGAACGATCAAATTGTTTATCTGAGTCAGTTTATGGTGGCTGTGAGCGTGGGTATTTTTATTATCCTGTTTTCTACAGTGTCAGCTTTCTTTTTATTGCTGAGCCATCGTGAAAAACGCAACAGAGAGCTGCTTCTGATGGAAAAGGAACGTGCGGAGTCGGCAAACCGGGCGAAAAGCAATTTCCTGTCCCAAATGTCTCATGAGATCCGTACACCGCTCAACGGCATCATGGGGATGGTTGAACTCGGGAAAAATCACCTTGCCGAACCGGAACGCATGCGTAACTGTCTGGATAAGATCACTCTTTCGTCCACGCACCTGCTATCCCTGATTAATGATATCCTGGACATGTCCAAAATTGAAAGCGGAAAAATAGAGCTGCATCCGGAGCAGTTTGACCTGGGACGGCTTCTGCGTGCCCTGACGACTGTATTTCATGTTCAGGCGATAAGCAAGCAGATTGACTTTCAGGTTTTCCTCCACGGTGAGGTTGAAGAATATCTGGTGGGCGATGCGCTTCGCCTGAATCAGATATTGACCAATCTTCTTTCCAATGCGGTAAAGTTTACGCCTGCGCAGGGGCGTGTCAGCCTGAATGTGGAGGAGCTGCGGCGTGATGAGTATTGGATATGGCTCCGTTTCTCCGTCAGGGATACCGGAAGGGGGATTGCTCCTGAGAATATTGACAGCGTTTTTGAGGCATTTACACAGGAAAACAGCGGGATCGTCCGGCAATACGGAGGTACCGGGCTGGGACTTCCCATCACAAAGAACTTTGCTGAATTGATGGGAGGCTCCATTTCCGTCTCCAGCGAAGTGGGTGCGGGAAGTACCTTTACGGTTGATTTGCCTTTTGCACCGGCTGCTGTGGGAAGAGACACGGAACGCTGCGGGAACGGACAGAGGGTTTTGGTGGTAAATCAGGTCACGGAACTGGAAAAACATCTGGCATATATGTTGGCAAAGGAGAACTTCCAGGTGGATTCCGTATCCAGTGAGGAGGCCGCACTGCATAAGATACGGGCAGCCGTACAAAGCGGTCCCCCCTATGAATTATGTTTTATCAAATGGAATATTTCCATGGATATGCGGCTGTTTGCCTCAGATATCCGGAAGGAGGCAAAGGATACCCGCCCTGCCATTATTTTGACGGGTCAGGATCAGGATGAACTGAATGATACGGCTTCCTTATGCGGAGCCGATGCCACCCTTTGCCGGCCCGTATTTCATTCCGACATTGCTGAACTCATGGCGGAGCTGACAGGGCAGAAAAGTGTACAGCCGGAACAGGAAACGTCCACAGTACTGGCAGGCGCGCAGGTTATGGTGGTGGAGGACAATGATATCAACCTGGAGATTGCCGTGGCTTTGCTGCAGGATGCAGGAGCTTTCGTAACTACGGCCTCTAACGGACAGGAAGCCGTTGCACAGTTCTCCGGGGCTCCGAAAGGCTTTTATCATCTGATTCTGATGGACGTGCAGATGCCGGTGATGGACGGCTGCAGCGCAGCGCAGGCGATCCGCGCCCTTCCCCGTCAGGACGCCAAAAGTACCGTCATCATTGCCATGACGGCGAATTCCTTCAATGAGGATGTGCAGAAGTGTCTGGACAGCGGCATGAATGCGCATATTGGAAAGCCCTTTGTCATGAATGATATTATTGAAACATACACGAAAGTATTGCAGAAACAGGTTGAAAAATAAGAAGGTATATGGCATGCTGAATAGAAATTGACAACAAGAAACAAGACTGACGAAAGGTGATGATCATTCCATATGCTGATGTATGAGAGGGTTTTTCAGATTCTTAAAAATAAAATAGAAAGCGACCTTCTGCCGGAGGGGACAAGCCTTCCTTCCCGTGCGGATTTATGTCAGGAGTACGGGACCTCGGAAAAAACAATCCGCCGGGCACTGGCCATGCTGGAGGAAAATGGATTTATTCAAACCTCGCAAAGGAAGCGTCCGGTAGTAAGCTTCAAACGGAAAGCCGGCAATAAGACGACTATACTGGCCCTTGAGAAAATAGACGCATCCGTCACAAACGATGTGCTTAAGACCGGGGTTCTGCTGTGCTATCCGGTAATCAGGAACGGAATTTCGCTCTGCAGCCGGGCGGATCTGGAGATTCCGCACCGGATTCTGGATAACATGAAAATTGGAAATCCGTCGGAATTTTGGAAATTATCAAAAAAGTTTTACCGCTTTTTTGTGGCCAGGAATGAAAATTCCCTCACCCTGCAGGCGGTTGACGGCTTAGGGCTTTCTGAATTAAGTCCGTTACAGGATGATGATCAGCTCAGGATCAGATATTACGAACAGATGAAGGAGTTTATGAGAGTCCTTGAAACGGGCGGAGAACCGGAGAGCGTCCGGTTTGATGATATGTCCGGCTTATATGGACTGGCAGACGGAGACACGCCCGCTTTTAAGGTCGCTTCCGATTCCGCAGTCCTTCTCGGCAGGACACAGCTTGAGAAGCTGCTGCAGGTATCTGAGGCCAGATATTCTGCCGTGTATATGGATATTGTGGGACTTATTTCCGCCGGCCGGTACCAGCGCGGAGATCAGCTTCCAAAGCACAGGGAGCTTCAGGAAATGTATGGCGTCAGTGTGGATACAACAATGAAGGCGATACAGCTTCTGCAGGAATTGGGCGTTGTAAAGACAGTCCGCGGCAGAGGAATCTTTGTGGAAATGGATCGGGATGAAATACAGAAAATCCATATGCCGCCTCATTTGGTGGCCCTCCATGTCAGACGTTATCTGGACACGCTGGAGCTGCTGACTCTGACCATAGAAGGAGCCGCCGCCTGTGCCGCCGCTCATGCTGACCGGCAGGCTCTGCAGGCGGCACAAGCCGAAGCGGACCGTCTGTGGAATGAAGATTATCTGTATGGACGAACACCGGCTGTCCTTCTGGATTTCATCACGGAGCATATCGGGATCGAAGCGTTCGGTGCGATTTATGAACTCCTTCGGAGAAATATCCGGATTGGCCGCGGTATTCCGGGGCTGCTTACCGTTGAAAAAACGCCTGTGAACTGCGAAATCCATGAACAGTGTGCGGCGGCGTTCCGTGCGCTTATGGATGAGGAACCGCAGGAATTCTGCGAAAAGACAGTGAAAGCATTTGAGAGTATCCACCGTCTGGTAATTGAGGAGTGCAGGCGGCTCGGATATTATGAGGCGGCAATGCAGGCCTATGACGGTACTGCGCTGTGGAAATAGATGGGGAACAGGATATAATTCCGGTGAAAACCGTGTGAAAGGAGAGGTAACGCTTGAAACCGATAAATAAGAAACAGCGGCGTACAATTTTACTTCTGCTGCTTTATGTTGCAGCTGTTACGGCCAGCATTTTTTACACGGTTACTTACTTCATGAATAATTCCACAGAACGCGGCCTGCTTGCCTTTGAACGCTTTTCGGAACAGATAACCTATCGTGTCTCCGATCATCTGAGCAAGTATACGGAACAGTTGATTTTGCTCAAAAGTGAGCTCATGGACAGGCAGATTACGGATTTGGATGATATGCAGAATATACTGAGGCGTTATGTGAATGATTCCGCACTGGAAGGCAAAAAAATTTTCGGGGAAAGGCTGGAATCTGTGCTTCTGCGCGTCAAAAATGATGACAGCGGTACGATTTGGTTCCTGGACGGGTTTGTGCCGACCTGTTATGCATTCCGGAATGTGGGATTAGACAGCGGATGGACGATTCTGACATCCGCTTCCTATGTGGATGCGGCCGGTGAGCTGATGCCGGTCATTATTATCAGTGTGACAGGCATCCTGTTATCATTTGCGTACTTTTATATAGGAAAACGCACCGATTCAAAAATGTCGGGGAATACCATGTAAATAAAAGGGTATTGCTTCCGCCCGGTGTGAGGAGAGCATATGAGCATACAAAAGAAAAAGAATTATGTACGTTACACCACATTTGGGTTCCTTTTGGGAATGGTTATCCTGGCAGGGTTTATTTTCCGATCCGTTTACAGTGCGCGGTCATATGCCCAGCTGATCAATTATCTGGGCCTTGTAAGAGGGGGGACACAACGTCTCGTGAAGCTTGAGCTGAATGGGCAGCCGGACGATGATTTGATCGCTTACCTGGACAGTATCCTTGATGATTTGGAACATGAGGATGGACAGTATGGCCTGCTCCATCTGGATGATGAGGAATACCGGCAATGCCTTGATGCGCTCCAGGAATTGTGGATGGATTTGAAGGCGGGAATTTCTTCTTACCGGAAGGATAAATCAACCGAAAATGCGTTATTGGAATATAGTGAAGTCTATTTTGAAATGTCTAATCAGGCTGTTTTTGCTGCGGAAGCCTATTCCAATAAACAAATGCTTTATATCTTACGGGTAACGGCGGGACTGCTTCTGTGCATCGTTGTTTTCTGGCTGCTTTTCTTTGTTATGAATATCAGGCGGATCCTGCATCTGGAATATACAAACAGAGACCTGAATGACAAGGCGGGAAGGGATATCCTTACCCAGGCCTATACGGCTGAGCGCTTTAAGGTAATTGCGCAGAAGCTGCTGGGTGAAGGCGCCGGAAAGAGGTATGCTCTTTTTTACATGGATTTTGAAGATTTTAACTATATCAATGATGTGTTCGGCTATGAATGGGGAGACAGGATATTGAAGAAATACGCCTCTCTTTTGACTGAGGATATGAAGGAGGAGGAAACCTTCTGCCGTGTCAATGCGGACAATTTCATAGCCCTCCGCAGCTATGACACAAAAGAAAATGTGCTTCGCCGCCAGCTGGAGGTGGACCGGAAGATTATGGAATATATCCAGGATTCCAGAGATAAATATTCTCTTCCTGTCCGCTGCGGTATCTGCTGTCTGGAGGATGTCGGGGAACAGCTGACCATTGAAGGGCTGATTGACCGGGCCAATTATGCGAGAAAATGGGCAAAGGCCGGCGAAGGAGATAAATACCGGTTTTACGATGAGGGGATACGCAGTCAGCTGCGCGCGGAAAAGCTGATCGAGCATAGCATGGAGAAAGCCCTGAGCAATCACGAATTTAAAGTATACTATCAGCCCAAAGTCAGCCTGGAAACGAACAAAATCGTATGTGCGGAGGCTCTGGTACGCTGGCAGAAGCCGGACGGGAGCATCATACCCCCGGATCAGTTCATTCCTGTATTTGAGAAAAACCATTCCATTCCGCTGCTGGATCGGTATGTATTTGAGGAGGTTTGTGTCTGGCTGCGTCAGCTGCTGGACAATGGGAAGACGGTTCTCCCGGTATCCGTGAATGTATCCTGCCTGCAGTTTTATAACAGTGATTTTGTGCAGGCTTATACGGAAATCAGAGACAGGTATCAAATCCCCGACGGACTGTTGGAAATTGAATTTACGGAAACGATCCTGTTCGATAACTGGGATGTTATGAAGAACATCGTGGAGAAATTGAAAGCCGCCGGCTTTTCCTGTTCCGTTGATGATTTCGGAAAGGGCTATTCTTCTTTAAATACGGTAAAAAATCTGGATATTGATGTTTTAAAGCTGGATGCCTTGTTTTTCCAGAATATCACCACAAGGGAAAAGGACCGCCTGCTGGTGGAGGGGATCATCCGCGTGGTCAGGCAGTTTGATATAATTACGGTGGCCGAAGGGATTGAATCCATGGAGCAGGTGGAAATCCTGCGCAGTCTTCATTGTGATATGGTGCAGGGATATGTGTTCTATAAGCCGATACCTCAGGATGTGTATGAAAGATTGCTGCAGTGTGTATTTTAAGCCAGGAAAATGCCTACACGATATTCTCACCAAGCAGGATTTTAGGCATGGTAGTAAGGCATCGGTTCCACCGTTTATAAAAATGTTCCAATCCGAGCCGGGACACTTGTGCGTGAACATCTTCGTTTTCAAGTGTCCAGTGTAAAATATAAGTGACTTTGCCTACCCATTTCGTCAGGCGGATGGGCGGCTTCCCTTCCTTCACCGCATTAAAATCCTCTTGCCGATGGGTACGCTTGATGTACTTTACATCAATAACTCCGGGCTGAGAAAGATAAAATTCTGCGACCTCTTTCATAAGAGCTTCAATCTCATCCTGTTTGTCAATTTTTGCTTCATAAATACAGATTTCATTAAACATCAGAACGCCCTCCGCCGCTCAGCCTTCTTTGTCAGTGGCGGCTGAACTTGATTTATTTTTTTCATTCTAATATTAGTGGGCGGAAATGTCAAACAGCTCATTTCGTATTATAACTTTATATCATTGTGTATGGATCTTTTTGTTCATTTGGATACCAATCGGGGACTATTTTGCTGCTTTACATGACGAAGCAGCTTCGGCGGCATCTCTGTATAAGGTATTGATTTAAAATGTCGGTATGGAAAGCTCTCATGAAAATAAACTGTCGGCATATAAGAAAATTTATGAACAATTACTGTCCTGTCTTATTTTGTTATGGTAAAATAAGAATATAAGGGTTAAGCGTTAAAGGTAATCAAGTTGTTTGAAAAGACAGGAGGGATATTATTATGACTGATGTACAGTGGCTGCTGTTGCTTCTTTCACTTTTAATTATTGTTCCGGTTATCTGGTCTGTGACGATGAGTCTGCTGCGCAAAAGGGATTTTAAACGTCAGATCGAGGGGAAACGTCCGGAACGCAAAGCAAAAGAAAACATGAAGATATCCAGGGAAAATCCGGAAGTAAATGTAAATATGGATACGGAAAGACTGCGGTTTGAGGCTCAGATGAAACAGAACCAACGAATTCCGCATTAAGGTTTTAAGGGGCAGACAGCCGGTCTTCAGCAGAAGGCCGGCTGTTTTACCGATATACACTAGTAACTGGAAGGATGACCGCGGTGAATTATGGCAGGGCGGGAAGACAGTCTCAGTAAAGGTTCCGATTGACAGGCTGCCGTGGTTTAAAAAGATGATAAACTAAGAAGGAAAGGGAGAACCTTTCCTTCCGGTACCTTTAAGAGAAATTTCAATTCCTGCTTTCCTTATATTTCCCCGGCGTAGTCCCCTTCAGCTTCTTGAATATCCGTATAAAAGCATTACTGTCCACAAAACCGGTCATCTGGGCAATATCGGCTATTTTTAAATCAGTTTCCCTGAGCAGGGCGACCGAATTGGATATCCGGACTTCATAAAGATAATCGATAACACTTTTCTGATACTGCTCCCGGAACTTTTTGGAAAGGTATGCCGGTGATATACGAAAATGCTCTGCGACCGTATTTAGGTTGATATTGGCGTCGAAATAATTGTTTTCGATAAAGCGGCAGATATCCTTTCCCCATTGTACGTAAGAAGGGTTCTTGCTCTTTTCCGCCAGCTCTTCGCCTGCGGCCAGATAAGCCTGCCGTGTCTGTGAAAGCGCTTTGGGCAGGGATTGTGAAAAAAAGGAGTCATCCAGGAAATCCAATGCGTCAAGCTGGAGGCCATAGTGGGTCTGGCAGTAGAGCTGCAGTTTTGCAGTGGCCTGATAAAAGAAATAAAAGCAGCTTTGGGCATCCGCCCGGGATAACACACATTTCTCCATATTTTTTTCCAGCACCCGGAAATAATCCGTTATCTGTGCTTTGTTTCCGGAAACGATCAGATTGACCACATAATCACTTGTATTCAGGGGAATAGAGCCTATCAGCTGTTTTTGGGGAATCGTTTCATAGCAGCAGATGTTCCCGGTTTCAAATAACCGCTGGTATTCCAGGGCGGTATCTGCCTGCAGGTAAGCGTCGGGAATCTCTTTTTGCGGACGGAGGGAGCTGATGCCGGCGCGCAGTGACAGCTGAAAGGAATCCTTCAGGAAACCAAGCAGATGTCTGGTCAGCTGTTCTATCAGGACAAGCGGCTGGGAGTCCTCCTCCGGGATATGGATCAGCACGGAAATTTTCTGTCCCCGGTTACTGAAATAATTATCGGGGAACTGTTCGGACAGGAGCTCCTGAAATACATTTTCAACGGTAAAGGCAGTCAGATCCAAAACGTTTTCCGGCTCATTAAAGCTGCCTGTCCTTTCCACATAAAACAAAACAACACATGCGGAGGAATCAGTGAGATTAAGGGAAAACTGCTCCGCCACCTGCTCCGGGATCTGGTCAAAAGCGATTTCCCCGGAGAATATTTTCTGCATATAATTATTTTTCAACAGCTTTCTCTGGCGTTCTATTTCATTCCGGCTTTGTGAGAGAATTTTCATAATATAATGGAATTCATTCTTTTCAGGCTCCATATTCTGATCGGTACCCTTGATAAATTGTAGAATTTGGGATACCGGTTCGTAATTTTTCCTTGAATAATACATAATAACCACGATTCCGATGAGGACGCAGAACAGAATGGTCAGCACCATGATTTTCAGCAGCTGGGCCGTCTGGGCCTGGTAATCAGCTTTTTTGGTGACGGAAATCAGGGCCGTTCCGGGTATCTGCAGGGAATAATAGTCGATTATCAGCTTTTCTTCCGTCTGCACTTCATATACGGAGGATTCCGGCACGGCTGTGACGAGTTTTTCAAAAGGAAGGCCGGAGAGGCTGATCTCATTATTTTCAGTGGACAGCAGGGGCCCGTCCGCACTGATCAGGGCAAAGGAACAGGGAGACTCCAGAAGAAGCCTGTTTTGAAGCCTGTTTAGCAGATTCTTTTTATCGATTTGAATTGCCAGTATGGAAAGCGGCTGCCCGGAGATATCCGTAAGGAGGACCTCTGCAACAGTAAGGAAACTTCTGTCATCGGAAGCATAGCATACGATGCGCTCGGTCTGCAGTCTTTTCAGGATTGCATCCCAGTCCTTTCCGGAAAGGCTGTAGCCTTTGGGCTCCATATAAGGAAACAGGGAGGTGGAAAATGTGGAAGCGGAATTCACCACATATTCCGAACCCGGAAAATACAGATTAATCCGCTGGATTAACGAGTTGGATACCTGCAGGGAAGCCAAATCCTTTTTGAGGTAATACCTGTCCATAGGCGGAGTGGAATTTATCGTGCTTTTATTATTGGACAGGGCGGTCACATATTTATTCAGCTGCAGATGAGAGCCTAAATTAATCGCATCCCGGAAAGCGGAATTGATCTGCTCCGCAAAATTTTCCAGGATAAGATGCTGGTTCGTCCTGTTTCGTTCCTTCAGGGCATTGTAGCTGTGGAAATAATAAAAAGAACAGATCAGTATGGGAAGCACGAGGACAATCGTATAGGAAACCAATGTCCTCCAGAATAACCCGGTCCTTTTTTTCTTTGCTCGTTTATGGAATATCTGCCGCATAAAACCCCTCACCCTTTGCAATTATCGTATGATAAAATAAGTATAACATAAGAGGGAAAAATTCCAGTATGATATTTCTAAACAGATCTTATTTTTCTGAAAAATTCAGGCAGAGTCATATAAGTGGGCATTTGCAGGATTTACGCAGGCTGCGGACGGCGGTATATTGGTCGTACATCGAAACGAAAGCGCGCCGGTTCGGGTATTTATGCAGTGTTATATTGAATTGATGTCAGCTGAAGCGGAAAAGGAGTATAAAAATGAGAAAGAAATTGGTAAACAGAATATGTTCTGTAACATTGGCAGCGGCAATGATGCTGTCGTCCATACTGACAGGCTGCGGAGGGGATGCACAGTCCTCTTCCAATAATAAAGAAACGAATGCCGGAAGCAGTGAGCAGACGGAAGAAGGGGAAAAGCCGGTACTCAGCGTGTGGGCATACTGGACGAACGGCGACCTTTACAGTGATCAGGGGGACTGGGAATACTGGCAGGCGATTGAGGAGTCCTGCAATGTGGACCTGCAGTTCCTCGACAGCACGGGAGGAAAGGATGCATTATCCCTGCTCGCCGGTACGGATGATCTTCCCGATATTATTATTGAATACGACACCACATTTCCGGGAGGCGTTCAGAAAATGCTTCTGGACGGTTCCATCATTCCCTTAAATGATCTGATGGACGCTGGAAAGCTTCCTAATTTCAAGGCTTATCTGGAATCGGATCCGGAAGTGGATAAGCTCTGTAAAAATAATGAAGGCTTATATGCATGGACACCCATGATCCGGAAGCCGGATTCCCCGCTGGTATTCAACGGCAATATGATCCGTCAGGACTGGCTGGATGAATTGGGGATGGATATGCCGGAAACCGTACAGGAGATGGAGGATGTACTGGTTGCGTTTAAAGAGAAAAAGGGCTGTGACGCGGCATTTTCCTTTATATACGGCAATTACAATATTATGGTAAACAGCTTCGGAATCCGTGAAGGTATGTATGTGGACGGGGATAATAAGGTTCACTTCGGCGCCGTGGAAGAGAAATATCTGGATTTCCTCACATTGTTCAACCGCTGGATGAATATGGGAATTCTGGATCCTGACGCCTTTACGCAGGACGCAGACGCATTTTTTGCAAAAATAGCGGGTGAAAGGACAGGCCTGGTGTGGGGATATACCGGGGGAACATTAGGGAAAATCCAGACAATGCAGGAAGAAAACAAGAATATGAATTATCAGCCGGCTCCCAATCCGGTTATGAACAAAGGGGATCAGTTCATCGTTGACCAGAGCAGCTACCGTATCAACAACATCGGCGGTGTGATTTCCGCTACCTGTACCAATCCGGAAGCGGCAGCCAGGGTGCTTGATTATACCTATGGTGAAGAGGGAAATATGCTGGCTAATTACGGCAAAGAAGGCGTCACCTACGAGATGGTTGACGGGAAGCCTGTGTTCACGGATTTTGTCCTGCATAATCCGGATGGACTTTCCATTGAGAAGGCGCTCTCCGTTTATGCCGGCTGCAATAATAAGCCGTTCCTGGTGGAAAAGGATTATATGCTGGGCGGTTATGCCTATGATGTCCAGAAAAAGTCTCTGGATGTATGGGCCACTCCCGATGCACCCATAAAGGATATGCCGCCTCAGACCATGACGAATGAAGAGGTCCAGGAATACAATTCCATCATGACGGATATCCAGACCTACCTGGATGAATTTAAACTGAAGTTTATCCTTGGTACGGAGCCTCTGGAAAATTTCCCTCAGTTTGTGGAAAATATCAAAAATATGAATATTGACAGAGCGATCGAAATCAGACAGGCGGAATATGACAGGTATCTGGCAAGATAACATGTATAACCGCAGGCCCGCGGGAGGTGCCATACGGAATGCGGGCCTGAATAAAAGGAGCATTTATGAAGAAAGTTAGTTTTTCTGCCAGGCTCTGGCAGAATATGAAAAAGCATAAAGGGCTTTATCTCATGATCCTGCCGGTGGTGGCCTTTTATCTAGTGTTTTGCTATTATCCCATGTACGGCGCACAGATCGCATTCCGTGATTATACGCCGAAGCTGGGGGTTTTTCACAGTCCGTGGGCGGGGTTAAAGCATTTCGGCGAATTTTTTAAGAGTGTATATTTTGAGAGGCTGATCCGCAACACCTTCAGCATTAACCTGAAAAATCTTGTTTTCGGCTTTCCGGCGCCTATTCTGTTCGCCCTGCTGCTGAACGAGGTGCGAAGCCAGAAATATAAAAAGTTTGTCCAGACGGTAAGCTACATGCCCCATTTTATTTCAACAGTGGTTGTTGCCGGAATGGTGCTTCAGTTTACGGCTACCGACGGATTCCTGACACAGATTATGACGCTGTTCGGCTATCCGAAGCAGAATCTGATGATGAACCCTTCCCTGTTTCAGCCAATCTACGTGATTTCCGATATCTGGCAGGGAATCGGATGGGGTTCCATCATTTACATAGCCGCTATTGCAGGGATTAATTCGGAGCTGTATGAAGCTGCGAGAATGGATGGGGCAGGACGTTTCAAACAGATGCTCCACGTCACCCTGCCGGGGATTCTGCCCACCATAATCACCATGTTTATCCTGCGGGTGGGGAATATGATGAACCTGGGATTTGAAAAAATAATTCTGCTGTATAATTCCTCTATTTATGAAACCGCGGACGTTATTTCCACATATGTTTACCGGAAGGGCCTGGTGGATCAAAGCTACAGCTTTTCCACGGCAGTGGGCCTGTTTAATTCCGTGATCAACCTGACCCTGCTCTTTTGTGCAAATAAAATATGCAAAAGACTGACAGAACACAGCTTATGGTAGGAGAAGCAATATGAAAAAGAAAAATAGCAATGGTTGGGGCTTCCGTCTGATAAACGGAATCATATTGGCGATGATTTCGCTGATGACCCTGTATCCTTTTTTATACGTTATCTTTGCATCCTTCAGCGATCCGGTAAAGCTGATGGGAAACTCCAGCCTTTTGCTGAAGCCCCTGGGATTTTCCCTGAATGCATATAAAAAAGTATTTGTCAATCCCTCTATTTACAGCGGTTACCTGAATACCATTTTTTATGTGGCCGCGGGAACCCTGGTCAATATTCTGGCTACCTGCATGGCGGCCTATGTATTATCCAGAAAACAGTTCATGCTCCGGCGTTTTCTCACGATTATGTTTATTTTCACCATGTATTTCAACGGCGGGCTCATTCCCAGCTACCTGCTCATTAAGGATCTGGGGCTCATTAACAGCCGGCTTTCCCTGATTCTTCCGGGGGCGGTAAGCACCTTCAACCTCATGATTATGATTACCGGCTTTGAAGGGATTCCCCAGTCTCTGGAGGAATCGGCGCGGATAGACGGGGCGGGTGACTGGACCATATTGTTCCGAATTATCATGCCTTTAGCCAAGCCTACCATAATGGTTATTTTGCTCTATTATGCGGTGGGACACTGGAATTCCTGGTTCAATGCCATGATTTATTTGCGGGATGCGGATAAGATGCCCATACAGATATTCCTGCGCGATATCCTGACAAGAAGCCAGCTTGGGGCCATGACGGGGCAGACGGACGTGGAGGATGTGGGACAGACGATAAAATATGCCACGATCATTGTCTCTACCGTGCCTATACTCTGTATCTACCCTTTTATTCAGAAGCATTTTGTGAAGGGTGTCATGATTGGAGCGGTCAAAGAATAGGCAGCCGGAAAAAAATAGGAGGTTATACAGCATGATAAGGACATTTGCCACACATAAAATCAGGAAAACACAGGAGATTTCTTCCTGCCTCTGGGATTTTTGCACGTTGCCGGAGCAGGGAAAAGAAGAGGCCGTTAAAGGAAAGGCGGCGGTACCCGGCTGCTGGGAAAGCTGTCCGGATACGAGAACCTATCGGGGCAGGGCATGCTATGAACGGGATATCAGCTGTTCCGGAAATGTGCGCATAGAATTCAAAGGGGTGAGCCATACGGCACAGGTTTATCTGGACGGCAGGGAGATTGCTTCCCATTACAATGCCTATACACCTTTTTCTGCGGTGGTAAAGGGACTGGGCGGGGGAAAGCATCATCTGAAGGTCATAGCAGATAATTCCTTCGGGCCGCAGTCTGCCCTGCATGTTCCCAATGATTACCAGTCCTACGGTGGGATCACCCGTCCGGTGGTGCTGGAGGAGCTGAATGATAGTTATATAACCGGAGTCCATTTTACCCCTGTCCGGAAGGACGGAAAATGGTATGCTTCGGTGCAGGGAGAGCTTGAGAATATTTCGGATCATTTTTTCAGAGGGAAGGTAATCCTGTACCTTGGAGAGCAGGAAATCCACTCGGCTGTTGTGGAGGCCGGGCCGGACAGCAAAGCAGCCTTTGCCGCCGAAAACCTGCCCTGCGGACAGGCGGAGGAATGGTCGCCGGAAAATCCTGTTCTGTACCATCTGACGGCAGTGCTGCAGGATGACATGGGAAATGACATGGACGACTGGATCGACAGAGTGGGATTTCGGGAAATACGTATGGAAGGAAAGGATATCCTTTTGAACGGACGTAAAATAAGAATCAAAGGCTTCTGCCGGCATGAAGATCATCCGCAGTTTGGCTGTGCCATTCCGTTCCAGGCAATGCAGCAGGACTTAATGCTGATGAAGGATATGGGCGCCAATTCGGTGAGAACCTCCCATTATCCCAACGATGAATTGTTTCTGGATCTCTGCGATGAGACAGGTTTCCTTGTATGGGAAGAGAACCATGCAAGGGGATTGTCGGAAAAAGATATGCGCAATCCCAATTTTGAAAAACAATGTGAGGATTGCATCCGGGAAATGATAGAAGCCCATTACAATCATCCTTCCATCTATATATGGGGGATTCTGAATGAGTGTGCCAGCCATACGGAGTATGGAAAAGACTGTTATCAGAAACAATACGATCTCATCAGGAAGCTCGATCCGAGCCGCCCGCGTTCTTCCGCCAGCTGTCAGTTTAAAACGGATATCTGTTTCGGAATGCCTGAGGTGGTTTCCTATAATATTTACCCGCTGTGGTATCATGATACGCAGGCAGATGTTTATCTGAAGGAGCTGTATGATTGGGTTCAGGAGAAAACCGAAGGGACAGGGAAACCCTTTCTGGTTACCGAGATCGGCGCAGGGGCCATTTATGGTTACCGTACGCCGGCAGAGGTGAAGTGGTCGGAGGAATATCAGGCTTCAGCGATTCAGAAACAGCTGACTGCGGTATTCGGACAGGAGGGCTGCAGCGGCGTCTATGTCTGGCAGTTCTGCGACGGAAGAGTATGTGACAGCTGGTTCGGGACGCGTCCGAGAACCATGAATAATAAAGGGATTGTGGATGAGTATAGGAGGCCCAAGCTGTCTTATGAGACGGTGAAGCGGATCTTCAGGGGACTTGATACTTATGTGAATTGAATTTAAAATTAAAACGGAACGCCATATAGGGAAACCTGTGCGGCGTTTTGTTGTTTTGTAAAACAGTTACTGGTCAGTCTTGTTTCAGCATGGTAATATGGTAGAGTAAGGAAAAACGCTATTACATATCTTAAGAGGAGGTACAAATGCTTACAATTCATCCGAACAAACGATTCCTGATGCGGGAGGAGATATGGAAAAGCAGGGCATGGTAAGTGTTTTTAAAAAACTGTATATTCTTTTTGTAATTATCATCGGAGTCATCTATATCAGCACGATCCTGATTTTCCTGAAGTATGCCCAACAGCAGAGAGATGGGGAAATCAATGCCATGCGGACAACTGTACTCCACAATGTATCCTCCCTGGAACAGCAGCTGGATATCATATATGATCTGGAGAAGAATCTGGTCAGTGACAGCAGGATCTCTTCCCTGGCATATGATATATCCCTGAACGGTTATGAGAGATCCCAGCTGATGCTGGGGGTAATCGGAAATATGCAGAGCTTCCAGTCCATGAACAATATTATCGGTGATATCACCGTGGCATTTCCCATGCAGGAAATGGAATTAAGCACGGCGGAGGGGTACAGAAGAAAAGAATACGTATCCAGGGAACGGGCGAAGGATATTACGGCCCGTAACCTGGTATACGATCAGGGACAGGTACAGATGGAACTGCTGTATCCCCTGACGTATTCGACTGAGGAAGATTATGTGCCTGACTTCGGAGTCTGCATTACCCTGGCGGAAGATTATCTGCAGGAGCTGATTGCCCTGTTTGGAGACGGGGAACAGGATGGGGCTTTCTTTGTACTGGATGATGGAGAAAAAATACAGCTGATACCTGAGGATGAAGAAAAAGAGCCTCTTCTGGACTGCTGGTATCAGGCATGGACAAAGAAGGGCGGGACAGAAAGCTTCCTGGGCAAGGGCAGATGTCAGGGAACCGGTTACTTATTTGTATCGGAAAACCTGCCCAGATATGGGATTACGGTAGTTGTATACCAGAACGGATGGGGAATAGACGGAGCGGCGGCGACGGCGCTGCTGGTTATGGGTGTGGTGCTGCTGGTCATCGGCGGATTGTTTTCCGCCATGATCTTTCAGACAAATACGGCGGTCAATAAGCCACTTAAGAAGGTGGTGCAGGCTTTTGAACAGGTACAGGAGGGAAATCTGGAAATACGGATTTTCCATAAGCCCCAGGATGAATTCCAGTATATTTATTCTTCTTTTAACAAGATGGTGGAACGTATCCAGGAGCTCATAGAAAATGTGCGGGAGCAGGGGAAGCTGCTGCAGAATGCGGAATTGATTCAGCTGCAGTCCCAAATCAATCCTCACTTTTTGTATAACAGCTTTTACCTCATACGGATTATGGCAAAAAATGAATCCTACGAGCAGATTACACAGTTTGTTACTTCTCTGGCCAGGTATTACCGTTTCCTGAACAAAGAAGTGGATCAGAATATCCCGCTATCCCGTGAAGTGGAGCATATGGAGAATTATATCGATATCCAGCAGATGCGGTTCGGGGATAAAATCACGGTGGATAGAGGAGTCCTGCCGGAACAGGCGGCCGGCTACCGGGTGCCGAAGCTGATTCTCCAGCCGGTTATTGAGAATGCCTATAATTATGGTATGGCAAATATTCTGAAGGACGGCCGCATCCGCGTAAGCTATCAAATTGAGGCGGCATTCCTGACTATCGTGATTGAGGATAACGGAGGAGGAGGAAACGAGGAGAATATACGGCAGATGCAGGAGTATATTGAGGATTATAAAGGACGGGCGGCTGGCCATGCGCTGTCCAATATTGAAAGAAGGCTGAAGCTGGCCTTCGGGGAGACCAGCGGCATTTTGCTGGAAAAGAGTGATATGGGAGGGCTTAAGGTTTGCCTGCGGTTTGATATGTCCATACAAATATAATCGGGAGGCCTGATAACAGGTCAACTTTTGCCGGGATAGGTCAAGAATGTTTTATTGTTGATCGATCCCGGCTGCTTTATACTTACAGTAAAAGCCCGGACCGGGTGAAAAAGGAGGAAAAATCCATGTGGAACGAAGCATTGTGGCTGGGGCTGCCGAGGCAGGAAATTGAAGAAAAGAGAATATTCCAGGGGGATATGAACGGGCGGTTTGTTTATTATCGTCTGAACTTTGTCCTGGAACAGAAAGGGGAGCTTACGGTGGACATTTCCGCCAATTCCAGATACCGTCTCTGGGTCAACGGACAGCCGGTTCTTTCCGGCCCCTGCCGCAGTGACCCCTTCAGACATTATTATGAGACCGTTTCCCTGGGGGAATATCTGAGACAGGGCGGCAATGTGCTGGCGGTACAGGTACTTTTGTGTGACAGCATGTACGTGAAGGGAGGTCCGGGAGATAACCGGGCTCCGTTAAACAGTGTGCAGACGCTTCCCGCAGGACACAGGCTGGCAGTGGAAGGCGCGGTAAAGGATAAAGAAGGCAGGATCCTTGCGGAGGTGACGACCGGTAAGGCGGACTGGAGGGTGTGGCTGGACAATACGTATTATTTGACAAAGGAACCTGTGGTTAACGGCAACATGGGGGCCCTGACGGAAACGATTGATTTCAGATGTTCTCCCGCCGGCTGGAAAGAGATAGATTTTGACGATGCCGGCTGGCGTGCCGGTGACTGCCTGGAGCAGGTAAAGAGCGGTTTTGAGATGATGTTTGGTATTCTCAAGACCTTTATGATGGAGGAACGTCCGATCCCTCTGCTGTATGAAAGGCCGTCCGTACTGGTTAAGGAACTTGGGGAAGTTGTTCTGGGAGATGCGGATCGGGTCATCGTAGGGCCGGGGAACAGGCTTACTCTGCTGTTTGACGGGCAGGGGCTGTTCAATGCCTATTTCCGCTACCGGATCGAAGGAGGCAGAGGCGCGAAGCTATCCTTTACTTATTTTGAAAAATTTACAAAGGGTGTGGATGAGGTAAAGCGGGACGATTACATAAACGGGGAAATAGGAAAGAACGGACAGAGGGATACGATTATTCCAGGTGGAGGACACCTGGTCTATGAACCCTTTTGGTACCGTACCATGCGGTTTTTGAAAATAGAGATTGAGGCGGCCGAGGAACCGGTAATTTTTTACCGGCCGCAGCTTTTGAAGACCGGCTACCCTTTGGAACCGGGTTCCTATGTGAAATCGCAGGCTCCCTGGGTGGAAAAGATCTATAAGATGTGTGTGGATACCCTGCAGGGCTGTATGATGGAAACCTATATGGACTGCCCCTTCTGGGAACAGATGCAGTATCCGATGGATACCAGGCTGCAGGCCCTGTTTACCTTCGTATGCAGTGTGGATACGAAGCTTGCCAAAAAAGCGCTTCTGGATTTTCATGACTCCATGCTGCCAACAGGGCTTATCCAGGGAAGGGCTCCCAGTAATCCGAAGCAGATCATATCTACCTTTTCCCTGCATTATATTTTCATGCTTCTGGAGTATTACAGGCGTACCGGAGACAGAGAGATTCTGAAACGGTATCGTGCGGATGTGGATATCATCCTGGAATATTATGACAGGCACATCGGATCTACTGGATTGGTGGAAAATCTGGGATATTGGGATTTTGTGGACTGGCAGGAGAGCTGGGAGCAGTCCGCGGGCCGTCCGGGCGCCGTAAAGGAAGGGCCGTCTTCCATCATTAACCTGATGTATGGCCTGGCGCTGCTGTATGGAGCCGAAATCAATGACGCCACAGGCCGGCCCGGCCTGGCTCTTGAATACAGGGAAAGGCAAAAACGGATTACGGATCGTATACAGGAGCTGTGCTGGGATGCAGAAAGAGGGATGTACAGGGAAGGCCCCTCTTATCAGGAATTTACACAGCATGCCCAGAGCTGGGCGGTATTAAACGGCATGCTCGCCCGGGAGGAAGCACATGAGGTAATGCGCAGAACCTTTGAGGAAAAGGATGTGCTGCGCTGCTATTTTTCCACCTGCTATGAACTGTTCCGGGCTTGCGAGAAAGCCGGCTGCTATGAGCTGACCGGCAGGCAGATGGACTGGTGGATCCGGCTGCCGGAGGAGCATTGTGTCACCTGCCCGGAAACACCTGCCAATTCCAGGAGCGAATGCCATGCCTGGAGTGCGCTTCCCATGTATGAACTTCTCAGTGTGATTGCCGGTATCCGCAGGGAATCAGGAAATCCTGCACATATGGACATATGTCCTCATATGGATTATGTTCCTGATTTGGAAGGAAGGGTGATTACCGAATATGGAGCCATTGAATTCAGTTATACTCCTACGGAACATGGAATGTGTTATGAAGTTCTTCTGCCGGAGGGGATGAGCGGAAACTTTATCCATCCTTCCGGGCAGATCTGTGAACTGAAAACCGGAAGAAACAGAATGGGGGATATCGGGTGAATATAGAGACAGCAGGGAAAAAATGAGGAGGATTGGGATGAAAATATATGATGTGGTAATTATCGGTTCCGGCGGAGCCGGTATGATGGCGGCCCTTACCGCAGCTAAGGCAGGCCGCAGCTGTATCGTGCTGGAAAAGGGAAAGCATCTCTCCGTAAGCAACGCGGCCAGGGCGGGCGGCCCATCCCTGGCGGATACGCTGCTGCAGGAAAAAGAAAAATGTACCGTGACGGCGGAAACCATGTTTCGCCATATGTATGCATTTTCACGCGGCACTGTTGACGGCGGCCTGCTGTACCGCTGCATCAGAAACGGCAGAAAGGCGGAAGCATTGCTGACTGAAAGCGGCATCCATATGAGGCTGACGGAGGATCTTTACCATGCAGGCTTTCGGGCCAGGCATTTTTTTGATACGCCTGCGCCGGAACGATGGGAACGGCTTGGGAAGAAGCTGACGGAATATGGGGGAGAACTGGTCCTGGGAACCTGTGCAAAAGAGCTGCTGGCGGAAAACGGCCGAGTATGCGGCGTAGCGGCAGAGAATACGGCGGATGGCAGGATGGTATCCTATCATGGAAGGGCAGTTATCATAGCCAGCGGCGGATATCTGGGAAATAAAGAGATGCTGAAACAGCACTTCGGTGATATCTCAGTAGGGCCTCTTGGCAGCCGTCTCAGTGATGGAGCAGGGATTTCTATGGCATTGAGGGCCGGCGGTGTGGAGGATCGCAGCTGGGGAATCTGTGCAGGGGAGTTCGGCGGCTGGCACAGCCGTATGAAAGGCCGTTTCCCCGGAAATATGCGGTGGGCAATGACAGGCGGGCTGCTGGTGGACAGGGAGGGCCGTCGGTTTATGGACGAACAGCTGCTGGCGGATCAGCCGCTGTCTGTTGGAGGAGAGATCACCCTGCGTGCCGGAAGCTATTATGCGGTGCTGGACGAGGAATTCTACCAGGGAGTGCGCGCGGCCCGGTCTGTGTATGATTATTATGGACGTCCCGGGGACTGGGAGACGGGAAAAACGGTACACGACAAAGGTCCATGGCCTTTTCGTGAGGATCTGGAAAAGGATATCGGAGAGGGCTGGGCGCTGCGCTGTGACAGCCTGCGTGAGGCGGCGGAGCATTTTTCCCTTCCTTTTCTGGAGGAAACGGTAAAACAATATAACGGTATGTGTGAAGCTCAGTGTGATACGGAATTCGGAAAGAACAGCTGGCTTTTAAAACCTGTGCGAAAAACGCCGTTTTATGTATTTGCTTATGAACCCAGCGCCTGGTGTACGCTGGGCGGTGTAAAGACAGACTCCTTCTGCAGAGTGCTGGACGGGAAGCAGCATCCCGTTCCGGGACTTTATGCGGCAGGTGTTGACAATGGAAGCTGCTACTGTGCGCCCTATTATGATACGGAAGGAGCCTGCCTCGGCCTGGCTCTTACCAGTGGGATCACCGCAGCGGAGCATATATTGGAACAGGTCAATTTTTGACAAGGGATATCAAGATTGTTTCATTGTTGATTTCCGTATTCCTTTTTATACTGTCCTTAGATGATAACAAACAACTCCGAAGGACGGAGAACCAGGTAGTGTCAAGGGATTTATGAAAACCGATAGCCGGGGAACCCGGCATAAATGAA
>OGYI01000833.1_pt1 | contig 35313 bp, 26 predicted proteins | sample 1576521 | NCBI WGS metagenome assembly OGYI01 (sample SAMEA3541484, study PRJEB24748) | human gut metagenome | biome: human gut; feature: human-associated habitat; material: faeces | place: China | collected 2012
GTCCTTAGATTGCGTCCTGTGCAATCTTAGTACCGCTGCGTTTTTGGCAGAGTGAGAACGTGCCTGCGCAGGGTACACAGGCCCGCCAGGGAGGGAAAAATACGCTGCGGGAAGGAAGGACGGGGCGGAAGGCGTGAAACACAGGGCAGCCGTGGGCGGTAAGCGCGGCCGGTGTTCGTAAATTCTTAAAAATTTCTTATAAGATGGACACACCCTGCCTATAATGATACTATAGGACGGTAAGGAGGTAAACTATGAGTGATAAAAATAAAATCGGACAGTCTGATGAGCAGGAAGACTTCCTGTCTTTGGAGGATGATGAAAGAATGCCTTCCCGTCCAGACAACAGGCAGGGAACAAAAAATACATCCCATAAACGTACCGCTTCCAATAAATCAGGTTCCCGTCCCGGTTCTACCCGCCGCAAATCGGGTAAGCGAAGGAAAGCCGAAACGGAACAGTATGTCCACTATATTATTGCGGGCGTTCTTATCATAATGGTTGTTGTAGCCGCGGTGAAGCTGATAATCTGGAATATCGGCAAGGATTCCGGTTATGATCCGGATAATATAACCTCTGAATTTGAAACGGAAGCCCTTGATTATATCCAGCCGCTGGATCCGGAGCTGCTGGCCGGGAGGGAGGATGACGGCATAACTACCATTGTCGCTCTGGGCAACAATCCTTTCTCGGATGAAAGAGGAAAAAACGGGCTGGCGGAAATGATCGCGGAAAAATGTGATGCGGTCGTGTATAACTGTGCATTTCCTGATACCTATATTTCCATGAAAAATACAGAATATTCCGACAATTTTCCCCAGGATGCACTGAGCCTTTATCTGACAACTGCTTCTCTTTGCGGAAGCAATTATGATTTGATGGAGCATGCGGTCGGCCTGCTCTCCGATAAGGACAGCGCGTATACGGATGCATTGGAGACACTGAAGAGTGTGGATTTTTCCAAGGTCGATATGATCGTTATTATGTATGATTTGAATGACTACAAGGACAAACGGCCTGTTATGGATGAAAACAATGATATCAATCTGCTTACCTGGGACGGGGCGCTGAATGCTTCTATCCAGCAGATACAGCAGAAATATCCTTATATCCGGCTGGTTGTGATGTCTCCTGCCTATGGACAGTTTGAAGACAGCGACGGCAAAATGATAAACGGGGATACGGAAGACTTTGGGAATGGCGTACTTCCGGATTATGTTCTTCATGAGATTGATGTGGCTATGGCTAATGGTGTGAGCATATTGGATCACTACTATGGTACGATCAATGAAGATGATGCGGAAAAATGTCTGACAGACGGGTATCATTTGAATAAAATGGGACGAGAACGAGTGGCGGCGCGGTTTGCGCGGGAAATATTTAATATTGGCAAGGAATGAGCAAAAGGCTTTGACTAATCTTTTTTGATTGGTCAAGGCCTTTTCACTTACCTCACTTTATTTATACACATGGAATAATATTGTATTCGATATAAACTCCGTCTCCAAAGTATACCCCTTCTGCCTTAATGCATCCGTCAGAGAATTTTCATGTCCGATAGATAAATAGAATTCTTCCGGAGGCTGCCCCTGGTATTTCTCCACAAAATAATCCCAATACTCATCCGCTCCCAGTTTCGTTTCTTTATTTTCGTATTCAAATGTAATATCATCCATATACTTCTGGTCAAAACGGCTATCGTGTGTGAGATAATAAGTAAAGCTCGGAGCCTCTCCAAATATCACGTAGGTAGGCATTTCATACCCCTTTTCCTCATACCATAAATCAACCACACTTCTTGTATCACTTTTAGCCCAGTGAAGCTGCACTCTATAGAAGCCATATGTACAATATCCCACTGCTATAACAAGGATAAAGCATATCCCCAAATTTAAAATCAGCTTTTTATGTTTAAAGCGGAGTGTTGATATGAACCGAACTGATTCGTATATCAGATAAACCACTGCTACAAACCACACCGGAAGCAAATATAAACTATATCGGTTGCCGAAGTCACCATATGCATATAAACCCGAACGAACGATAATATAGTATATAATCCAACCGGCCACACAGCTAATCATAAAATAATTGAATTCCTGATTTTTTCTTTTAATTATGCATAGAACTGCAAATATTATGCAAACCAGCAAAGCTGCTGCACATATAAGCGTAAACCGCGTTTTTGATTCTGTGAACAGCCACTGCGCTGTTGTCAGTATCATCATGAAAAAATCGTAAATCACATTATTCTTTTCAAAAGCTACCGTATAGTAATTTACACTTTGATTCCATTGAAGCTGAATCCGGAACAGGAGAAAAAATAAAGGCAGACCCGCAATGGCTCCCGACGCCACATAAATTATGGCTATTTTTCTGCAAAGCTTTTTATCCTTTTGCCGGAACGCCTTGATGAACAGAGCTATCGCCAAAGGTAATATGGCCAGCACGGTGCCGTATTGTGTATAAAGCAATATCACTGATATTCCTGTAAATAACCCGATATTTTTCAGTGTCAGTTCCCTGAATGTGCGGAAATAGAAATACAGCATCCAGTAAAGCAGCATAAGCATAAGATTATATTCCGCCGCTTCTTTCACATAATACATCAATTCATATATAAAAGAACTGACAAAAACCGATAGGACTGCCACTTTCCAATTGGTAATCATTTTCATGCAGGCATAAAGTCCAAGCATCCCTATGAATCCGAAAACCACTCCGCTGAAACGGAACCACCATTCCGACTCACTGAACAAAAGCCAAACATGCATGATAAGATTATACAGAGGCGGCTGAAAGCTGTTGAATTGAAGCCGCTCATACAGGCTGTTATAAATACTTACCCCCTGGATAGGGCCGGACAGATACTTAGAGTAATAAAACTCTACTACCTCATCATACCACAGCGGGGCGTCCGTCAATTTGTACAGTGACATCAGTAAAAACACAAGCAATACCGCCGTCAGACAAAAATATTCTTTTCTTTGGAATCTTTTCAGCATTTGCATTCTTCCTTCTCTTTATCTTTCCAGTAATCTTCCACACACAAATTTCATTTATTGTACCGTCTTGATTTCGACACTGACATTTCTGAAGACATCATAGCCTCCGACCTCAGCTATTTTTTCCAGGCCGCAGGCTTCGGGATCTCCTTCTGTCTGCTTGGCCTTATTCAGGATGATATACTGACATTGGTAATCATCCGCCAGTTCTGCCAGTAAATCTATGCGTACGATGTCCGATTCCATCAATGCATACATCGGATGCTCCACATGCTCCCAACTGGCTACTACCATGTCTCTGCCATAAGGCATCTGGATTTCCGATGAATACTGACGAACAAAATGAATCAACTCCGATGGAAATACTGCCCATACCCTCTCCTCATCTTCCTGCGGTGCAATTAAATCGCAGATAGCAATCACTGCCTGCGGAAGATGATAACGATTTTCCGCCCGGGTAACATACTGGCTTTTATATAAATATTCTCCGCCCAGCACCAGAACAATTACCATTGCCGCCAAACCGATTCTGGTATGCCGTCCAATAAGCTTCACCCCTGCATACGCGATCACAACAGTCATGGGCAAAAGCCACAGAATACGGTAATAAGTACCGGCTTCCTCCACCTTGTCCATTACCATCTTAAATAAGGGAAAGAAAAACAGCACTGTAATCACCAGCGATGATTCCAGAAGCACCCGGCGTATTTTTGAATCCTTTTCTGTGGCCAGCAAATAAATAAGTGCTACCAGAAAAAGGAACGGATAAATTCCCTTTCCGCTGTAATCCATAAAAATAGTGAGAATCTCTTTCAATTTTATTCATCCTTTCAGACTAATACCATATAAACTGCCAGGTACAATATACAGGGAATACAACTGGCCGCCAGCTTGGGAAGCACCTGAGGACGCCTATCCCTCACCGCAATCACCAGCCCCACAACAGCTATCAGCAGTCCCGTGAGAAATGCCCCCATAGTTGTTGCCATAGCCGCTGTCATATTGACCGCACAGAGCACGATCCACCATCCGGTCTGCTTTTCCTTCTTTGCCTCTCCCCGGTTATCCCAGAGAGAAAGCAGACACCACAGAACCGCCAGCAGAACCATATTGCACAGCATGGATTTCCCCTGCCATGTACGCATCAGGAAAAATGTGGAATTGGTATAAATAGAAGTATTTCCGAATATCTGCAGCACACTTACCAATATCATAAATACTGCCAGCTTCCTGTAGTCCTTCTTAAGCAGCCTTTTCCCGATTTGAAAATAAAACAGATAGGTTACCGGGATAAAAATCAAAGGAAGAAGAGAATGAGCGATAATCGCCGGATGAATCCCGCTGATTCTTGCCAGATAAGCTTCCCATATTGGAAGCGTAGCCAGCGCATGACGCACATCCACAGTAGTTGTCAGCCCCGTATAAGGCAGAATGCGATACAATACATTGGACTGATCCGCAATTACGGACTGCGCCACGTAATAGGCATCATCACCGTCAAAGAAGGCATGGGTATATGCCATGTAAATCTGGAAAACAATTAAGCCGCCTGCAATAAGCCAGTAAATAAAGGTTTCCCAGGAGAATTTTCCTTTTTTATCAAAGAAACCTGTCACGGCTTCTGCCATCTTTTTCAAAACCGTTCTTCCCGCAATCAAACCTACTGCAGACAGCACAGCAAGCAAGAGAGAATAAAGCGTCACTATCTGCGGAAATCCCCATGGCTTCATCAATATTATCGGAACCGCCAGCAACTGGAAAACCGCCAGCATCAGCAGGAAACCTGCAAGATAGACAGTGACAGGATCCTTCTTATTTTCCTCCCCGGGCATATACCTTACCGGAAACAATCCTATACAAAACGGAGCTGCAAACAGAACTCCAAAGGTTATCAGTACTTTAACAGCCATCTAAATTCCTCTTTTCACATTGTATATTTACAAATACAGGGATATCAGTCATACCAGTTATCATAAATAGCCTCATAATCATATGAAGAAGCAAGCTCCCTCAAATCCGAAAGCACCTCTTCATAATTTCCCCAGGTAAGTTCATTGTCCCCGTTATTAAAGCTCTCCACAATATATCGGCATATATCGCCATGATAATGAGTATAATCCGCATAATTATTCAGATTACATATAATTTCCCTGTTATTCTGAAAACAGAACACCCTGACATTATCATAGGCCAGCAGCTGTTCCGTCATATATTCCAATTCCCTTATAACTGCATCCAGCTCCTTCTGCCGCATTACATCATTCCAGTACAGAATGCTGTAGGGAGGATACCAGAAAACGAACTCTGTCTCCGGATGAGCCTCGACATAGGGAAGTATATTCACATCCAGATTGGCCCGGATACCTGACACAAATGCATCCTCCGCCATCTCCTGCTCCGCCTCCTCCGCGGGGACATAATACATCAGCACATTTGCCTTCGTATAGTACTGATCCGTCCACCACGGCTTGTACAGCTGCGTCCAGTCCGTTCTTTCCGTAGGATCAATCAATGGTTTGAAAATATAATTCAGCAGAACATCCTTATTAAAAAGATACTGCACATTATTAAAAGGATTTTTATCATATAAATATTCCGGTATGGGATATTTTGTAGCCTCCGTATCCGCAGAAAAAGCGCCCTGATCCACTGCCATAAATATTTTTTTCACCGAACTGCCCTTGGTATCGAAAATAATATCCATAATATTGGCTTCATCCTTCGGAAAAGCTCCATTATAGCTCAGCTTCACAGTCTGAAGTCCCATTACCTCCGTAAACCAGTCCGTATCAAAACTCGCTGTCATCGACGATCCCAGCAGCACACTGTCATAATCCAGCCTCCTGGCCATTCCCGGATTCTGGCTCAATTGATTATCCACCTTATATGGGAAAAAAGACAGCGGTTTATGATATTGGAAAAAAGGATCCACACATATCACTAACGCGGCGATTGCCACAAGGCCCGCCAACAAAACGCCGCCAAACAGCAGCAGCCATTTTTTGCAAGATTTCATTCCTATACCTCGTAAAATCATACCCATGCCGCATTTGCGGCAATACTGCGCTAAAAGTTAAAATACAGAAAGCTGCTGACACCCGAAAGGGACAGTATACACCATAAAAACAACCCCGCCATAACCAACGCATTCCATACCTTTGGTTTAAAACGCTCCGCCAGCTCATCCGCATTAGGCGCTGCAAATACCACTATCAAAGTGATTAATGTAATACCGCCGCATAAGTACATCTGACTGTACGGCAGCCTGTCCAGATGCAGAAGCTTCATCACATACCAGAATTCATCCAGATTAAAGCCCTGAGTCATGGCTTCAGCAGGTACTGCAATCCCCCCTGTAAACAGCCGGCGGAAAATTTCCAGAGCCTGAGCAACGGTTTCCGACCGGAAAAACACACAGGTGAGACTGAAATATACAAAAGTAAACAGGATTCCTCCGACCCTGACAAGCTTCTGAAGAAAAGGACTTTTTTCCTTTTCTGCTGCCGGTACTTTTCTTTCTTTCTTATACAGCTGCCACATACGAGTCAGAATATATAAAACACCCTGGGTCACACTCCATAATACATAGGTCCATCCGGCGCCATGCCAGATTCCGCTGAGCAGATAAATCATGAACAGGTTGCCATACATACGTCCCCTGCCCTTCCGGTTTCCCCCCAACGGGATATAGACATATTTTGTGAAAAAGCGGCTCAGCGTAATGTGCCATCTTTTCCAGAAATCAACAATATCCACAGCTTTATATGGTGAATTGAAGTTAACCGGTATCTCTATTCCGAAAAGCCATCCAAGCCCCCTGGCCATGTTGCAGTACCCGCTGAAGTCAAAATACAGCTGCAGGACATAAAAAAGAATCAGCAGCGCACTGTCCACACCGGTCAGGCCTGATACATTGGAATATCCCCAGTTTACCGCTTTGCCAAAAGTATCCGCTACAAGAACCTTTTTTACCATACCCAGAGTAAATAAATATACTCCTGAAGTGAACTGGCTCCAATCCATCTGCCGATGCCCAATCTGCTCAAACTGAGGCATCATTTCATTATGGTTTACAATAGGCCCCGCTATCAGCTGGGGGAAAAAGGAAACGAACAGGGAATAGTCCAGAAAAGAGCAGGATTCTATCTCACCCCGGTATGAATCTACCACAAAGCCGATTTGCTGGAAGGTAAAAAAACTGATTCCCAGAGGCAGCAAAATTCCCTTTAACATGAATGAAGTATCAAAGACCGCATTTACATTTTCAATAAAGAAATCGTAGTATTTGAAATAGAACAGGATACCCAGGTTGCTTAAGACCCCGATTGTCATCCAAAACCTGCTGCCTGCTATTCCGCTCATACGATTTTTCTTTCGGGCGGATATAATCAGCCGGAAGATACAGTAGTTAAACAGAATGCTGAACAGCATAATAAGAAGGTAGCTTGGATTAAAATACCCGTAAAACCATAGGGAAAAACCTGTCAAACACAGCTTGGCAGGCTTTGCTTTTCCGAAGTGCGCCAGCAGATAGTAGCCACCCAGACATAATGGAAGAAATAGAAACAGGAATATATAGGAATTAAAAAGCATATGGGCTCTCCATAAAATACATATTTTAATGATTATTTTTTGATACGTTATGCATTAATCAGTTTAGCCCAAAGTGTGACGATTTACAAGAAAAATTGTAAAACAAGGCAAATTTATGTTAGGGTACACGGTAGCACTGTGCCCTGACAGATTTACAGATTTTGATTCTTGGATGTTATATGCAGCAGATGTTCATGCCGGATTAGATTATACAGCATTATAATCAGGCAAATATAGAACAATCCCATGTTATAGATGGTGTATCTTGTCTGGCAGAAAATTACCAGAGAAACCAGTGTTACATTCCCTATGATTGCCAGCAGCGTTAATCCGGCCAAAACCGCAGTTTTTATATGGCCTCTGACTCTGATGTTCCATATCAGCAGAAGAATATAGATAATATATATGAAAAAACTGTACCAGTTTAAAAGGATATTCCGTTTGGCAACAGTGGTTATCAGGCCGGAAAGGACGTTGTCCAGAAATGAACCCAGTATGTTCATGGCATTGTGGGGCATGACTGAAATATTTATCGTGCTCATAATCTGATCCACTTTTTTCCCCAGCTCTACTTCGCCGCCTTCATAATGTTCCTGCACATATTGAGTGATGATAGGACCCATTGTGTTTATCTGTATACAATCGTAATAATCGCCGAAATGAGTCACGCGGTTAAACCAGCCTTCTTCGGCGCTGTGTTTCAGGTAGCCTTTTTGATCGCAGACATCGTATACCTCCAAAAAGACATCCCGAACCTCTTCATCATTGATATACGCGGCATCGCTTCTTTCTGCCGTATAAAATGCCATGGTAGTGATGAAGCGGTTGTCATTGGTGTGCCTGACCGCATTTCCGCGGAGAGCATAATTATATCCCATATCCAGAAGCGTGGCGCTTCCCACTATTGCAAGCGTACATAGTGACAGGACAAGAATTCCCCGGAAGGCTTTTTTATGAACTATATTTACGATAAGGATACATAAAACCAGGAGTGCCAGAGTAACGAACATCTGCTTTCTGGTAGATATCATAATAAAGACTAGTATACTGCTTAAAAGAAGGCTTTTTTTGCTTTGGTGGATGCAGTAATCTAATAAGTATCGGAAAAATAACAGATACAATGATATGGCTATTCCTTCTGTAAGAATGCTGTTCGAATACATGGATTCTCTTTTGGCTGCAAAACGGCATAAAAAGGAGACGGCAAGGGGCATTAACAGGCTGAGAAATGCGATTAATCTGGGCAGTCTCAGTTCTTTCCAGATGTATCTTACCAGGGTCCATGTAGCAACTGCCATAAGTATGCTTTGGAAGAAAGCGACGGCTGTTAAGTAAAAATCGTTGGGGAATGATGAAAATAGTTTTCTGAAAAATGCCAGAAGGAGCGGGTAGAACGGCTCACGGGAAAGGCGCATGCTGATGTAGCCAGGAGAGTCTACACAGATGACGGCACCGTCGTAAAAGGCGAAAAAAAGATAGAAACATAGACAAATAGCAAGTAATATAGCTGAAAAAGCTTTCTCATTTACTTTTTCCAGCTTCTTTATGGGGGAAATTTCTCTTTTCAATTTTGCCTCCTATATAGCAGTTAGTAAAAATGTTCTATTCAGTTTTCCCCTCATTGATGTGTATTATAATCTTATTTTCCTATATGTCAAGATTCTTTATAATCCACACACTTTATAATCCTCACAGTGATATAAGATATTGTTTATTATACACTGTAACATTATTATTGAAGCTTCTGGCCGAATATAACATAATTTCCTTGAACAATATAAATTTTATTTTCCAATACTTGTATATTTTTTCATCCTCGTAGTATAATATAGTACAATTATGCGGATAGTCTATCACTATTTACTCAAATTTTGATTATTAGTATATATCCATACGGACACAAAAATGAAAGGTGACCATTATGTTATTTAATTCTTTTGGCTACGCTGTATTTCTCCCTATTGTTTTTATCCTTTACTGGATAGTGCCCGGCAAATATCGCTGGATAATCCTTCTCATGTCCAGTTACTATTTTTATGCAAGCTGGGGACCTCAGTATGTAGCTGTCATTCTTATTACAACAATTATTTCTTATATAGCTGCATTGATAATGGATGCCCGTCGGAAAGACAAAATATATCGAAAGACAATTCTAGCTCTTTCGATAATAATTTGTACGGGATTATTGTTTTTCTTTAAATATTTTAATTTTTTTACCGAAAACATAGCTTTGCTTTTCGATAAGCTGTCTATTCCCATGCAGCCTTTTACCCTGAAGCTGGCATTACCTATCGGAATATCTTTTTACATTTTTCAGACTATCAGTTATCTTGTTGATGTTTATAAAGGTGATATACGTGCAGAAAAGAATTTTGGGATTTACGCCGTCTATATTTCTTTTTTCCCGAAGGTTATGCAAGGGCCTATTGAGAGAGGGAAAAAGCTGCTGCCGCAATTATATACACCACGTACTTTTCAATTTGATCAGGCCTCTTATGGTTTGAAATTAATGGCCTGGGGCTACTTTAAAAAATTAGTTTTAGCAGATGGTCTTTCCGTTTATGTTAATCAGGTATATAACGATTTACCTGATTATAAGGGATTTTCCCTTGTGCTGGCCACCTTTTTCTTTGCCATACAGCTTTATTGCGATTTTTCCGGTTATACGGATATTGCTTTGGGTTCCGCGAAAATATTGGGTATCAATTTAACTCAGAATTTTAAGGCTCCTTATTTTGCTTCCTCAATCAAAGATTTCTGGGGCCGATGGCATATTTCTTTATCCTCCTGGTTAAGGGATTATATCTATATTCCATTAGGGGGAAACAGGGTAGGAAAAATACGCCATGCTATAAACATTATGATAACATTTCTTGTTAGTGGTCTATGGCATGGGGCAAGTTGGAATTATATATTGTGGGGCGGAATCCATGGTGCATATCAGGTGATTGAGGGCTTTTTCCCTTGGAATGCAAAATCAAGTCCTTTTCAAAGGAATAAGTATTATCATTTTTTCCTTAGTATTCTTACAGTTCCCTTTACCTTTTTGCTTGTCTGTTTTGCATGGATATTCTTCCGGGCGGCAACTATACAGGATGGAATTTATGTTCTGAAGAATATGTTTACCGGTATTTCCCATGTTTCAGTGTATATACAGGATTGCGCTTTGCAGATGGGCCTTACTTTTAATCACTTAGTTTATAATTGTTTGCCAATAATTCTACTGTTTTTATATGATTTGGCTTCTCTTAAAACAGATGTTATTGGATTTATTTCCAGGCAGAGGTTTTTTATCAGATGGCCTTTATATATCTTTTTGTTACTGGTTATTTTACTGTTTTCGGAAAAAGGGGTCTCTACAGAATTTATTTATATGCAATTTTAGATTATTAATTAGTTCCTGTTGCTTATATTTCATTAATTTATTTTTTTGTGATAATAAAGTAAGAATATTTTATATCATTACATTACAAAAACTACTCCATAATAAATATCAAAAAATAACAGAAGGAAACTCATATTAATGAACATACACAAATATCCTGATACAATGTACACTATAGCAATTGCAGGTACAGGTTATGTTGGATTAAGTAATGCAATTTTACTATCCCAACATAATAAGGTTTATGCAGTAGATATTAATGCAAATAAGGTTGATGCTATCAATAATAAGAAGTCACCTATCGTGGATAAAGAAGTTGAAGAATATTTATCCTCTAAAGAGTTAAATTTAACTGCCACTACAGATGCTCTGCAAGCATATAAAGAAGCCGATATTATCATCGTATCAACGCCTACAAATTATGATCCTGCACAAAATTATTTTAATACATCGTCTGTTGAAGATGTTATAGAAAAAGTTTTGAGTGTAAATAAAACAGCTGTTATTATAATTAAATCAACGGTACCTGTTGGTTATACAGAATCAGTTTGCAAAAAATATAATACGGACCGTATATTATTCAGTCCTGAATTTTTAAGAGAAGGCCATGCACTTTATGATAATTTATACCCTTCTCGAATTATTGTAGGTGTACCTCATGAAAATAAAAATCTATTAGAAAAGGCGCATCTCTTCATTGAATTACTGAAAGAAGGGGCAATAAAACAAAATATTCCCACACTGATAATAAATCCAACTGAAGCCGAGGCCGTAAAGCTTTTTGCTAATACTTATTTGGCACTTCGTGTGTGTTATTTTAATGAACTAGATACATATGCAGAAATGCATGGACTAAATACAGATCAAATAATAAAAGGTGTGTGTTTGGATCCCCGTATAGGTAATCACTATAATAATCCTTCCTTTGGTTACGGAGGATATTGTCTTCCCAAAGATACAAAGCAACTTCTTGCGAATTATAAGAATGTTCCTGAAAATATTATTCAGGCTATTGTAGACTCTAACCGTACCAGAAAAGATTTTATAGCTGATCGTATACTTGAAAAAGCTGGATTTTATGAATCTTCCGATGACATGACTGAATCTTGCGGAAAAAAAGTAACAATTGGTATTTACCGGCTTACCATGAAAACAAATTCTGATAATTTCCGTCAAAGTTCCATTCAAGGTGTTATGAAGCGTTTAAAAGCAAAAGGCGCTACCGTTATCCTTTATGAGCCAACATTAAAAGAAAACGAATTTTTCGGTTCTAAGGTATATAAAGATTTTAATGAATTTTCAAAGTTGAGTGATGTTATTGTTGCTAATCGTTATTATAAAGAACTGGAAGATGTTATGGAAAAGGTTTATACCAGAGATCTGTATCATCAAGATTAAACAGAAGTCAAATGAACACTCACTTATGTTCATTTGGCTTCTTTACTATACCATAAGTTAATAAATTACGCAAAAAACAAATCCTTACTACTGGCAAATAACATCAGCAGTTCTTACCAAATTACAAATAAAATATTATGATAGACAAAATTAGGGAAAGAAACTATCGCTATTATCTTATTCTCTCAAACCTTTCCCGAATATTATTTAACTGCATTTCAAAATCCCTTCGTTCCTTCACCCCCAAATTATGAAGAATAAGCCCTGCAAAAATAGATTGTATAGCCGCTAATTCTACAAATCCACATACAATCAAGGTCGGAAACTTATCCACCATTCCCGTTTCCCAAAACTCCCATAAGACAGGAACAAAAAATACGGCAGAAAGCACGGTAAGAAAAACCGCCAAAAGAGTAAAATACGCAAGAGGTTTATACTGGCGGAACATTTTTAAAATTGTACCCAGCACTCTAATCCCATCAGAATAAGTATTCAGCTTTGACTCACTTCCCTCCGGCCGATCCCGGTAATTTACTATAACATTATCTACCTGCATATTGTTATAAACAGCATGTATGCTCATTTCCGTTTCAATCTCAAACCCCTTGGATAATACAGGAAAGCTCTTTACAAATTGATAACTGAATGCCCGGTAACCTGTCATAATATCCTGAATTTCCGAATTAAACAGCAGATTAATACTGGATTTCACCAGACTGTTCCCCATATTATGAAATGGTCTTTTATTTTCCTGATAATATGTGGAAGATAACCTGTCTCCTACCACCATATCAGAATTCTCAAGAAGAACCTTATCAGCCATCTCCCGCGCATACTCCAATGGATACGTATCATCACCATCAATCATTATATAACACAGAGCATCTATTTCCCGAAACATTCTTCTGATAACGTTTCCTTTTCCCTGCTTTCTTTCATAACGTATAACAGCTCCGGCCTTCCTGGCCAATTCCACGGTTCTATCCTTGGAGTTATTATCATAAACATAAATAACAGCCTCCGGAAGTGCCTGTTTTGCATCAGAAACCACTTTTTCAATTGTTTTTTCTTCATTGTAACAAGGAATTAATACTGCAATTTTATCCATACTCTTCTCCCTTAAAAGCCCTGATATATAAATTCAGCTGCACTGTAACCCGGTCCATAATATCCCAATAAAATAACATAGAATAACAAACCATACCATAGCAGCCATCTGACAGGCAATGCTTTCGCCGCAATCTCTTCTCTTACCGAACCTTTTCTCTGCAGCAATGATACAGAAAAAAGGATCAGCAAAGAAATTACCCCAATTGAAAACTCAATCCAATTGAGCCCTAACGAAAATATTCCTCCTGACAATACTGCTGTAATATTCCCTATATTTATTGCTTCTCTCAACATTTCAAAAGCATCTCCAACACTGGAGGCTCTGAAAAATACAAAACCTATATTTACAAGGAAAAAAGTTCTGATAATCCGGAAAATATCCATGCCGCGTGATTTGCTTTTAATATGAAGTTTATTCATAATCCGTATAAACCAGGGCTCCAGCAATTCTCCGGATACAATATAGAACCAATGCAGCAATCCTGATCCTATAATATATTTCCAGTCTCCACCATGCCAGATACCCACAGTAAACCACAATATAAACATACCTGCAAAGGTCGTAAACTGTTTCCCTCTCTTTTTCCCAAACTTATTTCGCATATTCTTATTTAATTTTGTAAAGAACGAAGAACGAAGAATCGGATAAAAGATATATTCCTTCATCCAAATCCCCAACGTAATGTGCCATCTTCGCCAATACTCCGATATATTTTTAGAGAAAAAAGGCCTTTCAAAATTCTCCGGCAGTTTAATACCAAAGGTTTGAGATAAACCTAATGCAATATCCATTCCACCTGAAAAATTAGTGTAAAGCTGAAAAGCAAAAGCAATTGTCCCTATCCAGATATAAAATCCGGGATAATTATTATAATCGCCATATACAGTATCTGCTACCAATCCCATGCGTTCCGATATGACAAGTATCTTAAAAAAGCCCCATAGCATACGCTGCATTCCCTGGGTGACTTGTTTATAATCAAATGAATGTGCTGCAAAAAACTGTTCCCCATCTTCTCTGTACCGAAGAATAGGCCCTGATACCATAGTTGGGAAATAAAGACCATACAGAGCCAGTTTGGCAGGGTTCCATTGCGTTTGCGCTATCCCATAATACACATCAATTACATAACCAATCAGGGAAAGCGAATAATAGGATATCCCAAGAGGAACAAGCCACTTAAAGCCGGAAAAAATCTCATTTTCAGTTCCAAACCAAGAGGCAATTCCATTTATTGTATTAATTCCAAAGTTAATATATTTTAATAAAATTAATATTGCCAGATTTGAAAATATCACAAAAAGAAGCGCCGCTTTTCGTCGCTTCTCCGGATCCTTCCCTTTTTCCCGCAGATATTTTTCCTTTTCCTTTGCATTTGACATTACATTGATACCAATATAACACACCATTACAGCAAATAAAGGATAAAGTATCAGAAGTACATTGCCTGACAAAACATAGTACACGACACTTGCGGAAAGTAATATTATCCATTGGTATTTCCCTGGTAATAAATAATAAAGAAACAGTACAATGGCATAAAACAAAATAAAATAAAATGATGTAATCCCCAAGGCTATTTATTCCTTTCCAGACGATTACCAGTTTCTTATTCTGAGATCTGGCTGATAATTATATTAGCCATCTCTCCCACATTCTTCATAGTCACTACCTGCCCCATATTGAATTTAATACCGAATTCCTGTTCTACTGCTGCTATTAAATTAATATGTTCCAGAGAATCCCAATCATCAATATCATTAGATGTAGTGGATTCCGCAACACATATACTGTCATCATCAAATACGTCACGAAATACTTCATTTAATTTTTCAAAAATTTCTTCTCTTGTCATTTTATCCTCCATCCTGTTTTCAACAGTGTATCGCTACTTATTAACAGAAATATGCTTATTTTTCAATTTATAATCCTTTGATATCATGAAACGCCAAACAGTATTTCCGTTTTTATCATCGATCTTTTCAAAGCCCTGCAGCTGATAAAAATTTTTAACCATTCCATTTTTAGCTGTGGGAATATAATAACCATAGATATATAAAATATCTTGAGCCCTGCATGTTTCTGTCAGCTTATCCATCATAGCATATTCCATATCCCGTTTCAATACACGACAGCTCATAAGCCAAAGATCAATATGAAGTGCTCTATATTCTTTTTCTTCAATATGGCCAATAATTACTGAAACCACACCATTATCTCCGAACTTATCCTCCAACTTTCCATAAAGAGTAATTTGATTTATATCTTCTGCCGCTTTCTCTATTTCTGCCTGCGTATAACGCTTAGTCGTCAGATTAAACTGGTTACTTTTATTCGTCAATTGGGCTATTCTGGACATATATATGGGTTCAAAAGGCAAAATGACTGCATGCATATCAAGTGACTCCAAATACTCTCCATAATCTGTAAAAGAAGCCTGCTGTTCCACGCGCATAGCATTAGCCTTATACATTTCATTTCGGTTCTTATCATCCTCAGAGATGCTTGTTACCTCAAAATACCCATTATGGTCAAGAATCCTGATATATTGCTCCGGAGTACCAATTTCAGGTACAGCAGCTCCCTGTCCATGCATCCTGACAATTTCCCTTTCTGCAGGGTTATCATCCATAAAAACTAAGCTTTCTGGCAATATATTCATTTCACTCGCAATTTCCAGAATATTTTGACTTTTAGGTTCCCAATTGGCCTTAATAATAATAAAATCATCCGGTTTCAGCACTCCATCCGGATGATTTAACCCGGCTAATGCATTTTCTCTATCATTTTTAGAATCTATATTTAATATAATTCCAATATTCTTCAAGGATTTAACATACTGCTGAATTTCCGTAAAGACCTGTCCCATGGATGTTTCCGGCCCTAAATCCAGATTTTCTGCGCCCTCGTCACCAACAACACCTCCCCACAGGGTGTTATCCAAATCCAACACAAGCGATTTTTTATTCTTTCCATAAACAGATTTGATTATATTGGCAATATTATGAGCCAACCATGGTATTGCATTCAGATTCAAAGAGTATTTGTACATATGCCAGTAAAATGGATCCGACCACGCATCCAACCCGTATACCGCTGACTGGTAATTTATATCATTAATATAAAAATTATCATGTTCTCTTGCATACTCCATAAATTTAATATTTAAGCTGTTAATATAAGAAGTTTTCCCCGATATATTTACGCAATCCTGGTTCCCTAATAACCGATAGAATGGATACTCCATATTATTCTGAATTATCGGACATCTCCAGCGTTCTCTTATTTTCTCCCACATATCCCGATAGTGAGAATACTGTCTGTCTAATAACTCATCCACTTCTTGTACAGTATTACCTATCTCAGGCCAGAATGTAATATTTCTGTTGCTTGTATGAATATAAATAATATCCGGTGAGAAATCAGTTAATTCATCATTCCCAAAAACTGCATCTTGCCAATATTGGCCAAACTCAGACTCATAAAAACTAGGTTCAATACCATGATTCAGCAGAAAAAGTTCAAGAATTCTCACAATATCATGAGTTGTACTGCCGCCTAAAACTGCTATTTTTTTCTTTATTCTGCTGCTTCCTTCCGACAATAACTGCTTTTTCATTTTCTTAGACTTTTTCAGTATCTGCTCACTATCAAAGGGATATTCTAATTCTCTTAACATCCATAGCTCCTTTTTAGGTTTACCATAATAATGCCACTAATATTCGTTCCAATCTTCTCTAGGGATTCCTGACACGCTGTCAAACCCATAATAGCTGGCATAAGCAATATTAATCCAGTATCCCGGATCTTCCTGAATGTCTGAATTATATGCATCACTATACACAGTCTCAAAATCCGGACGCAGCAGAGGAATTGTCACGTCTTTCTCTCCTTGCGCCGCTTTCTCTTCCAAATATATTTCCCTTTCCTGATACTCCCGGTAGATACGCGCCATATCCGCACCACTGTCCATATAAGTGAAAAACATTATCATGCACATTACTGCAATCATTCCGCTCTTCAAACTCCGGAAAATGATTTCCTTCTCTTCAACATCTGCAAAAAATTGTACTACTGCAACCGTGAGAAATACCCCTGCTCCAAAATAGGCCCGCGGCATTGGCTCCGGTGTTAAGATTAGAGCAAAGCATGTTGCAGCAAATATGAACATCCATAAAATTCCGTTTCTGCTTACCTTCCATACCGCCTGCCAGCTTTTTTTCTGACATTTTATAATTACAAAAAGGAGAAGTCCAATAAGCAGAAGAACAAAAAAGTTTGCGCGTACAGCTAAAATCATTTTTTGAAAGCGGGAGATAAGACCAAAAATACCTGAATGTTCTTCCTCATTAAGCTGCCCACGAATAAAATTCCCGGGAGCGAGAATCATAAACAAAAAACCTGCAAGCTGACCAGCCAGACCGGTAATCATCCATGGTTTTATGTTATTTCTAACCCCTCTGCCTTCATAACAATGTATTCCTGTTAATATAAGTACAAATAACAGACCTCCCCCTGAAGTATTCTCATTACACCACCCGGCCAATACGCCCAAAACAGGAAATAATATCGTCAATAATACGTTGTGGCGTAAATCTTTCCAATGCATCAGCGCGTACCGATAGCAGGTAATAAAACTCATAATAATGGCGGAACCCCATAAATAATTACAAGCTCCGGTTTCCCACAATACAGTCTGACGGAAAACCACTCCGAAAAACCATAACATCAAATTTATAAGTGTAAATATACATAAATCATACTTCTTCTTATGTTCCACGTTCCAGTAAATAAGTAATGTCAATAATACAAATATTATGGAATTAAAAACATTAAATATCATTTTATTTCCAGTAAGAAAAAGTCTAAGAATTAAGTGACATACCGAACGGCCTGACCAAGTCATATACTGGTTATATTCCTGTTGTATTAACCCCCATACAGAACCTGCGGTACTTACCTCTTTTCCATAAAATAGATCATCTGACATTACCGGAGTGAGTACATTAAATATAAATATCATTCCAAATGCAATAAGGATAGAGATATAAAAAAGTCTTTTTTTCCATTTGTCAGTTCTCATACAAAATCCTCAATATGCAATGACATAACTGTCTTATATTCGATTTGCCTTCCTTCTGAAATATGAAATTCATTGGCTCCTGTATTGCTGAATTCTTCCTGCAATTCTTCTTGAAGAACTGTTCCGGGATGAAAGAGGACTTCTAATACGCGTTCTTTTTTTTCGGCCTTTGCCAACATAGCAGGAAACAGTTTGTTTATCCGTTCCTCATTCATGCGCCCACTCATCAATACTCCCCATAAAATAATAGGTATATTATCCTTCTGCCAAGCTGGTTTGTTTTGGCGCATTGTCCGTTCCATTCCCAATGCATAAAAATTAAGAAGAATATTTTTTATCCAATTAACAGGTTTATACGTTTTCCATAAGGAAAACGACTGTAAATATGGAATTATAGGTTCCTTCGTTATACGTATATATTCCGTTGGATAATGCTGCTCCACTATAACCTCTAATAATGCCCAATAACAAATGGGCAGCATCTGCGTATGCTGGTGTCCATCGAAACGTAGTGGTTTGTCATCACCGAAATATTCTATAAACCTTTCCGTCTGTGCCTTTATTTCTTCTTTCAGTTCCTTTTTAATAATCATGAATTTTTTAGGAGAATAATTCCATAAAAAAAGGGTTCCCCAACTGATATGGAAGTATCCATGTTCATCAACTAAATGAGGGACTTTTCCCGGATCCGCAAGGCAATGACCTTCCATAAAATTCAAATGTATACTAAGTTTGGGCTGCTTTGGCCATAAATGTTGTTCATTACAGAACTTTTCGGCATAAACTTCGTAACAGGACATGTTCGTAAGAACACTAATACTGTCCAGCTTTCCTGTACGAATACAGTTTAAAATATCCTCTGATGAATGAGGTGAAATACAATAATCATCTGCATGTATATCCACTATTCTCAATCCCCATTTTCCTCCTTCATGTCTTCTGCCTCATCCCCAGCTTCCTTCCAAATAAATGATTCTACAATATACCTTGGCCGCGCCTTTGTTTCCAAATATATCTTTCCCACATACTCTCCAACTATTCCCAACGAGAATATTGTCAGACCACCAGTCAGCAATGATACTACAAGAGAAGTCGTGTAACCAGGTACATTTCTTCCAGAGAACCAGTCTATAATACAATAAATAATCATACAGAAACTAAACAGGCTGACCAAAAATCCAAGAATTGTAATAATTTGTATCGGTCTTGTACTCATAGATGTTATTCCATCTGTTGCTAAAGTAATCATCTTCTTCAATGTATATTTCGACTGCCCGGCTTCTCTCTTTTTTACTTCAAAGTATACAACATCCGATTGAAATCCCATTGTGGGTATAAGCCCTCTTAAAAAAAGATTTACTTCTTTATATTCAGCAAGGGCATCCAACGCCCTTTTAGAAAGCAGACGATAATCTGCATGATTACTCATTACTTTACATCCGAGTAAATGCATAAGTCCGTAAAAAACATTGGCAGATAATTTCTTGAAAAAGCCATCTGAATCCCTGTCACATCTTACTCCATATACAATTTCACATCCAGCCATATAACAGGAAATGAAATCATCCAATGCTTCTATATCCTGCTGTAAATCAGCATCAATGGTAACCACCATATCCGCATGAGCTCTGGCAGCCATCATACCTGCCAGAATAGCGCTTTGATGACCATAATTCCGGGAAAAACTTAAACCGGAGAAGAAAACACTCTGTTTACATAAAGCATTGATAAGGTTCCATGTATTATCACGGCTGCCATCATTTACAAACATCACTTTACTTTTTGATGATATCTTGCCTTCCTTAATAAGCCGTTTTAGTTTTACCAGCATAACCTCTGCTGTATGCAGAAGAACTTCCTCCTCATTATAACACGGGACTACCAGATAGAGGGTATTTTCTCTTTTTTGCTGTTCATTCATACTTTTTAAGACCGTTCCTTTCCCTTTTCGTACTTCACTGTACTCTATCAATCTCAATTACACTATCTTTTCTGTAGAAGTCTCTTACTACCTGGTTCGTCCAGCCGTTTACATCTTTTGTGACTTCCATATGCATTAATGGCCCTTGATCCTGATTCATTGCAGGCAGTTTTGCATCTTTTATCGTATCATCTAAAAGTATTGCCAAACGCTCGTCCATCTGTTCACCATAATCAGCAGCCTGCCCACTTGCAATATAATCTACACATTTATAAAATGTGGTTGCCTTTAAAGTACTCCTTCCAAAAAGGAGAATTAGTATACAACCTCCTGTCAGTAAAGCAACTAATAACCACTTTACTCCTCTATATCCTCTATACATTTGTATTCCCGAAGACATTTGAAGTTTACTTTTCATTTTATTGGAAAGCCACCCTAATAAATATATCATTCCAGCCACTGTAGTCAATACAAATACCTGAAATATCATATTGGGTACCCCTCCTGATAATTCTGTTCCTGCATATATTCCAGGCGCAAACATAGAACAATAGATGCAGAACATAAGAGAACAAAATAATAAAGGCCATTTAAACTTAATACTTTTTGTTATTTTACCAAATGCATTCCATATAACCATGCCAATAAATAGAAACACAATAAAAATTGCCGGCTTTACTTTAACATATACTCCTATATTAAGTATTCCCTGATGAAATGATTCACCAATTGTATAGATAACCTTTAAGAAGCTAAATCCAAAATCTTCTCCACCCCTCACTCTATTCCCTGGAGCCATAACGCTAATAAATAATCCCGCTAATTCTAACCCTAACGGTAACAGCAACCAAAATGAACCCGGTCTTTTCTTTCCATACTTTATTAACAAAAGTACAAGTACAATTGGTGCAAATAATGCCGCCAAATAACTGGCACCGCCAAGCAAAACCATAAAAATGGAAGCCCCCATTAGAAATCTACATCCATAAGTATCAATATATCTTACAAAAAAATAAATAGATAACATAGCCAGAAAATAAGGGATAACATAATGTACGGCGCCATTGTACCAAAATATCCCCGACTTCGTACTTGGAAAAAATTGAACCATAGTAAATAATACGGCACAATCTATTATTATAAATGAACTTATGCTCCATTCTATCCTTTTAATAAGATAATAATAAAGCGGCAATGTGGTACCTGAAATTGTGAAAAATAGCATTAAAAATGGGACAATCCCATAAGCCTCAGGTGAAAAAACCTCCGGCTGAATAGAAAATAGAAAAACAGAAAACCATGTTCCCTGCCATCCTTCGTAATACTGAGAAATGGTACGGAAAGAAGCTTTCATCACTTCCCATAAAGAATGAGAGTTCAGCCATGCAGAATGAGTTAAGATGCCATATCCATAATCATCTCCTGTTGCATGAACATATCTCGCCAAGTAAATGATTGGAATAATACTCAATCCAAACAAAAGAACTGATAAAACTGCTACTATTTTTTCTTTATCACTTTTCATCCTACTCACTTTTCCTCTAAAGACTTAGAAAATATCTTAATTTGAAATTAACTTATGTGGACATTTTATATCTTTACCTATATTATAGGCAAGCACTAATTTTATTATCTATTTAAGAGATTTCCAACCAAATGGATGAAAAAAGGAACATAAAGCCCCCACATTATTCCGGCCAAATAAAAAGTCGGAGTGATAGCCAAACCCAGCTAAACCACTCCGCCCCAATTCTTTCAGCAATAATGAAATTGTCCCGGATGTTTCTAATTTGAATTTATGGACTTATTAACAACATGTAAAACTTGAACGAAGTAAATCAATAATAGATTAATAATAAACAGAATTTCCTGAGACTTTCCCAGGTGTTCCATATTTCAGGCAACTGGATACAGCCTTGGCATATAATTCCCGACCAGCCGCCGTCAAATGTATGCCATCCTCCAGATATTCTTCTGCATTATAAATATTTATCCCCATTTTGCTATATGCATCAATATATAGTGTATTCTCATTTTCGGCTACATTACGACATACATTTGCGTAAATTGTCAGCGGCCCACCTCCAAAATCTTTCATATTACTGTCTGTGTACATGACACCATCTCTCCAAAACTGACAGTAAGTGGGGGATATCAATAATATTTGTGCATCCTTAAAATTCCCTCTTAGTTCATCAATAGCATAACGTAATGCTCCGCCATATCCATGAGCATCCCATTCACGCCCATCTTCCACATTCAGAGTAGCCCCTGAAAAATAATCGTTTAAACCATAGGCTATAATAAAATAATCTGTTTTAGAAAAATCTATATTTCGTATAACACCACCAGCAGGATATCCTTCCAGGAATATTTCCGGATTTACTTTTCCGGTTGCAACATTCACCATGCCTGACAAAGATGTAGAATCCCAATTTTCATAGTCATCAGGTGATTCACCATCTTTTAAGGATGCCCTAGTACCACCTATTGCGCAATTGTAAACATCCGCATTCATATATTCTGAAAGTAATCCCGCTATTCCTGTTTCATCCCGTGAACTGTCCCAAATACTATCACCAAATACTACTATCTGCTTCCTTTCAGCCTCTTCAGCAACTGCATTTTCTGAAACTGTATCATCTGAAGCACTAGCCTGTTCCGTTACCGACTCCTCTGATTCTCCAGCGATTTCAGTAGAAGGTACATACTTTGCAAGCTCTTCCTTTAACTTTTCATTTTCCTCCTGTAATTGTCTTATCTTTTCCTCATAATCCAGTGCAGACGATTCTACCGTACTATCTTCAGGACTTTGTACAAATCCGCATCCAGATAAAAAATACAATGCAAACATTAAAACTATCATCAGAAAACCTATACTTTTTCTCACTTTTTTCATTAATTTCCTCACTATCTGCCATAATTATGGCATGGTTGTTTTCTGTTGGACTGCTTCAAGTATATCGCAATTCATTTATAACCACAAGTTTCTTCATAAAATCTTAAGGCGATATCTTATCTCTAAATACTTCCCAGTCTTCACATTTACCCTTTTAGATATATATTAAATGGGTATCTGCATCCTTTTCATATCGAATATCCCAATTAACAACTAATTAACTCCCTGGATTTCATCAATTCGATAATATCTTTCCATTGAATTATTCTTCCAGTCGTCAGCATCAATTTCAATATCGCTATAATAAAGTAGATACGGCTTTGTTTTAAATATTTCCAACTGTATACTTTTTTGTCTATTGTTCTGAAGCTGAATTGTCCGCTTTGCGGTTTCTGCTCCATAATCAGCAGCTTCTCCTGATACAAGCGACTTTATAGCGGATGTACTAGTAAAATAATCCGGATTCACCTCGCTATATAAACCTCCAATAAATATAGTCACACATAATAAAACTAATAAATATATTTTTATATTGCTTGACTCTACACAACTAACTTTATTTTCTCCCAAACCACAATGCCTGTATATCCAACCCAGAAAATAATAAATATTAAGAATAATCAAAAAAAGATAATCCAAAAAAATTATATTAAATATTCTCCCACCACCAGCTACTCCCATTGCATACAAACTTGGAGTAAACATTGCTGAAAGAAAACAAAAAGAACCTAAAGGAACAAGAAGAGGAAAGCGATAATTAAATTTATTTCCTACCGTCTTTACTACTTCCCATAAAAATGGTAAAAGGGAAAAAACTAAAATAATATATGTCCAGTCAAACCATCTTTCCATAATGTATTCCACACAATAATAAAATGACAGTATAACTGAATTTACAACACTTGGACGATACCCCACCTCGCCCTGCCGTATAGAATTACCCGGAGCACATACATTAATTAAAAATGCTGTCAGGAAAAAAATGCATGGCAATATTACTAGTCTTATACATTTTCTTTTTCGCGTATAAACAGCAACAATTAATGCAACAGCGAACAAGATTGCTATAATTAAAGCTGATATGTAGTTTCCTCCTCCTACAAAAAAAGCTGCTAGACAAGCCAACATCATTTTGACAGATTTATGCCTATCATTTTTTATAATGCAAATCATAAGTCCAATTAAAATTACTGCTACACTATGAGGGATTATATAATGGGCGGCTCCATTAAACCAAAAAAATCCCTGTGTCTTATCTATCATGCATTCAAGTGCGAAAATTAAATAAATCATGGAAATCGCCAAATATACAGGAGTCCTGACCTCCATGAGTTTTTTCAAGATAACATATAAGAAAAATAAAGTACTAAAGCTTATTGCTCCTATCATTATCCAGGGTACCCATCTATACCCAGCTTCGCCAAACACAGCCGGCTGTAGAGACATAACAAAAATACTTGAAAAAGTTCCCTGCCAGCCAAACCATCTTTCTTTAACCGTTTTAAGAGCTCCGGCAAACACCTGAAAAATAGAGTGTGTTTCTTCCCATGCAATATGACTATACACGCTAAAACCAAAATCATCTGCACAGGGATAATTATATTTTGCGATTATCAGTACAGGAATCAACGCCAAAATAAATATTATAGTTAAAAAACCTGCAATCCATTTCTCCGTCATTTTATTTTTCATATATAATACCCTTCATAATCATTAATAAATATTATTTCAATGTCCAACTCTCTTTTTTTGAGGTTTAATTGATTTCCAACCTATTGTCAATCACAAGACCCTATGAATATAATTATGCAAATTTTTTTTACGATTACAAGCATAATCTGTCAAATTAAAGCCAGGCTCCATACAATGTTAACTTAACTGACATTTGATTGGGGGATAACCTCGCGGTATTTAACCCTAATAGTATCTTTCATCTATATTACGCTACAAAGCGCATGGATACCGTCCAAAGAAAAACTTATTACTTTACATATAGCCCAATTCATATTCTAAAATTGCCGTAATACTTTTATTGTCCTTTTTAAGCTAACTAAATAAGGTCTGCTTATATTATTTTCCTTTAAAGCTCTGCATGCCTCAAAAAAAGAAGTACAATATGCTTTAATTCCATTACTACTTGTACCACCATAAAACATATGAACCAAAACTTCTGGTATATATATAAGTTTATCTGCGTTACCTTTTAATACTCTTACCATAAACTCATAATCGGCTGCACATTTATAGTCTGTCTTAAATCCCCCGTAAATATTAAATATTTCCCTACGTAATAAAAGCGTTGGATGAGCCGGCATCCACCCTTCTTCAATATATCCCTTTCCCATTTTCCATTGACGCCTTATCTTTCCATTTTGGTAATAAAATAAATCTCCATGTGCTCCAATATATTTTTCATTACTAATAACCGCTGATGCAAGCATACTAATCACACTATTATTACTAAATATATCATTAAAAAAGAGTAATAAATCTCCGGTAGCGATTTTTAATCCTTTATTCATTGCATCATAAATTCCATGATCTGTTTCCGATATCCATACTAGTTGGTACTTTTTTATTTTCTCATATTCCTTTAATCTTTCTATAGTCCCATCCACAGATCCACCGTCCACAACAACAATTTCTATATTACTATAATCCTGAGTTATTATACTTGAATATGTTTGTTCCAAGTTATTTAGGGAATTATACGTTGTGAGTATTATCGATACTTTAGGTTCACACATTCTCCACACCTCTAATCATTTTATCTATATTGCAAAAACCAAATTACAAATTATAGACAGTTTAAAATAACTACTGCTTTTTACCATATATAGATTTCAAACATCCACAAACCAAAGCAAAAATTGGTATTAGTAATTCTCTCCAGGTCATCCAGTAATGTTCATAAGAGTGATTCTTGGTAAAAAAATACCAGATAAAAGGATAAAATGAAATAAAAATAAATGGAATCATTCTTTTTTTAATTATTTTCCCCCCAGAACTTATATATTTATATAGTAACCAAATTGCTATAACAAAAAAAAGCAAAACAAACATTTTCTTTCCAAATATACCAATATTTTTTAATAATACATCTTTATACAAAATATTTTCAGATGCATCACCATTTATAAACAAAGAACTCCTCAATAAGAATTGTGCAATTGCATTATTGAAAATATTTTCTTGTAAAATCATAGATGCCAATCCCCATTTCATGCACCACATCCCAATATAACCACTTCCCCAGCATAAGGATGCAAAATTTATCATTTTTATTTTATTTTTATAATTAGATATATATATATACACAGTTAAAGGTATACATAAAGTAACAAGCGGCCATGTGAGAAAATCAAAATAGGCAGTGCACATTCCTATTATCAAAAAGTAATAATGATAATAACGGAAAATGAACCGTTCTTTAATTAATAAAACTAAAATAGATATCATATAAATATAAAAGCAGACTGATAAATCAATATTAAACATGGTAGTTATCTGCATCCCAATTATCCATAAAAAAACAAATGGAATTTGAAGCTCACCTATGTTTTTGTGTTGAAGAAAAATTATTACCGCATAAATTAAAAATAGCTGAATTACTATGTTTAGAAATATAATATCATGCAATGAAAAAAAATAAAGAAGAGGTTTAAGAAATATCAGATATCCATGCCAGTATCGTTCATAACTATCACAGGAGTATGATTTTCCATTCCATGTATAATCAATATACTTACTGCCATGAATATCCGATTTTTCATTCAGCATATATACTCTCATAGTTTGCTGTATAATATTTTCCCCATTTTGCGGGAAAGGTGTCGCTGCAGCCTTGAGCATTAATCCCTGAGTATAATTATCTAAAGTAGAAGCATCATAATCATAGATCATCCTGTACCAATTATCATCTCTTTCCATTCCTTCAATACCAGATGAAAAGTTTGTAAAAATCCTTTCTATTGGAATGCAATAGACCAGTACAAGTAATAAGGTACCAATACCCCCCCCCAATATCAATATAACAAACATTTCACAAAAATATTTCGTTATTTTTCTCATTTTTTACTCACTTTACTATTTAATGTAATCAAGGATTATCCTTAATATAAACTATACCACACTTTGAATTTATTGAATTATAACCTCTCTTTATAGCTTCTTCAACCAACCATATATCCTCCCCTGTACCGTTAGGATTTTCTATTATTTCGTTTCCCTGAATAATTATGGATCTACATCCTCCATAGCCACTATCTATATCCAATATATATTCGGGGAATTTATATGGCATTTTTTCATAATACTTCATTAATCTTTCTTTATTTATTCCTCCCCAAAACCGACAAGGAGAAGGCAGGCCATATGAATTATTCATACACAAATACGCCCAGGGAACAATCTCCGTAATAGCCATCTGCTCTCCCTGGACTAATTTACAGGTGTTGTTTATCACCTCTACAATATCATTATATTCTTCTTTATGCTGCTTTGTAGTGAATAGATTTTTTGCCGGGCCGTATTCTATTCGCTCTGTTAATTCACTCAGGTTATCATCTCGATAAACACTAAAAATTCTAAGAAATGCAGATTGAATTACCGTTATTGAAACAACACTAATTAATACTATTTTTCCCCATTTACCTAAAAGTTTCTCATTACTCTTAAAAAAATCATTTAAAACCACCGGTATACAAGTCCCACTAAGCGCGAAACCAATCGTAAGTGAATCCAGCCCTGTATTAGATGATGCATGAAATATTAAAGAAAACGCTATACCTGGCAAGAACACCTTCAACAACAAGCCTTTTGAAATATCACTTAAATTATAATCCAACAACAAACATATAACCATAAAAATCGAAGAAGCTATAATTACACACCCTAATATATCATATGATAACAAAACATTTATTAACCACACTCCTACATTAATTAAAAATAGTCTTCGCCTTTGCTTTTCATTTATCTTATCATGCCTGATATATCTAATATATAATAAGTAGGCTATCAAATAGCCCCAGAACGGAAAAGTATAAATATACCTATAAACAATCCTTCCCCCCGCTAATATAGCGGATATTAATAAGTTGCCTGATACATGTTCTGGATCACCAAAAATATTGGGAAAATAGAACACAGCCTCATCAACTTTTACAAATGACAGAAAATACAACACATATATTATACTTCCAATTACAAAACCACCTAAAATAACAAACAAAACATTTTTCTTACATCTTAGTCTTTTAATTGTCAAAACTCCCCCACCTACGATAATATATGCTATTACTATAAATGGAACAGCAACTGCAGCTATAAATAATAAGATACCTACACTAATAAGCCTAACATAATTTTTTTTATTATTCTTAGAATTATACAACAAATATACAGCTAAGCTAAAAGAAAATAATCCTATACTATAATAGGATATTCCCTGTATATTGGCTCTTAGATAAAGCATATAAATCAATGAACTGCCTAAAGCAATCCAACTTCCCGCCTCTTTTTTAATGCTTTTAAAAATATAAAAAGATAAACAAGAATTGCAAAAAATATAAAATAATCTGGCGGCCAGATATATGCCGTCATTATTACCTTTAATTAAAATATATAAACTATACAAAGGAAGCAGTAAAATCGCATAAAACTGTACTCCAGACCATTCTTCTACCAAGGGCTTATCCCCTACCCAAAATCTATGTATAAGTGATAAATAAAAGCTCTCATCAGACCAGCAAAAACTATAAAAACATCTTACAGTCAAGCCTAAAATAAATACTAAAAAAATAATATACGGTATTTTTTTCTTCATCATAAATCCTCTTTGTCATACATTCAATTCCATAATTTAATTTTCTTCGTAATTTATTCTTACTTTTTTCTATTTATTTCATACAACCATAATTCAGAGTTACTATCAATATCTGTATTCAGTTCATATACAAATTCATTATATTCAATTTCATCACCCATTACTTTTGTAGAAATTATGCATTCAGGCATAAAATCTGTTTTTTCATACTGCACACTTTCGTTCATCACCATTATATGATTTATAAGTTCTGCACTGCTATTTAATCTCTGCCAAATAGGATATTCATAAGAATCACCTGATAACACTAAACCTATTGTTTTATACCCCTTTGATTTCACAATATTACATACTTCATCATAATCACTATAAATTTCCTGCCTGTTATAAAAATACCCTTTAAACCGATCATCACTCCCATACATACTTATTTTAGTATGATAAACAGACAATCCAAATAATTCAATACAACACATAAACAAAATTGCAGGAAATAGAAATGCTCTGCCCACTGGGTAGATAAAGTTTTCCGAAAAATCCTCTGTTTCAAATGCAATCATAGGACATAATAAAGCTAAATAAGATATCATATATCTTGAAACATAAGGTTCCCATCTTACTAGACAACAAAAAATAATAAAAATCACAGCTACTGTCATTGAATACTTTTTTGCATAACCGTTTGTTTGTTTTTTTATTCGAAAAATTCCCCAAATGAAACACAGTAGGAATGCAAGCAAAAGTACTGCGTTAACAGCCATATCTGGCTCGTAAGTCTGCGCTGCATGCAAATAAAATGCTCTTCCGTCTTCTGATATACTGGGGTCATCAATAGGGACACCAAGTAATCCTGCTATTCGATAAACAATAGCCGCAATCCAATAATCACTCTCATACAGATATATGTTGGGTAAATTAAAAGATAAATTTTTAATACCATTAACTAAAACATATAGCGGTTTGAAAGTTCCAACTAACTGTCTCTGCCCTGCTATTGGAAGCGTTAGAGCCGAAAATGACTGCAGATTTCTATAAAACTCTGGCAATAAAAATAAAAACATTGAAGGAATTACCCATAAAAGCAATTTCCCTATTATAATAAGCGAATCTTTTCTTTTGATGCATTGAACCAATAATACAACAAGAAGCAAAGCCATGCCAATCAAAACGGATGGCTTTGTCAAGTATCCGAATGCAATACAAATTGCCATAATAATACAATTTTGAACGGTATTCTTATCGTTATGCAAACATTCATCCTGCATTAATTCTATATAATAGTATAAAAAGATTAATAGCCATAAAGTCGCAAATTGATCAACGTGGGTGGACAAAGCCTCACCAAATATGCTGGGCGCAGAAAAAAACAGAAAAGCCGCCATATATGCATAACGCCTCCCACATCCTATTTTCCTGCTTATTTCATAGATTAGCCAAGTATTCATTAAAGTGGAAAAACATTGAAGAAAATTAAATAAATAATCTCTTTTTCCCGATAGTATATACACATGCAAATTCACAAATTCCGCAAGTACAGGACTGACAATTTCCCTGATATTGTGTGTACTATAATGAGCAACACTCCTATTTTGCGCCCAATTGGCTATTCTGGATAAATGATATGTCATAGAATCCCAATTATATGGAACCGTTTTTAAGGCCAAGTAAAATAATCCTATAAATAGAACTACCCATATCATATTTTTTTTAAATACATTTACTATCTGTAAAACAAATACTTTACCTGATTTTAATTTAATGCATTCGAGAATAGCATCTATCAAAAGTAAAATATTTATACTCCCCCAAAAGAATACTAGCGCCGAAAAAGTCACCTTATTAAATATTGATAAAATCTCCAAAGAAAAGTATGCCAATGCCACCCAAAGAATAATAGCTTTTGAGCAGGCATTAACTAAACGCTTTTCAGAATTCTTATTATAAAACAAAAAACATAACAGGATAAATGCTATACTCATATTCCTCCCCTGGCCAGGTAAATATACTATTGTTTTCTTTCCCATACCTCAATATTAGAAGTATTTAGATCCACTTTCTTAAATTCATCTGGGATACTTATTGCGCCTTTTTTTATAACAATGACATCATCATTTTCAACTAAACTTATTTCATCGGGATTAATCCACTGATAATCCTGCGCTATATAACCATAGAATAACGCATAATTTTCCAATTCATCATTTAGATAATATATCTTCCTTTCCTCTTCACCTAAATAATTTCCTAATAACATAAAATCTTTTTTATTTGCCTTGCCTTCACAAATCATATTGCTATAGTACGGATGCTGCCAAAAGTTAAATAACAATAATATTAACATTGATACACTGGAAATTATACTAAATTTCTGTCTCACTTTCCCCTTTTGTAATAAACCAATCCAAACAATAGAAAAAATCAAAAAAAGAACTCCAATAATCATCCCCATATATTTGCCCAAAATACGAATTATATTTTCTATCAAAACATTAATATGGCTATCCATAATTGCTGTCGTTCCGCTGCTTTTTAGCAAAAAATAATAAACTATCATATATACGCCAATTATCAAATAGACAGATATAAAACTTTTTTTACAAAACGCATCGTTCTCTTTATTGGAAAAAAACAGAATAATAAAAGGAATACCTAATGCAAATAAATATCTGAATAAAAATTTATGCGGATATAATGCCCCTGCTTCCTCAGTCAAAAAAATTGTTATTACTATTTCAAGTATTAAAAGAATCAAACATAGTGAAAGATATAGAATAAACTTCTGTTCTGTTTTTCTATACTTGTTGGTATTCTTAAGAACTACGAATACTGGAAGAATACCCGTACATAACAAGAAGAATATTACATAATATATTATTCCATTTATCGCAGCCATGAAAGTTTTAAATGTAATAGGAAATAAAGCCATTATTTGTTTTGCATAATGATTACTTCCACTATGCATACCATTTAATAATTCTATAGACAGCATTCCCAACACAATTAGTGTGAATCCCAGAATAGATAAAAAAACTATTTTTTTTATTTTATGCTTATTGACCCTACAGGCTAAGTAAATTATATATGACGGTAAAAGTATGATCATATTAGTCTTTATAAAAAATGCAAGGACTGAAAACACAATAGTTAAAATACTGTATCTATTAATGCAGTCTTCATTATAGTCCATATCTCGATATGCAAAATAAAAACACCAAATAGTAATCGGAAAACATAAAACTTCCTGCATAATATACATACTATCTATCATATCCGGAATGAAAAGGACAAATATTGTCATCAATAAAGCGTATTTTTTGTTTTTTAATATTTTCTCTGACAATAAATAAGCCGGAAATACTGTTGAGCACATTACTATAATTCCAATTGTCCTAACAATAAACATAATATTCTCAGGATTGAAAAAATAATATGCAAAAGAAATTAAGATGGAATACAATACACAATTATAATTAACATAGGAAAATGCTTTCTGAAAATTATGTTGATAATGAAATGACTTGGCTATTGCCAGATAAAGCTCTTCGTCTACTTTTAAATGCACTGGAACTGACATATTGCTTGCGCACATAACATATACAAGACAGCCAATAATATATATCATAAATACACCGAAGCCTGTTTTATCAATATTCCTGATTTTCATATGTTCCCCTTTATGACTTAAGCTCCCGCTACTACTTATAGACATTCCAAATCTTCTGAGCACGAATTCAATGTTTTATATTCGTCAAAGCGAAGCTTTCTTTAAATTTCAGTATTGAAAACCCACAAATTATTAGACATATACAGTATATAGTTTTACCTATAGATGTTGCCATTTCTGGCTGTATTGAACATTTAAAAAATCTAAATATTATTTGAACTGCACCTTGTATATAAAAAGCACCTACTAATATAAAAATATTAATTATACATTTAAAATAATCTCTTCTTTTGTCAGTAACATATGCTATATACAAATAGGCTATGCATGGAATCGCCAAAATTATATTATCATGTGGTTGTTTATAAAACCAAAACGTAGATGCAATTGCAACTCCCGAAAACAAAACAAATATATTAGTACAATTTTTATTATTAAAGACCTTCCAATATAATAAAACATATAATAGCCCACATACAATATCCGCAAATAATATCAAAACAATCGGCGCATTAAAAAATTTCATTACATCAAATAATCCATAAAATACACCATCTAACTTACTTCCAGATTGAAATGTTTGTAAAAGCAATTCTACAAAAGTACTTTTAGTTATAAGCGATACACTTAAGAAAGAAACTAAACCTGAAATTATAGAAGTAAAAATTAATTTATATTCTTTCTGCAGCAATAAAAGAACATAGAAGATTGCTGTAAGCTGTGTTTTCACCATGGCAACAGTCATCAGAAGACCACTTATAATTGGATGTTTTTTATATAAACATAAACAAATAATAATAATACAAGCAATAATAGCGCCTTGATTACCACATATTATTGACCACCACCAATATATTTGAGCACCTAATAAAAAACCTGGGAAAATCACCCATAACAAATCCTTCTTTCTATTATTTACTATATTATTAAGCCAATAATTAGCTAATACTGCTGAGGTTATAAGGTAAGTCCCGATATATATTATTACTCCAATTATTTTCGCTATTCCATAAGGCAAAAAACCAGGGTTAATAAGCATACCAATTAACCATGCCCAAGGCACTGTAATCATTTGTGGATTTATTATGCCTATTGAATCAATACTATTTAGGTCATTAACTTTATATGGATTTAAACCTTTACAGAGATATGCACTTTCCTGCCACCGAGCGTGAAAGTCCATAAAAACAATATCATTAGTCTGCAATTTAAATACTGTCAAAGCTAAATTATAAATAAATAACATAGAAACAGATATAACAACAATTGATCTATAAAAACGCTTTTGCGATATAAATGACATATTAGTTCCACTCCTCATAACCTATAAATATGATTTTAAATATCATAACCTGTACAATCAATAAGAGAATTTCTCATTTCTTCTTTTTCCTTCTCTGTCTTATCTAACCAATATGTATTCCAAGTTGTATTTCCTTTTTCAATTTCAACTTTATGCTTATTTATAAAACAATCATAACTTTGGATAACTTTTGCCGGATTTCCTGCTACAACTGAATTTTCCGGAACATCTTTGCTTATAACAGCACCTGCTCCAACAATAACATTTTTACCAATTGTTACATTTGGTAAAACAATTGCTCCATTTCCAATAAATACATTATCTGATATTATTACTCTGCCAACCTTACTATATCCTAATACTTTTTTTAATGAAGCATCATGTGCTAAAACTCTTGCTCCTGTTATGGTTACATTATCTCCAATATCGATCAAAAATGCATGACCATAATCCAGTTCAGAATTAATGATGCTAACATTGTTGCCAATATGTGCTCCATTTTTTCTTAAAGACTTAATCATAATCTCACTTTCAACTTCAATACCAAGATAACATTTTATTTTTTTTAACAGAAATCGAAACGGTCTTTTTAATAACAGCTGTATTCCCATCATTTATCACCTATTGTCCAAACTTGAATTTTACTAATCTACTATGTAATTTTATATACTATTTATACAAAGCATTATTTAATAAATAGCGCTATCAATTTATTTACCTTAGTATTTTTTGTACATTTATCCAGATAAAGTAATAAACTGGCAACACACATACATAAGAATAAAACGATGCCAAAAGCCATACTACCATCTGGCGGTAACCTTGTAAACTTTTCAGATACTAAAGTGTAAATAAAATAGAAATACATATGTGTATAAAAAATAATTTTACTAAATGATCTTAATATAATATAAACTTTTCTATCTTTTATATTAAAGTTTAATAGAAAAGTAAATAATATTATAACTTCTAAAGGGAGAATGAACTCATTAATCAATAGCTTAGGCCCAATACATATTCCCCCAAATCCGAATAAGCCAAAAAAGAAGATTGTCTTATTTATATATTTCCTGAATCCGTGAAGTTCAGTTATTTTTTATAAGGATGTGCCATTTGAATCTTGT
>OGYI01000834.1_pt1 | contig 35294 bp, 27 predicted proteins | sample 1576521 | NCBI WGS metagenome assembly OGYI01 (sample SAMEA3541484, study PRJEB24748) | human gut metagenome | biome: human gut; feature: human-associated habitat; material: faeces | place: China | collected 2012
ATTATTTAATATCTAATGGAGTTAATATAAATAATATTATAGAAGAAAATAAAGTTACTACTACATTAGAAAATATTATATATAGTAAAAAAATACTAGATGATATGAATAATAAAGGAAAGGTACTTATAGTGACTAGTGATTATCACTTATTTAGAGGAAGACTTATTGCTAGTATTTTAGGTATAGAAAATGAAGGTCTTTGTTCTATTAGTTCAATATCAGGAAGACTATATTATATGATACGAGAATATCCAACTAGCATTATAGATTTAGTTAAAAGTATAGACTATGCTTATTTATAAAAACATATAATATTAAATTTTTTCATATTATTTATAGATATTATTTTAATTTATAGGAGTAATAATATGAAAAGAGATGAAAAATATTTTAAGGGTTGTATACTAGGTGGAGCTATAGGTGATGCTTTAGGTCGCCCTATTGAGTTAAAAAAGCTTAAAGAGATTAAAGCTACATATGGAAGTAAAGGAATAAATAATTTAACTCTAAATGATAAAGGAATTGCAGAAATAACTGATGATACCCAAATGACTTTATTTACTGCAGAAGGAATATTAAGAGCAAATTGTAAAAAGGGAAGATGCTATATACCAGCTGTAGTATACAATGCATATTTAAGATGGTACTCTACACAAAGAAATATTGATACAAGTGGATATGATAAGTGCACATATAATAGCTATCTATTAAAATATGATGAGTTATATGAAGATAGAGGTGCAGGAAATACTTGTTTAACTTCATTAAGCAAAGAGGAAATTGGAAGTATAAAAAATCCTATAAATAACAGTAAAGGATGCGGTGGAGTTATGAGAGTAGCACCAATAGGCCTTATGTATGACAAAAAAGAAGCATTTAGATTAGGTTGTGATTGTGCAGCATTAACTCATGGGCATCCAAGTGGATATATTAGTGGGGGAATGTTATCTTGCATAATATCATGTATTATTGAAGGAATGGAAATTGATGAAGCTATAAATTGTGCTATAACATTTTCAAAAGATATGGATGGATATTGTGAGTGTGTAGAGACAGTAGAAAAAGCGGTTGAACTTTCTAAGGATGACTTAGTAGATACAGATGCTATAAGAATGATTGGTGAAGGATGGATTGGAGAAGAGGCACTAGCTATAGCTATTTATAGTAGTTTAAAATACAAGGATGACTTTAAAAAGGCATTAATTTGTTCGGTTAACCATGATGGGGATAGTGATAGTACTGGAGCTATTTGTGGTAATATTTTAGGTGCATACTTGGGTATTGATAATATACCTAAAGAATGGATTGATGTAATTGAGCTTAAAGATTTATTAGAGAATATTTCAATTGATTTATTAACTGGATATGAAGAAAGTGAAGAGTGGTTTGAGAAGTATCTTGAAAACTAAGTAGAAATATGGCGAATTACAATAATTTACAATAGGTTATGGATATGATAATATAAATATATGTTATTGTGTGTTTATTAGCTCTAATGGTAAATAGAGTTAACTCTTCCTAAAGTATATATTTATAACTTTAGGATAGTCATCAATCTCCAAAAAAGTGTGTTTAATTGTGCGATAAGAAGAAGGCATAGAAATATGCCTTCTTTTTATTTTATAATATATAATCACAGGATAATTAAAAAAGCATATTTTAGTATAAGTGAAATAAAAAATATCTTAAGAGGTGATATGATGAGTTGTTGTTCATATACGATAGGAACTATTATAGATATAAGTGATATTATGAATCAGCCCTATAAATTTATAACAATAGGTAAAGTACCAGGTGATATATATACTTATACTAGGTTAGTATATAGCGAAGAAACTATAATATTAGATCATGAATACAATGAAATAGGTATTGAGGATTTAAAGATAGGGGATACTGTTGTTGCATTTCATTCTAATGCAATGACAATGAGTATACCACCTCAAACGTCGGTATTTATTATAGAGGTAAAATAAAACTGTAGGTAAGTTTGTATTTATACAAACCTACTTACAGTTTATTATTTATCTTTTTCATTTGTAAAACTTTTTAAATTTACTATGTATTATACTAAATCGCTAGCAACTTCAAATGCAAAATCTTTAGATTCCTCAATTAAATTTCCATCTTCAAGTCTTAATATTCTATCACAAATAGCTAAAGCGCCAGGCCTGTGAGTTATAATAATACAAGTTGGCTTATGTTCTAAATTTTTAATAGATTTTAAAACACTAATCTCAGTTTTTGCATCAAGAGCAGAAGTTGCCTCATCTAGTATAAGAATAGGGCGAGTTCTTAAGAAAGACCTAGCAATTGATATTCTTTGAGCCTGACCTTCAGATAAACCAAAGCCTTTTTCACCTAAAACTGTATCAAACTTATCATCAAGTTCATTTATAAAATCAAAGGCACAAGCATTAATACAAGCTTTTTTAATTTCTTCATAAGTAGCATCAATATTTCCATAAGTTATATTTTCTTTTATAGTACCTGAAAATAATACATTCTTTTGTAAAACTACTGAAACTTCATTTCTTAAAGTTTCGATGTCATAGCTTCTTACATCTTTTCCACCGACAAATACAGAACCTTCACTAACATCGTATAAACGAGATATTAAGTTTACTAAACTTGATTTTGAAGAACCTGTTCCACCGATTATTCCAATAGTCTCACCTGATTTTATATGTAAATCAATATTTTGAAGTACATATTTTTTGCTTCCTTTTTTGTAAGCAAAGTTAACATTGTTAAAGTCTATATCTCCATTTTCTATTTCAAAATCAGGATTTTGCATTTTCGATAAAATGAACAGATCTTCTACAAGTCTTTCCATTCCCTGACATTCCGAAAGAATCCTCTTATACAGCTCATGTACTACCTGGTGAAATCTGATAATCCGCCAGGGTCAAATCAGAATTTAAAATCCTGTTTCTGTTCCGGCTCACTAAAAACAGTTCTTTCTGGCTGCCTTTCAGCGTACACTGCTCCTTTTGGCAGATCATACCGCTGATTTCTTCCAGAAGATTAGAAATTGTCACATGCTCATCCAGGTTAAAATCATAAGTTCGATTCATCGCCGGGGTATAGATATCTACTAAAATCATCTCTGACCATCCTCCTTGTTATATTGGAACTTCCTGTCAAAACCCTCTGTCTTTTTTCGATTTTTATTCTTCCTTTTCGTGAAAAAGACAGTGAAAGATTTCTTCCGGACAATAGTTCTGTATTTCTCCAGGCTGCCCTTCCCTTTGAATTACCATTGCATATTCCATAGCAAAATCAAGTACCAGAATTCTCATCCTGACTGTTCCTGATTCTTTTTCTCTCAAAGAAAACAGGCTGTGAATCCTTTCCTGATCCTGAAGAGACTCCGTTTCTGCACTTAGCCCGAGAGAAAGGAGCCAGGACAGATTTTCCGGTATCTTTTTCCAGTATTCATCCATTGAAAATGCTCCCATATCCTCCGTCAGTTTTTTCTCCGGCAGATGCCCCAGCTCTTTCATCTGACATTTCAGTTCATCTTCTGAAATCAAAGAGAAACCTATCTTTCCCTTTTCTCTGTACTTTTCCTCCGCGCAGACAATTTTTCCTTTATCCCAATACAGGCACTGTCCCGGTTCCTGAGCATTTGCTGCTCCCGGATCAACCGTCACTACCATCCGGGAATTTCGCACTGTATTCAAAAGCTCCCTGATTGGAGGCTGAATCACCAGATCCTGTCCCTCCTGCTTCAGGATCCCGTCCTGAAGCAGACGGTACACAGCATAGACAATCTCTTCCGCCTCTGTTTCTGAATGGCCGAAACAGGAAAATCCATAATACTGCTCCATTCCGCTGGCAGCAGCCAGTACCTGAAATTCCAGCAAATCAAATATATGTATCATTCCAGCTCCTTCACAGAACCCGTTTCTCCCTGTTCTCCGTTTCTGTTTACTCCAGTTCCTTCAAAACCGCCTTATAACTTCTGGACAGAGGAACTTCTATATTATGCTCAAGAATGATTCTGTTTTTCGAAAGCATAACCTTCTGAATCCTGGAACGGCTTACAATAAAACTCCTGTGACACCGGATAAATTCTTCCGGCAGCTGTTCTGTCAGATGCTCGATTGTATCGTAAAAAGTATATTCCTCTCTCTTCAGCCTTACATAAATTCTTTTTTCTCTGGCTTCAAAATAATAGATCTGCGACATGGGAATATATGTTTTCCCTTCCCTGTTTTCAATCAGAAAGGTTCGTTCCTCTGTTTCCTGTTTTTTGTCCATAGCCTGTAAAACCGCCTCCAGGCTCTCTCGAACCTGCTCTGATGAAAAAGGGCGCAAAAGCAATGCCGAAGCCAATATGGAAGGCCTGATATATTCCATCGGAGATATTGACGCATCTGCAATCAGCATCAGACTGGTATCACTATATTTCCTCCTCAGAGACTCCAAATAAGGAATTCCTCCTGCCGCCGTCACATCATAACAGAGCAAGTCCAAAAGCGGTTCGTTTTTTATAAAGCCATCCAGCTGATCCAGTTTTTCAAAAAAGTCCAGCTGCCATCGCTGATCCGTCATACGAGCTGCCGTATGACGAATCAGCTTTTCCATCAGCTCATGCTCTTTTTTTCTTCCATCATACACTGCCATGGAAATCATACTAATCTATCCCTTCACCAAAGGAACTACTGCCTTCCTTACTTCTTCATCATTTCCTGCAGGGATCATGCCGATTCCCGCCTTGTAGCTCTTGTTCTGTTCTCCAAAGCTGAGATACGAAAAGTCCATATATCTGAGACTTGATACATTTCCTCCAAAATGCATTCCTGTCCGGTATCCTGCCATGTTTTCATAAGCCCGCAGCCCGTAAATGGAAGAAGCCGTTTCCGGATTCAGACATCCAAAGAAGTATACATTCAAAAGCTTGCCCTTCTCTGTAATATTCTCCAGGAATGGGCGAATATTCAGAGCGCCCTCTTCAGGCTTATAGACGGTATTTATGAAGGCCTCCATATCAGCAATAAAGATGTAAATCGGTTCCTGAGACTGCATTGCCTCATAAATTTCATCCTCCCTGCCTTCCGCCATCAGCTGTTTGCGAATCGCGTTGCGGCTCTGAATAGGCTCCAGAAGATTTTTAAAGAATTCTCCCTGCTGAGTCTGTGTGGTAATATATTCCGCCTCTGTCCGGATTGCTGCAGCCTGCAGTTCGTCTGCGCCATACTCGATAATCGCTATCTTTCCGCCTTTTCTTCTGGCAGAATAGATCAGCGCCTTCATTGCATTCGTCTTTCCTGTTCTTAACCGGCCAGAAAGCATATAACAGTAGATTCTGCTTAAATCAATTCCGTATACTGCAGCGCTGTCCATGTCATAACCAATCGGTAAATGACGATCATCCTCAAACATAGCCTCTGCATCAGGCAGCTTTTCATATTCATTCCACACCGGTTTCTCCGGAATAACAGGAATCTGTCTGGCTCTTCTTCCAGTCCATACACTCTGCATTTTCCTGCACGTTTCGCCAATCTTTTCCATTCTCTGATAATCATCTTCCGCTTCTACCGAAAGAGCTGTCTGGAACTCCAGAATCCTTCCGCCAACCTGCGCAAGTCCTCTGCCCTCGACATTGTTCTCCGGAAGTACGTCTACCCGGGCTACTCTCATGGCGTCTGCATACTGGAATTTGTCATTCATCTGCAGAGTAATGACCGTCTTAATATTATCGCCGATTTTCGTCTGAATTTCTGTAGTTCCAAATCCTCCTGCCGTCACTGCCAGGAAGATTCCATAACCTACTCCGTCATGAGCCAGATGCATCATAACATCCTCATACTTGTTATCCGTTTTTTCCCTGAAATTCGCGTAATTATCAATAGCAATAATCACTGCAGGCACTTTGACCCCGTTTGCTCTCACATACTGGCTGTAGTTTCCGCCCTGGAACAGACGTTTTCTCTCCTCCATCAGTTCTTCCATCATGTGGAAGAATTTTTCCATTTTCTCTGTATTATCTTCGTATATTACACCGCCTACATGAGGAGCCGCCTCAAATGCCGACAGCATATGACTGCTGAAATCAATTCCGTACAGATTCACGTATTCCGGAGAATACTTATGGATTAAAGCATAAAACAGGGTTTGAAGCAGCGTACTCTTTCCGCTTACAATCATTCCACAGAATGCATGATGACCATTTTCTGAAAAACTGATTTTCAAAGGCATCTGAGACTGACTTACCGGATCGTCGCAAAGACCAAGGGGAACCTCCAGCGCCCATTCCTCTCCGGCGGCCGGCCATACAGAACCGTCGAAAATTTTATCATTCCAGCCCTCCAGATTATCCAAAGGAAGCGATACCGGAAGCAGCGGCATCCAAAGCTGGAACCTGTGATTGTAGCCGTTTACCTGGGCTGTTCTGGACAGATATTCTACCATGGCATCCAGCTGGGTTTTCATTTTCTGTTCCGGAAGCTTGACATTGTTGGCATCTACATATTTCAGAAGTTCTCTCACTTCCTCCTCCAGAGGACGTTTATCCTCCTAGCTGACAAGTCTTGACATATTGATATACAGCTGCAGAAGTTCCAGAAGACGTCTTCCATTGTAGCTGCTCTCCGGATAATCCACCTCAAAATACGCCAGCTTCTGATAAATCGCCTTTAGACCGTCTGTACTCTCATACAGCTCCTCCATTGACTGCTTTCTGTCCGCCGCAGTCTGCTGCATAATCTGAATCAGATTTAAAATCCAGGTATAGCGAAGCTCTGCCTGATGCTTTCTCTTTAAATTGCTTCCAATCAGGGCCTCTTTTCCTGTTAAAGATATCATAGAGGCAATGCCCGTTTGAAAAGTTCCTGCCGTCTCATCGTAAACTGCTCCGCTGTAACCGGACTGGAAAAGCTCATAAAGCTCGTCATTTCCTACCTGCAGATAACACCGTCCTGCCTGAGTGATATAAGCGGCATCCGGTTTGTGAAGCATATCAGTGGAATCCTGTCTGTCCTGAACACGGAGACAGAGACGAAACTTGGAGTTACTCCAGATATTATCATCCACAGTACCGCTGGGCTTCTGTGTTGCCAGAATCAGATGGACGCCCAAGCTTCGTCCTACCTGAGCCACACTGATCAGCTCTTTCATAAAATCAGATTCTTCCCGTTTCAGTTCTGCAAACTCATCGATAATAATAAACAGATGAGGAACCGGCATGGATGCTTCGCCATTTTTGTAAAGCTTTGTATAAAGGTTGATGTTATTCACATTATGTTCATTAAATACCCGCTGGCGTCTCTTATTTTCACTCTTAATGGAAACCATCGCTCTGCGCACCTGATTTCCTGACAGATTGGAAATCTGTCCAATCAGATGAGGCAGTCCTTCAAACAGATTCGCCATTCCTCCGCCCTTATAATCAATGATAAAGAAATTAACATCATCCGGGCTGAAGTTCAGCGCCAAGGAAAGCATATAGGTCTGCAGGGTTTCTGATTTTCCGGAACCGGTAGTACCTGCCACCAGGCCGTGAGGACCATGGTATTTTTCATGTACATCCAGATAGCAGATTTCTCCTCCGGCTTTTACACCCACCTCAGCCTTCATATTTTCATAAGTTCTGTTTTTTCTCCATCGATCCTGAGCATTTAACTCCTCCGGTTTGTTTACATGAAACATATCAAAGAAGGTCAGAGATGCCGGAATATCTCCGCCCCGCTCTACCTCTCTTACCTCAATGCCGGACAGGCGCCTTGCCATTTTCTCCAGCTCCCAGGCAGATACCTCATCAAATTGAATCTGACACCGTTGTCCGTCAGACAATCGGAAATACCCCTGAAACTGCTCATCCTTCTGAATCACAAAATCACAGATATTCGGAAGCTGTTCACAGGTTTCTGCCATAATCACCGTTGTCAGTCCAATCGCCGGATCTCTGTCATAAATATATTTTGTAATCAGCTCTCCCTCCAGAACGGAGTTATCTGCCACAAACATCAGATAATACGGTTTGGGAAGCTGTTCCTTTTTTCTGTATTCCTCTTCCTCTGTTCTGAGACGAAAAACCTTTACCAGTTCATAAAACACATCACTGGCTTCTTCTTTGCCGGCAGCCACAAAACGGCTTTTCTTGTCCTCTGACCATACATGAGGCAGCCACCGGGCAAATTCCCATTCCTCAGCCCGTTTCTGCCCGTCATAGATATAAACAAGCTTAATATCGGTATAGCAGTTATTGGCTACAATCTGAGCAGATAAAAGTCTCATAATATCAAGAGCTCCCTGCTTTTCCCTGCCTCCTACCAGACCAATCATCCGATCCTCTGTCAGATTCACCCGCACAGGAACATCATAAAGCGTTTCATATTCTTTTCTGATCTTCTCCGGTTTTTCAGCCAGTTCATCTTTCTCCATGGTAAATCTCTCTCCGGGTACATCAATCGGTACCTGAAAGGGAAGATTTCCCACGCCAAGACGATGAGTCATAAAATCCTCATGGCTGCGGTTTCTGCTCCAAAGCGCCGGCGTATCCTTTCCATATTCCGCACAGGTGCGGGCATCCGGATAAAGCGCTTCCAGGGTCTTCCTCGTTTTCTCGTATTTTTCTTTAATCAGAGAAACCTGTTTCATCAGGTAATCACTGTAGGCCTCAAATCTGCGTTTCTCACCCTCTACAGCATTTTTCTTTTCATACCGCAAATTCATTAATGCCCAGAACACACCCAGAACAGCCGCCCCCACTGCCGTAATAATCCCTGTATACATGAAAGCACCGGAAGCTGCGCCTCTTGATTTTGAGCTGTAAATAGCAAGCATGGTTCCAAGAAGCATGGGAATTGCCATTGTAAACGAAGGTCCTATTATGAGAAACAGCGGCCTCTGGCTCGTCCCTCTGGGTGCAGGCGGTGCTTCAATAGAAACCGGCTCCACATCCAACGGCATAACATTTCTGGGAGAACGGTTAAAAAAGTGCCGTTCTTCCTGTTTTCCCTGCTGCCTTGCAGGTGTCTGCTTCTTCCCGTTTTCCACATAATGAAGGGGGAAAATCTGACCGGACACTTTCAGCTGGCTGTTCACTGATGTAATGGCAAGCTGATCTCCCAGATACACAATTTTCAGCCCGTAGATACTGACACAATCTCCAAACTGAAGGATTCCGCTTCCATTTAACCGCCTTCCATTTACAAACACTCCATTGGAACTGATGTCCTCAATAGTCCACTGTGCTCCGCTTTTCTGCATAATTGCATGTTTTCTTGAAACAAGACTAAGAAAGCTGCTGCAGATGTCATTTCCCGCTTCCGCGCCAATGGTAATCCGGCTCATTCTGGAAATGTCATATTTTTCCATAACAGGAAAGGTATTTTCTGTTTTTGTAACCACAATGGAGATTTGCTCTGCTCTCTGAGTTGTGATTCCGATAATATCTTCTGAACGCAGGAATCCATAGGCATCTCCATTTTGTTTTACCAGAGAATACCTCCTGCTGGGCTTAAACCGCCAATCCCCGTCCACAGATTCCATATGAAGAGTAACATCCTCCTTCAACTGGAAAATCTCCCGCGCCAGTCCCAAATCGAAATCCTCGTTACTGATAGCCGGAAGCTGAAAATCCTGATATGCATTTTTCGTATAAACTGACAAAATAGTACTCATACCTGCTCCCCCTTATCCCGGTATTGTATTTCCAATGTAATCCATCAGCGTTACCCAGAGTCTTACGCTCCCAAACCAGAGCTGATCTCCCGTCAGAATGCGAATTCCCCGGTTTGCAACCTGGATTTGATTACTTTTTCTGACCAGACGGATCATACCGTCTGAATTTTGATTCTTTATGTAAACTCGTCCTTCAAAAAGAAATACTTTTCCCTGTACCGGAACTTCCTGTCTGCCTTTCAGGACAATATCGTTTTCATATTCCTCATTTCCAATCAATACGGGATTCTCAGGGTTTACCACATAGCTTTTTTCTTCCCGTCCCGCAACTGTCAGCTTTACCACAATGGTTCCCGGCTTAAAAGCTTCTTCCTCCCTGTTTAACTGACTTTCTACCGGTTCTGTTTTTTGTACGGTCTGATCTCCCTCTCTGCCTGCATAATTATTCTTCAGAGCTTTATCAAGAGCCTCCTGCTTTACCCTCTGCTCATACTGCTGTCTCTGTTCTTTCTTCTTTTTTCTCCAGAGCAGAATTCCTGCCAGTATGCTTACAGCCAGAACAGACAGTCCAATGCCTATTACAACGCCCATTCTTTTTCCTCCGCAAAACCTTTATCGCATTTATATGGATATCAATTTCAGCTCTACCTTCAGCTTTACTGCCCCCAGAGATAAAATACTGCCCGAAGTCAGTTCCTCCTCTGTCCCGCTGTTTAAATTGCCGTTCAGATAGGTTCCATTTGTAGAGTTTAAATCCCTGATATACATTTTTCCGTTTCGTAAATAAATCTCACAGTGATGGCCGGAAAGAGTCGCATTCTCTATGCAGATATCACATTCATGCTTTCTTCCGATTTTAATGCTGTTACTCACATTGACTCTGTATTTATTTCCCGGCACCTTTAAATCCTGAAGTTCAAGTACATACGATTTTAAAGGAGAATCAAACAGACGGCGTGTATAATGCCCCTCCCATCCCCGCTGAGCTTCCGGATTTACTTTCTGCACCGCTTTCTTCTCTTCCTGAGGTTCCTCTTTTTCATCTATCAGCTCAAAAGGCGGAATTGCCTTATTTCTGTTTCTTTTTCTTATGAGGTAAACCGCCAAACCAATGCCTCCGGCAAGACAAAGCACCGCGGCTATTATGATCAAAATGAATATGGTATTCATACTCCCTCCGGTATTCCAATCCTTTTTCAGAAAGCTGCTCCGGACTCATCCGGAGCAGCCAGATACTCAGCATTTAACATCTCCCGTTTTCCGAAAAATGCTGTTTCCCACTCCCGTTTCTTATACAACCTTAATAATCATATTCATCATAGTACTCGTCATACTCGTCGTACTCTTCATCCTCATCCTTGTCGTACTCGGTTCCTTCATATCCATAATCTGCCAGACTGCCATATGGGGTATACTGATTTGTCTTTACCAGTGTAATATAGGTTTCGATTTCCTCCTGGCTGATCCGGTTATACTGTCCCAGACCGCTTCTTACACGTTTTTCCCATTTTTCCATACGGATACCCCGGCTTCTCTCGCTCTTGGCTTTTTTTACTTCCTGAAGATATTTTACAAACAGCCGATCTTTCTCTGCATAAATCACCGCATTGGCCTGCTCCGTCATTGCAGCAGCCTGACCATCCTGGAAATTCTCCGGTCCCTGATATTCTGTATAAGCGGATTCTTCATCGCCGCCCTTCATAATATCTCTGGAAGAACCTGTAATTAAGTAGATCACTCCGTTTGCATCATAATACCAGCGGTTATTGCTGCCTTCTACAGGAATTTCCTCATTTCTTCGAATTTCTCCGCTCGCCTTTGCCTCATAGGTATGGTCACCTACCTTAAACTGGCAATTGGCTCTCATGGCTCCTCCCTGTTCCGGATCCAGATAATATCTGCTGTTTCCCACATCCAGCCATGAGGTCCGCATAATGCCTCCCTGAGCCGGATCCAGATAATACCAGAGACCATTTACCTGCTGCCAGCCTGTTGCAATCGCTCCTGTTTCCGGCACACAGTAATACCAGTTTCCCTGCCAGGTATTCCATCCGGTTCCCATATAAGTGTCCGGCTTAAACAGGTAGTTCACTCCATCAATCGTCATGATCTGATCGCTGGCATAGCTTCCGCTGTCATTCTGGAAACGGTATCCCTTTTCATCCTGCTGCCAGCCTGCAAAAGCTGCAATGGAACCTGCAATAGAAAAAGCGGCTGTCAGCGCAATTACTGCTGTTTTCTTAAACATAATCTCACCCTCCTGTGTTTTCCTGACTGATCAGAACGGCTCTTTCCCTCATCCATTCTGATCAGCCGTAGATTTTTATAAGTTACTGATATCAGGCCGTACCGTCTCGGCCGGAGCCTCTGCAGGAGCTTCTGTCTGCTCCCGGGGTTCCGGCTCCTGGGTTGCCGGTGCCTGAGTTGCCGGCGCCTGTCCTCCTCCGGAACTGCCGCCGCCTGTATTTCCTGCAGGACGTCTGGTTGTTTCTTCCGGACGCTCTCCCATACTTACAGTCAGCAAAATCGTTTCCCCTTCATTTACTGTTGTACCTGCCGGAATGCTCTGGGCAATAACCGTTCCTGCCGGCGCATCACTGTACACCTCTTCTGTCTGAACTGTCAGAGCAAACGTACCATTTTGTGTCAGACGAACAGATGCATCCTCCAGATTCAGTTCTGTCACCTGGCTGATCACAGTCTGGCGCGGGCCGGCACTGACAAGTACGCGAACCGTTTCCCCTTTTTTCAGACTTGTTCCTGCTTCCGGTGTCTGACTGATAATCCTTCCTGCCGGAACCTCCATACTGTTCACCAGCTGCTCTTTCTGAAGAAACAGCCCCTGTTCTTTCAATGTGTTATATGCTTCCTCCTGGCTGAGTCCTGCCAGATCCGCCGCTGTTTCTTCTCCGCTTTCTGCTACTGCATTTCCTTCGCTTACCTTTAAGGTAATAACGTCATCCTTCTTTACCTCTGTTCCCGGCGCAGGGCTGATTTCCGTAACAACTCCTGCAGGAGCCCAGACCGAAGTATCCGGCTCAACATTAACTGCCACCAGCTCCTGCTGAGACAGCAATTCTCTGGCAGTTTCTTCCTCCATCCAGGTTACATCAGGAATCAGAGTCATGCCGCTTCCGGAACTGATAATAACCTGAACAACAGAGCCTGGCTCTATCTCGGTTCCCGCTGCCAGCTTGTTTCCGTCTGCATCATTCTGCTCCAGTACATATCCCTTCAAAATGGTTTCTGAAGCTTTTGTGCCGCCAATTTCAAATACAAGCCCCAGCTCTTCCAGGCGGGTCTTTGCATCCTCCTGAGACAGATTCACAAGGCTTGGCATCCAAATCGTATCTTCATCATGGAAGAAAGCCGGAAGGGTCGGAAGCTCTGCATCAATCACACCTGCAGCCATCAGGCCTCCTACCGCCAGCACTACCGCTGCTGCTGCCGCACAGACTCCCTTCAGCCAAAACGGCCATCCGCCTGTATCATTGTTTTCCTTGGTTGCCTCCTTCAGCTGTACACTTTCTGCATACAATGCCTGCTCAAACTCTTCTGCAGACTGTGTTCTGTCTTCCATACGCACATGAAGAGCATTCAGCAGCGCATTTTCTGTATTTTTGTCAATGTGAACTCCCAGTTTGGAGGGCGGCTTTAATTCATCATGAATTCTGCGATCCGGCGCCTGCGGCGGCTTTCTGCCTGTAATCATTTTGTAAAAAGTTGCAGCCAGAGCATATACATCCGTCCAGGGTCCCTGATTTCCTCCGCTTTGATACTGTTCAACCGGAGCATATCCCATTTTCAAAATAACTGTCAGAGATTTGCTGTGGGTCGTTGTCACCTGTCTGGCCGCTCCAAAATCCAGCAGTTTTACCTCTCCGTTTTTCAAAAGAAAAATATTATCCGGAGCAATATCACGATGAATAATCCCTTTTGCATGAACTGCTTTTAATGCAGAAATCACTGCCAGAATAATCGGCAGAGCTTCCTCAACCTTCATCACTCCGTCCCGCTGCAGCTTGTCCTTTAAGGTTTCTCCCTCCAAAAGCTCCATGACAATATATGCCGTGTCATTCTCTTCAAAAAAATCCTGAATCCAGGTGATTCCCGGCGTCTGCTGAAATTCCGCCAGACGCTGGGCCTCCTCCAGTGATTTTTTCATTCCCGCCTGGAACTGCTCCTGCTTCTCTCCCGCATATACGATTACCTTTGTCTGGTTCGGCATTCTGGTCGCAAATTCCGAAGGAAAATATTCTTTAATTGCCACTTTTTTCTGCAGCACTGTGTCAAAACCAATATAAGTAATTCCAAAGCCTCCAAAGCCCAGTACCCGGCCCACCAGATAACGTTTCTTTAAGACAACTCCCGGTGTAATGTGAAAGGCCTTTTTAGGAGGAGTTCCCTGTACATACCCGCAATAGGGACATACCTCGAACTCTCCTTCATACTCATTCATACAGCCAAGACATAATGTTTTCATATCCTTAAACCCTCAAATCCAGATCAGTCCTGCTTTCTGTCATCCCAGGAAAAGTCCGATCCGCACAGCGGCACAAACATCAGCTCTGTTTTTCCAATTTGCAAAACACACCGGTCCTTCATCTCTACATTAACCAGAACAACCTTGTTATCTACATAAAACAGTTCCCTCGATTCTCCCGGCTGTGCAAAAAAGACTCTTCCGTGAGGCTCATAAGTAACAATGGCATGCTTCTCCCGGGATACATTGGGATCCCCCTCCAAAACAATGTCCATCGCTCTGGAACGGCCGATAAAGTTCTTTCCGTTCTTTAACTCAAAAGCCTTCCCCAGCATTTCTCCGCTGATGCATACCAGCCATCCCACAACCGGCTCTGTTCCCATGGAACCGCCATAGTAGCTTACTGTCTTGTCATTATCATCATCCTGGTAAACCGGAGCTGTTTTCTGTTCCATAGCCTCGGCCAGACGAACGGTTTTCTTTTTTTCCATAACAGGCTCCGGCTGCGGCTGCATCTGAACCGTCTCTCCTCTCATCCGTTCCAGAGAAAGCGTTTCCTGATCCTTTTGGGACATCATAACGGTCATCTTGTCATCATTGTCTGCATTTTTATTACAGTGGGGGCAGGACGGATATTTGTCCGCATCATAATAATGTCCATTGCTGCATTTTGTTAAATTCATAAGTATTCCCTCCTGATTTTATTATTTTAAACGGAAACGGTGCACCGAATTGCCCAGCTGAATCACTGTTCCCGGATCCAGATTCGTTGTCATGCCTTTTGTCAGCCGTACTCCGTTTCCAAGAAAGACCCCGTTTGTAGAATAATCTGTTACCTGATACTGGCGATTATAGGCATCGTAGGCTATCTCACAGTGCTTTCTGCTGATTCCCTGCTCTGTAATAACCAGATTACTCTGTTCCCCGTCTCTTCCCAGGATAATTCTTTCGCCGCCGCAGATATCAATGGAAGCGCCCTCATACTGACCGCTGACTCCTACAATACCGCCCATCTTCAGATCCACGGTCTGCTCATCCTCTTCAAAGCCTCCGAAATTCTGCACCCCGTCTCTGGGCGGAATCACCTGATTCATTCCAATATAATCGCCTTTCCGCGGTTCTGCATCAAAACCATTCTTTCGATTATCACCAAATGGAATTTTATTTTCCTTGGCAGGAGCCTCATATACATCTCCGCCATAGCTGCTCATTTTCTGGAATCCGTTTTTTTCCAGCCAGGAAATATAGAAGCGGTTATACAAAAATGAAAATGGAATTCTTGCCAGTCCAAATGTAATAATTTCCAGAACCAGTGTTACAAAAAGACCAATGACATAGCCGTTCAGCAGCGGAATAATGGGACCTAAAAAGTAGTAGGAAAGAGAGAAACCGCTCTTTACTTCAAACCTCCGCTCTAATTCCGGATAGTACATAACAAATTTTTCGCCCTTCATAATCACTGTTCCCACAACCAGAGCCCCGATATATGCCACTGCAAGAACACCAAAAATTATCCAACCCATACCTTTTTCCTCCTGTTATCTTGAATCTTTTGCAAGCTTTCTCAAGCTAAAAATGCTGAAAATCAGAAACAAAAACGTCATTCCCGCCAAAATTCCCCAGTCCTGAAGCACATGGGCTCTGGTAGCTTCAAAAAATGCTTCTGCCTCATGTTCTATCATTGGATAATCTGCCTGAAGCTTTAAGGGCAGCTCATTTAAATTTACTACGCTTCCCAATGCCTCTACGGTCCATCGGCTTACTGTTACATAGGAAATCCATTCTCCAAAGCCTTCCAGCTTAAACAGAATTCCGGAAAACAGCAGCTGAATAATAAGAATAAAGGGTGCTGCCACCATCGCCTTATCTCCGGATTTGGCATTGGCCGAAACCGCCAGTCCCAACGCCTCTGATGCGAGAATAACCAGCCAGATACTGAAAATCAGTTCCGGGAAAAAGCTGTCCAGAAATAGCCCCTCTCCGCTCTTTCCGATTGCCCCAAGGAAGGTGCCGGTTAAAAACAGTGCCTGAATTCCTCCGATCAGCGACTGAACTGCAAATTTACTGAATATATAAACGGGAAGCTTCAAATTTGTCATATACTCTCGCCTTAAAATATTCCGCTCCTTGCAGATTTCCTGAATAGAATTAAATAGTCCAATCCAGATGCCGGAACAGCACAGGGCAAACATCATTGTTTTTGTATTCTCGTAAACATCAAAAACCGTTTCTTCTGATACCAGATACAGCAGCAATCCGATAATCACCGGCTGAATCATCAGAATGAAAAGTCTCGCCCAGTCATTTTTCATCAGCTCCAGGTATCTTTGAATCAGGATCATCAGCTGGCGGAACGCAGAGGGCCTTTTCCCCGTTTTTTTAATATGGTTCATGGTCTTCTGCCCCTCCTCCCCGGAGAGCTTCACCTGATAATCCTTCTGCTGGAACTTGGCATACTGTGCCTCCCATTCCTTGGAATTGGCTGCCACGACATTGTAGGCATCTGCCAGATTTTCTGTATCAAAAAACATCTTGGCCTCTTCTAAATTTCCTGAAAAACAGCACCTTCCGCCTGTTCCCATCAGGATAATCCTGTCACACAGATACAGATTCTGAATGGTATGCGTTACCATAATAATTGTCTTTTTCTGCGTAGCTGCCATTCTGCTTAAGGTTCTCATCAGATTCTGTTCCGTTCCCGGATCCAGTCCTGAGGTCGGCTCATCCAGGAAAAACAATCTGGGATCCGCCAGCAGCTCTACTGCAATACTGGCACGCTTCTTCTGCCCTCCTGAGAGCTTTCTGATATAGGTATTCTGCTGGGGCTTCAGCTCCACCATATCCAGCACTGCATCAATTTGGGCATCTCTTTCACCTTTTGACACATCATCCGGCATTTTCAGCTTTGCTGTGTATTCCAGCATTTTCCGCAAAGTCAGATTCTGATATATAATATCCTCCTGAGGCACATACCCGATAACCGACTTCATGTATTTAAAATTTTCATATAAATCCAGGCCGTTGCAGTATATTTTTCCTGTAACTCCGCTCCGCTCAAATCCGCTGATTGCATTCATCAGAGTGGTCTTGCCCGCTCCTGACCCTCCAATAATCGCCACAAATTCATTGCTTTCAATCTGGAGATTTACATCATGAAGCAGTTCCTTTTTCTGAGAACCTCCCACAACCTTCCTCAAATGCTGAATATTCAGGCTGATTCCATCAGAAGAGGTTTTATAAAAAATACTCTCTTTTAAATAAATCATCTGAAATGCCACAATTTGTATAATGTCGCATTCCTTCAGCCGCCTTCTTCCATTAACCATGCGGCCGTTCACCAGAGTCCCGTTTTTTCCGCTGACGTCCACAATTTCATATCCGCCGGCCTGACATGGTTCTATTGCCGCATGCTGGCGTGAAATGGCCGGATGAGAAAGTACAATATCATTTCCGGCCGCCCTTCCGATACTGAGTCTTTTTTTGTTAATATTAATCCGTTTCCAGACTTCATCAGAGGAACACAGCGAATACATCATATAAACTGCATTCTGTTTTCCCATTCCTCCCACATTCAGTACCATTCCGTCTTTTAAACCGATAGACACATTAGAACCATGCAGATATTTTGCTGTTCCCAAAACATCCACATAGGTTCCGTTGCTGCTGTTTAAATCCTCATAGCTTACTTTTCCGTTCTGCAGCGTCAGCCTTCCGTGATGATGCGATACAGCACTGCTGTTTAAAATAATATCATTATCACTACTCCGGCCAATATTCAGCTGGCTTTTTCCCATATCGCTGAGATGGTATTCCCTGAGCTCCCCCTCTGGAATAAGAACCAGCAGTATGGCACTCTGCCTTATCTGTTTCTCCATTTTCCCATATACTCCTTATTTCCCTTTTCCCATTCATCTCCGCCTATTACCACAGACTGAAAATCCCCGACTCTGGAAAGCTCATTCTGATAAACATCCATAAACACATCACAGATCTGACGGCTTAAAGGAATCCCCTCCAGATTTCTTACTGCCAGGACGCTCTGCGCGCTGTCTGACATCATATAGTAGATCAGCCACTGTCCTGCCTTTATCCTTGCGGGATCTGCTTCAGAATTAACACTCCAGAGATGATCAAACCGCGCCGACACCATGTCGTTTTCCATTGACGGAAACATAACTTCAAATTCCGCCGGCATTTCCTCCGTCATCCACTGGTAATCCCCTGTATCAGACAGATAATATTCCACTTCACCGCTTCTGAACATCTCCAGCCCGTCCTCGGTCACAGACTTTTCATGTTCCTCTGCAATCTGTGCCCAGGTTTCAATTCCCTCCTCTCCCATCCAGGAAGAATACAGATAGAAATCTTCTGCTTTCATGGAATATGTCCCCTGCATAATCTGATCTGCCGTCAGAATTCTCTCCTCTTCTGTTTCATTCAGCCCCTTTTTCGCATATACAACAGGAATCTGAAAACACAAAGGCATCTTTTTCTGCTCCGGAAACATCTCTTCATAATCCTCCAGGAACAGATAATCTGACCAGTCTCCCATCATATCGCAGGTCACCTTAAGGGGAACCAGCTTTTCATCATAGGATGGATCCAGCCAGGTACTGTCAAACACATCCGGCAATGTTCCGGCCTCTGCTGCCTGATTCAGATTTTTCCGGTACTCCTCCTCCTGATAAACCGTTATCTCCATCTCAACCTGTGGATACGATTCGCAGAAAGATTCCGAGACATCCAGAAAACGCTGGCGGGCGCTTTCCTCTGTATCATTGCTGTCCGCCATTACCCAGATATTTAAATCTGTTGCCTGAAGGGTGGCCGCTTCCCTCTGATTCTGATAATAAAGCACGCACACACCTGCAGCCACACCCAGCACCGCCAATGTGGAGGAGATCTGAATTACCCTTATTTTCCGGCGTCTTTTTAATTCTGCCTCTACATCAAGAACCTTTTTCTTTGTACTGGTAATTGCCTCTTTAAACTGATCCGTATTCTGAAACCTCAGCTCCGGGCGCAATGCCATGGCCCGCATAATTGCATTGCTCAGAGGTTGGGGAATCGACGGATCCAGCTGAGACGGAGGTACCAGACTGTCTTTCTGAATCCGATCAGATGACTCCTCTGGCTTCACACCGGTCAACGCAAAATACATCGTGGCTCCTACTGAATAAATATCTGTATAAGGCCCCTGCTTTCCCCCTGTACTGTACTGCTCCGGCGGTGCGTAATGAGGTGTCAGAACTGAGGTCATTTCCCCCTGCTCAAATCTGGCTGCACCAAAGTCAAACAGCTTTACTACTCCATTTTTACAGATGAAAATATTGTTTGGATTTATATCCCGATGAATGATTTTTTCTTTATGCACCTCTTTTAAAGCATCTAAAACTGCCAATGCCACACTAATCGCAATCTGCTGGCTGACGGTTCCTCCCTGCTTTCGGATGTATTCCTTATAGGTCATTCCGTCCATAAATTCCATTACCATATAGGCAGTCTGGTGATCCTCGAAAAAATCGTATACATCTACAATATTCGGATGATTATTAAATTTGGCTACCTTCCGCGCCTCGCTCAGGAACTTCTGTTTCCCGCTTTCAAACTCCCTTAAATTTTTTTCCGAATACGAGCGCACATCTCCCGTATCCGGAATTCGAGTGGCAATACTTGCAGGAAAATATTCCTTGATTGCAATCAGCTTTCCAAGGACCTTGTCCCAGGCCCGATATACAATACCGAAGCCGCCGGCATTTTCCTCTCTTCCAATCTGATAACGCCCTTCTGAAAGCCAGGTTCCCGGCTTCAGATAATACAGCTCTGTTTCTGCATTCCCGTTGTCATATCCACAGTGAGGGCAGATATCAAAACCATCCGAGTACTCCTTCATACAATTGTAACAGCGTGCCATAGCTCTCCCCTCCGCCCTGTTTATTTCTTACTCGCTGGAAAGACCTGCCCGCACAATGCAGTTTCTGCTTGCCAGAGAAAACACAACCTCCGATCCGCAGCTGTATCGTTTCCCCTTTTCCAGTCTTCTGTTATTGATATAAACGCCGTTTTTGGAACAGTCCTCCAGTAAAAACTGTCCCATCTGATCATCATAAATGATGCAGCAGTGAAGCTTACTGATCAGATTATCGCCCTGAATGATAATATTGCTCTGTCTGGGCGAACGGCCGATATTAATTCTGGTATTTGCCGGCAGTTCCCAGCGCACGCCCGTGCGAAGCCCCGATACAATTTCCAGATAAGGAACCTGCTGTCTTTTAGGCTTTTCCGCAGATTCCTCTGCCTGCCGCTGATGGCTGATGCCATATACAAATTCTCCCATGGTCTGCGTCCGCTTCTGATAATCCAGTTCCAGAGCCTGATCCACTGCCATAGAAACATCAACAGGCACATCGCTTCTCAGTTCGCATAAGGACACATATGAAGCACCGTTAAGCCTGTCCATGGCATCTGGGATGCGAACTCCCGTAAGGGCATTGTAATAGCTGCTGGCCAGCGCATACACATCTGTATAAGGCCCCTGCCTTCCATTTCTGGAATACTGCTCCGGCGGTGCAAATCCCTGCTTATATTCTACAGAAAAGCCCTCCTGTTCATTTCTTGTCTGCTGTCTGGCGCTTCCAAAATCAATCAGCTTTACTTCCCCGTTCTTCTTCAGGAATATATTTTCAGGCGTTATATCACGATGGAGAATTCCTGTTGTCCTGTGAATGGTTTCCATTGAGTTTCCGATTACTGCAATAATTTTTGTTAGATCCTCAAAGTCAACCATCCCGCCGGTATTCCGGATAACCTTTTTTAAGGTAACCCCCTCTAAAAGCTCCATGGTAAAATAAGCCGTATTGTTCGCCTGGAAACATTCCTTTACCTCTACAACGCCGGAAATATTCTCCAGCCGTTTCAGCGTCTGAGCTTCCTCAATAAACCTCTGAAGTCCATGACGGTACCATGTACCTGCAACACTTTCAGAGATCTGCATTGCTGCTTCTCCCGGAGTTCTGTAAAAAAGCCCGACAGGCGCAAATTCTTTTACTGCGCAGCATTCTTTCAGAAGATTGTCAAAAGCCTTATATGTAATCCCGAATCCTCCGATTCCCAGAACGCATCCTATGATGTAGCGGTTTGCCAGCATCGTTCCCTCTGCAAGAATCTGAGAACCTTCCGGCTGCTCCGGTTTTATATAGCCGCATACGGGACACCCTGATTTTTGATATTCAAATGAAAAACAGTTTGGACATAATTCCGCCATATCCGTTGCCATTTTCTATCACCACCTGATTCTCATATCAACGGAACCTGCCGATATTTTATCGTTTTTCTGCAGACGATATCGCTGATGTACAGGCATACCATTTACCTTCGTTCCGTTGGTTGTCTGCAAATCTGTCACATACATATCATTATCTTTCCACTCCAGAGCAAAATGCTGTCTGGACATCTGCTGATCATCAAAATAGAGATTGCAGATTTTTGACCGTCCTACAATAAAGCTTCCCTGCATTCTCAGCTTCATGGTTTCCGGTGCTCCTTCCTTTACCTGAACAGTCAGGAAAAACTCCATCCCTTTCTGCTCACGGATTGCAACATGCTTATGTACCTCCACATCCGAAGCCAACACCGGAGTCTCGTCCACATAAACCACACCGTTTCCTTTTTTCACCTTTCTGTAAAACCGGAAAACAATCACAGATAATACAACGGCGGCTGCAATCAGGCCAACCCAGTACCACTTCTGGATTCCCGCAGCAAGACGTTCTCCCCAGGATTTTTGCTCTTCCAGAAACGAAATGCTGTTAGAAACAGCATTGGCTTCCATGGAAAGATCTGTAATTCCCACACAGCTGATCTCATAGTCTCCCGGCTCCAGTTCATTTTCAAAAGTCAGTACATAAATCAAATTGCTGTCCGGATCACAGGATACACTGTCTACTGCTTCTGTACCTGTTTTTCTGTTTTCTGACTCTTCATCCTCTTCCACCCGGTTCACTATATAATTCGAAGCTGTCTCTGCGCCTGATACCTGCTCGGAAAACTCTATCTCCAGCTGAGTATCACTGATTTTCTCTGCCCGAAGCAGAACCGGCGCCATTTGATCCGGGATATGACGTGTGACTGGAACCTCTCTGGTCAGACTGCGATTATCTGCCATCGTTAAAACCACCGGCATCATCTGGTTGTTAGCCTTATTGGAATCCGCCTGAAACTTTAAAACCTGAAAGCTTTCCATCTGCTGATGAAAGCCGTCAAGAAAAGTCCCCGCCTCCCGGCTTCCAAAAACTGTTATCTCTCCGCCGGACATCCGTGCAAATGCACCGAAATCATTCAGATACTCACGTTTTGTATCCTGAATTCCAAATGCATAAACCGGAATTCCTTTTTTCTTTAAATTTTCCTGAGCCTCTGCTGAACTTGTCTTTCCTATCGTAAAATCCTCTCCGTCAGAAATTACCATCAGCATTCTTCTTTTGCATTCTTCCGCCGGCACCTGATCCGCCCGATCCGCAGCCTGGCTTACTGCCGAGAACAGGAGTGTTCTGTTGTCCCCATTATCTATACCGGCAAGCACTGCCTCTGTATCTGCTCTGTTATGGTTTTCGTCCAGAACCAGCTTCACATCTTCACCAAATGTGTAAAGAATCATCCGGTCATTTTCGTCCAGCGTCTGTTCAAAATGGCAGACTGCTGATTTTATCTGATCAAAATATTCCTCCGGCATAGAATTTGAAATATCCAGAAGCACATAATAATACGCGGCTTCCCCGCTTTCACTAAAAATCATCTGACTGTCTGCTGTCAGCTGCTTTTCTCCTAAAAAAGCCGAGGCCTCTGTACCAAGCTCCTGTCCATATACCGTGATTTCCGGCATATTGACATACACCTGCTCAATAGAACTTCCTGTTTCTGCCAGAGAATAAACGGGAAACATACAAAGTCCTGCTGACACCAGAAAGGCTGCTCTTTTCAGCCTTCTGCATAATTTTAATCCCATATCCGTCCCTCTCTGCAAAATGCAACAAATTCAAATTCCTCTGAACCAGTTGTAATAAGATCTCCTGTTTTCAGCTGAATTGCCCCTTCCAGATAAGTTCCGTTTAAATATGCAGCAGAATCCGTCTGTACTGCAAAAAAAAGATTGCTTCTGTCATCATAAACCACCGACACCGCTGTTCTGGGTACCGTAGGATCTGTAACCTGGATATCCATTTGCGAATCACGTCCCAATCGGTTAAAGCCCTGATGAAGGCGATAATCTCTCCCTTTATCTGCTCCTCTGACACAGACAAGCCATCCCACCAGATAATCATCGCCCTTTTCCTGTTCATAAACAGAGACGGTTTTGTCATCGTCTTTTTCTGACTTCTGCGGAACCCATTCCTTTTCCGGATAAGGACTGACGGCAACTGTCTTATCCATGTCGTCGTCCGCCTGACTGCTGTATTTAGGATCTGCATATGCTACTGTCACATCGTTGTCCTCTGCCGCAAAAATTCCGCAATGCGGACACTGAGAAAACTTTTCATTATCATAAAAATGTCCCTTGCTGCATCTGATAATTGCCATACCGCTTCCCCCTAATCCATCCATACACCAATTGCAGAATAATTATCCATATTGGTGCCCTTTCCATTTTTTAATACGATTTCCTCCATCAGCTTCAGCCATTCTTCCGGCGTATCTGCTTTCTTCAAAGTCTTTTCCATCTTTTTTTCTTCAATCAGTTCCCAGAATCCATCAGAGCAAAGCAGAAATGCCTGTCCGGATTTTACCTCGGTCCAATCTCCGATAGACGGATTTACCTCGTCATCTTCTACCCCCAATACCCGAAGCAGGCGGTTTCTGTCTGCATGATGACGGATATCCTTTTCTCTGATTTCACCGATAGCAACCAGCATCTGCGGAACACTGTGATCCAACGTCCTTTTTACATATTTTCCATTTTCAAAATAATAAAGCCGTGAATCTCCCATATGTCCCCATCGCATCTGATCTTCCCGTATTTCCAGAACAACCAGAGTTGTTTTCATATCAAAGCAGCCCGGCTCTTCTTTCTGAACCTCCAGAATATCTTCCTGCGCCTTCTGAAATGCCTGTTCCAGAAACTCCTCTCCCGCTGTTTCTCCAACAAATTGCCGTATTACGGTCTCCACAGCAAGCTTTGATGCAACCTCCCCCTTACCATGACCGCCAAGTCCGTCAGCCAGAATAAAACAATAGGCCTTATCCTCCTGGTACATACCGATGCTGTCCTCATTATTCTCTCTGGAACCTTGATCTGTAATCATTGAAAACCTTATCATCGCATCGTCCCCTTATCACGTTATTTCAAAAATCATTTATTTTTTATAAATTGTTTCTAAATAGTTATATTATTTTAACATTTTATACAGTTATTTTTAATCAAGGCATCAAAATTCGACAGAGTTTTCTCTTTTTGTGTCTTTTTTTCTTTAAATTCTCAATACCATTTTCCTTCTGAGGGTCGCTTCTGCAGCAAAATTTTCTTTTTCCCCATGGCGATCCCCGCAAAGCGTTTTTCATCTCACAGAAAGCAGAGCTCTGTGAAATCAAAAAAGGGGGAAGCCTTTCTCCGGCTTCCCCGTATGTATCCAGTCTTTATTTTTTACTGAGCTCCTTCTCCCCCCGCTTCCGGTCCCTTACTGATAATCAGACGGATTCTTTTTCCTTTTTTTACCATGTCACCGCTTTCCGGGCTCTGTCCCATCACATATCCGCTGGGGAACTCGTCACTGTAGCTCTCCATAATATTTCCTACCTCCAGATGATCTGCCTGAATCTGCAGAATTGCTGCGTTCTGAGGCATTCCTACATAATCACCTACCTCAATATGGTTCGAGGTTGTCCTGCTGCCAGATGCAGATATAACGGTGGAGCCGCCTTCAGAACCGGCTTCTGTCTCATCCGGAGCCGGATGTGATGGCTGGGCGTTCTGACTCTGTCCCGCCACTACCACAGAAGAAGAACCGGACTGCTGCTGTTTTTCCTCCTCTGCCCTGCGTTTTTCCTCCGCCAGGGCTGCTTCTGCCTCACGGCGGCTTTGCAGAGCCGCTGCTTCCGCCTCTGCCTGCTGTCTGGCCGCCTCCTCAGCTGCCGCCCTCTGTCTGGCCGCCTCCTGTTCTGCCGCCTGCCGCCGGGCCTCCTCTGCTGCCTTTAGTCTGTCTGTACCACTTCCTTCCTCTGAAACGGGCTTCTCTATCGGCGCTTTTCCAAGACTGACAGTCAAATAGACAGTATCTCCTCTGTTTACCGGCGTATTTGCACTAATGCTCTGTGTAATTACCTTGCCCTCGTCAATCGTATCGCTGTGCTGGCGGGTAATTTTTCCAATCTTTAACCCCAGCTGAAGAATTGTACTGCTGGCCTCCTCCTCTGTCATCAGCATGACATTTGGCATATAAATGTTTTCTTTTCCCTTACTGCATATAAGAGTGATATAGCTTCCCCGCTCTGCCTTTGTCCCTGCGGGTATATCCTGCTCCATAATCAATCCCTCAGCAATATTCTCATCAAATTCTTCTGTAAGATTGACCTGAAAGCCTGCGTCCTGAAGGATTTTTACCGCTTCATCCCGACTGATATTTCTCACATCAGGCACATCTGACAAATCTCCCTCTTTTTTCTGAAGACTTTCCTCATTGACGCAGACTACAAGCGTAATCTCCTTATCCAGGGCTACCTGCGTTCCCGATTCCTCACTTGTTCTCAATACCGTGTGATAAAGCCCTCGTTCCCGGCTCTCTTCGATTCTGATATGTTCAAACCCCTTTGCCTTCAGCTTTAATCCGGCCTCCTCCTGGCTCAATCCTGTCACTGCCGGAAAAATCCCCATTTCTACGCCCTTGCTGACCCAAACCAGAAGGGCGCTGTCCTTGGAAACTGTTGTTCCCTCTTTCACTGCCTGATAATAAACCCGGTTTTCCGGAATTTCCCGGGAATAAACCGCCCGGTCCAGCAGAAGCTCCAGACTCTCTTCCTCCAGTCGGCTCTGAGCCTGATCAATATTCATATTAATGACATTGGGAACCCGGGTCATTCCCCATTCCAGACGGCTTTGATCCTGCCGGATTCCCGGCTGGAGAACTCCCGATCCGATAAGAACCGCAAAAATCAGCGCTGCAGCTCCAAACACCCCTAATATAAATCGTTCTTTTTTCGGAATTTTTCCTACATCCTCCGGCTTTATGGTAGACTGACGAGCCTCCACCTCAGTCTTTTGCTGCAGCTCCTCCATAAAAGTTTTCATCGAGCCGGTTCTGTCCTGAATCCTCACATTTAAAGCATTCATCAGAGCCGTCTCCATGGATTTTGGAATTCTGCATCCCAGTTTGGTCGGTTTCTTCAGATGGTCGCTGACGCTTCTTTCCATGGCATCTTCCGGAGTCAGTCCTGTCAGCATTTTATAAAAGGTTGCAGCTAATGCATACACATCTGTCCACGGTCCCTGATCTCCGCGGCTCCTGTACTGTTCCACCGGGGCATATCCAGGCTTAATAATAACTGACAGGCTCTTACTGTATTTTGTGGTCGCATATCTGGCTGCTCCAAAATCCAAAAGCTTTACTTTCAGCCGTCCCGGCTCCTCAGGATTTAAAACATAAATATTATCCGGTGCAATGTCTCTGTGAAGCATTCCCGTCTGATGAATCACTTCCATAGCACTTCCAATCTGAAGAATGACAGGAAGTGCCTGTTCTGCTGTCATAGAACCATGCTTTTCCAGATATTCCTTCAGACTGATACCCTCCAGATACTCCATGATAATATAGGCTGTTCCGTTGGCTTTAAAAAAATCATAAATATCCACAACGGCATCCACGCCTTCCAGCTGACCAAGACGCTTTGCCTCATGAAAGGTTTTTTCCAGGCCTTCTTCAAACTGCTTTTCCCTGTCTCCGGAATATACTGATACCTGTGTCTGCATCGGCATCCTTGTTGCAAACTCACTGGGAAGATATTCTTTAATTGCAATCCGGCGTCCCATGACATAATCCCAGCCAATGTAAGTAACTCCAAAACCGCCAAAGCCCAAAACCTTTCCCACGATATACCGATTAATCAGTATAGTGCCCGGTTCAATATGATAGGGCTGTTCCGCTGCCGTACCATATACATATCCGCAATACGGACAAATCTGATACTGATCATCATACTCCCGCATACATCCCATGCATAATCTTTTCATGGCTTCCTCTTTTATTCCATACTCCCTTTAGTTCCCTGGTGCCTTATTGATCTGAGCGCTGGGCTTATCCTGTCTCTTTGCAGATGAGGCATCCGGTCCCTTCTGATTGATCTCCGGTTTTTCCGTCTGCAAAACAGAGGCAGGACTCCCTTGCTTCTTATTTCCCGCAGGCCCTTCTCCCGGGCCAGCCGGTGTCACCTTCTCTTCTGCTGCCTCCTGTCCTTCTTCCTCTGATGTGTGATATTCTGTCTCCCCTTCCGGTACCGGATTCGCAGTGATCGTTTCATTTTGGGAAGCTTCCTGCACTGCTTCCTCTTCTGAAGGCGTCTCTCCTTCCGTCTCTTCCGGTTTTTCCGGAACCGCCTCTGCTTCTGCAGCCGGTGTTTCCGTAATCACTGCGGCTTCCGGTTTTGCTGTTTCTGCCGGTACTGCTGTCTCTGCCGGTTTTGTCGTCTCTGCCGGTACTGCTGTCTCTGCCGGTACTGGTTTTGGCCCTTTGCTGACAGTCAAAGTGATGCTGTCCCCGCTTTTAAGCTGCTTTTTCGGTTCGGCTGACTGGGCTATAACCTTTCCCTTTTCTACATTATTGTCATACTTCTGACTGACAGATCCTACTGTCAGTCCCAGCTCCTCCAGTTTTTCTTTTGCCTTTGCTTCCGTCATCAGCCTTACATCCGGCATATAAACCGGTTTTGGACCTTTGCTTATATAAATTTTCACATATCCGCCCTGTCCTGTCTCGGTTCCGCCCTCCGGCTCCTGACGAAAGACCTTTCGTTCTTCAACCTGGCTGTGAAACTCATATACATGAATTGCCTGGAGCCCGGCTGCCTCCAACCGGCTGACTGCAACTGCCTCGGAATCATTGACCATATCCGGAACAGGCGTCATTTCTCCTGCCGTGCTCTCTTCCTCTGCTCTGCACACAGTAAGCACAATTTTTCTGGAGATATCCACCTGCGTCCCCTCTGTTTCATTAATCTCCAGTACAGTTCCGTCAATGCCCTGCTCCTCTTTTTCTTCCCATTCCACAGAATAAAACCCGCTGTTATTTAAAAGCTTTACTGCCTCCCCCAGCTGTTTTCCTCTCACATCAGGAACAACGCCCTGTTCCGCTCCCAGGCTGATGCAGACGCGAATATCCGTTCCCTTCGGCACCTCCATTCCAACCAGACAATCCTGTGAATAAATAATGCCTTCCTTTACCTCCTGGTTATAATCCTTTTTATCCTTCAAAAGTCCCAGCCCTGCTTTTTCCAGAATCTCCACAGCCTCATCCGCTGTTTTATTTACCACATTGGGAACTTTCACCAGCTCCTCTTTCTGGCTGAAAATTCCGGAATCTCTGTTTTTTCCTCCTGATACGGCCACTGCTGCTGCCGCACAGCCAAGAATGACCAGGATTCCTCCTGCTATCAGGACCTTTTTCGGAATGTGAAGCGCCTTTTCTGCTATGTTATGTTTCCGTTTTTTTCCTGCCTTTGGTGATTCCATCAGCTGATCTGTTTTCTCAAACAACTCTTCTTCCAGCTGTTCCAGCGTTTTCGTTTCATGAGAAAATACATGCTTTAAGACAAAGGCTGTCTGTCTTCCGACACCGAAACGCTGTCCCCAAAACAGGGCATCTGCATCCGTCTCTGTTCCAATCTCCTCTCCTGCCGTATTTCCTGTCAGCAGAGAGCACAAAAGCAGACCCAGGCCGTAAACATCAGCCTCTTCCTGTACTCTGCCGTAGCCTATGATTCCCGGCTCGCCGCTTACATAACGCCAGGAAACAAAATCTTTGAGAATCAGCCCTCCGTCTTCCTGAATCCAGAAGGACTCTCCATCAGGCATTCCATGGATCACGCCGTACTGATGAACCTTTTTTAAAATATGTACCGCAGAGCGTACTACAGCCAGCGCTTCCTTTTCTTTTAACGGCTTCCTCCCTGCCCATGCCTGAAGTGTCATAAGAGGTTTTTGCTCCATCACTGCGTAAGCTGTTTTGTTTGCATAAAAGCATGCATAATACCGGATCACATCCGCTTCTCGATACAGGCGGATCAGCTGACGGCTGCTGTTATAAAACAGCTCCAGTCCTTTTTGAAACTGTTCCGATTTCGAATCATAAATGCTTATATGCTCTTTGCCGGAGCGGGCGGCACAATACCTTGGAAAATATTCCTGGATCCGCACATGGCGATCAAACAACGCATCCCAGCCCTGATAAATCACATCCACCTTTCGTCTGCGAATCACAGTTCCCACGATATAACGGCCCTGAAGAATACTTCCCGGGGGCAAAACCGAATCATCTGCCGCAGATGACTGGTCATATCCGCAATGAGGGCATTTACTCCCGTAACCCTCTTCATATTCTTTCATACAATTCAGACAGCGCTTCATGTCTTATTCCTCTCCATATTCCATTGACAGCTCATCTGCCATTTCATATACCAGCTCAAACTCATCATTGCTTTCCACATAGATCTTCATCATATCACGATTCACAGGCAGACCGTTTCCATATTGAATATTAAAAATATCCTGTGCATTTTCTCCCATCAGATAATACACCAGGCTGTCTGCCGCCTGCTCTTCCTCAGCATTTAAATTCCCGCTTATACTCCACAGACTCGTAAAACGACCTTTTACTTTTCCATTTTTCTGAAGCTCCTCCAGAACTGCCATTCGATAGATTCCCCCGAGTCCTACCCGAACCGCCTCATAATCGTCTGTACTTCCAAGATAAAATGCCTTTTCCCGACTTAAAAACGGCTCATATCCCCGGCTTTTTTCCGGCTGCTCCGGCAAATCCGCCAGCTTTGCTCCTTCTGAAAAAGCCTTGCTGTACATTTCCCTGTATTCACTGCTGACACAGTAGCTTTCTCTTCCAGACTGATCGGTTAACTGAGAAAGGCTTGTGATCCGTCCCAGATTCTCCAGCTGTTCTTCCGATACCAGATTAATATTCACATAGAGGACCGGAGCCGAGAAAGCTATGGGGATCTGTTTTTTTTCTTTCATAAAGCTGTTCTGAAACTCTTCCGTTTCCATAAAATAATAATCCTCAGGCTTTAATCTGTCATATGTGGTTTCCATAATCCCCAAAGCACTCCAGGCCTCTGAATCCGAGGTCCGGATGCTGCTGCTCTCAAATACGGCAGGTGCCTGCCCTGACAGAAGTTCTTCCCTCAGATTCTTTTCATAATCCCTCTCTTCCTCCTCTGCCCGGCTGGTTAAAGACACCTTTTCAAACTTTTCACGATACTCCTGAAGCATCTTTTCCAGCATTTCATCCGATGCGCCCAGCCGTGTCCGTGCCACTTCTTCAGAATCTGTTGTATTCAGCTTTCCGGCATCATCAAGTTCCTGATTTTTTTCTCTGTTTCTGTCCGGCATTTTCACCACAACCTCCGCCTCGACTCCATACAGACGATGGCGCTGAAACAAATAAAATCCGCTGCTAAGCAGCATAATTCCTCCCAGAACTGCGCAAAGCATTCCGATGCGCAGGCCTCTCAGCTGCTTTCTGTGAGACAATTCCTCCTCAACTGCTCTTACATGATTCCGGTTTTCCAACGCTGCCCTGAACTGATCTACATTCTGAAACCTCAGCTCCTGGTTCAGCGCCATGGCTCTTAAAATCGTATCATTCAAATACTGAGGAATCCGTGCATCCAATTCCTTCGGCGCTTTCAGCCTGTCCTCAACCATGCGGTTTACCGATTCCTCCGGCATCACTCCTGTAATCGAAAAATACAGCACTGCCCCTACCGCATAAATATCAGTCCAGGGGCCCTGCCGGCTTTTATTCCGGTACTGCTCCGGAGGCGCATATCCCGGCTTTAAAATAATAGACAGGGTCTTTTCTTCTTCTCCTGCCGAAAACCTGGCTGCCCCAAAATCAATCAGTTTCACCCGAAACTTTCCCGGCTCAGTCTCTGACGGAATGATAAAAATATTATCCGGACTTACATCTCTGTGTACAATTTTTCCTTTATGAATCTCTTTTAAGGCATCCAAAACAGACAAGGCAACCTTTACTGCCGTATCCGCCGCAATCTTTCCTTCGTGCTCTTTCAAATACTGTTTATAAGAAGTTCCCTCCAGAAATTCCATAACAATATAAGCAGTATTATTTTCTTCAAAAAACTCGTGCACATTGACAATATTTGGGTGGGTACTGAATTTCGCCATGTTCCTGGCCTCTGCCAGAAAACGTGCCTTTCCCGCCCGGAACTCATTCTCCCTGCTTCCTGAATAAATAATAACAGAGCGCTGTCCCGGTATCCTGTTTACAATCCCGTTCGGATAGTACTCCTTAACAGCTACCTTTTTTTCCAAAACAAGATCCCATGCCCGATAAGTAATTCCAAAGCCGCCAAATCCCACCGTAGTTCCGATCACATACCGCTTCTTTAAAATAACTCCCGGCATCAAATGATATGCTTCCTTTTGAGGGGTTCCGGGAATAAATCCGCAGTAAGGACACACTCCGTACTTTTCATCAAATTGTTTCATACAATTCAAACAAATCATTCCGGATCACCTTCATTTCCCCGGTATTTTATTAAAATTACCGTAGTATTGTCCTGCTTTCTTCCTCCGTACCGCAGTGCCATTTCTGTCATACAGTCTGCTGCAATATCCATATCAATATCCGCATCCCGTATTAATGCATAAACCTGACTGTCTGTCAGACTTTTATACACCCCGTCGCTGCAGAGAGCAACAATATCCCCCGGCTGCAGCTCTATCGGTTTTTTATTTACATCCACATACTTGATCCGCTCCATCCCCAGAAAACTTGTTAATGCATCCACCCGTGCGGAGTTCATCTCTCTCTCATAAAAGTCAGCATCAATCATTCCCTGTTCCAGCTGCATATTCAGAGCTGCTTCATAATTATGTTCCCGTGTAATAGCCTGAATCTTATTCTCACGGATGAGCCAGATCCTGCTGTCTCCTGCGGAAACCCAGTACATTTTATTTTCTGAAAAATAAGCGGCAACCAGCGTCGTTCCTGCATCAAGGCCCTTTCCCTTATCATCCTTTAAATCCAGAACCGCCCGATTCATACGCTCTGCCGTCTGGAGCAGAAAATCAGGAACTGATACAATATCCTTTGCCTGGAAAAATTCCTGAACCATGGTTTCCACAGCTGTCTGACTGGCTCTTTCTCCGCCCTGCAGACCTCCCATGCCATCACAGACAATTCCGAGAACCTGTCTTCTGTCTGTATAATAATATCCGTAATCCTGCTGGTATTTTCTTCCTCCCAGAATGCTGCTTGCTCCCACTTCATAACAGGGGTTTTCTTCCCTGCTTTCTCTTACCATATTCATACGCTCTCTCCCGTTTTTCCCTTTTCAGGGGCTCCCCTGTTACATCTGTCTCAGAATACGCTTTACTTCCTGAATTCCCTTCTCTTTTTCACAGATAAATTCTCCTGCCTCCATCAGCCGCATAAACTGATTTATCTTCTGGGAAATTCCCGGTTCCTGAATCATGCAGTATTCCTGATTTCCAAGACTCATACACATACTGACCGTATTATTTACCATAGAACTGGTGGAATACAAAGATATATGCGAAGCCAGTTTTAATTCCCTGCTGTCAATCACATAATATTCCCGTTCATGCTTCTCCATCCATTCTACATATCGTTCCAGTATTTCTTTGCGTTCCTCCGGTGAAAAAGGCTCATATATCCAGTCTGGAACTCCCGATAAACGCCCTTCCTCTGCAAACCGTTCCACGCCTTCCAAAGTGAAAAAATTCACCATATCTTCTTCCAGAATCTGTTCCCGCCTTTTTTCCAGCAGGGCCATCAGATGTTCCTTCTTCCACTCATCCCCTAAAATGTGCTTCTTCAGCATGTCTTCCGGTATGAGAAACAAAAGACAGGGTGCCGGCTCCAGGTAATAAGTTTTTCCCGGATCCTTCGAAAGAATCTGCCTGCGTTCATCCTTCATATATTCTCGGTATTGGCACAGATCTCCCACCCATTCCTCCGGGCTCTGATACCAGAAAACCAGCTTTCTTCCATTCCGGCAGATATCACGAACATACGATTTAATAAATGCAATCTGTTCCGGATTCCAGATAACAATACCGCCTGTCATATCACGATTCAGCTCAAGAGCCCAGTTTTCTCCTACAAAGCAGCTTCTGACCGTTCCTGCCCCCAGTTCTGTATATTCATAAACAGGAACATATCTTTCATTTGCCTGAATCATCGGAAGAATCTGATTCAGAAAACGGAGATTGTAAAGCGTCCCTTCGGTACTGGTGTTCCGGCAGAGAGAAAAGCAATGCTCACATGAAAAAGAATACCGGGAAAAACAGGCTACAAGGAGATTGACCATGTCCTCCGGCACGATTCCTGTCATCATATACAATTTTCCCGGCTTACCATCTTTCACCTGCCACTTGCTGTTCATCACACATAAAAGGAAATCATAAATTTCTCCCCTGTTGTTTAAAACAGCCGTTTCCCTCAGGTGCCCTTCCGGCACAGCCTGCCATTCCTTATTCTGCTGACCAAACTCACCCTGAAATTCCAGAAGTCTCTTCATCTCCTGCATACAGTCCCACTCTGGTTTTCCCATTTTTTCAATTTTATACAAGGAATACAAATGTTCCTGTACCTGCTCACTGCATTCCAGAGCGTCAATCAGACTTTTTATTTTGGTTTCATCCTGAGGCAGACGTTTTCCCAAACGCATTTTTGAGATATGATCCAACGAAAGCCCGCTTGAATCTGCCAAATATAACAATGTTTTTTTTGATTTTTTTATTTCCTGTTTTATTGCATCAGAAAATGCTGTCATACTCCAACTCCCCTTCACTCACTTTCACTCATTATAAACAACTGCGCAAATGATGTCAATTTTAATTATCATAATGATTATTTAAGTGGCGTTTTACCCTTGAATTTTATACATTTTTAATAAAATTCAATTTTTTATCATTCTTTCTATCACCAATCGTAAAACTTTTTTTGTCATTTTGATAATGTAATATCATTTTGATTCGATTATAATTATGAGGGGAGAAGGGAGCTTTTATGGTAGCTGAGCGAATAAAATCTTTACGGGAACAAAATGGCATGACTCAAGCCGCTCTTGCCAGAAAATTAAATGTAACCCGCAGTTCCGTCAATGCATGGGAAATGGGTATTGCTGTTCCCTCCACTGCAATTCTAATAGAAATTGCACAACTATTTCATGTGTCCACAGATTTTCTTCTGGGACTTCAGGATACAGCAACACTGGATGTATCGGAATTAAATGATTCAGAAATACTGCTTCTTGAAAAACTGGCTTCTTATTTCCGTTCTACACGAAACGTGTAATCAAAAATGATATCCATATGTCTTATCCTTGTAATTTCATACAAAAAAAGAAGCTCACAATCGAGCTTCTTTTTTCTTTCACTATTTTCTCTTACACTTCCGGTTTCTCTACCTGAACGATTGAAGTTTTCTGCATGGGAATCCGGCAGTTCTTGTTGCTTCCGAACTCTACAATCACAGTATCATCAGTCATGTCGATAATTACACCGTAAAATCCTGCTGTTGTCAGTACACTGTCGCCGATTGCTACGCTGGCCAGCAGTGCCTGCTGTTTTTTCTTTTCTTTCTGCTGCGGGCGAATTGCCATAAAATACATCAGTGCGCAGAAAAAGATAATGTAGCCGATTAAAAACATAGGTGACATTCCTCCAGTTGCTGTTAACATAAGTGCTTCCTCCTCAGGGCTGCTGCCGCCTCGCTTCAGGCAGCCTCATATTCTTTTTTGATTCATCGGAATCCGGTGCCGGATACGTCAATCCTGTTCTCCACGGGCCATACGCTCCAGTTTTTCTGCTTTATAATCAGCATACCGGTGCTCCTCGATTGCGTCGCGAATCTCTTTCATCATTGTATTATAAAAATACAAATTATGCAAGACACATAATCTCATTCCCAGC
>OGYI01000844.1_pt1 | contig 34946 bp, 20 predicted proteins | sample 1576521 | NCBI WGS metagenome assembly OGYI01 (sample SAMEA3541484, study PRJEB24748) | human gut metagenome | biome: human gut; feature: human-associated habitat; material: faeces | place: China | collected 2012
CTGCTTTATCTTTACCAGCATCTCTACCAACACTCTCATCATAAATTCTCTGGAACTCCTCATAAAGCTCATCTCCAGCCAGCTTTATATCCAGCCTTTTCATTACATCCGAGAACAGTCTTATACTTCCACTTACATCAGCAATATTAAAGCCAAATATATCAGCCTTAACAGAATCACTGACATTCTCATAACCACCAAGCTCTGATATTCTCCTGACAATCCAGTCAGCTTTGTCCACAGGTTCAGTTTCTCTAGTTTCCACAAATTCTCTTTTATTTGTTACATCAGCAATACTTTCGCCAACTCTTGCCACATTCGTATTAGATAGATTATAGATTTCCGAAATTCCTATACCCTCTAAACCAATCTGTTGTTTTCTCGCACTATCTGTTTGCTCTTTCTGTCTGCCTATTTCATTCTGATTATTATTAGAATTCATTACCTCAATGTTGGCGTCAGACTCAACAACCGCTTCCGTTGTTCTCTCAACCTCAGTATTTTCTTCCATCCCCGGTATCTCAACATCCCTGTCAGCAACAATCTCCTCATTCTCCGACACCGCATAATATGCTGTATACAAATCTTCTTTCACAATGCTATCAGCAAGCTGCAACTGTCTCTTAAGCTCCCTTTTCTCCTGCTTCAGCTCGTCCAGTTCTTCCTGCACTTCCACATGCCATATCTGATATTCTCGGTACTGCTGCTCATCCGTCTTAATCTTCCGTTTCCAATTAGAGCTTTCTCTGTATATCTCCTGCTATCTGTTCTCAATCTGCTGAATCTTTTCTTCCTGCTCACCTATAAAATCCACAAGCTCCACAACACTTTTGATGTCGTTATTCACAAGCAGCAGATATTCGTCCTGTAACTGATGAAATCTCTTCAAATCTTCCGTATACTTTGCTCCGCCAACTACAAACCGCTTCTGTTCAACAATCCTTAGCCTATATAGCTTTACATAAAATTTCTTCTGGAATGGTGACAGTTTTGCCTTGTGCAACCCTCTAATATCAGACGAATAAAAGTAAGGCTTTGCCATCCAAGGCATATCCACATGATGCCTTAGCATATCTTCTGAAAACATTTCGTCTAGCTTTGCAAGTTTATGATAATGCCGAAATCCCGGTGCCTGCACCTCCATCCACGCATCTTTCTTAAATATATATCCAAGACTTTTCATCAGATATTTAAAATGCTCCACATTTCCTGCAGCATATGCACACATCTTAGCATCACGAAGAATTATTTCTTTCATGGACATTTCCTTTTCCCACTTGTCCCTGCTGATATTCTTTGGATTCCTGCTGTACTCTTCCGGTATGATAGCAAGCCCCAGTTCATCACAATATTTATTTGTGATAGGCTGGAGATGGTTCTTCCAGTTGCTTTTCGGTGAATTGTATTTCTTACCGGTTGTCATGCTTACACTGTTCCAGATCAGATGCCCATGCATATGCTCTCTGTCAGTATGGACTGCATACACCGCCTCATAATCATCACCAAGCACATCCTTTGCAAAGTGTTCCAGGACATACATTGCCTGTTCTGCTGTTACTTTTTCTTCCGGCGAAAATGATATGATCACATGATAGCCCTGCCTTTTACCTGTCTTATGAAATATATTCTTCGTCTCCTCCATCTGCTCAAATGCCGTATCCGGTAGGCAGTTGATACTACCCACCAGTACACATTCTTCTGTCTTATCCGGATTCTGGATATATTCCAAAGCATTCTTCAGGTGCGTTGCCGGATTTCTGCCCTCTGATTCCATGATATTTAAGATCTTTGTAATCGCCATACTTCCAGCACCTCCCCAAATGTTTTCTTTATCTCATTCAGACTACATTGCAATTTATCAATATCACTGTAATACAATCTGCCCTGCGAATTGCCAAGCTTTACTGCCTGATTAATATTATTTGCAATACCGGCAATAACACGGATTACTCTTGCCCTATCCTCAGGATAACTTGTGTCAATGTTGCCGCCTGTCCGGATTAATTCTCTTATATAAGCACTTGCTGTCATTCCCGTCCGTTTAAGTGCCGCTTTCAGAATATCCATATCTTTCTCTGACAGCTTCACAGATACCTTATAATCTTTCCTGTCAGACTTGTATCTTCTCTTTCCATCTGCCATACGTTTTTCCCCTTTCGTAATTTCCAAATTCTGTATCAAACCAATCTCTTTTTATCTGTACCATTGCTTTTTTCATCCTTTCTAAAAGTTCTGCTTATAGGTTTTGCAAGATGCGGAAAAGGTCGGACCTTTTCCCGAAAAAATATAAACGCATCAACGTTTACATAATTTTTCGTCTTGGCAGGAGCACCTGCACCCTGTATATAATATGTGGTGGTTAATATCCCACCACAATTACTGATATGGTGGCGTTTTTTGCCATCATTTTACTGTTTTAGTGGCGTTTTCCGCCACCACTTTTCCATTTTGACGGCACTTTTTCCGCCACCATAACTTTTTTCTCGCTTATCTGAGTAGGGGTGCTTTTTGCCGTCACTTTGCTGTTTTGACGGCGCTTTTTGCCACCACTTTTCCATTTTGACGGCACTTTTTGCCTCCACACTTTTTCAGCTCTGATTTGTGCGGGGGCGCTTTCTGCCCCCATTTGCACGTTTTGGGGGGCGCTTTTTGCCCCCACTCGCTGGATTCACCTATTCAGTTGTCTCTTTCACTATTACATCTGCATCCGACATCACATTTTCTGCTATCTCAGCACCATCTTCCGACAATTCATTTGTTTCAGGCGGTATATCCACTTCATCCTGTTCACTTATCACAGAATCCCAAACTGCAGTTTCATAATCCTTTTCTTCTGTAACCTTGCTACTGTTACGCTGCGGCTCATAATCCAGATTGTAATAATCTTCGTAGCCATAGATTTTCTGTTCAAAGTACTTCCGTGGGCATTTGCCCCGCATGGTGAAATAGCCTTTTGCCTCAAGCTCTGTATTATATTCCTTTATAATTGCATATGCCTTTGTCATCCCGATACCAAGCCTCTGGCTTATCTCACCTGCATCTATGAATGCTTCCTTTATACCCTTCATGCAGCTCCTCCTTTCATAAATTGTTATTTTAAATACGTTTTTTCATAAAGTGGCTATCCTGTTCTTTATTTAATCCGTATTATCAATTCGTGTTTATCTTAATATCCTTTTCACAATTTGTCAATAGAACTTTTTATAATTACGCACTTGCAATTCGTTTTTGTTTATGATAAAGTAATCGTACAATCATAAATAAGTCACTTACTGATACGCATTTCATTTAATGTCAACCTAATACGCATCTTTACAACGGACTATTTCATATAAAGGAAGGTGAACAGAATGGCTTACTCTGATTCCATTAAACTTACTATGTCCTCTTCAGAAGAAATCGGAAAGGCAATACAGAAGCAGCGCAGAGCACAAAAGATCACGCAAAAGGAGTTTGCACAGCGGCTTGGTAAATCAGAACGTACTATCCAGAAATATGAATCTGGTGAAATACTATTAAAGATAGATGTTTTAAAACAGATTGCTAATGAATTAAATGTTCCATGGCAGGAACTTTTATTTGCCAAAAATACTAATACTCCAAAAGATAATACGACCGCGGAATATCCGGCATATGAATTTCACACTATGTCAGATGTAATCAATGCTCTCTTTGCCATAACTGAACTTACTGATTTTTCATTTGAGCTTACCAATACCAAACCTCCTGAAAATCCTGAATGGACTGCCGGGATCAAGGTTAACGGCAAAGGCGATGGAAAATATGATGCGGATTTCTGTCTCTTTATGGAAAACTGGATAACAAAGAAGAATATGCTTCAGACAGGAAAAATTTCAAAAGAAAAGTTTGATTCCTGGAAATCAGATATGTTGGCATATTATAAGGATTCCAGACTGGATAATGAAGCCGATTCAAAAACTGAATAATTGCAGGCTTACACCTTTAGTAAAGAAAAAGCTCCGGCACACTCCTTCTCGCAAAAGGAATAACCGAAGCTATGTAAGTGATTGACCCGAAGGCTTTATAATCACCCTGAACAAGTAGATTATATCATAGCCTTTTGATGATTGCACAACAATTTTACAAAAAGGAGATGATATTTATGCCAGCTTACAAAGATGAAAAAACTGGTAAATGGTTCGCCAAGTTCTATTATACGAACTGGCAGGGAATCAAAAAACAGAAGTGGAAAAGAGGCTTTGCCACCAAAAAGGAAGCCTTAGGATTTGAAAGGGATTTTCTGGAAAAGCAGTCTGCCAATCCTGACATGACATTTCAAAACCTTTATGAAATTTATATGGAGGATATGGCTGCAAGACTTAAGCAGTCAACTCTTCTGACAAAAAAGGCGGTACTACAGACGCATATTCTTCCATTCTTCGGTAGCAAGCCGATAAATGAAATCAAAGCCTCTGATGTACGAAGATGGCAGGCGAAGCTTATGAGTTCGCCGAATAATTACTCCCAGACCTATCTGAAAAAGATTAACACGGAGCTTAACAGCATCATCAATTACGCCAAGCGTTTCTATGACCTTAACACCAATCCCTGCGGCAAGGCAGGCACCATTGGAAAAGCAAAGGCTGAGGAAATGGATTACTGGACTTACGATGAATATATTGCTTTCCGTGAGGGTGTAAAAGACAAGTCGCTATCGTATATATGCTTTGAAGTCCTGTACTGGACTGGTATGCGAGAAGGTGAACTGCTTGCTCTATCACCTGCTGATATTGACCTTGATAACAAGACAATATCCATCAACAGAACATATCAGCGGATAGAAGGAAAAGATGTATTTACATCACCTAAAACAAGAAAAAGTAAGCGAAAGATTCCGATTCCGGATTTTCTCTGCCAGGAGCTATCAGACTATATCCAGTCAAGGTATATGCTTGACGCAGATGAAAGGCTGTTCCCGGTAACAAAATCATATCTATCACACGAGATGATAAGAGGTTGCAAAAACACAGGTGTAAAGAAGATACGAATCCACGATATCAGGCATTCGCACGCCAGCTTACTTATTAATCAGGGCTGTGATGCGCTGATGTTAGCAGACAGGCTCGGACACGAGAAAGTATCCACAACACTTAACACATACTCTCATCTGTTTCCACATAAACAGCAGGAGCTTGTGCATAGTCTGGAATCATTGCAGGCAACAGATTCGCCAACACCTGAACCACCATCTGATAACCCTCTGCTTGAAGCAGTAGGTATCACATGTGAAGTGCCTCAGACTCAAGACAACGGCTCAGATGTAACAATCCGACCTCAGTTTGGACCTGCGTTAGTACCACCAAATACCGCATCCGGGAAAATCATCCAGATGCCACAAAGAAAGATCATATAAAAGAAATCCAGCAGTCATCAGGGTTTCTTGCTATTAAAGTTAATGACAACCAACTGAAAACGATAGAAAAAGAGTAGTTGCTATTAGTAGCAAATTAGTAGCAGAGCAAAAGAAAAAGTCTCGGAATCCGCTTGTTTAGCGGATTCCAAGACTTGTGGCTCTTATTCAAACTCAATCGTTCCCGGTGGCTTACTCGTCAGATCATAGAATACTCTGTTTACTCCACGCACTTCATTGATAATTCTGCTCATCACCTTATTCAGAACTTCATACGGGATCTCTGCCGCCTCTGCAGTCATGAAATCAACTGTATTCACTGCTCTCAGTGCAACGGCATAATCATAAGTTCTCTCATCACCCATAACACCAACACTTCTCATGTTCGTCAGTGCTGCGAAGTACTGACCGATCGTGCGGTCAAGTCCTGCATTGGCAATCTCCTCACGGTAGATAGCATCTGCATCCTGAACGATACGAACCTTATCGGCTGTTACTTCACCAATGATGCGGATTCCAAGTCCCGGTCCTGGGAATGGTTGACGGAATACCAACTTCTCCGGCAGTCCAAGTTCCAATCCTGCTTTGCGAACCTCGTCTTTGAAGAGGTCACGAAGCGGCTCGATGATTTCTTTGAAATCTACATAATCCGGAAGTCCTCCTACGTTGTGGTGGGACTTGATCACTGCTGATTCTCCACCGAGACCACTTTCTACAACATCCGGATAAATTGTTCCCTGTGCAAGGAAATCAACTGCACCAATCTTCTTTGCTTCTTCTTCAAAAATACGGATAAATTCTTCACCAATGATCTTACGCTTTGCTTCCGGCTCTGTAACGCCTGCAAGTTTATTATAATATCTCTCCTGTGCGTTCACACGGATAAAGTTCAGATCGAACTGTCCTTTCGGTCCGAATACAGCCTCTACCTCATCTCCCTCATCTTTGCGAAGAAGACCGTGATCTACGAATACGCAGGTAAGCTGCTTTCCGATCGCTCTGGAAAGTAATCCTGCTGCCACTGAAGAATCAACTCCGCCTGATAATGCAAGCAGTACTCTGCCGTCTCCGACTTTTTCACGGATCTCTTTAATTGTATTCTCCACAAATGCATCCATTTTCCAGTCACCAACACATTCACAGACATTTTTTACAAAATTATTGATCATCTTTGTTCCTTCAGCAGTATGGAGTACCTCTGGATGGAACTGGATTGCATACAGCTTTTCTGCTTCATTTTCGGCTGCTGCCACAGGACAGTCTGCTGTATGTGCAGAAATCTCAAATCCCGGTGCAATTTTTGAAATATAATCGAAATGACTCATCCAGCAGATTGTCTTTTCAGATACTCCCTCAAAAACTTTGGATTCCCTCTTATCAATAATAACTTCTGTCTTTCCGTATTCTCTGACATCTGCTCTCTCAACTTTTCCGCCAAGAACATGAGACATCAACTGTGCTCCATAACATAACCCAAGAACCGGAATACCAAGCTTGAACAGCTCATCTGTATAAGTCGGTGAATCCGGCTCATAGCAACTGTTCGGTCCCCCTGTCAGAATGATTCCCTTAGGATTCATTGCTTTAATCTTCTCAATATCCGTCTTGTAAGAATAAATTTCACAATATACATTACATTCTCTGACACGGCGTGCAACTAACTGGTTATACTGGCCACCGAAATCAAGAACGATCACTAACTCTTTCTTCAAGGCTCTCCTCCTGTAAAATATGATCTTATAAGATCTTCTTTTTTGTTCCGTACCCTTAATTATAGTAGAGCTTTCCCGCTTTTACAAGCATTATTTCAGTCCTTCCAAACTGTTGTCCTTCCAAACTGTACATATTTCAATCCTCCAAACTGTCATAAATTGAGCTGGCTGACACCTACGGCTCACCATTGCCCACAACACATCACTTAACAGTTCAGTGTTCTTCCTCCGGCAAATTATATCTCATGTGAACCCGACTGCAGCTTACCAGGTTTTTGCAACAAAGAAACTACGATACTCCGCACCATCTATCTCTACTGTTTCCCAGATGCAGCTTACCGGATTTTTGCAAAAAAGAAACTCCGATACTCCGCATCGTCTATCTCTACTGTTGCCCGGATGCAATTCACCGGATTTTGCAATAAAAAGAAGCAGTCCTGCATTACCAGAACCGCTTCCTCTTTTCAATCCTATTTTTTTCTATAATCAAGCTGCATATTTTTCAAGTTCTTTCTGTAATTCTTCACATTGATCCGAATACATCTGAAGTTCGATCACGTTATTAAGTCCAAGGTGCATAATGCCAAGCAATGATTTTGCATCTACCACTGCACGACCTTTTCTCATATCCATATCAAAATCATATTTTGAAACTGTATTAACAAACGCTACAATTTCCTCAGGATTTTTAAATGTAATCTGCATCTTACTCATTCTTCTCACCTCTTTATTTCCCGACTATGTAATGCATGAAACCCTTTTCATCTAAATCAGTTGGTATCATATCATATATTTCTATCTTGAAAAGGTGGAAATTCTTTAAAAAGGTGAACTATTTTAATCTATTTTATTGCATTTTTTTGCGAAATTCCGTTGGAAGCATCCCCACTTCTTCTTTAAATACCCGGCTCATATATTTGGGGTCTGAATATCCTGTTAATTCCGCAATCTGATTTAATTTTAGCTTACTGTTCAACAGCAAATCTTTGATCTTTTCTATTCTGAATTTCCGAACTGTTTCTGTAAAACTGCTCTGCGTCTCTTTCTTAAACTGCGTACTCAGATACTCTTCCGAAACGTAAAGCCTGCTGGCTGTCTCTTCCAAAGTAATTCCCTCACTATAATATTTTTTTGCCATCTCGACTGCTTTACGAACCATTGTACTGAAGGCTTCATTTCTCTGGAGATCCTCTTTTTCAAAATTAAAATAATTTAATAATTCTTCCATCGCCCGTCGGATCTGCTTCCAGCTTGTTGCCTGACCTATTTCAAGAATCAGAATAAGCACCTGGATCTCTGCTCCAAGCTCCCATTGGATCTTGTACATATTTACGATATTCAGACTGAAACGGATCAGACAATCTTTCAGTGTCTCTGGAAAGCAAAACTGCCCTTCCAGCATTTCACGCAATTCTTCAAAGCACTTTTCCAACTCTTTTTTTCTTCCTGCCAACGTACAATCTCGTGCCCGTAATTCAAGTTCTGCAGGATATCTCAAAGGAAGAAGTTCCTGTTCTTGTCCCTCTATTCCATTTTCACTGATCAGCACACCTCTTCCAAGTGTCAGATTCCACTGCCGCAATAACGGTATTTTCGTCCGATATCGCCACAGATCCATCATATGATCGATTCTTTTCCACACGCAGACTACATCTCCATTGAGATTGCTGCATAACATAGGGACAATATTTTCCTGAAAGTATTTCTCTGCCATTTCAAATTCTGCTGTCTGATATACGATCACAAATATTTCCTGCCATACTTCCAGTGGAAGAATGCAAACTCTAAATTTATTTTCCTTTTGCAGACTTCTTTTCAGCAAATGAACTGCTTCTGCTTTATTTTTTTCAAAATCTTCCCCCAACCACAAAATAAACATCCCACAGGGGTCTTCCACAGTAAATCCGTAAGTTCTGACTGTAATCTCATTTAATTTATTCTCTGGCTGATACTGCCCGTTCATACACCCGATCAGGAGATTTTCCACTGTAAAAGATGCATTCAGCCAGTACTCATTTCTCATTTTTTCACGAATCTGCATCAATGCCTTTTTTAACTGGATCGGTCGGATAGGTTTCATAATATAACCGTCCACGCTCAGTTCAATCGCCTGCTTTGCATATTGAAAGTTTTCCGTTCCGCTTAGAACTACCACTTTAAAATCAAATGCTTCCGCACGAAGTTTCTTCAACATCGACATTCCATTCATTCGTGGTAATTCTATATCCATAATCACCAGATTCGGACGTAATGCACTGATCAGCTCATAACCAGACTGTCCATTCACGGCTGTTCCCACCAGTTCATAATCGGAATCAACTTTTTGCAGGATTGACTGTATCTGCTGCAGTATTTTTTCGTCTTTCTCAATAATTACAGCCCGCACTTATCTGCCCCTTTCAAGAATCTTACTGCCTGCTTTCGTTTATCTTGTCGTCTATTTCATGGTTTCATCATTATTTGCATTATAACATATCTTCCTGCTATCAGAAAAGAAAAAGCAAAAGGACTTTGAATCCCTATATGCTCCTTTGAGATTCTGTCCTTCTGCTCTCTCTAAACTAAATTCTATTTTTCTCTCATTTATCTGCTCTCATTTACATCTGTCGCAAATGTTGATGGAGATATTTTTCTCTTGTTGCCATCCCACCTCTGATATGTCGTTCTGATTTATTCATGTCCAACACTTTTCGTGCCTCCTGTGCCAGAGAGGGATTGATTTGAAGAAGCCGTTCGGTGACGTCTTTATGTACCGTACTCTTACTTATCCTGAATTGCTTCGCAGTCTGTCTCACCGTCGCACTATTTTCTATAATATAGTCTGCGATTTCCACCGCCCGCTCCTCAATATAATCTCTCATGGAAAAGCCCCTGCATCGTTTATTTTTTACAATCTATGCAGAGGTCTGAAGATGTATGTCTGAATTGTATATTCAGACAATATCTCCTGATCATCCGCGACATATGGCAATTCATATACAGGGGGCACTTAGTTTTTCTTCCTTATCCCCCGGATCGCCAACACGATTCCCGTCCATATAATCGCCGTTCTTGCCAGCCACTCAACTTCGCCGCCAATGATATAACAGATCAGATATATGATAACTACTGCAACAATTATTTTCACAATATTATCTTTTTTCTCTTTCTCATTCTGCAGACGTTCTGACACAGCTCCGATGGTATTCTGATCTAGATTCATCTTTCTGAAAATAGCTCCAAGGACCTGAACTGCAGGATTCTCGAGCACCCGCTCTCCTCTTCCGTTGGTGATTTCTTTAAAAATTTTGGACATCCAGTTCGTATAAGTTATTCTTCTCATAAATCATATTCCTTTCTGCTGCTTCATTGCTGCCGTATTGATTCAGTCTGTATTCATTTGAGAACTGCATTTACAACTTATTTTTTTAAATAAGCTTTCAAATTTGTGTAACAAAAAATAAGAACCAGATAAGATTTCCTCATCTGATTCTTATTATCTCATTTCAGGTGTCCTTTTGTACGGACACCCGGTTTTTTAATTTAGTATCTTTTTCTTTTCAGCACGGTTACAACCGCCCCTGCTGCCAGTATCATCAGTGCAAATGCTCCTGCGATCGGTGCAGTATCTCCGGTCTTGACTGCTCCGTTAGCGGATGTGCCATTTCCTTTGCCCGATCCATTTCCATTACCTGCTGTATTTCCATTATTCTGACCATTGTTGGAATTACCGTTCTGGTTATCCTTTCCATCATCAGACTTGGATTTTACAACCAGGTTGTTGATTGCATCATGAATCGCATCTGCATAAGCATCTACTTCTGCCTGCTTGGACAATGGCTGATTTCTGTCGACCTTGGCGATCGCATCTTTCAGTGTCTTCACAGTTGCATCTGTATAAATACTCAGATCAGCCGGTACTTTTGCAAGTGCTTCATCCACTTTCGTGTAATCTGCCTTGATCATTTTCAGTGCTGCCTGTGCATTTTCAAATCTTGCTTTTGCTGCCTGGAACTCATCTGCTGATACATTTCCTGTACTGCTGTCCAGTGCCATCAGTGCATCGTAAGCTTCCTTATACTCTGTATAAGTCTCTTCTGTGTAATCTCCTGCTTCAGACTTGAACTGAATCTTATCTCTGTAAGCATCCATATCTGTTGCTCTTAATACAAGACCATCGATTGCATTGCGGATAGACTGTACTGCTTCTGCAATCTGTTCTGCTGTACCGGATGTCTTCAATGTATTCATGTTATCCGCATTTACAGTTGCTGCCAGAACTGTATAGGAATCTGTTGTATAATTAGCTGCTTCATATTTTGCTGCATCACTTAATGCTGCATTCAGTTCCACGATGCTGATAAGATTTGCTTTCGCATCCTGCATAGCACGGATATTGGCATCTGCCTTTGTCTCATCATCAATCTGGCTTTCAGCCTGTGCGATAGCTGCTTTCAGGACTGCATAGCTGTCGCTTGTGTAATTTTCCGCATTGACTTTCTTCATCTCATCAATGACTGTCTGTACTGCGGATGTATCTTTCAGTACAAGTGCTGCTTCTGCTGCCTGCAGAGCTGTCTTTGCTGCCTGTACACTTTCTGTTGTTCCATTTGCAAGAACAGCATTTGCTGCATCCAGTGCATCACTGTAATTCTTCCAGCTTGCTGCTGTATACTTCTTTTCATTTCCCTCATGCCGTTCATTGCATTCTGCGATCACGCTCTTCAGACTTCTCACATCAACTAATGCTGTAATACTGTCTGTATAAGCTGCTTTCTTTGCTGCGATCTCTGTCGGATTAACTCTTGTAGTATTATCTGCTTCGATCAGATCACTCAGAGCTTTCTTTGCATCGGTATATGCTTTGGCAGATGCTGTCGTATAATCAGCTGCATTATAATCAGCTCCTGCCTGAAGCTCCAGTTCAGCAAGTTCTCTCTCTACTTTTGAATACTCAAGAGCCGCTTCTTTTTCTTCAATCTGAGTCTTCAGCTTTTCTGCTGTATCCTGGGAAAGATTATCTGTATCTTCCAGTGCTGCCACAATCTTATTGAGTACAGTTTCGTATGCTGTAAATGTCTTGGCTGTATAAACTTCAACCTCTCCGTCTTTCTGGCTCTTCTTCTCTGCAACTGCCCTGCGAAGTGCCTCAAGAACTGTTGCATTTGCTTTTACTTTTGCCTTACTGCATGCAGTCTTCAATGCACCCGCTGCTGTATCAACTGTATCCTGTGTAGCATACTCATTCGTTTTCAGTTCTTCAGCAACTGCTTTCGCTTTATCTACTGCTGCTTTAGAATCTGTTGTCCAGTTTGCTGCATCACTGCTTCCTGCTGCCGCAATCGCCTCATCCAGCTTTGACTTGTTAACTGTAGCTGCTGCCTTACTGCTTGTCTTGATCATTGAAATTTCCGGAATATTTTCACCCCAGGTTACTGTTACATCCAAAATTCTTTTATTTGAAGCTACAGCAAATTCATTGATTGCCTGGCTCAGTTTACCAAGTGTAACTCTCTGGATATTACTTCCATCTTCATTTGCAATTCTTGCAGTTACAACTGCATCAGATGCTGCTCCATTCTGGATCATACGGATCGTTCTCTTTGCCTCCAGATCAGAAATGCGATAAGTAAATGATCCATTTGCTTCTGACGGCTTGTATACCGTACGGTAATCTTCTTCAAATACATTGGAAGGTACTTTTCCTTTTTCTTCGATCACGGTCGATACGATATCTCGATTTGACTCTGTAGAGATATAGGCTCCACCATTGATCTGGATCTCATAGAAATCAACCCATCTGTAACTGTATGTCTTAAGCGGTACAACTCTTAAGTAACGTCCGCTTACATTCAGCCCTGTCTGCTCTGCATACATATTTCCAGGATTCTCACTGTCATGTGTCAGAGCTGCATAATCTTTTGCTGTATCTGTATTGGCTGTATTCTCGAAAGAATTATTTCCTACAGTCAGCACTGTTGTCCAGTTTGCTGCATCAGGATCATTTGCTACTTCAAATTTTGCATAACGCAGGAAATCAAGGCTTGTCTCTTTTACATAGTAACGGATGGACTTGAAGTCGATCGTCTGTCCAAGGTCAAACACGATCTTCTTTCCGCTATCCTGCACACCTGTGATCGTTCCATATGTTGTAAGGTCTCCGTCAAAAACATTATTGACGTTTCCACTTCCACGCATATCACGGCTTGCATCGTTCTGTGCAAAATCACTGGTTACTGTCTTTTCACCAATAAATTCATACGTTACTGTGAAAGCATCCCAGCTTACATCCACTGCTGCATCTGTATCATTATAAAGTCTGATATAACGTGCATCGGCTGCCTGGGACGGATCTGTTACCTCTGTCCACTCTACCCCATTCATAGAAGTCTGTAACCTCAGTGAAGTTTCTGTCGGACTGGTAATTCCTGTGACCGCTTTGATATGTCCAAGATCGATTCCGATATACTCTCCGGCTCCTACGCTTAAAGATGCTGCATTCAGTGATACAGTTCCTTCTGCTGATGTTCCAAGAACATCACAGTTCTCGATATTTGTAAATACGTTATCTTTTGTTCCTGTATTATTTACTCTTTCTGTTACCGTAAATTCTGAGAATCTCGCCCAAGTCTGTCGATATTCCAGATTGCGGATACGGATATACTGTGCAGAAAGTCCGTTTAATTCAATATCCAGTACATCAGTTCCTGAAGTTGTTCCTGTATGGGATTCATATCCCGGAACGGCTGTCCAGCTCATTCCATCTACAGATGTCTCAACTGTATATTTTACAAACTTATCACCATTGGACGGTGATCCTACTGCGATATGTACACTTTCCAATGTTGCAACCTTTCCAAGATTGTATCCAAGGAAATCATCTACATTTACAGCATCACCAGTACCTGTATTAAACCAGATAAATGTACTGTCATTTCCGTCACGAAGGAGTGATTCTGATCCCTGGTAAACACTCCAGCGATCCGGCTTCATTAATGTATAACTGAGTTCGCTGTCGTCGCCGTCATCTGTATTCTCATCTTTGTTGATCGTGATCTCATTAACCTGCAGCCATGCATCTGCTGCATTGTCTGCTGTTGCAATCAGGCGGATACCCATTGCTTCAAAATCTTCCGGAAGATTTTCTTTTGCAACACTTACTTCCTGGTTCTGGTTTCTGACACCTGCAAAACTATTGTTCATGCCTATAAGCTCCAGATCTTTCCAGGTCTTTCCATCGGTTGTGTACTGCAGCTTCGCCTGATCCATATGATCTTTTCCCGCTCCAAGAAGGAAACGGATATCATTGATCTTGATTGCCTTGCTGTAACTTACTCCGATATAGGTACCTGTTGTAATCTTATTCGGTGTCTTATAAATCGCACTTGTGCTGTCATCTCTGTCAAATAAGTTATCCACAGATCCTGCCGGTGTGTCTGTACGGCTTGTGATGTATTTACGGATCACTTTGTCCGGATTCAGGGCAAGTTCTGCTTTGCCTGATACATATTCAGCCAGTTTTTTAATAAACGGAACAATATGCTGTACTCCGACTTCTGCGACTTCCTGATAATTTACATACAGGAAATCATGCGTCTTGGACTGTGCGAATGCCGTTTCTCCTTCTGTATTGTATTCCACAACTGCGGATACATCTCCGTTCAGAGAACTCTTTACTCCATTCAGGTATGCAATCGCTGCATCTGTTGTATCTTTCCAGCAATCCAGCCAGTAAACAATCTGATTTCTGATTGCCTCATTACCTGATTCTTTATACAATGCTGCTGCATCCTGAAGTGTCTGGAATTCCTGGATCAGATCATCCACATCTGCTTCTGTGACCGTTTCCGTTTCCAGTTTATCTTTAAATGCGTTGAGTTTTTCCTTCAGTTCTACTGACTCCTGAAGCTCAGTTACACGGCTGTCCATATTCTGATTGATCATATGCTTGGACAACTCTCTGAGTGCATCACTTGCTTCTGTCTCTACTGCCGAATTATGATCTACAAATGAAAATGCGTCTTCCCATGTCTGATCTGCATCGGCATCTGTATCCCAGATATTCCATGCATAGGATGCATTTGCAAAAATAGCTACTTTACTTGGCTCTGACTGCTGCATCGGGTTCAGCATGATTCCCTGAATCTTAGACGCATCAACACCACCATGAAGGAATGTGCTGTTACCACCCATGATCAGATGCTTATGTGAGTTATCTGAACAAGGCCAGTTGATCCACATGAAAGGACCTCTTCCTACATTATTTGTAAATGTAGTAGTAAAATTATTTGTAACCTCACCCCAGACACGTCCACCGGTCATAACGATCTGTACATTTTCCGGTACACTCTTCAGGGTCTGAAGTTCACTGGAACTTCCATTTCCCATATAATCATACGGAACGAACGGAAGTGTCATCTTCATATCAGGGTATTCCTGCTTCACCTCTGCCAGCCAGGTACTCATATCGTTCAGAAGTCTTACTTCATTTGCTGCTCCCGGATTTACAAAGTCATCCGCAAGAATCGCAATCTGACGTACTCCTGCATCAATTACCTGCTTAAACTTTGCTTTCAATTTTGCAAGATCTTCATTATAGTGTGCATCTGTATCAAAGCGGAAGTTATTTCCACTCGGAAATGGATGCAGGGCATACACAAATCTGCACTTGGAAGCATTTCCAGCTTCTGCAAGTGGTCTGATCTTACTCTCTAACTCTTCATCTGTATAGAGTTCATTCCATTTCGTTCTGTGTTTCGGATCATCCTTTGGTGCATAGAAATAAGCATTTAACTTATAGTATCCCCCCCATGTCATCAGATTCACACGATCCTCTGTAGACCATGGATTTCCATAATATCCTTCAATAAATCCACGGCTTACAACATCTGCATAATCTTCAATCGTAAAATTTCTGATCGACAGGCTCTCTGTCTGTGCAAGTACATGATACAGTGTCGTCAGTCCATAAAAACTTGCATCTGTATCTTTTCCCAATACAGCAATCGTATTGTTGTCACTTTTCAGGAAATAGGAATCGGTATGATCAAATAATGAAGTATCTACAGCATATTCATCTACGATCTGATCATCTACTGTTCCGTCCGATCCGTAAACTCCTACATAAATGTTCGTTGCACCACTCTTTTCTGCATCTGATTCTGTCACATTCAGACCTTTCAGTTCTGCAGTCTCTTCAAGTCGTGCTTTTGTTGCATCGTCAATATCCTCATCATAAATGACATTGACATTCTTTTTCAGGATGTAGCTTCCATCCTGATACGTCATTTCCTGAGGATTCGGATAAAGCTTATATGTAACTTCTTCCGCTTCCTCAGCCTTTGCCGGTATTGCAGTCATCGGCAGAACCATTGCCACCGCCAGCACTGCTGCAAGTACCTTTTGGACTCTTCTTCCTTTCATGCTTTTTCCTCCCTTGCAAAATTTAATTTTATTTAACTATCAAATAAAATCACGCAAGTATACAAATCTATTATAACATTACAAGATTTTTTTTCCTTGTCATTACTGTTACTATTCTTCCTTATTTTTGTCTAATATGGAACTAAAAATCACCGGATTTTCAGATACTTCTCTTTAAAATCCGGTGGTTTTCTCCATCTTGAAACTATTCTTTTAATATTCAAATACAGCAACGCCATAAGCAGGGAGCGGATATGCAAAAGAATATTTCTGACCGTCGCACTCTTTCTTCACCGGCTTATAGATCTCTTTTCTCTTTTCTCCAGAACCTCCATACTCTTTCTCGTCGCTGTTCAGTACCAGCTTACACTGCCTCTTCGTCGGCACTCCAACCCGGTAATCTTCTCTTGCTACCGGAGTAAAGTTGCACACAAACAAAAGATCCTTTTTCTTTCCCTTTGAATGTCTGACAAAACTGAAGATACTTCTGAAAATATCATCTTTATTGATCCATTCAAATCCGGCCGGATCATTATCCAGCTCATACAGTGCAGGATTCTTCTTATATAAATGCAGAAGATCTCTGTACCAGTTCTGGATCTGCTGATGTGGTTCTTCTGAAAGAAGGAACCAGTCCAGTTCTCTCTCCTCGCTCCACTCACGCAGTTGTGCAAACTCCTGTCCCATAAAAAGAAGCTTCTTTCCCGGATGTCCTGTCATAAATGCATATGCTGCCTTGAGATTAGCATATTTGTCAAAGCCTTCTCCCGGCATCTTATTCAGCATGGAGCATTTCAAATGAACGACTTCATCATGCGAAAGAACAAGGATATAGTTCTCCGAATATGCATACTCCATGGAAAATGTCATCATATGATGTGCATTTTTCCTGAAATACGGATCCAACTTCATATACTCTGTAAAATCATGCATCCATCCCATATTCCACTTCAGGCTGAATCCCAGTCCGTCATCCTCCGGGTTTCCTGTAACCTTTGGCCATGCAGTGGATTCTTCTGCGATCATCATCGTCCCCGGATTTCTTCCAAGTACAACAGAATTAAGATGCTTGAAAAACTCAATCGCCTCAAGATTCTGATTGCCACCATACTTGTTTGGGACCCACTGTCCGTCCTGCTTTCCATAATCAAGATAAAGCATGGATGCCACTGCATCGACACGCAGTCCGTCCACATGGAAATGCTCGATCCAGAACAATGCATTTGCAATCAGGAAATTCCGTACCTGCGGCTTTTCATAATCAAAGATCTTCGTTCCCCAGTCAGGATGCTCTCCCTTTCTCGGATCTGCATACTCAAAAGTCGGTGTTCCGTCAAAATCAGCCAGTCCGTGAGCATCCTTCGGGAAATGTGCCGGAACCCAGTCAAGAATCACACCAATCCCATTCCGGTGCAGATAATTGATCATATAAGCAAAATCTTCCGGTGTTCCATATCTGGAAGTCGGTGCATAATAACCGGTTACCTGATATCCCCATGAGCCATCAAATGGATGCTCCGCGATTCCCATCAGTTCTACATGCGTATACCCCATCTTTTTCACATATTTTGTAATCGCTTCTGCAAATTCACGATAAGTATAAAATCCCTCATCTTCCCTTCCCGGATGCCTCATCCAGGAACCCATATGCACTTCATAGATGGATAACGGATTTTCTTTATTATCCCATTTTTTTCTGCTTTCCATCCAACGGTCATCCGTCCATTTTAAATGAGAAACGTCCGTAATCCTGGAAGCAGTTCCCGGCCGAAGCTCTGCATAATTGGCAAATGGATCTGCCTTATAGATCAGCTCTCCGCTCTCTGTCTCAATACAGTATTTGTACATCTGTCCGTCTTTCGCTTCCGGTACAAAAACTGTATAGATTCCTAATGGCTCCTGCCGCTCCATCCTGTCCGCTGCAGCATCCCATCCATTAAACTCTCCGATCACTGAAACACTCTTTGCATGTGGAGCCCATACTGCGAAATAAACACCCTTTTTGCCTGCTGTCACTTCATGTGCACCAAGCTTCTTATAAATCTCATAATGATTCCCCTGCCCGAAAAGGTAGTGATCCAGTTCTCCTATCTCATAAGGCTGCAGTTTTTTCACTGCCTTCTTCTTTGTAACCATAAATCCACCTCACTGCTCGAATTCTTTCATTGCTTGGGATTTTGCTCCCAACATCATAGCATCATTATACTTGATGTACCTGAAAAAAGAAAGAGAAAACATATTTTTGCACAAAAATAGACAGCCTTTCCCAAGACTGTCTATTAATTCTGACTAAATTTTGTCGTTAAATGTTGAAATCTCGTTCGGAAAGAATAATTCTGTCCGACGAATCTGTATTTCTTCCGAATACTCTCTTCACCAGCTTCTTGGCTGAAGCTTTCTGTGAATGTGCGATTGCCTTATCCATTACTTCTTTTACTTCCGCAACAGTTACTGAATGATCTTCTCTCTGAAGAGAATCAATGCAACTGTAAAGAGCAAGAATACCCATTTCATCAATCTTGTAACCATTCTCCTGGGCATAAGTCTGACCAAATGTTACAAGCTCATCATTAATGAAGATCGGCACTTCCAGACGGGAAGTAAACTTTCTCCTGAACTCACGGTTGGAGGAAAGCAGACGATCTAACGGCTTTCTCTGTTCCTCAAGCACGATCAGAAGTTCTCCTGTATCACGCTCCATTGCCCTGTTCAGCTTGGCGACTGTCTTTTCATTCATCTTTCCTGCTTTTTCAATGATCAAAGCACCACCGTATAATTTATCGAAAATATCTCCGATCTTTTTCTTATTCAGGGACTCTCCTGTCACGATTGCTACCTTACCCTGACGGATCTCTCTCTGCTTCTGGATTGCTTTAACTACATCTACTGCAAGAACAGTCTTGCCATTTCCTTTATCTCCAATAATCAGGAGATTTCCTGTCTTCGACGTTCCCTTCCGGTTTGTACAGTTCTTATCCTGCTCCAGAACATCTACTAACTGTTCGCTCATGCCACGCACAGGAACAAAATAAGAGAATAATTTCTTCTGTTCTTCTGTCAGGCCGGCTCTTGTACCGATTCCGCTCTGAGTTTCCAGATCATATCTTCCATGTACTACAAATCCTGTATCCATGGATAATGCATCTGAAATTTCATCCAGTGGCAATGGAGAAGTCTTACCTGTAGCGATCAGCTTTGCAGTTTCCTTTCTGCTCAACGGTGTCGTAGCCGACATGATATCAATTCCATCATCTTCGTCCGGAATCTCCCGATCATCCGGCTCTTCACTGTGCTTCGGATCTACCTTGAATTCATCTTCAAAATCAGGTGCATCTTCCTCGTCCGGTTCTTCGTCCGGTTCTTCTTCGTCTTCATAGTAGAATTCCTCATCATCTGCTAACTCATCATCATCCGATTCTTCATAATAAGCTTCATCGTCATCTTCATATTCGTCATCATAGATTTCATCTTCATACTCATCTTCATCATAGGATGTATATTCATCTTCTGAATCGTCGTCTTCGTAAGATTCATACTCATCTTCTTCTGAATCGTCGTCTTCGTAAGATTCATACTCATCTTCTTCTGAATCGTCATCTTCGTAAGATTCATACTCATCCTCTTCTGAATCGTCATCTTCGTAAGATTCATACTCATCTTCTTCTGAATCGTCGTCTTCATAGGACTCGTACTCATCCTCTTCATCCTCTGACTCTAAGAAGTCTTCATCTTCAAATAAATCTTCGTCTTCCTCCGGCAGATCATCTAAACGGAGAGATTCTGTCACTTCTCCCATATTTTCATGCGGTTCTTCCGGTGCTTTTTCTATCTCTTTTTCTTCTGGCAAAGACTCCTCTGCCGGAACTGCACCTTCAATTTCATCAATCAGCCGCTGAATATCAGGAGACAGGATTGGAGTATCTTCCGTAACCTCGTCTTCCGGCTCTTCTTCGTATATTTCCTCAGCATCCGCCTCAACGACATCTTCTGCTGATTCTTCAATCGGCTCTTCCTCGGCATCTTCTAATATATCTTCTGCTTCGTCTTCGTCCGGTTCTTCCTCGTACGTCTCTTCTACCGACTCATCATATACTTCTTCCTCGGCATCCTCAAGCAACGCCTCTGCTTCTTCCGAATCCCAGTCAGATAAAATCTCTTCAAAACTCAGCTCCTCTGCATCCGCTTCTTCAAAGGATTCTGTATCATCTTCCCAATCCTCAGCAGGTGAATCCTCCAGGAAGTCTTCCGCTTCTTCCATATCGAAGATCTCTTCTTCCGGTTCAGCCGGTTCTGCATCAGCAATTTTTTGCAGTTCTTCTTCTATTGTCCCTGTCTGTGTTTCTTCAATCGGCTCTGCCTCTTCGACTTCTTCCGCCTCTTCTTCAACCGGCTCTGCCTCTTCGACTTCTTCCGCCTCTTCTTCAACCGGCTCTGCTTCTTCGACTTCTTCCGCCTCTTCTTCAACCGGCTCTGCCTCTTCAACTTCTTCCGGCAGCTCTTCTGCCACCAGATCTTCAAGATCCAGCTCTTCTGCGTCATCTTCCGTAATATCTGTTGTGATTTCTACAGGGATCCGCTCTGTCTTATCTGCCGCTTCTTCTGATACTTCTCCAGGAATAAGTTCCTTCATTCCGATTGGCACATCACCTGTATGCTTTTCCTGTGAAATCTGATTTACCATATCAAGATCCACGACCGACTCAATATCACCGATCGCACTCTCAAGATCAGAAATATCCGGCTCTTCATCCTCTGCCGCAGATACTTCCGGCTTGCGATGCAGTAACTGCTCCAATGCCTCATCCAGCCGCATTGTATCACCGATCTTTTTCTTTTCCGGCTTACGGACTGGTTTCTCTGAACTTTCTTCTTTTCCTGTATCCTGCTGTCCAATACTCTCAGGAATATCCTCAACCGGCTCTTCTGAAACAGCCTCTGAATGCTCCGTTGCTGCTTCATCCAAATGATCTTCCGGCTCTTCATTTTCTGCAACATACGTCTCAAGATCCGGAATCTCTTCCGTCTCACCGCCATTTTTTTCAAATCTGCGATTATACTTTTCCTGCTGCGAAGGTGTCAGTGGCTTATACTGCATCTTCAATTCCATTGCTTTATATACATATTTGCCTTCACTGAACCACAGGATCAGATCATCACATTCTTCCAGACATTCTGCCGTCATACCTGCTTCCTGATAAAGCTTTGCAAGTTCAAACGCCCATTCTTCAATATATTCTGCCTTCTTAAACTCTTCCAGTGCTTCAATCTGCTGCTCTAACGGAGCCCGCTGTGCCCGTAAGATCTGGTATCTCAGAATATGTCTGTTCGGATCTTTTGGTGCTAACTGCACAAACTCATCATAAAAATCTATTGCTTCATCTACATTCCCCGTCTTCAGTGCAAGAGAACTCAGACGATACAATACCTTCCGGCTTCCTTCTGCCCGATGATAAGCAATCTGCAAAATATCATAGCTTTTCTGATATTCACCGGTCTTTTCATAAATATCACTTACATTCGCAAGCATCATGGCATTGCGAACCCTTCTCCAGTCAATGGAGTCAGCAATCTCCTTTGCTTCCCCGTATTCTTCATTTTGCATAAGCTCTATCATTCGCTCTGACAGTTGCTTATATTCATATTTGTCCACCGCATTCACCTCATTATATTAATGTTTATTCGGTAACTCAAGATCTCTTCATGTCAATTTAACATAAGGCGATACTCTTTCATTAGTGTACCATACCATCTTCCCAATGTCAAAAAAATGCACCTCCAACTACCCTTGAAGATGCAATTTTTATAATATTTAATTTTCTCATTATTTTTATTTTATATTCTGGATCGAAGGTAAATCCTGATACGATTCCTGTAAGACCATTTTTCTTTTACAGCTACTGTTCCATGTTCCTTTACACATCGTTCAGTTCTGTATGTGGTAACTTTATTCAATATATCTGCAACTGCTTTATCTTTTTATTATGAATCTGGTCTTGTATTCTCTCCGTTCCATTTATTTTCATTCTTAATTTTTACCAGATCTGCGAATTAACTTTTGCTCAGGTCTCTTTCTTCACAGGAACCTGCAATCGCCGTACCACTGACATATTGATGAAATTCTGAAACTATACTGTCCATTGGTCCAACCTCCTGTTATCCGTTATTTTTAATCTAATCAGGCATCCGCTTCTTGTACCTTCTTAGTTAAATATCTTTTTTTGATGGTTTTATCTTAACACCCGGGCTTCTATTTGTCAATATATTTATCCGTTTTTTTCGTATTTTTTATTTATTTTTGTTTTTATATATAATTGTTTGAATTTTCAGTTAATTCGTTCTTGCATATCTACGCCTTAATCCTCTGCTGTCAGCTTTTCTTTTACTTTCAAAATTCTTCTGACCGATTCATCAATTCTTTCTTCTGTTAAAGTTCCATTCTGAACAGCCTCTAAAATTCCCTGATATGCCTCCTGAAAATTTTCCGGCATCAAAAGCATATCCCCACCAGCCTCTATAACTTTAACCGAGACCTCTGCCGAAGAATAATGCTGTGAAATTGCCCCCATATTCAATGCATCCGTAATTACAATTCCATCAAATCCCATTTTTTCTCTTAATACATCCGTAATCATAATTTTAGACAGGGAAGAAGGCGTATTGTCTCCTGTCACATTCGGTACTGAAATATGCCCTGCCATAATAATGGCAATATGATTTTCAATGGCATTCTGAAAAGGAACCAGTTCCTGCTGCTCCAGTTCTTCCAACGACTTGTCTGTATAAGCATATCCCTCATGTGTATCTCCGGCTGTTGCCCCATGCCCCGGGAAATGCTTGATTACTCCATACACATTTTCCTCATGCAGCCCATCCAGTACTTTTTGCGACAACGCAGCAACTTTTGCACTGTCATTTCCGAATGATCTTTTTTTAACAACTGTATTTTCCGGGTTAGTAAGAACATCCCCTACCGGTGCATAATCCAGATTGAAACCTAATTCTGCCAGATAATTGCCAATCGTCTGTCCTATTTCGTAAGCTCTTTCCTCATCTGTAACTTCGCACATATCTTCAACAACAGAAACATTCGAGATTCCGCTGCCTGCAACTCTTGCTACAGTTCCACCTTCTTCATCTACACTCAGAAAAATCGGGATTCCACTCTGCTCTGTACTGTACGACTGCGTAGTGTGAAGCATATCTGATAATTGTTGTCTGTCCTCGATATTCCCTGCAAAATAAATCATGCCACCAACCGGATACTGTTCCAGGCATCTTTTTGTCGTGTCTCCCGCTGCCGTTACCTTTCCCATTCCGGTCAATGCTTCCGGCGTAATGATAAATAACTGAGCCACTTTTTCTTCCAATGTCATCCCGGAAATTTTTTCTTCTACCCAGTCAGGCTTCTTCTGTTCCTTTTTATCGGTTGTAGTCTGCTCCACTTTTTCCGTCTTCCCAGCGTATTTTCCGGTTGGGGAAGATTCTTTCATATTCACAAATTTAATACACAATATTAATAGAAAGGCTGCAGCCAGCAGAAAACTTCCGCCGACCACAGCAATAATTTTTTTACTCTTCATATTTAATTCCTGAAATTAACAAATTTCCGCACCTGCAGGCATCTCTTTCTCCGGTGTCATCAGTGCAAAATTTCCATCTGCATCTTCAGCACAGAGCAACATTCCCTCTGAAAGAACTCCGGCAAGCTTCGCAGGTTTCAGGTTGACGAGAACCATAACCTTCTTTCCTACCATCTCTTCCGGCGTATAATATGCCTTAATTCCTGATACGATCTGCTTTACCTGACTTCCGATCTTTACCTGGGAGCATAAAAGTTTTTTCGACTTTTTGACTGCTTCGCAGGCGATGATCTCTCCTACCTGGAACTGCATTGCACCAAACTGCTCGAATGTGATCTCTTCTTTTGGCTCAAGATCAATGACTGCTTCTTCTTTCTTTTCTTCTTTTTTCGGATGAAGTTCCTCTACTTTTTTCAGAACTTCTTCCAGATCCATTCTCTGGAACAGAATTTCCGGTTTTTCTGTCACATGACCATTTCCAAGCTGCTCAAGGATCTTTTTGCTTGTAGATGGCATATATGGCTCAAGAAGTCTTGCACCCTCTGAAATACCCTGGATCAGATTCCATAATACAGTAGACAGACGATCTTTCTTTGACTCATCTTTTCCAAGTACCCATGGTGTAGTCTCATCAATATATTTGTTGCAGCGTTTAAACAGATTGAAGATTTCTGTGATCGCATCTGCCACACGCAGATCTTTCATCTTTTCATCTACTGCCTTTGCAGTATTCTCTACGACTGCCTTCAGGTCAGCATCCACTTCTTCTGCCACGCCTGTATCTGTCACTGTTCCGCCAAAATACTTATTTGTCATGGAAATCGTACGGTTTACAAGGTTTCCAAGCGTATTGGCAAGATCTGAGTTCAGACGCTCTACCATCAGCTCCCAGGAAATCACTCCATCGTTCTCAAACGGCATCTCATGGAGTACAAAGTAACGAACCGCATCCACTCCAAAGAAATCAACCAGCTCATCCGCATAAAGCACATTTCCTTTAGACTTGCTCATCTTTCCGTCTCCCTGAAGCAGCCACGGATGTCCAAATACCTGCTTTGGAAGTGGAAGATCCAGTGCCATCAGGAAGATCGGCCAGTAGATCGTATGGAAACGGATGATATCTTTTCCGATCAGGTGAAGGTCTGCAGGCCAGAGTTTGTTAAACTGCTCAGTACTATTTCCCTCTGCATCATATCCGATTCCTGTAATATAGTTTGTCAGAGCATCCAGCCATACATACACAACATGCTTTGGATCAAAATCAACCGGGATTCCCCACTTAAATGATGTTCTTGATACACACAGATCCTGCAGTCCCGGGAGAAGGAAGTTATTCATCATCTCATTCTTACGGGATACCGGCTGGATAAACTCCGGATGCGTATTGATATGCTCGATCAGACGATCCGCATATTTGCTCATTTTAAAGAAATACGCCTCTTCCTTTGCCGGCTGCACCGGACGTCCACAATCCGGACATTTTCCGTCTACGAGCTGGGACTCTGTAAAGAATGACTCACATGGAGTACAATACATTCCCTCATAGTGTCCTTTATAAATATCTCCTTTATCATAAAGTTTCTTAAAGATCTTCTTTACCTGCTTTTCATGATCCTCATCTGTTGTACGGATAAACTTGTCATAAGAAGTATCCATCAGATCCCAGATTCTCTTGATCTCTCCTGATACCTTATCAACAAATTCCTTTGGTGTAATTCCTGCTTCTTCTGCCTTCAGCTCGATCTTCTGACCATGCTCATCTGTTCCCGTCTGGAAAAATACGTCATATCCCTGACTTCTCTTATAACGTGCGATCGCATCTGCCAGTACGATCTCATAAGTATTACCAATATGCGGCTTGCCGGATGTATAGGCAATCGCTGTTGTAATATAATATTTTGGTTTTTCTGACATAATTGTCTGCCTCCTTTTAAAAAAAATACCGTCTCCCTGAAGACTTTCATCCTCAAGAAGACGGTTCTGTTTCACCGCGTTACCACTTCTCTTCGTTCCCACTTCACAGTGAAAACCTCCGTGAGTGACCTGCATCCCTCTGCTGCCACTCCTACGCTGTAAAGGGCGAACCCTTTGCAGACTTACCTGAAAGCTCATCTGCACTGCTCAGGAGCCATCTTCCCCTGCCTCCTGTTCATCCCCTCTCAGCCAACAGAACTTTCTTAAGTTCTCCCGGGGATCTCTCTGTAAAACGGTAATCAGGCTACTCTCTCCATCCTTGCTTTTCTACGCTATTCTGCTTTTCGCAATCCTTAGAAAGCGTAGCACACCGCCTCAAAAATGTCAATTCAATCTTTTTGCTTTCTCTTCTTTCTACTGCTTTTTCACTCTCGGGAACCGGATATTTACCCGGAACAAATCTCCATCCAGATACAGGTTGAAAGTTCCGCCCTGCATCGTTGTCAGGCTCTGTGCGATCGACAGTCCAAGTCCGCTTCCTTCAGAACTTCTTGAAAGATCTCCACGGATAAACCGTTCGGTCAGTTCATCTGCCGAAATGTTCAACTGATGTTCAGAAACATTTTTCAAAGACAGATCCACCGTATCTTCTTCCAGCTTCAGATCCGCGTATACCCTTGTTCCCGGCATGGCATACTTGGCTGCATTTCCGAAAATATTCTCCAGAACTCTCCACATTCTTCGCCCGTCTACATGAACAACCGCAGGTTCTGCCGGCAGATTGACGATCATTTTCAGATTCCTTGCCTCAAACTTCTCAGCCATCTCACCTTCCGTCTGCTGGATCATCTCCACAAGATCTACATCCATATACTCCAGAGAAATATTCCCACTGCTTACCTTGGATGCCTCAACAACGTCTTCCGTCAGTGTCTTCAGCCTCTGTGCTTTCGCCTCCAGTATATCCAGATAGCCCTGGATCTTTGGATCTGCAATATCCGACTGCTTCAGGATCGCTACATAATTAATGATCGAAGTCAACGGTGTCTTGATATCATGTGATACATTCGTGATCAGATCCGTCTTAAGACGCTCATTTTTCATTGCCTCTTCTACGGCCATATGGAAGCCGTTGGCAATTCCATTGATCATCTCTGCCAGCTTTAAGTTCTCACCTCTTAAGCCTTGCAGCGGGATCTGATATTCCATATTTCCCAATGCAATTTCTTCAATACCTTTTTTCAGTTTCTCCTTGAGTAATAAACCGTTCAGGACAACATAAAATACACCCACGTCTGCCAGTAACACCAGAAGCATTGTAACCCCATTCCTGAACAGCACTGCAATTCCCTGTACAAGGAAAAATCCACATAACAGAAGCACTGTCTTTGTCGTCTTCTTCCGGTTATCATATATTTTATAGATGAACCGCACAATCACTCTCAACAGACTGTTCTTCCACAGGTTTCGTCCCTTGATCCGCTTGATCAGACTCACGTATCCCATAAAGAAGCAGCCCAGTGTAAATACTCCATAAAAATAAATTTCTGCCAGCTCTGCAATACTCAATGACGGAAGATATAAACTTGCTGACATATATGCTGAAGAAACATCCATTCCACGAGCATAATAATACTCAAAATAAGTACCTCCATCCTTCAGATAAGTCGGAATATCATTGATCATCGTATAGATATTTCCATTCCAAAAATGAATCCCGATATAAGAACCAACGATCCATATCAGTACGATCAGCACCGCTGCAATCTCTGTCTTCCAATGATCAAAACCGTTCAGGTGCAGTTCTTCATCTTCCGCAGTTCTTCCTGCCTCCAGTGTCAGCCAGATTGTTGCCCCAAGGAACAGGATAATGCTCAGAACCAACAGCCATGTTGTTCCTTTAAAATACGGGATATTATTATCATAAGCTACCTTATTCTGATAAAACTGATCCTGGATCGTATAAGTTGTATCCACCGCAACCGCAAATACGCTGTTCCATTTCTTTTCACTGCTGTAACTGCGGAGTTTTTCCCATTTATCCGATTTCGATACATTCATATTACTGTTAAAATCTTTTAGCTTTGGATAAATGACCATATATTTAACATCTTTCTCCGAGATCAGATTCTGGACATTTTTCTCCAGCTCTGCATAGTTCTCGTAAGAAGTCTTATTCGTCACTACCTTTTTCGTGTCATTATTCGCATAAATGTAAGTAAAGTTTGTATTGCCTTCCTCTAAATGTTCAAATCCCATCTGATAATTCTGATAATCTGAGTAAATATTCCCCAAAGTATACGCAAGATCATCATAAATGACGGACAGTTTGCCATTCAGACGCGGACTGTTATTCACTACCTGCAAAAGGTTTTCTGCTCCCTGCGGTGCATATTTTTCGATTAATGCACTTCCAAAATTCCAGCAGTCTGTGTACAGGATATTTCCTTCCATGTCCACAATATCAAAATTATAAAAGCCTGAAGATGTATACTTACCGTTCTGAAGTTCCTGCAGAAATCCGTCAACATCACTCCCATCCTGCATGATAATATCAAATACTCCCGACTCTACCCGTGTCATGAAATCACTCGTATAGTAATACTCATATGTCCCTTCAGGCTTCTGACATACGATCACACTGTTCTTCGCATAATTATCGCTCTCTGCACTGTCAAAATCTTCTCCCCAGTTGATCAGTTCCTCCAGTGAATACGCAATACCCGAAACATTTTCTCCGTTGGCAGTATCATTCTTGCTGTACTCCATTACGTCGATCTCTTTGTTCCGGTTCATCATCCCATCTGTCTCAAAAAGATTTTCCAGCCGGATCTGCGTAAGGACATCATCCATGTAATTTTCAACCATGTAATTAAATTCCTGCGATTCCTCAAATGGCTGTTGGCTCATCGTCCATAAGGACGGCAGATCTGTGCTTCCTGCAAGATTCATAAGAGACAACAGATTCGTTATCAGCATTGCACCGCTGAGAATCGCCACAATAAGAACGATCGCCTTTACACCTGTCTTTCTGTACCACTTATTCATATTTCGTCCTTTCAGCCTTTATCAATTTTATAGCCTACGCCCCATACTACTTTCAGATATCTTGGATCTTTCGGATTGATCTCGATTTTTTCACGAATATGGCGGATATGGACCGCAACTGTATTATCCGCACCAATCGCCTCTTCATTCCAAATCGACTCATAAATCTGATTAATAGAAAAAACCCGTCCCTGATTTTTCAGTAATAACAAGAGAATATTATATTCAATCGGCGTAAGCTTCACTAACTCTCCGTCCACCGTCACTTCTTTCAGATCATCATTGATCCTGAGTCCGCCAACTTCATACACTTTTTCCTTTTGTTCCTGGGATGTTCCACCAAGCTCATTATAGCGACGCAGTTGAGACTTGACCCTTGCTACCAGTTCTAACGGATTGAACGGCTTTGTGACATAATCATCCGCCCCGATATTCAGTCCGAGTATCTTATCTGAATCTTCTGACTTTGCAGAAAGAATAATGATCGGTACACTGTTCGTCTCCCTGATCTTCAGAGTTGCCCTGATTCCATCCAGCTTTGGCATCATCACATCAAGGATCAGAAGATTTACTTTCTCTTTCTCCAGAATATTCAATGCCTCAACTCCATCATATGCCTTCAGGATATGATATCCCTCCTGGGACAGATAAATATCTATTGCCTCTACAATTTCTTTATCATCATCACAAACTAATATATTATACATTTCAATCACCTCCCTTTTAGTATACATGATATCGGTCATTTTTTAAAACCAGAGTGTCAAAATCTTAGAATTTTATTAAAAAAGAAAAGTCCGCTGGATTTTCATCCAACAGACTCTTCTCTCTTAAACTTTCATATGGAAAACCGCTTATCTTCTTTTCCTTCTGAAGACAACCGTTCCGGCTGCCAGCGAACCACCAAGCATGAATACAAATACTGCCATATTTGTGCTGTCGCCTGTCTTGGCTGCTGCATTTTGCTTCTTATTTGTTGTTCCGGCATTATGATTCTGATCCTTAGTCGGATTATTTACACCGGCATTTCCGTTATTGCCATTATTACCGTTGTCTCCGGCATTTCCGTTATTGCCATTATTACCGTTGTCTCCGGTATTTCCGTTATCGCCGCCGTTACCATTATTTTCACTCTTTGTTGTTACACTTAGTTCTGCGGCTGCATACTCTGTTGCATTCTCATCATCGCCTACGGCAACAACTTCGATCTGATAAGTCTTACCGGCTTCAAGACCTTCTATCGTATATCCTGTAGCATCTGCCGGGATATACGTCACGTATTCTTTTCCATTTACATAGATCTTGTAACCTGCCAGTCCTGCTGTGCTTGCCGGTCCATCCCATTTCACTTCAACGGAATTTTTCGTAATTTCACCTGTCACTACATTCTCCGGTGCTGAAGGTTTGTCCGGCTGATCCGGCTCTTCTATTTTCTCGAATCTTGCAGTCAGTGTAATATTCTTCGTGATGGCTGTATCGAAATCGAACGCCGTATCACTTCCTTCTTCATACCAGCCAAGGAACTTATAACCCTCTTTTTCCGGATCGGCTGGCTTCGCAGCCTTTTCTCCTTCTTTGACGGTCTGTTCTTTTCCGTCGATCGTAACCGTATAGGTCTTATCTTCTGGCTGATCCGGCTCGCTTCCTTTTTCAAATTTTGCGATCAGGGTCAGGTTCTCTTCCGGAGTTACTGTATAAACGGCTTCATCACTTACCTTTGTTCCAAGGACATCATACCATCCGGTAAATGTAGCACCTTTCTTTGCTGTTGCAGTAAAGGTAACTTCTTCTCCCTGTTCGATCTTTTCTTTAGAAACAGTCGCTGTACCTTCTCCTTCTACATAAGTACTCATACGGAGTTGTGTCTTTGTAAGATCCTGCGTTCCTGTAAGCACTCTGAATTCTGCTGCACTACCGAAACCATTCTGTCCTTCTGATACAACCAGCTTGATCTTGGATGTCTGAACCGGTGTAAAGTTTACCGTTTTTTCTGTACCTGTGCTTTCCCACGTTCCATTCTCTACAAGAGCTGTCCAGTTTTCATCCGCATCCTCATAATACAGAGAATATTTCAGGATATATCCGTTATTTCCCGTCGGTCTCGGCAGATAATAGAATCCGTTCACATCATAGGACTGTCCCATATCAATCGTGATCGTTGCCGGCAGTGCTTTCTTACTCGGAGAGTACTGCGTATGCCAGATCGTTGACCGATCATTGTCAAATGCTGCACTGATTGGTCCGTCACTGTTCTGATTATCTGATGTCACTGTAAATCCGGATGGATCAATCGGTGAAGATTCCCCATCTGACATCGTAGAAGAAAGATTTACATTATCAATGATGGCATGTACCGCATTTGTATCAGAACCAATCCTTGTCAGTGGCAGAGAAAGCGTAGAGCTTGTAATACCGGTCTTCTTCACATCGCCTTCATATGTAAAACTTCCGGTTGCTTTATACTCTTTTCCATCTGCAATCAGGACAGTACTTCCGTTCTTTGTACGGATCTTTAATGTCATCTTCTGATTAACAGGAAGTTTATATCCAAAGGAATAGTCATATCCTTCTCTTGTAAATCCAAGTGTTCCATCTTCCATAATGCGGATATTATGAGTACTGTAGGCTTCATGATCTTCGTCCTTCTCAGCTTCAAAGAGAATCTGTCCCGGTTCTGCCGGCTGAGTCAGTGTGATATCAAAGCTCAGTTCTTTCTCAGGTCCAACTTTATCCAATGGAGTAGAGATATAGCTTTCTCCGCCCTTCAGAACAAGTTCTCCATCCTTCACTTCCGCATTCTTTCCGTTCTCTGCATCATATTCATTTGCACTCTTATCTGAAAGTCCATCCTCAAAATCATAGGAAAGAATCTCATCTGTCTCACTGTCTACTTTATCATATGCATTGACTCCTGGAGCTTCACCCACATTCTCGCTCGTCTGCTGTGCTGTTGTAAAAGAAACTTCTCCTGATTTGCCCCACAATGCAGCCGCATAATACGGTGCAGCATCATCGAAGCGATCATAGATCTCCATCTCAGTCAGTCCGTTCGCTCTCTGATCAACCATATCGTTCCAGATCGCATAAGCTCCTCCCAGTGTCTGTTCAGAACCTGACGGAACACCCATACGTGTAGCCGGATCATAATTATACATGGACTTGCGGCTCAGATAATCAGCGTAATATCCTGCTGCCGGTACGATATATACACTTCCGTCATTCATATCGATCAGATCATAACCCTGCTGATACATGGATTTCGGATTTGCCCATCCATCGTTCCAGATGTTCATCTGAACACCTTCACTTCTTACAGATGTGCTTCCGTTTCTTGCTGTAAGACTTCCCCACAGACGAACAGTATTTCCATTATCCTGGATATAAGCCAGAAGGTCATCTGTAAACTTACGGAACTGCTCTGTATACTGTCCATCATACTCATCTGTTCCGATATTCACTGTAGTATCCTGGTCAAATACCGGATCATCACCCTTAATATACTCATCCCAGATGCTCTCAATAAATGCCAGTGACTCATCGTACTTCGTGCTGAGGTTGAAATGATCATTCTGGCGTCCCGTCGTTCCGAATCTGAGATCCGGTCTTACCTTTGTAAATGACAGAGAATGTGCAGGAGTATCAAATTCCGGGATAATATCCAGTCCTAACTTCCGGTAATTCTGGATCATGGACTTCATCTCAGCCTTGGTATAATACATATCGTCACTGGTCAGGTCTGCCTGATTCAATCCACCCTCTTTGACATCAGACTCCATACGGAATCCCTCATAAGCTGACATTGCACCCTCTGAGGTTGAATAATTTTCAAGGAAAATATAGTTATCGTTCAGATGAAGCTGCAGGTCATTCATCTTATACCACAGCATTGTCTTTGCAACTTCCTGAAGTGTCTCGCTTTCAAACGGTCTTCTTCCTACATCCAGCATAAAGCCTCTGACTTCATACTTTGGATAATCCCTGCATTCGCCCTTCGGGATTGTCGTACCATTCTGCTTCAGGATCTGAAGGATTGTTCTTGTAGACCAGTAAGCTCCTGCTTTCTGCTCTGCCTTCACTTCCACTTTATCCGTTACATTCATGGAATATCCTTCTTCTTTCAGCCCATTTCCGGCTGCCTCAAGTGTAAAGAAGAAGTCTCCTGCTGATGCCTGATCCGCATAAACAATCTCGATGGATTTTCCCGTGATCTCTTTATAATCGTTCTTAAATTCTTCAGCCATTGCAGATAATTCTGCCTTATCCTTTGTTGCTACAACGATACGGCTGGAATCACTGATCTCAAAGGAACCACCCTTTGCACCTTTCCATTCTGCCAGTTCCGGGATTACGTTCGGCTTTGCATTATCTCCGTCTTCTGCCGTATACTTTCCGGTTACAGTCATAGTATATTCTTTGGAATCTACTGCCGTACTGTCGTCACCGGCTTTCTTTACATTGAAGTTCATCTTCACAGTCTTTGTAACAAGCGGCTGATAAACTGTCAGATCCCTGTCTACGATCTGCTCATAATCTGCACCGACAAAACTGATCTCATATCCTTCAGGAACTTCCGGCATTGCCAGCTTTCCTGATGCTCCATCAATACTGGAAGGAACTTCCAGGCCGTCTGCAACTTCTTTCGGAGTTCTCTCCGGCTCTGTCGTAGCAAGCTCTGCCTCATAAGTTTCAAACTCATAGACTGAAACGGTCGGCCAGCTTACAGAAGCACTTCCCTCCGGTGCTCCCGCCTGATCAAAGGATTCAATATATAATCTCAGATATCTTGTCGTTACTGCTTCATCAAATACGATCGTCTCTCTATAATCTGAAGGACTTGCCGTAAATGCTTTTACCGTCTCCCAGTTCTCTCCGTCGGAAGACTTCTCGATCCGGTAGGCAGTCGCATTCTTTCTCTCCCAATGGATCTTTGCTGTTCTGATCGTCTTCTCGCTGCCATAATCCAGCTTCAGCCAGTGTGATCCTGTTGCCGCCGGGCTTGCCCAACGGGTCGTATCATCACCGTCAGCTGCCTTGGAAGCATCTGTTCCGGCTGTCTCACTTCCATCTGCTGTTACAGTTGCAGCGGTACTTAAATTCTCTGCTTCTCCAAGGATCTTAAACTCATACAGGGATACAGACTGCCAACTTCCCGGATTTACTGTATAACCATTGACTGTCAGCTTTACATACTGAGCTGTTACAGCTTCATCCAACTGGATATCACTCGTAACCGACGTAATATTTTCTCCGTCATTTTTTACATAAACATCCCGGTATTCTCCATCTTCTGTATCACATACAGAAATCTTGAAGTTAGTAATATTCGTTCTTTCCCATTCGATCACAAAATGATCAAATGTCTTCCGTGTACCGAGATTCACCGTCAGCGTCCTTGCTGCCTGACTTGAACTCTGATTCGTTGCCCATCTGGACTGATCTGCTTTTGCAGCATCTCTGTTGACGATCCCGTCGATCGCCTTATCTGCTCCCCAGTAATTCGTCTCCTGATCACTGACGGTTGCCGTTCCGCTTAATGCATAATTGATCTCATTATTTGCCGCAGCGCTTACTGTGGCCGGCGGAATGATTGTAACACCACTCAAAACCATGGCAGCAGATAAAACGCACGCATTCATACGCTTTACTGTCTTTAATTTCATTCTTCCTTTTTCCCTTCTTTTTAGATAGAATATTGTACGGTTTTGCCTTAAAAGTAACAATCCATTTACATAGTTCGTACTAATTATCTCATTCAGTCGGAAACTTTGCAAGGAGTTTTTATTTGATTTGCACAAATTTGTGTTTGTTGGAATGATACGCTTGTAAAGCAAAAGACTTCTTTGTGACGAATCGGACGCGGAAATCAGAGATATTCCTTCGCGGTGCAGGCCCGCTTTACCTCAGCCCGTTGACCGTTTG
>OGYI01000845.1_pt1 | contig 34909 bp, 29 predicted proteins | sample 1576521 | NCBI WGS metagenome assembly OGYI01 (sample SAMEA3541484, study PRJEB24748) | human gut metagenome | biome: human gut; feature: human-associated habitat; material: faeces | place: China | collected 2012
CGATGGGCCGGGCCATGCTGAATATCTGCATTGTATTCGCCCAGCTTGAACGTGAAACAATTCAGAAGCGTGTCACAGACGCCTACTATTCACGGTGCCTGAAAGGCTTTCACATGAGCGGACAGGCACCATACGGTTATCAGTTGGAGCCTACTGTGGTAGAGGGTATCCGCACAAAGAAAATGGTTGCCGACCCCGTAGCCGCCGACCATGTTCGGCTGATGTTTGAAATGTACGCTGAACCGGAAACCTCCTTCGGAGATATTACCCGATACTTCGAGGAACATGACATAAAAATTTATGGCAAATCCATGTTCCGTACATTTCTTTCCCAGCTTTTAAGAAACCCCGTTTACGCACAGGCCGATTTGGAGCTGTACGAATTTTTCAAGAGCCAGGGCGCAGCGATTGTCAATGACGCTTCCGACTTTGCCGGAACAAACGGCTGCTATCTCTATCAGGGGCGGGATGTGAAGGAGGACAAGGACAGGTGCTTAAAAGACCAGATACTTGTTATCGCTCCACACGAAGCACTCATTTCCTCTGACACATGGCTTAAATGCCGGAAAAAACTTATGGCAAATACCACCTTCCAGCAGGGACGGAAACCGAAAAATACTTGGTTGGCCGGAAAAATCAAATGCGGGCATTGTGGGTATGCTCTGAAAGCCACCCATGTACCAAACAGCACCGGATATTTCCGCTGTACCAAACGGACGGAAAACAAAGGCTGTCCGGGCTGCGGAAAAATCCGCAAAGAAGAATTTGAGCAATTCATTTTCTCGGCCATGCAGGAAAAGTTCAAAGACTTTCAGATACTCCACGGCAGAGAGGAAAAAGTCAATCCGAAACTGACCGCCTATCAAGTGGAGCTGGCACAGGTGGAGGCAGAAATTGAAAAGCTGCTGGATACGCTGACCGGAGCCAATGCGACCTTGCTTGCCTATGCCAACAAAAAAATTGAAGAACTGGACACCCGACGCCAGACCATTTCAAAGGCAATCGCTGAATTGAGCGTTGAAACCATATCTCCCCAGCAGATAAAGAAGTTATCCTATTATCTCGACAACTGGGACAGCATAGATTTTGACGACAAAAGAAAAGCCGCCGATGGTTTGATCTCTACGATCAAGGCCACCAGCGACCGTGTTCAGATAGAGTGGAAAATCTGACATTTCCGCTCTATCGCCCCTCATTTCTATTTTATCTCGTTTGTACCCCTTGTACACCGATGTTTATGTTGCCATTGATAAAAAACGAATAATCCACCAATAATAGCAATAACTTGCGAAATTCCTTTTAGTTCATTACTAACGAGGATATTGCTTATAAGTTCTATTATATTCATCGCTTATCTCCCACTTTCCATTAGAATCGCAGTAAATTCTACTTCTTCTCCACTCTATCCAATACAATATTCCTCTTATCGCTCTACTGAGCGTATTATAGCATAATTTTGAAATATCCTACGTCGCAGGAAAAGCTATAAGAACCCTATCATCAACGAAAAAACATTTAAAAACTTCCTTAAGTTTTTCATATAAGATATATATACTAATTCAATTCTTTCTACCCATTCATTCTTTTCATAATATAATTTTTTTGTAATATATTGTGATACACATTATTCCTATAATTACCCAGTATTTTCTAACATATTCCAAATTTACAGAATACCCTTGCGTACAGATTTTACCATCATTTTTCTTTAGAAAATTTAATAGGAATGATGGCAAATTCTTAGTTCTTCGTATCGCTGATAATTTATTTTTTATAGAACTTTTAGCTCTGTTTTATAATTTTTATTCGTACTGCATGGAGACTGATTACAATACTTTTCCGTATAACATTCTTTTTATTTTAACTTTGCCTTACTAATATTGACAACAGATTCTCTCCGCTTGATACCATATACCTAGAACATACAGTCATTATATTTTACACACTTCAACAGGTACATTCATTACTGCTTCAATTTCTTCCTTATACTGATTCATCAATTCTTCGCTGACGCCTTTATAATTTGGAAGTATTATTTCATTTTCACCATCAATTAACGATTTATACTTACTAATTCCGAGATTATGTTCTTTTATAAGTTCAATCTTAAGAATATTGCCTTCCAAATGCTTCAACAACTCAACTACTTTTCTTCTGTTATCATCAGTATCTGTATATCCTCCAATAACGGGAATACGAAATACTATTGCTTTACCTGATATTAAGAGTTTTTGAAGATTTATATGATAAACAGATAAATCTCCCCTAAGATATTCCCTAGACTTTTCCTTATCTAAAATTTTAATATCTACATAGAACAAATCAATGTATTTAATCGCTATAGATAATTGATAAGCTGGAGCAAAAAGGCATGTTTCCACCGCAGTATGTATCTTTTCTGCCTTTAATCTTTCCAACAATGGTTCTAAACGATCCATTTGTAGCAAACACTCGCCACCAGAAAATGTTACCCCACCAGGCATTTCTTCTAATTCAAGGCTACTCCAGTCGCCATCATAAAAAGCTAAATCCTTTACCACTTCAATGTATAACTCATCAGTATTATATTCACGTCCATACACACCTGAAAGTCCATTATTAACATACTTTTCTGGATTTGGATTCAGATTTTCTGGATTTGAACACCACGGACATCGTAATGAACAGCCTTTCAAAAAAACTGTAGTGCGAATACCTGGACCATCATGCAAAGAAAATCTTTGAATATTAGTTAGAAGAATATTTGCCATTTATCGTACCTCCAAATATCCCTAATTATATTATAATTTTAATAGATAATTATTATCTTTTCTGATTTATTTTCATATCTTCTATCATATTTTGGAACATACTTTCTAGATTGAACTTAGCTTTCCATCCAAGATTACATAATTTTGTAGTATCAAGATTCATATGAAGTACAGGCGCATATCCAAACTTTTCAATATCTGTCTCATTTATCAAAACCTCTATTGAATTATCGCCAAATCTATCGGCCACCATTTTTGCCATTTCAAATATAGAACAATATGTATCTTCATTTGCTGCATTATATGCCTCCCCTGGTGTTCCATTATATAATACCGTTAGTATAGCATTAACAGCATCTTCAGTGTAAAGATAACTTCTTTTTGTTTCGCCTTTGGTTTTAAGTATTATATTTCTTCTCTCAATAACACATCTGGCAAATTCTGCAAATACGCGTCCATCATTATATTTTACACCTGGCCCAAAAGTTTGAGTAAGTCTAACAACTTTGGCCGGAACACCAAATTCTGAAGAATACGACGCACATAGACTTTCGCACATCCTCTTGCTTTCTGGATAGCATGACCTTACTTTCATTGTATCTAAATTGGTTTCATGTTTTTCATCTATCTTCAAATCATTTAGTGGGGATCCATATACTTCCATACTAGATAAATAAACAAATCCTTTTACATTATTTATCCTAGCAAATTCTAACATATTTTTTGTTCCTAATAATGCTGTCGTAATTGTCTCAATTGGTTCATCAACAAATGCTTTACTCGATGTTTGACTTGCTCCATGAATTATATAGTCCACATTAATATTCTTTGGCTCTATATCACATATGTCACCAATCATATAATCTAAATTTCTATTTGCTTTTCCAAGTATGCTTTCCGCTCGTTCTATATTTCTTACTAAAGCAATTACATGCTCATTTTCTCTCAACAAAAATTTAACTATTGTTTGTCCTATAAGCCCTGTTGCACCACTTACTAATATTTTTTTCATTAATTTTCCTCTTTCCACTTTGAGATAAACCCAATCTCAGTCATTATTTCTTTATCAAATCTCTATGCCAAATACTTAACCTTATACTTTTGAAATACTTTTGAAATTACTAAGGCAACTCCAAAAGAGATAAATAATCTCAAAATAAATAGAATTGCCACTCCAAAGTCGGTTGATAAAACAAATTCTCCTGCTGTAGATGTTAGAATAAAAAGAATCACATAATTTATAGGATCAGAATATAGGTACAATCCAAAAGAATTTTCTAATATTATACTATATAATCTTTTTTTAGAAAAGCAGGTATACTTTATAAGAGCATAGGAAACAGCATATGTAGCAAACATTCCAAACATTGTTAAAAATAATCCTATTATATAACTTAATATCCGTACTTCACAATGTTTTTTCGTTACAAAAGATATCAGAAAACATATCATTGATAATAATCCGCATACTACAATATAGTTATTTTTAATTTTATTTCTGTAGTTTTCAAATAAATATCCTATATAAAACCATATAAAGTACATACAAACATCTTGCAATATTACTATTGCTATATTATCACAGACAGAATTTAAAAACACACCTACAACTACAATAACTGGAGATAAAATATTAATTTTAATAATGCCATAAAACAATAAAAATAAAATAAATAGTGTTGGTAAAAACCAGAGATAAGTATTTCCCTGTAATAATATTTGACCAATAAAAAAATCTTTTAAGACATTCTCGGTTCCACTCCAATAATTTGATATATATTTAAGTGGGAAATTATATAACACAGAAATTATAAAAAAAGGGATTAGCAATCTAGTTGCTTTATTTTTTATCAATTTTGTGAAGCTAATTTCTTTTTTTGAAATAGTCCCTCTAAATAATGCTCCGCTCAGGGCCATATATAACGGCATATGAAATGAATAAATCATTTCTTTTATCTGCTCCAATATTTTGAAAACTATTGTTTTCCTTACAAGCAATCCAGAATAATCTATACCTCCATAAGCTGTTTCAATTCGGTAGTACATACAATGACTGATAATAACCAAAATAGTCACCACTACACGTAACATATCATACTCTATTATTTTTTTATTGTTTGATTCAACCATTTTTCTTCCGAATCCTCTCGAATATTTCATACAATGACACAATAATTTCTTTGGACATTTTTTCTTTTAACAATAATAAAACAAGTAAATAGATTATGCCAAAAACAATTGCAGAAATTACAATATTAAAAAAACAACCCAATTTCAAATAAAATACAAACATTGAAGCGACTGCACTTACAATTGTCGCAGCAATTATTTTCCAATATTGTATTTTTATAAATATATCAAACAATTGTTTTCTTAATGCTACATATTGCACACTCAAAACTACAAATTCTGCAACCAAAGTACCCATAGCCGCACCTGATGCGCCAAACTTAGGAATTAATATCATATTCAACAATAAGTCAGTTATAGCACCAGCTATTTCTGAATATAAAACTATTCTTTCTTTTCCTAATGGAACTAAGATTTGCAATCCCAATATATTCGTTATGCCAATAAACAAAAGTGTAGGCATAATTATTTTCATTGGAAAAATAGCGCCTAAGTACTCAGCGCCTGATAAAAACACAATTGCATCTTGTGCATAAATAATAAAATAAACACTTAATGGTAACGCTATTACAACAACAAAATTCAGAGCCTTAGAACAAATACGTTTAAACTCAGCCCACATTCCTTTTTCAACGTAGTATGAACATCTTGGAAGCAGTACCCCGCCAAGCGAAGCCACAACTTGTACTAAAATCACTTTAATCTTTACAGCTGCATTATAATAACCAACATCAATGTCCGATTTCATAAAGCCAAGCATAACTGTGTCCAAATTCGTATATATAGTTGTGGCACACGACATTGCAAAAAACACAAGTACAGCTTTCAAATGCTTGCGTAGATCATAATGCCCTATAAATGAAAAATCAATATATTTACGTGCATGTATTATATTCAATATATTAGAAGCTGATGCTGCAAATATACTAATTGCCCCATAAATGATATAATCATCTTTTTTATGTACAAAAACAAACATAGCAATTAAAGCTATGAATTTAAAAATTACTGAACGAATAGTAATATAGCTATATTTTTCTAACCCTTTGTATAACCACTCCATTCCAATTACATTGAGCAATATTGTAGAGCTAATTATAATATAAAGAATTCGATCCTCAAATAACCTCGGCACTGTAACTAATGCAACACCCAAAAAAATATATGCAAAAAAACTCATAATTAAATTAATAATCAAGAGTTCATGTACTGTTTTACTTAATTTTGCTCTATCATCTCTTACTTGTGCACAAGCTCTAATACCGTATGTAGGAATTCCCAACTGAGCAAATATGCTAAAGTAGGATATCAATGATGTAGCAAATGTCACTCGCCCTGTTCCAGAAGGCATAAGAATTCGTGATACATACGGAAATGTGACTATAGGAAAAATAATAGATGACATTGTCAAAGCAGCATTCATAACAAAATTCAATTTTAATGATTTCTGCTTATTCTCCATTCGATACTCCCTCCCCAATTAATCAATACCATATATTTGCGCATCTTCTTTGGCTTGCAAAATAGCTCTCATTGTATAGAAATCATCAGGTGTTGTGATTTTAATATTCTCATACGGTCCATCAGTCATATGCAAAGCATATCCGTAATGGTTCATCATTGTACAACTATCAATAAATGTATCGATTCCTTCTCTCAGCGCTTTTTCATGAGCATTTAAAATATCTGACAGTAAGAAACACTGTGGAGCTTTTGCTACTCTAGAGTGCGCTCTATCTGGAACAAATTTTATATTGCCAATATCATCTATCTCTACTATTGTTTCTTTTACAATACCGCTTGTAATCGAAGAACGATACTTCTTAACATCCTGAATATTTCTATAAAGCAAGTTTGCATTAATTAATGGTCTCACACCATCGTGAATTAATACAATATCATCATCAGTATTATTAGCAATCTCTTTAGCAGCACATAATCCATTATAAATTGATAACTGGCCAGTTTTTCCTCCTGGAACAATTCTTTTTATTTTATCAAGTCTGTATTTATAAACTAGAGCTTTAAAATATTCAATCCAGTCTTCAACACAAACAACCACAATAGCATCAATCAACTCACAACTTTGAAAATATTCTATTGTATGCACTATGATTGGCTTATTGTATATTTCAAGAAACTGCTTTGGCCTTTCTTTACTATGCATTCGGCTTCCGACACCGCCCGCAAAAATAACTCCAATATTCAATTTACTTTCCTCTCTTCCTATTAATTATTTTTTTACTTTAAAATGTACTTTCGTAGTAAACCATATCATAAATAACCAAATTAGAATATATTTATAGAATGAAAAATTAAAGACAGATGAAAAAACTCTCTCTCCAAAAAATGAAAAAGCTACCAGGAACAAAATGTAGCTATTTAGTATAATTTTCCCATTTATTACTTTGCTATTTTTTGTAAGTAATACATTCTCATACAAGTATTGACTTAAAGCAGCCATTACCACAATCATTATCATTGCTCCTACATACCCAAAATCATAAATAAGTGGCGCATACAGAGTATATACGTTTCCTAAACTTATACCATTGATTCTTCTAAATGTTAAAATAGATTTAATATTCCATCCCATCCCATACTTTTCATCTATCCAAGTTAACAAGACACTAAATGTTTGCTCACCAAACACAACTGGATTAGAATGCTTCTCATTCAAAAAAAGATCTAGATTCTTAATTTCTGCACCTAAGTATTTGGCCACCTCATCTATAGCAGATGTTGTTGAGGCAATTACGCTACTTCGACCCAATAAATCACCGGTGCTCTTAAAAATTACTAACATAAAAAGTAGACCAGCCATCAACACTATTATTTGTTTAAATTTTATATTTGCTTTCCAATTGTTGTGTTTTCGTTTAATAAAAAACCAAACTGATACTAAAGCAAATATTAACTGTAAGGCTTCACCTCTGGCACCTAATATCACACTGTTTGCAATTCCAAGTCCAAAACTAATTATCAATAAAATCTCATTTCTAGTCTTTATCTTTAGAACTCTATTATTTACGAAAATATAAATCCAAATATAACAAGATGCAATAGAAAAGAGTCTCAAATTAATTGCTAAACCCGAGATGCCAACAGAATATTCTGAAAAAAGTGAATAACTTCTAAAATAATACATCAGAAGACTAAGGTTCCCGCTTATTCCATATTGGGCCAGTGATGTACGCATTGAACCTATAACTACATACAATGAAATACATTGTATTATTATTATTAGCGTAATCTTCCAACTTTCAACATTTATCGGAACGCATTGATTATCTTTTCTTCTCGATATTATCAACAATCGTTTTCCATACGAAAAATGAACTATGGTACAAACTAAAACAAACAAAAATGCGCCCAATAATATAGTTATAAATGTATTAAAATGTAAATCCAAACTCCATTTATCTGCATATACTACACCACACAGCAATGCTATACAGAAAGGGGCTGTGTACAAAAAGGCCGGCGACATTAAATCTTTACCCATAGTTTTGTATGCTATAAAAAGCACTAACAAAAGCATAAAAATTAATACATATATTTGCAAACTATCTCTCCTCTATAACAAATCCTGGTTTATATACAGGATGCTTTCCTAATTTATTTCTTAATGCATCTTTTTGAGCTGTTTTAAATAACTTTTTTTCTTCTACCGTATTTTTAGACAATACACTAATATCTAAAATATATCTCTTAAGAAATCTATTAATAAAATATTTTAAAGGAAAATGCTTTTTTAGTATATATAACTGGTTTCTTCGATTATAATAATTGTGCCATCCAATTTTTCTTGTTTCTACACCAGGTGTATCATGAACAAATATACTAGAAGGAACACATATAAGCTTACCTAATTTTCTAAGTCTAAGACTGTGTTCATTATCATCTCCATAGATAAACAATTCTCTAAGAGTTGTACCAACCCTCTTTAATGCTGAAACCTTAATCATTGTTCCAACATAAGAAAATAAATCTATTTCAAAACCATCTTCGTTATAATAATCTTTATCTACACCTACAAATCTAACTCTAAAAAAATCTCTTTCAACTCTACTCCTGTGAGATTCATGAATTTGACCATGATTTACAACTGCGCTAGACAAAGCAACAATCTCATTTTGTCTTTTCTTCTCTTGATTTTGATAATAAACAATCATTTTCTCGATTGCATCATCATTAGGAAAAGCATCATCATCTGAAACTAGTATCCAATCAGTTTTTAACTGCATTAAATTCACTAAATCTAGCGCATAATCCATACCGGCACCAAAGCCACCTGCACCTCCAGTGTTTTCGCTCAAATATACAACATCTTTATCAAAGTCCGCTTTGATATCAATCCATTCTTTTAAAAAATCTATCGTTCCATCTGAACTACAATTATCTACAATTATAAGCCTTTCTATCTTATAAGTTTGTTTCTCATAACATGACAAAGCAATTTTCAGCTTTTCTAAACGGTTAAATGTAACAAGTACCACCGTTACTCTTTGTTCTAAATTCATAATAAACTCTCCCCTCCTTTTCTACTTACAATATATTCATAAACATTTTTATTATCAGATGAGGGCATCAAATTTTTATATGTTAATTTATGTACATTGCTCATCTGTAATATATGTCTTAGCTTCTCTTTGTTCATTTCATTATTAAGTTCAAGTGATAGAAGATGCGGATATGTATTTGAAAAGTAAGGCATATTTTCGAAATATTTTCTAAAACACTTCTTTTCACTCATAGCCGCTGTCATAATATGAAAAATAAAATAATCATCCATATACTTATTGTTTATCCAATAATTAATCATCGATTCCTTTAGTGACTGCATGAAATAATTGTCTGGATTTTTAGCATACATAAACCAATTTGACACTTTGGTTACTGTCATATCCAAAAAAGAAGCTTGATAGAAAAAAATATCACTTTGTAATATTTCTTTATTAATCTTTCCTGTTAAAAAAACCGTAGAATCAATCCATAAACCACCGTAATCGGCCAGAAGAGCAATTCTACATAAATCAGAGAAATTTGCATTAGTAATTCTTTTTTGTTTCCACATATTAATAATTTGATTTGGTAACTTTACATATTCAAACAAGTTTCTCTCATCTAATTCAATAACCTCAAGATTCATTTGAGCAGAATAATATTTAACGGTATCCAAACATTTTTGAACTATTAAAGGAGCATTCTCAGATCCTTGAAACCATAACCACCATATTTTTTTAGTATGCTTATTATCTTTCAACTCCTTGTATTCTGGACAAACTATATACTTCGCTATTCTTTTTTTTACTTTTAATTGCCAATTCATTCGTCTAAACAAATTATTATTGGATACGCACAATAGTGGACTTTTTTCATTAATAGCTCTGAAAAGAATATTTTTAATACCATATAACTTTAGCCATGTTCTCATCTTTTCAATATTCATTTTACTATTCCTCTATTTACATATATCAGCAATAAGCTTGACCACTTTGGACGTTGCCTGACCTTTTTCAAATGATCCTAAATCTAACTGGTGATTCTGCATTTTTCTTTCAATGTCAAAAAGGTCGACAGAATAAATGGCATATTCTAAATCTTCATTATTCACACATATCGGAAATCCCCACGTATAAATATCTTTATCAAAGCCCCTTTGTTCTATATATCTTTTCAAATCAGGTACATACAAAAAGCATGGTTTACGAGTCAATGAATAATCCCACATTGATGAAGAATAATCTGTTATGAGCGCATCACAAACACACAGCAATTCTTGCATATCTGGATAATCAGTAAGATTTAGCATACTTGTATTTTTTTCCTTGCCATATAAATGTGCCCTAAATGCCAAAACTACTTTCTTTCCAAATCTTTCTTCAAACGCATGTATAATACGCTTTTCGTCTATTTGTGGAAACTCATCAAACCCCTCTCTCCAAGTTGGTGCATATAAAACAAAATATTCATCTGATTTTAATCCTATCGAGTTTCTAATTGCTTGATACTTATTATCATCAATTTTATTCACAAGGCAATCATTTCTAGGCATTCCAATTGATAATGCCTTACCTGTATATCCAAACTGTTTTTTCATGACTTCTCGTTCCCAATATTCACTACTGGTAATAAAATAATCAGTTTCTTTTATATGCTTATCTCTTCTATAATTATAAATAGCATTTCTTTCTTTTTCCTCTTTACCTACCTTTTTATAGCAACCACCCCCATGCCATGTTTGAATTTCCACTTGTTTTCTTCTTTTTGGAATCTCTGTAATTTGAAGGAAATTACAAACATAAACTTTTGATGTGATTCTATATAAAATATGTTTAAGACTTCTATATTTGCAAATTATCGCATAGTCTGGTCCTTTTTTTACATCTTTCAATGCCCATACAATTTCTATTTTATTTCCATATTTCTTATATAACTCATCAGATATATATTTAGGATTACAGTTATAACCTTCACCTGAAAAAGATTCAAAAATAACCCTATTATTCTTCATAGGTAAAATATAACTTATTTTTAAAGCCTGTCTCATAATAATAATAAATAAGCATTTCAAAAATTCTAAATTCATCTTTATTTTATCCCCTTTGATGATGAATAAATACACTCCATGATAACTTATAAATTGGGTATCCCAACATCAAGCAACAATATGCTAATTTATCTCTTTTAGGAGTTTTTTTATCACAACAAACTTTCAAACTATTCTTTCTCAAATAGCGTATAATTTCCTTACGTGTATCATCATATTGTGTATCAACCACATCTAACATTTGATTAAGTGTACTGAACCTAGCATAACCTCGTCTCCTCAAAGTAGCCCTTTTTAAATCAGGATATTTTTCTTCAACATAATCTGCCATCTGATCTGTCATATATATGAAGTCCAATTTTTTAGAATTAAAAGCTGATGTTACAATGCTGTTATCTCGAATAATGTAATAATACTTAGGCACAAAACTACAAATTATAGAGTCACATAAATCAAATAATAAATATGCTGTACCTATATCTTCAAATAAACGTCCTTTTGGGAATCTTACATTCTCAAATAAACTTATATGAATTAATTTTGCGTATGCTGCTGTTTCGACTTCATCGTGATAGCACATCATTTCTATACATTTCTTTCCAGTAATAACAATTTCTTTTCCATTACCTTTATTCCAAACTTTTCCATTCGAAGTGTATACGACATGTAAAGAACATAATGCCAGTTTATAGCCTTTTTTCACCAAATTATACATAAATTCTATATAATCCAAATCTACATAATCATCTGAATCTATAAAAGTTAAATACTCACCAGTTGCTCGTTCAATTCCATAGTTTCTTGCATCTGATAAGCCACCATTTTCCTTATGATAAACCTTAATTCTAGAATCTAATTTTGCATAATTATCGCATATTTCTCCTGAGGAATCCTTGCTACCATCATCAATCAAAATAATTTCTATGTTCCTATATGTTTGATTAATTATAGAATCTAGACATTTTTCTATATATTTTTCTACACCATATGCAGGAACAATAACCGAAATTAGTGGCATCTGATCCTTTTTGGGTTGAACATTCATATTATCCCTCCATTTCAGCTGCAATTGCTCTATTAATTAACAAGTCCTTATAGCTTTCAGGCAAATCATTAAAATATGCTGAAAATCCCCATACTCGTACAATTAATCCTGTATATTTCTCTGGACACTTCTTAGCTTCAATTAATGTTTTACTATCCATAATATTCATTTGCATTTGGAAAAAACCCTGCTTAATAGCCCCTTTCAAAAATTTAAGAAATGCCTGAGAGTTTTTTTCCATGAAAGATGGTGAAACAAAAAAATCCAAAACATTACCATTAAAGCGCTGTTTCTTACATTTCAACTGAGATGCAAACCGTACCAATTCTGTGTATGGTGCATCTATACATGAAATATGTGTGTTATATGGTTCTCCTTTTTTTCGCCCCGAAAAATCCCCTATTGTTTTTTTGCTCAAAATATTATATCCTGGAGAACTAAGTCCGAATTTCACAGTCCCCCCAAATTTGTTATGATAATTTATTGCAATTGTACTTAATGAATCCGTAATCCTATTCACCAAGTCAATTACTTCCTTTTCATCATGGCCATATGATCTTTTTGTTAGTTTAATCTCGTCATATAACCCCTGTGCATCTGAAAAATTTTTTAACCTTGCATCATTAATTTCCTTCAAGGTATATTTTTTCTCATCAAAAACCAAACGTTTAATGTTAAATAAACTATCTATAACATTAGACATGGCAACTGTAGTAATACCGTAATTATTATACTTTGTTGCTCCTTTGGAAATATCCATTCTCTTGCTAGAACATCCCTCAGAAAACATAGATACTAAAGGATCTTCAGCCCACTTAAATTTATCTAATCCTTCTAAAAATTCTCTAAAATTTTTAGAATTAATTTCAATATATCTCTGCACTAATCTTTCAAAAGAATCATACTCATGTTCTAATATTTGGTCTAAAGATTTAAAATAATCAAAAACGGCTATATTATTTTGATCAAATGATTTTCCAACAATATATGGTTCCCAACATGCTGATGTACAGTAGGAATATGCATCAGTTTCTGGTATTCCCATACTTAACAATGCAGGAATAACAATTTCGTCATTTGAAAATAAAGGACTTCCCGTTTTCCCCTTTAAACATTCGATAGAAAGAGCTAGTAATTCATTCGGTGTATTTTTGCCAACACGAAGTAATATCTTAGGATCTGGTTTTCCCAATATTTTTTGCTGTTTTAAAAAAATCTCTGTCAGTTCATTTGAATAGTAACTGCCATCTGGTTGATTACCACCCAGTACTATAATTTGTCCAATATCACCTTTCAAAGCATCACTTTTATAGCTTGGATATTTGCTCAACTGTGTCAAAAAATCAAATACGATTTCACTTGCTTGAGCATAATCAAGTAGCCCATTTTTCTTGTCTTGCTCATATAAATCTAACAAAATCTTATCCAAACGTCCTAATCCATTTAATCTATGGCGTGTTTGCCACAATATTTGATTAAAAAATAAAATGCGCTGAATAGCCTCTTCAAAATGTGTAGCAGGAAAATCAAGCATTCTTTTAAAATAAAAAAGCTGTTTTTTCTTAATCTCTGAAGAATCACTACTTAGTGTAATAGAATTGAGTATACGATCTTTTAAAATATTTATTCCATCGACTACAGCTTGGGCTTCAATTCCATACTCATCATATCCAACCGCAGTAGCAGCAATATCATTAAATGTACCGTGAATTATCTTATCATAATCAAATGTAAAATTACTTATAATGTTTCCTGGAACCGCAATAGTCTTATTAATATCAAGGAAATATACAAATCGACTATCCTTAGGAATGGTAATACGCATACTTTTCAATATTTCTTTTGTATCATATCCAACACTGTGCTCTTTACTTTTCACAAGATGAATCGTAGAATATGCTTTAAATACATACTTTATAACATCTATTTTCCTCTTTTCATCAAATTGATGCTTTTTTACAAATGGGAGAACATAATTCCATCGCCATAAATCATTTTTGATTTTTGTCTTAATACTCATTTCTTATCACTCCCGATAAATATTTTAGTTAAAAATTTGGTTGCTGGTTTTTCAAAAAACTGATTTACAATAAATCCTACAATTAAGGCAATAACTATACAAATAAGACTTAGTAGAAAATTCTTCATAGTTGTCTCATCTAGTGAAAATAATAATCTACTAAATCCTTTCACTACAAACTCATGAGATAAATACAACGAATAACTAAATGTTCCTACACTCATAATCATTTTTGAATTGCACAAAGTACTTTCATTTATCAAATAACACACAAACACTACTGCTGGTAAAAGCAATGAAATAATACCTATTCCAGATTGTATAAGACAATTATATATAACACCTGCAGACCAAAAGAACAGACTACAAAACATCCATTTCCATTTACATTCCACAACTGTTATTTTCACGGTAGTTTTTATAGATAACCATACTATATAAATCAAAATACCAATTGCAAAAGTTAAACACGAAAATCTATATTGATTGTATATTAGATTATTACGAACAAATAATTCTCCCATAAAAAAAACAATACATAAAATTGTCAAGGCAATTTCATTCCTATATTTATGACTCACCTTCATAACAATCCAGTATAACAAATAAAGCCAAACTTCTGGCAACAATGCCCATGCAACATCTAAAATTGGTCTTACAATTCCATTTGGATTTACATAAGGTACAAACAATAAGGATTTAATCAAATATACCGGATTTGCTGTTGTGGTATTGAATAAAGAAGGCTTTATCACTACAAGAATATATGTAAGAAAAGTCATCATATAATATACTGGAAGTATTCTAATTGAACGCTTTATTAAAAACGACCTATTACCGTCTTGTGTTGAATAAGCCACCAAAAATCCACTTAAAAGAAAAAATATAGCTACTCCATATCCACCAAATGACGGTCCTATCAGCTTTTCAAAAAACGGAATATGACTCATTACAATTAGAAGAGCTGCCATTCCTCTTAACTCTTGCAAATTATTAAAAAAATGTCTTCCTTTATGCATTTTCAAAAACTTCTCCCATACTTCTTTCCTAAGAACTTTGCTTTTAAGAAAGCTGGTACTTTAACTAATATGTTTTCTTCAACATCAAAATCCAGTTCCATTATTTCATTTTTACTAACATTTCTGCTTGCAATCGCATTATTAAGCCACACATTAAATAGTAACTCACTTAATCTTCCAACATATCGCTTTTCAAAAGCTGTATATGAACTACAATCAATACTTTTAAATACCTCAAAAAGTATATCAAATAACCATGTGCAATATTTATTAAGCAAACACTTATCTAAAATCATCATATTGAACATATATCCCCAACGCTGTTTTAATGTCTTATCAAAGTCTTTCAAATATTCCGGATATTTTTCCACTATTACTTTTCTTGTAATGTCGATATGCTCAGGATAATGCGTATGAGCATAATGAGATTCCAATGTTTCAATAATATACCAACGTTTCTTTGGTGTAAAAATCTTAACTTTTTCCAAATAAGGAATAAGCTGATCAAGCTCTAATATTTTGCCATTCATTGCAAAATGACGTCTATAGTGGACGAGACCAATATAATCTTCTTTGAGATTCTTCCATGCCCAATAGAAACCTGTTAATTCACAAAAATATGGATTTAGCTCTGAGATGTTTTCTCCTTCATCATCTCTCTGATATCCTATACTTTCTTTTCCGGTTGCTCCTACATGTACTGGAAGATAAAGTCTATCTGAAGGCATTTCACAAGGCTTATGAGCAGCTACAATAACCTTAATTGTATTCATTATGCCAACTCCTTTTCACACTTATCTAATACGGAAGCTATAGTAGCATCCATATCATAATACTTATACTCGCCAAGACGACCACCAAAAATTACATGTTCTTCTTGAGTAGCAAGTTTCTTATACCTCAAATATAGAGCACCATTCTTTTCGTCATTAACTGGATAATAAGGCTCATCACCAGGTCTCCACTCAGAGCTGTACTCTCGGCTAATGATTGTCTTCGGCAGTTCGTTGCCGTCTTCATCTTTTCCGAATTCAAACCATTTATGCTCAATAATTCTAGTCCAAGGAGTTTCACTATCTGTATAGTTTACCGCCGCATTACCCTGAAAATTAGGCTTATCCAAAATTTCTGTTTCAAAGCGGACAGATCTGTATTCCAGCGTGCCTAATTTGTAATCAAAGTAAGCATCAATCGGTCCAGTATATACAACCTTATCTGCTAGTGCATCCAGCTCAGCCTTATTCTCCAGATAATCTGTGTTTAAACGAACCTCAATGCCATCCAACAAGTTTGCAATCATCTTGGTATAGCCGCCAACAGGAATTCCTTGATAAAGTGCATTAAAATAGTTATTATCAAAAGTCAGACGAACTGGTAGACGCTTGATAATAAAGGCTGGCAATTCTTTACAGTCACGTCCCCACTGCTTCTCGGTGTATCCTTTGATGAGCTTTTCGTAGATATCGCGACCGACAAGGGATATAGCCTGTTCTTCAAGATTCTGTGGTTCACCTGTAATCTCTTTGCGTTGCTCTTCGATTTTAGCAGCAGCTTCCTCTGGAGTTACAACTGCCCACATTTTGTTGAAGGTATACATATTAAAAGGCAGTGAATACAACTCGCCCTTGTAATTTGCCACAGGTGAGTTTGTGAAACGGTTAAATTCTGCAAACTGTGTAATGTAGTTCCAAACTTTTTTATTATTAGTATGAAAAATGTGAGCACCGTACTTGTGGACGTTGATACCCTCAACGTTCTCAGTATAAACATTGCCTGCAATATTAGGACGCTTATCTACTACTAAAACTGATTTTCCGTGCACCTTAGCTTCGTGTGCAAAAATTGCTCCGTAAAGACCAGAACCCACCACTAAATAATCAAATTTTTCCATAATTTATTCCTCCATCCTTATTGGGTTCATGCCCCAAGTTACCTAATGTTATGCATCCCAAAGGATGATATTTCTCTTTTTATCGCAACTCACATAGCTACGTGTTATGTCTTGCTATCATATCCTCTCAATGCCGTAATTATGTTTCCCTTTATTCTCTTTCGCAAAACTTTAATGCGCTCCCCTTTCACCCTCAGTTTTCTAACGAACCTGCGGTTTCTTGAGTAGATATTCGTTGAAACTGAAAGTACTTCCTCTTCCCTCACATCGACCCTTCTTTTTTAAACACTACCTGTATCGTTTTCAGTAGAATTCTAAAGTCCAGTCCCATGCTCCAGTGGCTTATGTACTCTCTATCCAGTTCCACGACTTCTTCAAAGTCCGTAATGTTGCTTCGTCCGCTAACCTGCCACATTCCGGTAAGGCCTGGTTTTGCTGCGAGACGAGCACGGTGATGAAGCTCGTATTTCTCCCACTCATCTACAGTTGGTGGGCGAGTACCTACCAGCGACATATCTCCCTTTAAGATGTTAAAAAACTGTGGGAATTCATCGATACTCCAGTCTCTTATAAAGTTCCCGATTCCTTTCTTGACCGTTCCGTCCGGAAGCTTTTTGCTCCCAATAATACGAGGGTCAAAGTCAAGTTTGAACATCATGCCGTCCTGAACACGATTCTCTGCCATCAGTTCGGCTTTCCGTTCTTCTGCATCCATATACATGCTCCGGAACTTGTACATCTGGAACTTTTTCCCGTTCTTTCCTACTCTCGTCTGTTTGAAAAAGATAGGTCCGGGAGACTGCAGGTAGATGGCTGGTCCGATAAAGATGAACAGAATAGCCGTAAATAGACACCCTAGGAGTCCTCCTGCGATGTCTAAACCTCGTTTCACTATAAGCTGTCTGTGAGTAATATTGTTAATACTGGTAGTGAGAACGGTGTAGGTTCCAAGCTTCTCGACGAACTGCTTCTTTCCAAGAAGGTTTTGCGATTTGGCAAGCTTCATATGAACGACCACTCCCATTTCTGTGAACTTGTTAAGAAGTTCTGAGGGATATGGTTCACTTTCTGAAATATTGACAAATACTTCATCTACCCATTCACGGCAAACATATTCTGTGAGATCATCCTCATTTGCCACAACAGGCACACCGTCTATTATGCTGCCTTTTGCTTTTTTATCAAGAATACATACTCCTTTTACAAAATAATCTGCATAATTCTTATTCTTAATGTTATCGATCACATCATTTACATTCTGGGCGGATGTAACAATTAAAAGGGAACGATTTCCGATCTCCACAAGGCATTTATGTAGAATAGCCTTCCACAGATTACGAGCTACATAACTGATGATCAGATAAATAAGCCCTGTATACACTATAACAAGTCTGGAATAATCATCTGCTTCTTTAAATAAGAATAAATAAAACACTGAACTCAGTGTTAACAAAATATCATGTTTTAATGTCATGGTAAATTCTTGATAAAAGCCTCGTTTTAAAACATTCTTATATGAATCGAAAAAAAAGATAACCACGATGTCCAGGAGTGCGATGCTCCATATCATATCACGGTATAAAGAATTCGTGAGTATCTCCAGGTTTCTGTGGCGTATTCCAAACGCCATCGTAAAAGAAATCCACAGACATATCACGTCTAAGATTATAAAATCCAGGTGCTTTAGCCAGCCCTGTGCGCTCTTCTTGTACATACTGTTCCCCAATCTAGTTTCTTGTGTTTATTAATTATCTATTAATCATTAGAGGAAGATATAGAGTTTTAATCCCCGCGAAATCCTAATCTTTCTCTATTGATAGTCCGTTTTTTCATACATTTTTGTGTCGTTTCTCGGTAATTATGTATTAAAAGAGAAAAGTACACTCACAACGAGTAAATTATAGCATAGATTTCTTTTTAGGAGTATAATAAAATGTAACAATTTTATTATTATAATTTGCCTATTTTTAGTAAAGTCGAACTACATCCTTAATTTTCCACCAATTTTTCACTTAAAACTCATTCTTTAGTATATAGAGAGACCGAATTTTTCTTAAAAAGAACGAAAAAAGAAGACATATCTGACAGCTGTTAAACTGTTTTGATATGTCTCCTTTATTTTATAAGGTTTTCTTTCTTATTTTACTTACTTAACAGGGTTTATTACTTCCCGTTATACTGATAGCGAACTCCTTTTACAACATATCCTGCTGCTGTCTTCTTCAGCTTCAGTGTTGTTGTACCAATGTTCGTTCTGCCCTTCTCTCCGTAGCATCCTAAACGGTTCTGTGTTGTTACGGTGTAAGTATTCTTACCGGTACGGGTTACCTTTGTGATCTTGTAATCTGGAATCACATCTCCGAAGTCTCCGCCACAGTACATATACGGATCCTTGTAGAACTTGCTGTTGGAGCTGCATACTAGCATCGCATGATTCTTATTCTTCTTGTTCCTGATGTTATTAACGGAAGCGCTCTTACCAAAAAGCTTCTTTGTCTCGGAACGAAGTTCCTTTGCTGTGTAGCTGTAGTCTCCTTTATAATTATATCTTACAAATACGGCGATAGATAACTTGGCATTATCGTTAAGCTTCATCTTTACCGGTCTGGTGGTGGACTGTTCGCTTAAGTTCATCGCTGTCGTATATGCGGTCATCATCTTGCTAATGTTCTTAATCTCACGATTCCCTGCCATCTTACCGGTTACGTCTGTAGCTGCTGCCTGTACCGGTGTAAATGGAATGAGTATTACTGCCATAAACATTACTGCTAAAATTGTACTTAATCTCTTCTTCATAGGGAATCCCTCCTCGTCTTCCTGATATAGTAAGGAATGTCTTTGCATTTCCTATGCTTTTATTTTAATATTTTTACAGGAAAACTGCCATAACAGAAGTATTATCTTTGGTTACAGGCAGGATAAGAATGTATAACAAAAGTATTAACATGGATTTTAGTTGGTCAAAATTACTGAAAGAAGCCCCCTTCTCTGCTTCCACAAAGAAGGGGGCTTCTTTTGATTCAATGCCCTACTATACTGGTTCTTTAGATTAGCTTACGGCACTTTATCTTTCGTATACACAAAAAACTTACAGTAGATGTAAGCTGTCCTCGTGAAGATTACTCTTCTGTCAGCTTATATCCGGCGATTCTGGCAAGCTCGCGGATAGAATCTCTTGATACCTTCTTACCTCTATATTCAATGAGGTCTTCACACTGTCCTGTAAAGATATCACTAGGGTTATACTTCTTAATGATGATCTTATCTTCTTCTGTGAAGATTTCTAAAGGTTCTCTCTCACCGATGTCGAAACTTTTACGAAGTTCCATTGGTAATGTAATTCTTCCTAATGAATCAAGCTTTCTTACTATTCCAGTACTCTGCATAACGTACTCTCCTCTCTGGCGCAGTGTCTACTTCTTATTATTTTACTTTTTAATGACCTGCTGCCTGTGCAATGTTTTTGTGATGACTGTAGTATATCATAGGGCGATTCATTTGTCAACTAAAAAATGGAAAGTTATTTTTAAAATGTTAGGCGGTGTGCAAACTGTTATTTTGAAGTTCTTATTACATTTCGCCGTTATATTCTCATTCTAGTATAATAATGGAAATTCTTGTACTTTCCCTTGTAAAAAGTTGTTATCTGTCTCTAAAAGTAAGACTGCCTCGCAAATGCGATGGCAACTTTTTACTTTACAGTTAACAAAATACCCCCCATTTACAGCAATTGAAAATCGTTCTTTAACAAGTTCTTACTTTAACTTAAGTAAATACTGTCCATAATTGGTCATCTTTAAACTTTCTCCAATCTCGTGAATCTTGTCTAAAGATATAAATCCTTCTTTCCATGCAAGTTCTTCTAAGCAGCCTACATAGCATCCGGACTTCTGGAGTGCCTTAACGATCTCCGCCGCTTCTAACATACTGTCTGCGGTTCCGGCATCCATCCAGGTGAGTCCTCTGTCAAATGGGATAACCTTTAACTGACCTCTTCTTAAGTATTCTAAGTTAACATCGGTGATCTCGTACTCACCTCTGGCAGATGGCTCAAGATTCTTAGCGATGTCGATTACCTGATTATCATAGAAATATAATCCTGGTACGATGTAATTCGACTTCGGATTCTTCGGCTTCTCTTCGATGGATACGGCATGGCCGTTCTCATCAAACTCTACTACACCGAATGGTCTTGGGTCGTCTACATAATAACCGAATACCTTCGCACCATGGTCATCCTTGATGGCTTCCTTCATAATCTCGTCAAGATTATGGCAGTGGAAAATGTTATCTCCTAATACGAGACATACGGAGTCATCTCCGATAAAATCTTCCCCAATGATCAGGGCATCTGCGATTCCGCGTGCAACCTTCTGTACGGCAAACTCGATATGAATTCCAAACTCACTTCCGTCTCCAAGAAGATTCATAAATTCCTTCTCTTCTCCTGGTGGAATGATTACGAGAATGTCCTTGATCCCTGCCTGAAGTAAAGTAGCGATCGGATAATAAATTAATGGCTTATCATATACTGGTAATAATGGTTTACAGACCGGCTTTGTCATAGGGTACAGTCTGGTACCTTTGCCGGCAGCTAATACTATTCCTTTCATATTAAAATCCCCTTGTCATTCGTTAAATATGTTATTATATTGTCATGTTACGGACTCTATAACGTCATTCCTAATGTTGTCAATCTTATGCAAATGATAGTAAATTCCCATTACGAAATCATCTTGCTTCCAATATTTTATATTATTTCCTTCTATTTGTCAAACTTTCTTTGCAAATTTAACTAAATATTTATATAGTTGGTTTTTATTTTTCTGCAAATGCGTTCTGTACTGCATCCATCAACCATATTTAGGAAAACTTTGCGGAAATTATCGAGGTCTGACTGTTCTACTTCTGACACAATATTCTCAAGCATGGAGGCTGCCTTTTCACATAAAACTTCAAATTCTGCGACAACCGGTCCCGGAGTGAACTGGTCATAATCAAAGTAAAAGTCTCTGCTGTCCATATATTCCTTCTCATCAAATGCATAAAACAGCATCGGAAGTTCTAAGATTGCCGCTTCAAATACACTTGAGCTGTAGTCTGTGATAAGAAGGTTGCTTATGAGCATAAGGTCATTAATATGCTCCTTTGTACTAAGGTCAAACACTCTGTCTTTCCACTGCTCTTCTACAAAAAAGCTCTGCTTTACAAACGGATGATTCTTGAGTATAAGCACCGTATCTTCCGGCTGTCGTTCCATGAAGCGATTAACGTCAAATGCCTCCGTTGGATAGTGTGCATCTTTATTCCCATCTCCTCGGAATGTCGGTGCAAACAAAATGACACGATTATCCTTAAATGCCGGATACTTCTCATAAAGTTCCCTGCGCTTTTCTTCTTCGTATTCCCAGTCAAAAAGCCGGTCTGTACGAGGCACGCCGAGCGCCTGTACCTTACTTGGTGAGATGCCAAATGCCTCCGCATAAATGTCTCTTACGGTATCGCTGCTTACCGGTACGAGATCATAATTCCTGTGATTCATGGAAGTTTGTGGCGCACCGCCCTTTTTCCCCATACGGGTAAGCCCGAACGTCTTAAAGGCACCGCAGGCATGCCATAACTGGATAATCTTCGTCTCGTTCCTCTTCTGAATGCTATGAAGCTGCGGATAAAAGTCTTCTAGAATAATGACTGCCGATGTGGCGCACTTTAAGGCACACTCCCGCAGTTCTCTCTTCTTTAACTGGTCTACCGTCTTTGTATTAATAAATGTAGCGATCTCTACTTCCGGTTCGTTCTCCTCAAACCACTTCTTTACAAGCATAAGATTGCCGCCCTCTTCTGGCTCTCTTTCCGACAGAAAAAGAATCTGGTTCGGCTTCACCTTATTCTTTGCCACGTATTTACGGTATCTGGCAGCAAAATAGTCGGTATTCTGCTGACGTGCACTGTAATTATATCCACTAATACGGTACACTGTCTCATTCGCCCGCTTCGCCGCCTTTATAAAGTTCTTTCCTTCTTTAAAATAATCTCTTACGAGCAAAAATGGCAAGCCAAGAGAACATACTGCAAACTTAAGCAGATTCCTCTTACGCACGATCTCTGCCCTTGCAAAAAGCTCCTTCTGTACCGGAAACGGCTGGTCATCAAGGCTGATCTCTTCTGCTCCGCACCAGAGCGCAAACACAACATTCACCTTATGGCGTGGCGGACTGTAAAATACATATGGCAGAAGAATCTCTGCATCGGCGCGGATCTGCTCACCCACTTCGCCCTCTTCAATCACTACTTCCATCGGAAAACGGCGTTCTACCTGTCTCTGCGTAAATACTGCCTGTACACGTATGCGCTTTCCCTCCATCTCCTCCGGCATCTTGGCGCGGAATCCGAGCTTCATCGTCTTCTGCGTAATATTCACTGTAATTCTGTAATTAATCTTTCTCATAACTCTTATCGATTTCTTTCTCTTATGATTTTCAAGCTTCTAAATTGACTTTATCAAACGGAGAAGTCTTCGTACCTTCTTCCTTCTTCCTTCTTTCTTTTTACATAGTTAATGTAGATTTTTTCGTGACTTATTGATATAATATAGCAAATAACATATTTTTACAATAGGCTTTTCTATTCTTTTGCATATTTAAGAATTGCCTATTTTGCCCGGAGGAGGGGCATACTATGGATAAAAAGTTTAATTTTCAGGAATTACAGGCAATCGTGGCAACACTTCGCGGAGAGAATGGCTGCCCATGGGATAAGTCGCAGACACACGAATCGCTTAAATTATATACGTTAGAAGAAGCCTACGAAGTGAATCAGGCTGTATCTAACCTGACTAAGACCGGAGACTGCACCAACTTAAAAGAAGAACTTGGCGACCTTCTTTTCCAGGTGCTTTTACAGTCACAGGTTGCCGAAGATAACGGTGAATTTGCCATCGAAGATGTGATTGACGGCATCGCACGCAAGATGATCCACCGTCATCCACATGTATTTGCCGGCCGCCATTACGATAGCGTAGAACAACAGCAGGCTGACTGGGAGAAGTTAAAGGCACAGGAAGAAGGGCATAAACAGACCTCTTTAAAAGAGGACATCGATCTTATCCCGGAAAACTTTCCTGCCCTTATCCGCGGTGAAAAGGTAGCGAAAAAGGCTGCTGCTGCCGGTGTACTTTCCACCAATGATGAAGATGTATTCAAAGATCTTCTCACTTCCGTCATCAATCTGCAGCTCGGCACCGCCGGCGAAGACCCTGAAAAGAAGTTCAGCAGCGATGAAGAACTTTCCGAAAAGTTAGGAGACACCCTGTTCGCACTGTGCCGCTTCTGCGCAAAATATAAAGTCTCAGGTGAGATGGCACTTTTAAAGAAACTAGAAGAATTTTAGAAAGCATCATCGCAGAAACGAAACAAGAATTCTTCTGTTCGGATTGCCTCGAAGATACTAGAAAAAGAAGGAATGGTTTCCCATTTGATTTTGTTCCGTTGCGCTAAACATTTCATTTTGCCTCAAAAAACAAAAACTTCGGAAAAACGAGTCCGAAGTTTTTAGAGTCAAAATTCCATAGCGCAAAGTCACAAAATTCAAATGAGAAACCATTCCTTCTTTATTTTTCTTTCGAACAATCCGAAATCCAGTCTTTTATTTATATTTTCTAGTTTCTGTCTTTGGCTTATTTGGGAGAAATTTCACCATTACTTTTGATTCTGAAATCCAGCATTTCAACAGAAAGCAGATATTTTAATCTGTCACGATGTTTTTTCGCTTTCAGGAGGACTAACGGGTAATTGCTGCTCCATTAGGCAAACGAATATCACCAATGACAGAAACTAACCAGAAAACAGGAAATCCATTGCTAGTCTCTGCGGCTTTAGAGCAAAGTCAAGATGCGATTGAGCATATTGACTGCAGTGATACAAAGCAGAGACTAACAATGGATTTCCTGTTTTCGTTTGTTTCGTCTGTTTTCGTTTGTTTCTTAAAATATCTCATCTACCAGAATGCTGCAGAATTCGCTATAGTAGTAAAGGAACTGATTCATATCCTTTTCCCCCATACGCTCTTTGACCCTCTCTAAGAGCGTACCACACTTCTCCAGTTCTTCGGTAATAAGCTCCTTCCCTGCCTTGGTAAACTGTACTTTTACGTAGCGGTGATCTTCTTCGCTGCTTTTCATTTCCAGATACCCTTTCCGTTCCAGGTTATGAAGCATTCGGGATACGGCTGGTCTTGACAGCTTCAGCGCATCTCCGATATCGGATGGAATGACAAATGTTTTGGCTAACAGAAGCCGCCGCAGAGTAAGTAACATCGTCAGCTCACCTGACGGGATGTTACACAACTGTTGAAACTGAACATTCGCCTTTCTCATCTGAATGATTAACTGTTGATAATCTTCTAAAGTCACCTTCTGTTCTGTCTGAGGTTCGTCTTCTGGCCAGTCAGAACTGCCTGTGTCTTTCGTTTCCATATCTCCTCCAAAAAATACTTATATTATTTTTATATTCTTTTCATATACTTAAATACAACCATTTACTTTGCTATAATGATCCTGTCCTTCATCGGAACGTATTCTTTATCCATGGCTACGCTCTGGTATGCCGGACGGATGATCTTGTCGCAGTTCATCAGCTCTTCTAAGCGGTGTGCGCTCCAGCCGACCATACGGGCAACGGCGAACATCGGAGTAAACAGTTGATCCGGCAGTCCTAAGATACGATACATTAAGCCGCTGTAAAAGTCAATGTTGGCGCTTACACCTTTGTAAATGCGGCGCTTTTCCTGTATGGTTTCTACGGCAAGTCTTTCTACTCTGTTGTAGAATTCAAATTCTTCATCGTACCCTTTCTCTCTTGCAAGCTTGTCAAGGAATCCCTTAAAGATTCTTGCTCTTGGATCAGAGATAGAATATACGGCATGTCCCATTCCATAGATTAAACCACTATGGTCAAATGCTTCTTTATTAAGGAGCTTCAGAAGATAGTTCTTGATCTCGTCTTCGTCTTCCCAGTCTTTTACTGTCTGCTTCATCTCGTCAAACATATGGACAACCTTGATGTTGGCTCCTCCATGTTTCGGTCCCTTAAGAGAACCTAAGGATGCTGCCATCGCAGAGTATGTGTCGGTTCCTGATGATGTTACTACGTGGTTTGTAAATGTGGAGTTATTACCACCGCCATGGTCCATGTGAAGTACAAGTGCGACATCTAAAACTCTCGCCTCTAATGGTGTATACTTCTTATTCGGACGCAGCATACGCAGGATATTCTCTGCGGTAGACAGTTCTGGTTTCGGTGAATGAATATAAAAGCTCTTACCTTCTACATAGTGGTTATATGCCTGATAGCCATAAACTGCGAGCAGCGGTACGGTACTTGTAAGCTGGAGGCACTGACGGAGTACGTTCGGTATGGAAATATTATCTGCCATGTCATCGTATCCGTATAAAGTGAGTACACCTCTTTGTAAAGTGTTCATCATGTCCTTACCTGGTGCCTTCATAATAACGTCACGTACAAAGTTCGTTGGTAATGTACGATAACTTCCAAGAAGCTTCTGGAATTCTTTCAGTTCTTCCTCTTCTGGCAAACGTCCGAAAATAAGGAGATACGCGACTTCTTCATACCCAAATCTCTGCTCTGCTACAAAACCGTCTACAAGATCGTGGATATCGTAACCTCGGTAACGCAGTTCTCCATCGCAGGGAACCATCTTTCCATCAACTTCTTTGGAAGAGGTGATGGTGGAAATATCCGTAAGCCCTGCCAGCACACCCTTACCATTCACATCACGAAGGCCACGTAACACATGGTACTGGTCATACAGACCAGAAGGAATCTGCCCATGTTCCATGGAAAGCGCGGCCAGATCCTGCAGTTTCTGTGTCATCATTGAATATTCATTCATTCTATCACCATCTCTTTCTTAATTAACAATGTTAGTTATCTATGTTAATTATTATACCGAAAAAGGGATACTTTGTCAAATTAACGTGATGTATTGCACTGCCCGAAATCTATTCTGACAATATTTTACCCTGCTTATAAGTAGTTTACGCAAAAACACTGTACCTTAGCACCAAAATTTTATGTAATATGTACAAGTTTTTTCTGTTTTAAAATATTTGACTGTGCTATACTATAAATAACTTTATTTATATAAGGGGTTAGTATGCACTTTTCCCCTGTTTTAGTGCGACTGGTACTTATTTAGAATGTAGTTTTCATTGCGGCATTTGGAATACCACATTATACCACATTTCGATTTTGCCGGATTTTTCTACAGGATAAATATTTACTGCTATTATAATTTATCATTTAAAAATTTTTTAGAAAGGAGCGTATCATTTATGCAAATACAACGTCTCGTAGATCTGGAGGACTACGAATTTGATACATTGCTCGTTACGTATAATCATAAAAACCGCCTGAGTATCGAACTTGGAAAGGTCAGCGAAATTTTTGAAAGTCTTCAGGCTGACGGTCTTGTTGGCGGAAGCAAGGTATACGGACTTCGAGGAAAGGACTTCTCTTATCAGGGTCAGCCTTACTATAATCTGATCTTTATCGGTATCCCTGAGAAGGCAACTCCAAGAAGATTTCAGTTACAGTTTGGTCAGGCTATGAAGGAAGCGAAGCGTTTCCATGGTAAGAATCTTCTTATGACTGCGATCGGTGAGGATGTTTCCTACTGGTTAAGTTCCGCTATGAAGGGACTTCTCCTTGCAGACTATTCCTTCGATAAGTACATTTCTGATAAACCAGAAGCCCCTGAACTCCATCTTGGAATCTTGACAGGAATTGATTCTGCATCCTTTAAGAAAGAAGAACAGTACACAAGAATGATGGCGAAGGCTGTTACAACCGCTCGTGATCTGGTGAATGAACCAGCGAACGTTATGACACCGGCTGCTCTTGCCGCTAAAGCAAAAGAAGTCTGCGAAAAGAACAATATCAAGTGCACCATCCTTGAAAAGCAGGACTGCGAAGCACTCGGTATGAATTCTTACCTTGCCGTTGCCCGCGGTTCAAAACAGTCTGCGAAGTTCATCGTTATGGAATATAACGGACGTGTTACCGATGATGAAAAGATTGCTTTAATCGGTAAAGGACTCTGCTTTGACTCCGGCGGATATAACTTAAAGCCTGGCACTGCCATGAAAGGTATGCATGGTGACATGGGCGGCGCAGCCGCAGTAATCGCTGCAATGGGCGCGATCGCTGAAGCGAAGCTCGGCATTAATGTAACTGCTGTCATCCCAGCCTGCGAGAACATGATTTCCGGCAAGTCTATGAAGCCGGGTGATATCGTTAAGTCTATGAACGGTAAGTACATCGAAGTTGTTAATACAGATGCAGAAGGCCGTATGGCTCTTATCGATGCCATCACTTATGCAATCCGCGAATGTGGCGCTACAACATTAATTGATGTAGCAACCTTAACCGGCGCATGCGTTGTTGCCCTCGGTGACCGCTACACCGGCGCATTCAGTAACAGCGATGAACTCATGGCTAAGATCGTTCAGGCATCCATCCTTGCAGGAGAGAACATCTGGAGACTTCCTATGGGCGATGAAGAATATGATAACTTAAATGCATCCACCGTAGCTGATATCGCAAACTGTGGTAAGAAGTGTGGTGCAACCGCTGCCGCAAGATTCTTAGGCGAATTCGTAGAAAAGAAACCTTGGGTACATCTTGATATCGCTGGAACATCCGAATCCGATGAAGACAAAGAGATTTACTCTAAGGGCGGAACCGGAGCTGCAACAATGCTGCTTTATGAAACAGTGAAGTTGATGGAGAAACCGTATAAGAGTTATTAAGGGACAAAGAGACGGAAAGAGAGCAGATCTTAATATAGAAAAAGCTTAGTTTCACAAAAAAAGATGGCTTGGATGCCATCTTTTTTTGCTCTAATGCGCTTTTTCTATATTAAGATCTGCTCTCTTTCCTGTTTTTTGGCTGTTGGCTTTTGCCTTTTAATAAGAACTCTCTTATACGCTTTCTCCATATGTGAATACGGGGATGAGATTCGATATTCTCTGGAAACTATCTTTTTTGCTCTAATGCGCTTTTTCTATATTAGGATCTGCTCTCTTTCCTGTTTTTTGGCTATAGTTGGTTTGGGTTATTTCTCTTTATATGCAAATCTATCATCCCCACTATCGTTTAATCGCGCTACTATTTCTCTCTACAAACTCAAACTCTCCTGAAGCCTTGGTCGTCCACAATCTATCGACATTAATCTTATGTCGATCAAGCATATTCCGGCATTGCTCGTTCTTCATTTTCCTAAAGTCTGCTTTAAAGTTACTAAGTGACTTACTTTTTGTAAGTTCCAGCACAGACTTTACATCTGTGCATCTCACCAGCTCATCTTCTAAATTTTTCACCTGAAGCAAGTTAATAATTTTCACCCCACGACAGTACTTTTTGATATTCTCAATATTTTTCTTTACTACATCCAGATTTGTGGTTACATCTGTATCAAATATCAACACCACATTGGTATCCGGTTTAATTCCAAGGAGAATTGATTTTGGAATCAGATTCTGAACCACATTCAACTTCTTAGATTTCCCTGGCTGTATTTTGGACGGAGAGGATTTCAAGGCATCAATCAATTTCTGATCATCTTCACCTTCACAATAATAAACACACGTTCTATTCATCAGCCCACCCCATTTCTAGTTCATCTAAAAGCGAATCATCTGGAAGTGATCCAAAGACGTCATTTTCAACTGCATTTCGGATATTATCTGTGTTTCTCTTCAATATTTCTGATGCCGAAATTGCCGAAACTCTGCACTCACCATCTTCCACTTTTTTGCGCAGGAACATATAAGAATGCTTTGGCAGGTTCAAATCCAACATATCCGTATTATGTGTTGTGAAAATCAACTGCTCATTATTTGCAATTCGATCAAGCATCAAACCGAAAATTCTTTTCTCTATGTCACTCTGAATATATGAAAAATGTTCATCACAGTAATAGAAAGTCTTATCCTTAGCTAACATAGATGCAAGAAATAATGCTACGTCAATTCCCTCTGCGGTACCACTTGATAATATCTCCCTGTTTAGCAGTTTCCCCTCCTGAATAATAATTTCAGCATTGTTTCTTTTTATTATAAATGTATCTTTCAGATCTCGTGAAATAGTTACCTCTCGAAGTGTCGGATCAAGAGTTCCAATTACAGCTCTTAGTGTCTTTAGGAACACTTTTCTATCAATATCATCCAATAAAATGGATGATTCAATTTCAGGATAAGCAAATCGATAGCTAACTGGTCCCACCAACTTTTTCAAGGAATTCATTGTAGCAGTCGCTTCTGATGTATGATCCTCCAATTTTGCTACGCATTTTTCATAAGAATCCATTTTTTCAATTTTTACAGAGCTATATATTATTTCAACGTCAGAAGCTATAACATTAATATTTGCAGTTAGTCGATGCAGCACAAAGCCTTCATTTACAAAATCAATTGAAAAAGAGCCTTTATTACCAGACACCATATCATACAAAACAGCTAGATTACCAGTGTTAATATAGGTAATGATTTTCAATAATGCTTTTCCAAGACTAGTCTTTCCAGTTGCATTTGCGCCCATTAAGATTACCGCTTTTTTATATCGGAATCGTTCTCTTCCCTCAAGATATTCATCAGCAATAATAGAATTCACTACCTTTTTTGGGTAAGTAAAACTTATTTCAAAATCTTCGAAACCATAAATACGATTTAATTTTAAGTTCATTACTATCACATTGACGCACCTCCATTTCTTCGTTTATTACGAACTAATAATATCACGTTTTTTTGTATTAATCAATTCGGCATCGTATAGCAAAAAATACCATATCTAACATTATTATATGAAGAAACAAGATATATATAATCAGATTTAAAAACTAAAATCTGCCGACCTTAGCAAAGAAATTCATAAAAATAAAAGAGTTCTTATTGCAACTTCTGCACTATACGTAATATTTTGTGCAATGGAGTACAAAAGAACTCTTTTATTTTTATGGGATTTCTGACCGTTGGCTGTTATCTTTACTGAAACAGCTGTGCTTCTCTGATTACGACGTTTTTATTTTTTGCCCAGATAGAGCCGAATTCGCCTCCGCCTAATGGTGCTGCTCCTCTTCCAACTTCAATAGTAATACATGGCATATTTCTTTTATAAAGGAAATATTCACGTGAGCATCCTCTTGCTACAGCGATAGATTCCGTTGGCATGAGATGATATCCTGTCAGGCTTTTTGCTACTTTATACATTCTATTTGTTGCACTTCTTACTTTTTTCGTTGCGCGGCTCGCACATCTTCCATAAAGAATAGATCCTGTGGAATGATAGCTTACTACTCCGGATATTTTTCCTTGCTTCTCAATTCTGTTTACCCATCTGACAAGTGATTTAATTTCCTTCTCACTCGCTGCTTTTGATCCACGATATCCAGAGGCTCCCTTTCTTCCGGCACGCTTAAAGGCGATATTCCAGTTACGGTTTAAATCTACACCTCTTGCATTCGCCTTCCATCTGCTGGAGCTTCCACCCATCCTTCTAAGGCCTGCTCGAAGACTTTTATTACGAATAGCATTAAATCCGCGCTGACTAATCGCTGTTCCGTCCGGATTACAGGATGGTACATAGTGAATCGCCACTTTATCTAATGTATCGGAAACCTTCTTGCCGCTTATCTTTTTATTGTAATTACTTAAATAATATTCAATCTGCTTCATACAAAGCTGTACTGTCATATGCTCTCTTGCATGAAGATTACCTATAACAAGAAGATGCTTTTTAGCATCAGGATTACCGATTAGGACTTCATAAAGATTTCTATTATCTTCACTCTTTCCGATCACGTTCACTTGACAGTTTTCTTTATACTTCTTTTCCAGCTGTTTTAAATCTTTCTGCAATTCACTGTAGCTGTAATTCTTCTTACCACCGGAAACAATCGCTGCATCTGCAGTCACGCCCTTTGTTGTAAATCCGATACAGCAGATCAATACTGCTGTAAAAATCCAGCCCATTATTCTTTTCATGTTCTTTTTCATGATATTTTTCTCTCTTTCCCTCTTATTTGCCTTGTTTATTCCTACTTTTTCTTAGTATATGCCTTAACAAAATTGTATACAAGACACGCTGCTACAATGACTGCTGCCATTATAAGAAAATCTGCAAGTGTCATCCGCTATTCACCCCTTTATTCATAGTCCAGTTACATGATATCAGGTTGCGCGAGTGCAAAGCACGTAGCAATCTGGTATCATAGGCGTTATGTGTCATATTTTTAAATTATATCATATTTTCCAAGAAAAAAATATGATATCCATAGCAAAAAATGCAAAAAAAGAGAGCATCTTGACTACTATTCTAGATGCTCTCTCTAGTAATTTGAATTTTCAATTATGTCCAACGGACTATACCTCCTGTTTCCCTTTTAACTTTAAGCTAATCATCCACAGTTTGTATTGTAATCAGTCATTCCTTCTATCTTCTACAAAAGGATTATGATTCTTAATACACTTACTTCTGATTCCTTAAAATCTCCGGTCATATGATTCATCTCAACTTTGGGCGATTATTCCTTTGAATTCTAAGCTGATTCCTGGATTCTTCAATTCTTCTTCCTATTACTACCTAAAGTGCTATCTATCTGATATTATCACTCACAATCTTTGAATCTTTAAATCTGCAATCTCACTTAAATTCTAAAACTTATGTTTTTGTTGGTCTATACCTCCCGCTATGGTATCGTTTCGAGTCTTAGCTTAAGTTTTTGTTGGTCCGTACCTCCTGGTTTAGTATCGTTTCTTGAATCTTAACTTAACTTTCTGGTGGTCTGTACCTCCTGTTATAATATCGTTTCCTAAATAAAAATTATGTTTTTGGTGGTCTGTACCTCCTTCTGGCTTATTTAAATTCTGAAATTAATTTTAATTTGTTTGCACTCTCACCTCTTTTTCATGATAAAAGCAAAACCTCTAATTTCAAAATCTATATGATGGACTGTGCCGTCCGTTCTTTGTTTATGTCTGTATTATAATGCAGAGTTCTTGTTTTGTCAATACTATTTTTATATTTTTTATTGATTTTCTAATTTCATTTTTTGAATCTAATATTTTTTAGTTTTTATTATATTTTATCTATAATTTTCAGAATATTCAATCTTTTTACGATCTCAAATTATAATATCAAATACCTTTCAAAACCAGCTTAATCCTCACATCACAGATAATTGTTCCTTTTTCGTCAGATTTTCTTCATTTTTTTCTCACAGACTGTTCACAAATTTCCGGTATCATAAAACCATCAAAAACAACAACTTATTTTTGATAGATTTTTTTCATACTTTCCTCTCTTTTAAAAAACCAGCCTTCATTGGCTGGCTTTTTTATCTCAGTCGAGAAGACTCCCACCTCTTTCAGGTGGTGAGTGACAGCAAATTTGTCTCAGTGGGAGTCCAATCTCCGACTGAGATAAACGCTCCGCGAGGATGCGCAGTGATTCTGTAAAGAATATGTCAGCTTACGCTGACCAGAATCACGCGCCAAGTCTCGCGGCTGCTCGACTTGAATTTATCTTTATTGGATGAGAAAGCCCAGTCATAGCTATGCTAAGGCTGGGATGAATTATCCAATAAAGATAAACAAACAGACAAAAGAATTTCCTGCTATACTCATTGTAATGTGAGAACAAGAGAAGGATGCTTTCTGGCATTCTTCTCGCTGTGATATCTTTACAATGAGTATAATAGGAAATTCTTTTGTCGTATGTTTCTCAATCATTCTTTTATATGGAACTTTTTCTGTATCTCCTTTCTTCCCCACAGCCCCACTTCATTCCGGTGAGCGAGATTTCTTGCACTTTTTGTAAAATTACTGTTTGTAACTACCATGGCATTATCTGCCTTATAGTATGCAATAGAACCAACCACTTCCTGTACTGCAGCAATCCCAACATTCCTTTCATAACGCTTTGCCTGAACAACCGTCTTTTTCCCCCATTTACGAAGAACAAGATCTGCCCCGTAATCATGACTGTAACTTGTGAGTTTAACACGATATCCAAGATGCCGGAACTGAACAGTTAAATACCGCTCAAATGCCCGTCCACTCAGCTTATCTATTTTTTTCATTGTCATATGAAGATAATACAAGGTACATAAACGTCTGATAAACTGATAAATACAAATAGCACAGAGTAAAGCACAGCCGACTGCCGCCTCTCCCTCTCTCCTTGTATAAAATGTATATCCTTGCAGAAATGTGTATAGAATACCCGCTAACCATAGCCACTTTTTAATATCGAAATATCGCATCTTATCTTTTGCCTTTCTAATGCTGCCTTTTTAAATGATATCTCAAAGTATACACTATTTTCCTATTTAATTCATTAGGGAACAGACGAAAATAAAAAGAATAGACCATACAAATGTAAAGATATCACTGCGTAGAAAATGCCTGTTCGGCATTTTTACTTGCT
>OGYI01000852.1_pt1 | contig 34700 bp, 30 predicted proteins | sample 1576521 | NCBI WGS metagenome assembly OGYI01 (sample SAMEA3541484, study PRJEB24748) | human gut metagenome | biome: human gut; feature: human-associated habitat; material: faeces | place: China | collected 2012
GTTCAGTACCTTCACAGTCACGCGCAGTAAATGCGCAGACCTACTGAACAGTTACCCCAAAACCTACAAATGGGGGTCTGCCGCAGATTCCTGCGACAGCCCCTCACTGCGTTTTTCTATTGATACCCCGATGCCCCGGATTGCTCCGCACTACCTGCTCCCGCAATCCTCAAAAGCATTCGTAATCCGCTCATTTTTCTTTGAAAAATGGCTGCTTATTATATTATACCTCTTTAAAGTCTCCGTCAACTACATTATCGTCATGCGGTGCACTTCCTGCATCAGCTGCACCCTGAGCTCCGCCCTGTGCTCCTGCTGCGCCAGCTGCCTGTGCCTGCTCGTAAACCTTGCTGAAGAGTGCCTGTGCGCTGTTCATCAGTTTTTCCTTGCCAGCCTTGATTTCATCAATCTGTGCATCGGTCATCTGGTCGATCGGAGCTTTGTTGATAGCTTCTTTCAGTGCATTTAAGTCAGCTTCTACGGCTGCTTTATCGTTTGCATCGATCTTATCGCCTACATCCTGCAGAGCCTTCTCGGTCTGGAATACCATGGAGTCAGCTTCATTTCTTGCATCGATGCCCTCTTTTCTCTTCTTATCCTGTGCCTCGTACTCAGCTGCCTCTTTGACTGCCTTATCGATATCGGAATCGGACATATTGGAACCAGAGGTAATCGTGATGTGCTGCTCTTTACCTGTACCAAGGTCTTTTGCAGATACATTTACGATACCGTTTGCATCAATATCGAAGGTAACCTCAATCTGCGGAACACCTCTTCTTGCCGGAAGAATGCCATCCAGACGGAAGGTTCCCAGTGTCTTGTTGTCCTTTGCGAACTGTCTCTCGCCCTGTACAACGTGGATATCAACAGCGGTCTGGTTATCGGCTGCGGTAGAGAAGATCTGGCTCTTCTTGGTCGGGATTGTGGTATTTCTCTCAATCAATCTGGTTGCCACACCACCCATAGTCTCGATGGACAGGGACAGCGGAGTTACATCCAGAAGAAGGATATCACCGGCACCGGCATCGCCAGCCAGCTTACCACCCTGGATAGCTGCACCGATTGCTACGCACTCATCCGGGTTTAAGGATTTGCTCGGCTCTTTACCAGTCAGACGTTTTACTTCTTCCTGTGCTGCCAGCATACGTGTGGAACCACCTACCAGAAGTACTTTGCTTAACTCAGAAGCAGTGATACCAGCATCTTTCAGTGCGTTCTGTACCGGAATTGCGGTTCTCTCGATTAAGTCTCTGGTCAGTTCATCAAATTTAGCTCTGGTCAGGTTCATATCCAGATGCTTCGGTCCCTCCTGGGTTGCAGTAATGAACGGCAGGTTAATGTTGGTAGTGGTTGCAGTGGACAGCTCCTTCTTTGCCTTCTCTGCAGCCTCTTTCAGTCTCTGCATTGCCATCTTATCGCCGGACAGGTCAACACCCTCAGCCTTCTTGAACTCATCTACCAGCCACTGGGTAATACGGTTGTCGAAATCATCACCGCCCAGACGGGTATCACCGTTGGTGGAAAGAACCTCGATAACGCCGTCGCCAATCTCAATCAGAGATACATCGAAAGTACCTCCGCCCAGGTCGTATACCATGATCTTCTGCTCTTTTTCATTGTCCAGGCCGTAAGCCAGAGCTGCAGCAGTCGGCTCGTTGATAATACGCTTTACCTCAAGACCTGCAATCTTACCTGCATCCTTGGTTGCCTGACGCTGTGCATCGTTGAAATATGCCGGAACGGTAATAACAGCCTCGCTTACCTTCTCGCCCAGATATGCCTCTGCATCTGCTTTCAGCTTCTGCAGAATCATAGCGGAAATCTCCTGCGGAGTGTAGTTCTTTCCGTCAATGTTTACTCTGTAGTCGGTACCCATATGACGTTTAATGGAAGAGATGGTACGGTCTGCGTTGGTAACAGCCTGACGTTTTGCCGACTCACCTACCAGTCTCTCTCCGGTCTTTGTAAATGCTACTACAGACGGGGTTGTACGGGAACCTTCCTGGTTCGGGATTACAACCGGTTTGCCGCCTTCCATAACAGCTACGCAGCTGTTAGTTGTACCAAGGTCAATACCAATAATCTTGCTCATAGTTTTTTCCTCCTGTTATACTAAATGAAATAATTGCTCAAAATCAGTTTGCCACCTGTACCATGCTGTGGCGAACCACGGTACCACGATACTTGTAGCCCTTTAACAGTTCCTGGGAAATCTCATTCTCCCCGAAATTCACATCATCTATATGCATCACTGCATTGTGGATATTCGGGTCAAACTGCTGTCCCACTGCCTCGATTGCTTCTACGCCGGCATCCTCCAGCGTTTTCACAAACTGCTTATAAATCATTTCTACGCCTTCGGCGAAGGAAGAACCCTTCACATCCTCCGGCACGGCTGCCAGCCCCCGCTCGAAATTGTCAAGCACAGGCAGAATCTTTTCGATAATGTCTCTTGCTCCAATCTCATACATAGAAGCCTTTTCTTTTTCTGTCCGCTTGCGGAAGTTATCAAACTCAGCCATCTGCCGTTTCAGGCGATCCTGCAGTTCTTCTATCTGAACATCCTTGGAATCCTTTTTGCTGCCGGACTGGGATGTATGGTCACCGGCTGTCTCCTCAGCGCCCTCTCCGTTTCCGGCGTCCTGCGCTGCCTGATTCTCCATATGTTCTTCGTTCTCTGTCTCCGGTGCCTTTACCGCATCCTCTGCGGTCTCCGGCTCCTGCTGACAGGAGTTCTTTTCTTCATTCTTATTATCCTGATTCATGGTCTATCACCTTTCCTCATTTTTAAACGTGGCATCCAGCTGCTTCATCAGATTCTTCAGAATGCCGAGAACCTTTTCGTAGTCCATCCGCTTGGGACCGATGATACCGATGGTTCCCCGGATTCCCTCGCCCAAATCATAATTTGCTGTAACTACGCTGCAGTCCTTCATCGTCTGAACCGGAGTTTCATTTCCGATATAAACCTGAATTCCTGTCTCATCGGAAGCTTCATTCACATCTGTAATCAGCTCCTGAAGCACATCCTTCTGCTCAAAAGCCTTTAAAAGCTCGCTTGCCCGATCTCCATCGCTTAACTCCGGGTACTTGAAAATGTTGGTAGCTCCGCTGGTATAAATCTGCAGGTCCTCCTCATCAGCCCGGATGGCCCGTGCAACCTCTGTCAGCACCGTATCCACCAGACCGCTGTGCGCTCCTGCCTGCTCCTTCAGCCGGCTGATCACATCCAGGTTGATTTCCTCAATGGTCAGTCCGTTTAAGGCGCTGTTCAGAAGAATGTTCAAATTCAGCAGTTCCTCCCGGCTGATGTTCCTTGGAACATCTACCATGGTGTTCTTAATCAGGTTTCCCTCTACCACTGTAACAATCAGAAGCTTCCTGTCATCCATCATGGAAAGCTGGATAAACTTCAGTTTGTTTCTGTGATACTGAGGGCCGCTGATCAAAGCTGCGTAATTGGTGTTTGCCGCCAAAAGCTGTGCAAGCTTCTTCAGTACCAGTTCTACCCGGTCAACCCGCTGAATCATCAGCTCCTTGACCTCTGTCACTTCCTGTTCTTTCTCCTGCATAATCTGATCTACATAGAAGCGATACCCTTTATCCGAAGGAATCCGCCCTGCTGATGTATGAGGCTGCAGGATATATCCCATCTCCTCCAAATCAGACATCTCATTGCGGATGGTCGCAGAACTCAGCTTCAAATCCGTATACTTGGAAATGGTTCTCGAACCAACCGGCTCTCCCGTCTCCAGATAAGTTTTGATGATTGCTTTTAATATTGTAATCTTTCTCTCATCCAGCTCCATTCTGACGGCCTCCTCTCTTTTGGGTTATTAGCACTCGTGAGTGAGGAGTGCTAACATCTGTGTTTAATATACTTTAAGCCAACACATTTGTCAAGGGTTTTTCAAAAAAACTTTCAAAAACGGAAGGTTCTTTCTTCCTTTCTCTTTCTGCCTTCCGGCAGCGGCCGGGGAGAAACATACCGGGCATCAAAACCTCCATTTACAGTGTCATATTTTTGTAATAAATTGTTGACATTTAACATTTTTGTAATATATAATAAGACCTGTGCAGCAACTCATTGACAATCGTATTTTCAGATGTTTGAGAGGTAACTGAGCAATGAAAAAAAAGATATTTCAGAATCTGTTCCGGCTTTCCGCCGCTGTCGTATGCACCCTGTCCCTGAGCATTTCCGCCTGGGCTTCCACCGAAACTTCTTCTATTGTTATATGTGGTTCAGAATCTTCTGAAGAAGAGGATGAAGTTATTTTAAGCGAAACTCCGGAAGATATTCAGGATACGGAGGGCGAATTTGTGTCTCTCGGCATGTTTACCACAACCGGTTACTGCAACTGCGAACAATGTTCCGGCGGCCACAGTCTCACCTATGCCGGCACAGTGCCCCGGGCAGAACACACACTTTCTGCTGATCTGAATCTGTTTCCTATTGGCACACAGCTTATGGTAGACGGGATTATCTACACAGTTGAAGATATGGGTTCCTCTGTAAACGGCAATATAATCGATATTTTTTACGACTGCCACCAGGATGCCGAGGCCCACGGCATGCAGATTCAGGAGGTTTTTGCAATTCCTTCCTGCTGAAGAAAACTCTCAATCCAATTCCATACATACAAGATATAGTGCGAGCGGATACCATATATAGGTTTTCCGCTCCTTTTTTACGCATTTTGTTGACAAATGAAAAAAAATATGTAAAATAGGGACTTGTTGCTCATATATTACAAATTTGTTACATATATTTAGATTGTATGAAACTTTTGTTGATTTTTTGTTTTGCAGCTATCTGCCGCAAAACCTCGTAGCAAATTCCGGTAACATTTGACCCTGTAAAGCTTCAGAAGCCAGACGCTTCTCACCCGCCTCAAACAGGCAGAACGATGCAGGATATCACTGTTCCGGTCTGAGCAGGAAAGGATTGATTATTATGTTGAAAAACAACACGATTTTTGCAACACTTGGACTTGCCTTCTGTCTTCTCTTCGGAGGTGCTTTTACCGCCTACGGCAGCCAGCCTGCCAACGGCTTCTTTGACGCCTTCGAGGGAAATACGATTGTGGGATGGGGCTGGGATTCTTCCACTCCCAATACTGCAGTTCCGGTACATGTGACTGTAACCAACAAGGAATCCGGCGAAGTAGTCGGTGATTTCAAGCCCACAGCCGGTACCTTCCGTCAGGACTTAAAAGAAAACGGAATCGGCAACGGAAACCACGGCTTCCGCATTCCCATGGACTGGGACAGCCTTCCCGACGGTTCCTATGAGATTCAGGGCTGGATTGAAGGCCAGGAGTTTGAAAACACCAAGACCTATGTAAAAGGCGAGGCTGCTCCGGCTGAGGAGACTGCTCCGGCAGCAGAAAAGCCCCAGCAGAATTCCGGAATGCGTTCTCTGGGCCTGTTCCGTACCACAGCCTACTGCCCCTGCTACAAATGCTCTGAAGGCTGGGGACGCCGCACCTCCAGCGGTGCCATTGCCCGCTCCGGTCATACCATCGCCGTAGATCCCCGGGTCATTCCCATGGGCTCCAAGGTCATGATTGGCGGTGTGATTTATACAGCAGAGGACCGGGGAGGCGGTGTCAAGGGAAATCACATTGATATCTTTTACGACACTCACGGTCAGACCCGTCAGCACGGCTCCTTTATGCAGGAAGTATTCCTGGTACAGTAATCTGAAAATCAATAACAAATAGAAGAGAAAGTACCGCTGAATGGTCTGTTTCATACAGACTTCTCAGCGGTACTGTTTTGTTTGTAGTATCTGGAATGCTTTCATATCATCGAGCTCTTGCTTTTTCCCCCTGGTACAGGTCTGCTCCCTCCTATGGCAGATATAAAAATTCAGAAACCTGTTCCCCCTTTTAAGTTTAGTCTAAAATTTCTTTCTCTGGAATTGTGCAAAACCTGACTTTTCCTCTCATAATGCAAAAACTTGACTTCGGTTTGTGCAGAATCCGGCTTTTTCCTCTGAAAATGCAAAATCTTCGCCCCAGTTTGTGCAGAATCTGACCTTTTCCTCCGAAAATGCAAAATCTTCGCCCCGGTTTGTGCAGAATCCGGCTTTTTCCTCTGAAAATGCAAAATCTTCGCCTCGGTTTGTGCAGGATTCGACTTTTTCCTCTGAAAATGCAAAATCTTCGCCTCGGTTTGTGCAGGATCCGGCTTTTTCCTTCAAAAATGCAAAATCTTGGCTTCGGTTTTTGCAGGATCCGGCTTTTTCCTCCAAAAATGCAAAATCTTCTTCCTGTTTTTTGCAGGATCCGGCTTTTTCCTTCGAAAATGCAAAATCCCCACAGAGGTCCCTACAGAAATAGGCTGTATATAAATAATTCAGCCATGTATCTTCTTGCCTGCTCACAGTGAACAAGACGCATCGGATGTCCGCTCTATGAAAATCCAGGCAGAAAACCTCTTATAAAAATAGTCCTTCAATCCACAAAATTCCGCCTGGAAGCTTTCACTAATGGCGAAAAAGAATATACCTTGGCACATCCTCGCAGAGCATTTTTGTGTCACAGAATGAACGTTCTTATGATACAAAAAAGCCAGACCAGGTCCATGAAAGAACCTGTGGTCTGACTTCTGTTTCTTATCTTTTCTTATTTTTAAGCTTTTCTCAACAGAGTACGTATTCTCTCTCCGGTATTCTGCATCCAGTAAACCGCCTCGTAGATTCCGCTAAACTTTCACGGAGCTTCCGCTAAACCTCCACTGAACTTCCACTGAACTTCCACTGAACTTCCACTAAGCTTTCATAGGGTTTCCTCTAATCTTCCATTAAACTTCCATAAAGCCTCCGCTTCCCATTCTATGTCTGTTTTTGTTTTACGCCTCTTCCTCCAGACGTTTTCTGTAAATCTCAATTACCTTCTTCATGGCCTCCTGTCCGGGAGCGCCGATGGTTACACGCTTTTCCACACAGGTCTTCATGCTGATGGCCTCGTAGATATCCTCCTCAAACACAGGGCTGATAGACTGAAACTCCTCCAGAGTCATATCATCCAGGGCAATTCCCCGGTCAATACAGAACAATACCAGCTGTCCTACAATTCCATGGGCATCCCGGAAGGGAACTCCGTGATTCACCAGATAGTCAGCAGCATCTGTGGCATTGGTAAAGCCGTTTTTCGCGCTGCTTTCCATCACTTCTTTATTAAATGTCATTGTGGAAATCATTCCGGTAAACAAAGCCAGACTTCCCTTTACCGTATCAATGGCATCAAAGGTCAGCTCCTTATCCTCCTGCATATCCTTATCGTAAGCCAGAGGAATTCCCTTCATAACCGTAAGCATGGACATCAAAGCCCCGTACACACGGCCTGCCTTTCCGCGAACCAGCTCTGCAATGTCAGGATTCTTCTTCTGAGGCATAATGCTGCTTCCTGTGCTGTAGGCATCGTCCAGCTCCACAAACCGGTATTCATTGCTGTTCCAGATAATAATTTCCTCGCTGAAACGGCTTAAATGCATGGCAATCACAGACAGGGCAGATAAAAGCTCAATCACATAATCCCGATCGGAAACAGAATCCATACTGTTTAATGTAGGGCCATAAAATCCAAGAAGCTCTGCCGTATATTCCCGATCCAGGGGATAGGTGGTTCCTGCCAGAGCTCCGGAGCCCAGCGGACAGTAATTCATCCGCTCCCGGATATCATGAAGACGTCCCCGGTCTCTGGAAAACATTTCAAAATACGCACCTACATGATGGGCCAGAGTAACCGGCTGCGCCTTCTGCAGATGGGTAAAACCAGGCATAAAGGTATCCGTATTCGCCTCCATAATTGCCAGAAGCTCCTCTAAAAGCTTCCGGACCAGTCCGTCCAGCTCGTCAATTTCATCACGGCAGTAAAGCTTCATATCAAGAGCCACCTGATCATTGCGGCTCCGGCCTGTGTGAAGCCTTTTTCCTGCATCACCAATGCGTTCAATCAGATTGGCCTCTACAAAGGAATGAATATCCTCATGCTCCTTTGTAAATTCCAGCTTTCCGGATTCAATATCTGCCAGAATTCCCTTCAGTCCGCCGATAATAGCCTCCCGATCCTCCTCTGACACAATTCCCTGCTTTGCCAGCATCGTCACATGAGCAATGCTTCCCTGAATATCCTGATGATAAAATTTCTGATCAAAGGACAGAGATTCATTAAAATTGTGTACCAGCTGATTCTCTTCCTTCGTAAAACGTCCTCCCCACAGCTTCATAATCCAGTCTCCTTTATTTTGCGTTTTTATCTTGCCGGCCGGTTCTTTTCCGCCCGCTCTTCGTATTCCAGTTCCTCCTGATACCGGCTCCAGTATCTTCCGCCTGCAGCTATCAGGCAAAGCACAGCCAGGCTTCCAAGAGAAATCATCCATCCGGGCTTCAGTCCTTTTGGATTGTATTGCATGGAAATCGTATGACTTCCCGGCGTCAGCCTCACACCGATAAATGCATCCAGCATCTTTTCCGGCGGCTGCTCCACACCGTCCACAGTGATTCTCCATCCCTCATCATAGGGAATGGTTGTCATCATCAGACCGCTTTCCCCGCAGGAAATACTTCCCTCCAGAGAGGTGTCTGTCCAGCTGCTCAAAACCCATGAATGGGCAGACAGCTTCTCATACACAGCCTTCAGGCCGTTTTCTGAAAACCGGTATACCTCCGCCCAGAAATCGCTGCCCTCTTCTGCCTCCAGAACCACTTCCTCTCCGGCTTCACAGTATCCCAGCTCCACCAGATAGCCTCTGTCCGTATTATCAAAGGTTTCGGTTCCCTTCCAGGTCGTGGCTTTTACTTTTTTAACCGACTTTCCTCCGGTATAGGCGTAATACTCTCCTCCGGTCTCCGGAGTAAAGGTCACCTTTTTCCCGTCAGAAACCGTATCCAGCACCATAACCAGCACCGGCTCTGTATTCAGAGCAGAGGTCAGATTATTCTGGACATCTGCCGGCTTTCCTGCATCCAGATTCCACTGTTCTTCAAAATCAGACTCCACCCAGAATCCCAGAGGAAGCGTATAGGTGTTTTCACAAAGCCATACCCCCTCATCCTCAGCCTCCACCGTTCTCAGCTCCGACGGATCCGGCTGTTCCGAATACAGACCGTATTTCACAGAAAACAGCGAATCTACCAGAGGAGTTCCCCCGGTAATGCTGTATGCGTTTGTAGAGCTTTCACATCCCAGCTTCTTAAACAGTCTGGATAAATCTGCATTTGCTGTTGAAGAAAACAGAGACACTGACGGGAAATGCATCCAGGCTCCGTCATTTTTCGTTTTTCTGTTTACCTTTTCCATACGGAAAAAGGTTTTGTTGGGCTGTACCGAATCCACCAGCCGCTCTACAGCCTGGTTATCTGCCGTGTAAGCCGTTCTGCTGGTAGTGGTCACGCTGGTCACAGTCATATTTACTGCCGCCTCAATCGAAACCACAATCAGCGCCAGAAGCGTTGCCAGGGTCTGATACCTGATTCCCTTCTTATATAAATAAATCACGCCCAGATAGAGCGCCAGGAAAAGAATCGCCACATAGAATACAATAAAGTGGAAATGCTCTTCTGTTGTCAGCTTCTGTGCCAGAAGCACAAAGACCACAGCTCCTGCAAATGCCCCGGTAATCTGTTTCCAGGGAATCTGCTCCAGATGCGTATAAGCCCGATAACAGGCTGACAGCACCAGGAAAATATAAATATAAGACTGACGGCAGGGCAGACTGTTGGGATAATGAAAGCCATGCCAGATAAAATTCAGAACATTGATGGAAAAGCTGGCCAGGAAAAACAGCAGCAGCGTACAGGTCACAACCTTTTCCTTTGCCCGGATCTTACTGCAGGCCAGATACAGTACAAAAAACATCAGAACTGCAACACCGCAGTAGAGATTCGGCCAATGATCCAGTCCAATCTCCGTTTCCACATTTCCAATATGACGGGCAAGCATATCAAAAATAGGAAAATACTCACTGAAGGTTTTCGGAAAATTCACATCTCCAGATGCTGTTGTCTGCAGCACATAGATTTCCGGCAGAAGCACTGCCGCTGCCAGACCTCCGGCCAGAAGAGAATACACGGCAAACCGGAAGGTTCTTCCTATGAACTTCTCCCAGTTCATATCCTCGTCCAGAACCAGAAGAGCTCCGAAATACAGAACCATGAAAATACAGGTCATGATGGAAATATAGTAGTTGGACAAAATAGAAAGTCCCAGAGCCATGCAGTACATCAGGCCCTTTCCCTCCCGAACCAGCCGTTCCAGGCCAAGAACAATCAGGGGAAATAAAATAATGCAGTCCAGCCACATAATATTCCAGCTGTAGGCTGCCATATACCCGGACAGCGCATAAAAAATTCCGAAAAAGGCAATCCCAAAATCACGGGTATGGCAATGCTTTCTTAAATACCAGGCCATAGCCAGACCAGAAAGTCCTGTCTTTATGACAATCGAATACGTCATAAATTCGATTACAAGACTCTTCGGGCATAAAATCAGCAGCCAGTTTAAGGGGCTTGCCAAATAATAAGCGTACAGCGCTGAAAAATTCACTCCCATTCCCACATCCCAGCTGTAAAGCAGGCTTCCTCCATGCGTCAGCTTATACTGAAACTCAGAGAAAAACGGGGCATACTGGTGATACATATCGGTCCTGAGAAACGATTCTTCTCCAAAGGGAAAAATTCCTCTCTGAATAAAAATAATCAGCAGAACCATAACCGGAACAAAAAACGCAGCCAAAAGTCCGTCTCCCGGACGTATCATCCCGCGTCCGGCCGTCCGGACTCCTGTCTTTTTTCGGGCAGGCGCATTTTTTTTCACCGGCTTCGGGGAAATCAGCTCCGACCCCTTCTCCGGAATATTTCCACAGGAAGTTGTTTCATCAGGAATATTTCCACAGAAACTGCCGCCTGTTCCCGGCTCCTCTGTCTGAATCGTCCACTCCAGAGTTTCTTCGCTGCGGATACTTTCTGATTCCTGTTCCTGCAATCCGCTTCTGTCGGTTTCTTCAAATTCCTCCAGAAAATCACTTCCGCTTTCTTCTGGAAATCCATCCAAAAGCATCCCGTCTGCCTCATCCGGATAATTTCCGGATAACACCCGCTCCAGATCCTCGTCAAAATACTCATCCGGTATATCTTCATCTAAATAGGAATCTCCGGAAGCTGCCGTTTTCCAGGCCACATGGCGTTCTCTTTCCGAATTCCGGACTCCGCCGTTTTCATCTTTCCTTCGGCCCCCGGTTCCCCGCTTCTCCACCCGGGCCACTGCCGACTCCATCTCAGCCAGCAGCTCCTCCATCGGGCTCTTCTGTTTTTTCTCATTTGCCATAAGTAAATCCTCTAATTCTTTCGTAGTTCGGGCGATTTCCCCGTCTTTCATAACCGGTTTCTCCTTACTTACGATTTTCCCGCTTCTTTTCTGATTTAAAAATGAACAGCTTGCTGAACAGATAGTTAAGCACCAGTGAAATGGCTGAAACCACAATCTTGCAGATAAAATCCTGGCGGATTCCCAGTCCGTCCACCAAAACAATCATGGCGATCATGGTAAAGACTCCGGTTGCTGCCCGGCAGATTACAAAAGGAACAAACTCGCTCCACACCTTCTTCGGATGAAGATCCAGGCTTCCAAAAACAAACAGCTTATTTGTTATAAAAGCAAACAAAACTGCCGCGACCCAGGACAGGGCTGTTGCAATCCGGTAATCCATGCCGCCCTGGCGCATATACCAGTAGCTGAGCCAGTCTACAAGCGTGGTCAGAACTCCAAAAAACAGATAGGAAACGGTTTCTCTGTTTACAAATTTTCTCCAAATTTTCTCTATCATACCTTTTCTCCCTGCATGTAGTCTATTGTATTATAGGGCAGGAAAAGCAAAAAGTAAAGGGAATGTACCTTGTAACTCCCTTTCTGATGTGGTAAAATATTTGTAGTAATTTTCGAAAATAAATACAAGGAGAAGTGCCATGTTTGGATTTTTTAAAAAGAAAAGCGAACCAAAAGAATTAAAGGCCATGGTGAATGGCGAAGTGATTTCTGTTACTGAAGTAAAGGACGATGTTTTCTCCTCCTGTATGTTAGGCAAAGGCATTGCCATCCATCCCGCAGACGGCGTTGTAGTTGCACCTGTTGACGGAGAGATTTCCGTTACCATGGAGGGAACCAACCATGCGGTAGGCATCCGCATTGCCGAGGGCTTTGACCTGCTGATTCACATTGGTCTTGATACGGTATCCTTAAACGGCGAAGGCTTCACCTCCCATATTTCCATGGGACAGAAGGTAAAAGCCGGTGACAAGCTGATCACCTTTGACAAGGCTCTGGTGGAATCCAAAGGTCTGTGTGCCGATGTTATCCTGATTGCACTGGACAATCCGGCTCTCCCGGCTCTGGACTTTAAAACCGGCATGACTGCTTCTGCCGGTGAAACTGTAGTAGCAACCTGGTAAAGATCGAAAAGAGGGTGTCGCAAAATCATCAAATTAGATGATTTTGCGATACTCTCGCTTTATATATAGAAAAATCCGGAAGGAATCCTTTTGTTTTGGGAATCCTTCCGGATTTTTGACATACTTTAATAATGCCTCTATTTTTCTGACTTTTTAGGCGGTTTCTTTTACTGGAAAAAGGTAACTTCCAGTGCGTTCTTTTTGGATTTTTGCATGCAGTTTATTGATGTTATAGCCCATGCAAAGCAAAAGAATCTCCAGTTTTACCCTGGTTTTCCCACGGAGCAGAAATCTTTGAAATTCGTAATCATTTTTCAGAACCCCAAAAGCTCCTTCCACTTGAATGCTACGGTTCATGCGGTATTTGATCCCTGTTTCACTCAGGATATTTTCATAGGATTCCTGTCGTTTCTCCAGAAAACTTTTTGATATATATAACCGCTTATTCCCTTTTGCTTTGGTGCATTTTTCTTTATATGGACAATCGGTACAGTCTTCACATTCGTAAACGGTTACTTCTGTTTCATAGCCACTTTTACTTTTCTGCTTTTTGATAAAAACAGGGAACAATGTTTTCCCTGCATGACAAGTGTATGTGTCAGTTTTTTCATCATATCCCATGTTTTCACGTTTGCTGATATCCTGCTTGAAACTTCGTTTTTTCCATTTTTCATAAGTCTGTGGTTTTATGTATGGTTTCTGCTTGACACTTCTCAGATACGTATACGCTTCTTCGCTTTCATATCCGGAATCAGCTGTTACACTCGGATAACGGAAGCCCAGGTTCCTTTCCATTGTCTTTAAAAAGGGAACCAATGTCCACACATCATTCCGATCCTGAAAAATATCCGTTGCCACGATATATTCACTGTCTACCGCAATCTGTACATTATATCCTGGTTTTAGCTGTGCATTTCTCATATGATCATCTTTCATGTGCATAAAGGTTGCATCAGGATCCGTTTTACAATAATTGTTTCTTCCCTGAAAGCTTGCTGTGTGCCAGTCATAAATGGTCTGACGTTCAAGAAACCTGTGGAAAAGTTCGAAAAACCGTTGGTTTCTGCTTTTCCGCTTCCCACGTCCATGTACAAAAGCAGTGTTATCTGTCTGGCATTGTTTTTCTAAAAACGAGACTATTTTCTGCAGGTCTTGTGTCTTTGTTTCTAAAGTAACCGAAAAATCCTTCAGATATTCCCTGTTCAGAAGCTGTATGGCATCCTGTATCTTCTGAAACATTTTTTCTTCCCATTTTCCTACAGATTTTTTCCATACAAATGTATATTTGTTTGCACAAGCTTCAAATTTTGTCCCGTCAATAAATACGGTTTCTCTGGACAGTTCCCCGGAATTTTCCAATCGTTTTATCATCTGATAAAAAAGATTTTCACAGGCATCTGCTAAAAAACCAGTACGGAAACGAGCAATCGTGCTGTGATCAGGAGCTTTCTGACCGGCCAGCAGCCACATGAAGTTGATATCCCGTTTGCAGGCAGTTTCGATTTTTCTCGAAGAATAAATATTTTGAGAATAAGCATAAGTAAGAATCTTGAACATGGTCTTGGGGTCGACTGCCGGATTTCTGCCTTTGGCAGAGTAAGCCTGATACAATAAACTGTAATCTAAATCCTCCAATTCGTGGCTCAGAAGTCGAACAGAATCATCATCAGGAATCAAACCTTCTAAATTTAATGGCAAAACCAGTTGATAAGGTTCGCCGAATTCGGTATAATTCTTATGGTATTTTAATTTACTAGTCATATCTTATTATACCATGGATTGCGGACTCTTCGGAGTCCGTTTTCTGTTTTTGTGGTAAAAAAGGGAGCTGCTGCTCCAGTAGATTATCTATCTACTTTTGCAACAGCCCCCCTTTTTTTATGTTCTCTTTTATCCGTTTTCTTTACTTCAGCGGGAATATCGTCATAATCCAACCTACCGACACGATACAGCAGATAATTGCCAACGGAAGCGACTGCTTAATCATAGATTTCTGATCATATCCTCCATAGCTCATCAAATACGGGACGGCCGCTGTTGCCATTGGTGTCATATAGGCAGACAGGCAGGCTGCCTGAATCAGAATCATCAGACCTACCGGATTTGCTCCGATAGATGCACAGGTTGCAATTGCAATCGGATGGAAAATCATCATACATCCCCGGTTTGACATTACCTGTGTCAGCAGGAACGGTACAATGAAGAAAATCAAACCAATAATATAGGAATTTCCTCCTACCATCTGAACTACGTTAGCAATCATTCCTCCGATTAACTCACCTGCTCCCGTTGAAGACAATGCTCCTGCAATTCCCAAAGCTCCAACAATCAAAAGCAGCATACTTACCGGAATGGCTGCTGTAGCCTCCTTCGGCTTTAAAACTCCGCACCAAACCATCAACAGGGCACCGATTACCGTAACCTGCCAGTTCTCCAGTCCCAGCTGTTTTGCAAACATCAAAGCAATGGCATCTCCAAAGAAAATCAGAATTCCGGCATATTCCTGAAAATTGTTCAAAGGAGCCTTGGCAGCTGCCTTTTTTACTTCCTTCATATCTCCGCCTATAACAGGCTCATCTGGAGCAAATCTGGTAGCAATAAAACCGCAGTACAGAACACAGATAATCAACATGGGAAGGCGGGCTTTCATTGGATCCAGAAGTCCTACCGTATAATCCAGATAGCCATAGCTTTCCAAATATCCGTTTAATTCTGCTGCGATCGTCGCACCTGCGCCAACCGGAAGCGTACAGCAGGTAACAATCGTAGTTACGCCCAAAGAAAACATAACTTTACTGGATTTCAGCCCCATACTTTCTGCAGAAGCAGCCAACATGGGAGCCACAATACCGAATACTGCCACCGGGCTCTGCACAAACTGGCTGAGAATCATTCCGATCAGCACATACCCAAAAACCATCTTGGTCATATTTCCCTTAGACATACTGGAAATTTTATTTGCAACCTTCATGCAGAATGCTGTTCTGTTAAAGCCTGCAGCTACGATACACATACCTGCAATCATAATGACATTGCCATTGGAAAAATACCCGACAGCTGTCTTTGCATCCAGACAGCCGGTCAGAGACAGAGCTGTCAAAGAACTGATAGCAAAGGTTGCCAGACTGAGTTTTCCGCTGCAATACCCAATAACGGTAACTGCAAAAATTATCAGACATATAGTTAGCTGACTCATAAACACCTCCAAAAATAGTAATTTCCCCAAAAAAAGCGCAAAAAAAGAAAGCCCTGCCAAAACTGCTTCTCCAGGTACGGTTCTTCTTTTGTATAAAACGCTTCTATTCTGCCAGAATCGATGTACAGATCTGATACCAACGATAGAGCTCCGGATTGAATGTCCTGCCGGAACAGTTTCTGGAAATCAGAATCTCATTTACCTTTCTCATATATTCATTCAAATCCTCCCCTGATGCCCTTGCATTGTTATGATGAAGAGGAAGCATCAGCTGAGCCCCCATTTGCTCAATCATATCTGCATACTGTTCCGGCGTGTAACTCCTGATCCGGTGACGCAGCATTAGATTCGGCCGTTCCTTCTGCACATGCTGCAAATGCTCTTCAAAATCCCTGCCTGCACTAAAGTCGATCCGATAGTTATTTTTTGTCTCAATCAAGTAGTTAAAATTATACATGGAACCTAAAGGCCCTAAATTACTGGGGCATGAAATTCCAAATCCCTCTGAACCATCGTAAAGGCTTCTGGGATCACTGGGCCTCTGGAATTTTCCCTCTCGGAATGCCCGGTTATCATGAGCCCCAGGATAAACCTTCAGCGTAAAATCATCAAAATAATAGGTATTTCCAGGATACAGCGGATATATCGCCCCATACGGAATATCGTAGGCCTTGGCTACCTCCATAGCACATTCTGCCGGAACAAGTACACGTCCATAAAACCGGTTCCAAAGTTCTCCCACCAGATTACTGTGATCCCCATGAACATGATTCAGCAAAATATAATCTGCTCCTGTAAAATCTTCTGCTGAAAATCCACGTTGGGCATAGATTTCCTTTTCCAGCTTCTGGTTTCTGGTCAGCTCTGTCATTCCATCAAAATGACTGGCATCCCAATAAAAAGGATCCGTTACCAGCACCTTGCCTCCCGGCAATACCATCTCGTAACACTGCACAGAAATCCATCTCAATCTTAACGTCTGAGAAATCATTTCCTCTGCATATGGCTCTGCCATCACATTCCCTCCTCGTTCCTGTCCGGGGACGCTCCCCTTTCTTTTACTGGTTCAGCGCTTCTACCACGCGTTCCACATCTTCCAGTTTCTCTATATTCAGAACCTTTACGGTCCGGTCAATCTTCTTCATAAAACCGGCCAGGGTCTTGCCCGGTCCGATCTCGATAAAGGTATCCATTCCGTCAGCCAGCATTGCTTCCACACTCTGCTGCCATCTTACGGAAGAAGAAACCTGTCTGATCAGCAGCGGTTTTACCTCTGCTGCATTCGTTACATAAGCAGCGGTTACATTTGCCACATACGGAATCACCGGCGTATGTACCTCCACCTGCTCCAGCACCTCACCCAGTTTCTCACCAGCTCCGGTCAGCATCCGGGAATGGAACGGACCGCTGACATTCAGCATGATGGCACGTTTTGCTGCTGCTTCTTTCAACTTCTCGCATGCAATTTCTACCGCCTCTTTCCGGAAATAACGATCTGCCCCGGGCAGTTATAGTTGGCGATCTGCACACCTTCGATATCAGCGATCACATTCTCGATGGCTGCCGCATCCATAGCCAGAATCGCTGCCATAGCGCCCTGTCCCACCGGAACCTCGCTCTGCATCAGAATTCCTCTCTGTCTTACGGTTTTGATGGCATCTGCCTCACTCATCACACCGGCAGCATAGAGCGCGCAATATTCACCCAGACTTAAACCGGCCGCAACATCCGGCTTCACACCATTCTCTTCCAGCACCTTTGTCATGGCAATGCTGGTGGTTACCATGGCTGCCTGCGTATACTCGGTAATATCCAGTCTGTCGTTCTCTGTGAAGCACAGCTCCGGCACAGAGAAGCCCAGAATATCCGTTGCCAGATAAATACCTGCTTGCCAATCTCCGTCTGCTCATAGAAATCCTGTCCCCTGCCGCACACCTGTGCTCCCTGTCCCGGGTAAATAAATGCGATCTTGCTCATTGCTCTACTCCTTGTCCCAGCAGCTTCGCTGCCTGTCCCATCATTTCCTCAATCATCTCCTGGCAGGTCTGTTCTTTTCTTACCATGCCCGCGATCTGTCCGGCCATCACCGTACCGTTGGTCACATCACCGTCAACTACTGCGTTGCGCAGCACTCCCAGTGTTAAGTACTCCAGTTCCTCAAAGCTCTTGCCCTCATTCTCCAGCTTCACATACTCTCTTGTCATCTGGTTTCTCAGGCAGCGCACCGGATGTCCGTGGCTTCTGCCGGTTACTGCAGAATCAATATCCTTCACTTTCAGCACACGATCCTTGTAGTTCTGATGCACAATGCACTCTTTTGCCACCAAGAAACGGGTTCCCATCTGAACAGCCTCAGCGCCAGGCATAAATGCTGCCGCAATTCCTCTGCCGTCACCGCTGCCGCCAGCTGCGATCACCGGGATGGATACTGCGTCCACAACCTGCGGAACCAGTGTCATGGTAGTTGCCTCACCGATATGTCCGCCGGACTCAGTTCCCTCAGCTACCACTGCATCTGCACCGTAACGCTCCATTCTCTTGGCCAGAGCTACCGAAGCAACCACCGGATTTACCTTGATGCCGACTGTCTTCCACATCTCCATGTATTTCTCCGGGTTTCCTGCACCGGTGGTAACCACCTTCACGCCCTCTTCCACAACAACTTTTGCCACCTCATCCGCATAAGGACTCATCAGCATAACATTGACACCAAAAGGCTTATCGGTCACAGCCTTTACCTCGCGGATATAATTCTGGATTACCTCTGCCGGAGCATTGGCTTCGCCGATCAGTCCCAGACCACCTGCTGCTGACACTGCAGCTACCAGATGACTCTCAGCCCCCATGCCATACCGCCCTGAATAATCGGATACTCTATTCCTAACAATTCTGTAATTCTTGTTTTCATCTGATTCCTCCAACAAATATAACTGTTTGCAATGGTTCAATACCTTCGCAGTCATCAATAATTTCAAAATAAAGGTGCAGGGCCAATCATCCATGGGATTGGCCCTGATATAAGCTGCAGAATTAAGCCTCTATGCCTTTCTCCTTCAGATAGTTCATAACATCGCCAACGGTCAGCAGGTTCTGCAGATCATCAGACAGGATCTCAGCAGAGTACTCATCTTCCAGAGCCATAACCAGTTCAAACAGGTCCAGAGAATCAGCACCTAAATCCTCTTTGAAGGAAGAAGCTTCGGTAATGCTGTCCTCGTCTACGCTTAACTGATCTACAATGATTTCTTTCATTTTCTCTAACATGATTTTTTCTCCTTTAAATTGAAATGATGATTTGTTTTATTTTTAATAGAGGATGCGGGATTATTCCTTATACTAGCCCACATACTCTGTGTTACCTTGATTTACCACTCAAGCAGGGCTGCGCCCCAGGTAAGTCCTGCGCCGAAACCAGCCAGCACAATCTTGTCCCCCCGGTTCAGCTTTCCTTCCCGGTTCAGCTCATCCAGCAAAAGCGGAACGGAAGCTCCTGACGTATTGCCGTAACGACTCATGTTCATGGGGAATTTCTCCATGGGCTGCTTCAACTGCTTGGCAGCCGCCTCTACAATCCGGTAATTGGCCTGATGCAGAACAAAATATTTGACATCATCCAGCGTCTCCCCTGCAGCTTCCAGCACCTGATTCACACATTCCGGCACCTTCTTTACCGCAAACTTGAAGACCTCCTGACCATTCATATACATATAACCGATCTCCAGTGTTCTGCCATTTAAGAAGTTTCCTTCGGTTCTTGCCACACAGGACAGCACCGGCCCCTTCACTCCGTCATCTCCCATCACCATAGTCTTAAGACCTGTATCAGCCACCTGAACTACCGCAGCACCAGCTGCATCTCCAAAGAGCACGCAGGTTCCCCGATCGCTCCAGTCGGTCAGTTTGCTTAAGCAGTCTGCCCCAATCACCAGTGCAGTGCGATATATACCTGCCTGGATAAATGCATTCACCGTATTCAATGCAAACAGAAATCCGGAACATGCCGCACTCAGATCATACGCCACCGCATGCACCGCTCCGATCGCCGCCTGAACTTCACAGGCACCTGCCGGAAAACAGTTGTCCGGAGAAGAAGTCGCCAGCAGAATAATATCCAGATCTGCTGCATCGATTCCGGCATTCTCAACAGCCCGCGTTGCTGCCTGGATTGCCATGTAACTGGTTCCCTCATCCACAGCAATGTGCCGCTCCCCGATTCTGGTTCTTGAGCGAATCCACTCGTCATTGGTCTCTACGATCTTTGCCAGATCTTCGTTTGTTACCACCTGCGCCGGCGCATAAGAGCCGGTTCCTATTATTCTGCTCGCCATGTTCTTCGTTTTCCCTGAATTTATTTTAATTATGTAATAAGTAACTGTTTCGCATCTTGATAATTACTTTAAGCTTCAAACACTTTGATATTCAAAGCATTTTTCTGTGTTCTATAAGAACAAGCGGGTTTTGTCAAGCATATTTTCCTGACAAAACCCGCCATATAATTCAGTTCTTCCAAATCACATTTCCCTTATTATCGATTCCAGTTATATCAAATTCACAATTGCGCAAGTTCATATTCAACGTTGCTCTATATCCATTCTTAACCCATGAAAAACATATTTCTTCGTTTTGACTTCTGATTTCCATTTTTGAGTCGAACCCGAATGCCGGAAAACTGCTGCGGAATCTGATCATCTCGATCTGTTTTTTCACTACATCCTTTTGTAGTTGTTCCTCTATGACCTCGGATGATAGATTCGTTCGATTGATTTCCTTATGTCCACCTGTGCCAGCTTGCATCATAGCATTATAGTCATTGCATCCTGCAAATAAATCCAGATACCATATCTGCGGCTTTCCAGGCATAAACAATTGAAGCGCACGAGCTGCCAGCAGTTTATGATCTTTTTCTCCAAGAGCGCTGTAATATGTCGCATTAACCTGATAATACATGTTCTTTTGCCCATGAAGGTTTTTTACATAACCACCGCGTTCCACGATAAGTTCAATAAGTCTTTCAATTCGTTCATCTGGAATCAGCCCCTTCAGATCCAGCAGTGGAATTCCATCATGACACCCTAACATATTTACTGTCCGAATATTGCGTGTATACAATTCTGTCGCCCACTCAGCCAGAATGGTCCCATCCATTTCCTCCAAAGCATCAATAATCAGTCCCGGAAGGAAAAAATCATATGTCATATATCCTTTCTCTGCAAGAACTGCATAAATGCCTTCCTGGTAACTGGAATGAATTTCTGGAAGCAAATTCAAATGATACTGCTCTGCCAACCGTTGAATCTTCCCCAGTAGGTCCCATGTCCCGGGTTCGTTAAGAAAATTTTTCTCTCCTGGCTCTTTTGGTGCATAAGCAAAAGCATCCAATCGGATAATTTCAGCTCCATAATCTGCCAATGTCTTTAACGTTTCATCATAATACTCCCATACCAGAGGCGATTTAATATTCAGATCCATCTGCCCCAGATATGTTCTGGATGCCTCAAGCATTTCTACAACCTGCTTTTTATAACAGGCTAAAGCACCCAACTCCAGTTGTTCCGGTATTTTTCCTTCATTTGTCAATCCTTGATGAATATGAGCAGCCAGAGAAACCGCTTCCCCGTACTGTATTTTCAGATGATTTATCAACTCCTGTACATCTGGTTCCCGATATTTGATTTCCTGATAAAATGTATTCCAATACGGTACATCTTTTCCATCCGGAAAACGAACCATTAGAATTGGCAATCCCGGCTTACGGAAAAACATATTACGAATCAATTCTGGATCCGGTTCGATATAATGCTTTTCCGTCATAATTCCATGGTCTTTCCAGAACTCGTTCCAATCAATAAAGAAATTTCTATATTTGGATTCTTCGCCATGTTCTATTATGTCTTGGAACTGCCTGGATAAAACTGATATGTGATTTAATACAAAATCCAATTTCAGATGAATCCCCAGCTGTTTCAGTTCTTCCAAATCCGTTCGATCTGCAAGCATTCGATTCAAATCATAATCAATCACAGAAAAACCTCTGTCCAGATCCGTATTGAAAATACTTGGAAGAATATAGAAGGATTGAAAAACATGGGCTAATTCTGGTTTTTTCAATATTCTTACAATGTCAGCTAGTGTTCCTCCCATACTATCCGGATATGCATTTAACATTGGTCCATTATTAATAAAACTTGTCTCCACCATATTCTCCTTATTTTGAATTCATCACCTGCTGATACGTGTCATAAGACATCAGTTCTCCGCCTTTCGACAGAATGATTTTAGCCTTATGTGCCTGTTTTTTCAGCATTTCCTGTTCTAATTCTAGTACCATCGTTGTAAATGGACTGTCTACAGCACCATCCCGATTCCTGTTTCTCCGATGTTCCAGTGTCTCTGCAGGTGTACTGTTCAACAAAACTGGGATATCCACGCCCTTGTACTCATCACTATTTCCATGAGTCCACTCAATTACAAGCACCTGTGTTCCTGAAAAGTCAACCAAATCATACCAGAGTTCTTCCTGTACCCTTCCCATCCTCTTCAACCAAATCTGGGATTCACCGTTCTTAAAACGTTCTACAATATGTCCGATCTCGTCAAAATCAATTTCATCCTTACTGCCCAAATATCCCTTTAACGCTTTCCGCCCAGCTGTAAGATAAGATTCATACCATGGATATTTCAACGAGTATTGCTGATCCGCATCCATTCCGACCTTCTGCCACGACTGAATCATCTGAAACCTTTCACTGGTATAATCGCCAGCTGCTATCATTCCTTTTAACGCTCCAGCACGAAACACACGAAGTCTCTCTGCGTCATTGTACTTTGGAATCCGATGTGGATAATTATCACCAGAAAGCGTATAACTTCCAACTCCCATTTCCGAAAAAAAGAAGGAAAGCAAAGAAGCGATTTCTGACTTTCCAACCCCAGAACCACCACACACCGTTACTACTGCGCGATTATCAGGGTTATCTTTCCATACTGACTTTACTAATTTCAGCAATTCCGGAAATATAACAGCCGCTTTTTTGATATGCGATTGGCTTATTTCAACCTTATCTCCTGGCATATCACCATGTAAAATATGCTCCGGTATCTCTGGCGCCTTCCATTCCTTCTCTGCATCAATTATCGTTCCCATATCGTGCTGTCCTCCTTGATTGCTTCGGCTCTCAGTTCATTTTGTGCCCGGTATCTCCCCACAGTATTACTCTTAGTAATGGTAATATGGTCTCCATCACAATAGAACTTCAAACAATTTTCATAACAGGTTTCGATCCAGCGTGCATGTACCTCAAAACACATCTCCGATGTCCATGTCCCACTTAGATAAACCTCACTGGCCCCACGCCCCGGAAGCTTTAATCGATTCCATCTTCTGCTCCCATCTAATGCAATTTCAACGGTATGTATCTGTTCCATTTGTTTAAAAATCATTCGACATTGATGCTGCTCAAATTGAAGTCGAAAACTTTCGATACCTAGCAGGTTCTTCTGACCAGAATGAGAATTTTCAATTTCTGTCTCAAAACCGAATCGTCCTGACACCACCTGATAAGGTACATTATGGATTCTACTCTCCACTTTGTACTGATGCGCCTGGATAAATTCCGGTGATTCAATTGCAAGATGTCGCATTCTGCGCTTTAATCGTTCTCCTGCCATCTCATTCGGAATATCAGCCAATCTTACGACTGTTTCATTTTCTGAAATTTCCTTCAGAAATTCCCAAACCACATTCAGTGTATTCTGAGCCCAGTGAGCCCCTGTAGCAGTTTCATTGATTGAAATAATCATATCTTGTTTTGGACATACAATAGAAAACTGCCCCATTGCCCCATCAGCACGATACACATCCTCTGGACTACACATCCAGATTTGAAAACCATATCCCAGAAAATTATCTGACGCCTCAGGATTTCCTTCTGCTTCTGTTGCGGTATTAATCTGCTTGCTAATCGCCTGTTTTACATAATCTTCTGATAAAATCTGCTCTCCATTCCATCTGCCACCATCTTTATACAATTTCATTAATCTTAAATTGTCTTCCGTGGTTGCATAAAATCCACCACCGCCATATGATGTTCCATCCGGCATGTATTCCCACATTGTATTATTACTGTCGATGCCTATTTTATCAAACAACCTGGATTTCAGATATTCTGCCATCGTTTCTCCGCTTCGGGCTTCTACCATAGCGCACAACAGGGTTGAACCCACACTATTATACATAAATGCTGTTCCCGGTTCATACTCAATCTCTGTCGCCAGAAAATCTCTAATCCAGTCTTTTGTAGCTTCTGGCATTGTTTTCATTCCAGAACCCATGCAAAGCACATCTCGCACCCTCAGTCGACGTAAAAAATCAGACTGTGTATCAGGAGCCTGCTCCGGAAAGATGTCAATGATAGCCTCATCCAAATGAAGAATTCCTTCCGTACATGCAATCCCCACTGCTGTAGCCGAATAGGTTTTACTTAACGACTGAAGTCCATGATGAATACCAGGTCCATAAGGCGCCCACCATCCTTCTGCACAAATCTTATCGTGACGCATGATCATTAGTCCATGCATCTCTGTAACACCATTTTCCAATTTATCCAGTAAATTCTCAATTGCACTACTCGGAATGCCCACGGATTCTGGAGTTACACGTTCAAAATCATTTCTACCCATCTTCATTTTCTCCTTCCAGCTACTTCTAGCCTTTTACTGCTCCAACTACAATTCCTTTCATGAAATATTTCTGAATAAACGGATAAACCAGTAAAATCGGTAAAATTCCAATAACTGCCATTGCCATCCTCACAGAAGTACCTGGAAGTTCCACTGCAGCTGCCCCTGCAAGTTCTCCTGCGCCACCTGATTTCAGGTACTGAATATTATCCATAATCCGCAAAAGTAAATTCTGAATTCCATAGTACTGCGGCTTTGTAATATAATATAATGCATTCACCCAGTCATTCCAGTATTTTAACGCCGTAAACAAACCGATTGTCGCAACCACAGGAGTAGAAAGCGGAAACACAATCTTTCTGAAGATTGTCAGTTCCGATGCCCCGTCAATCTGAGCCGCTTCGATCAATTCCTGTGGGATACTGTTCAGATAATAGTTCTTCACTAACATAATATTAAATGCTGTAATTAAATAATTTGGTACAATCAATGCCCATAAGCTGTTTTTTATATGGAAAAACTGCGTCCACATCATATAAGATGGCACAATTCCTCCATGAAACAGCATAGTAAAAAATACAAAAAATATAAGTTCACGTTTAAATCGAAAACTCTTTCTCGACATTGGATACGCCAGCGAGGTAGTGAATAAAACGCTCAATGCTGTTCCTACAACCGTCACAAATATGGAGACACCATATGCACGTAAAATCACTTTGATTTGTCTTACCATGTAATAGTAAGCATCCAAACTCAGCTTTTTCGGTAAATAGCTATATCCATAAGAAATTAAGCTTTTTTCTTCTGTAACAGATGCAATCACAATAAGAAGAATAGGCAAAATCGTAATCAGAGTCAGAACTGCTAATACAACTGTAGCAAATAGTTTAAATCCACGCTCTCCATATAATTGTTTTTTCATTCTGCCCTCCTAAAATAACGCATTATCCGAATCTATTTTACGCACCAGCATATTAGCACTAATTACCAGTACAAAACCAACACAGGACTGGAACAGACCAGCGGCAGAAGCCATACCAACATCATTCAGTTCCATCAATCCTCGATATACAAACGTATCTATTGTCTGAGTAACGCCATATAATGCACCTGAGTTCATTGGAACCTGATAAAATAATCCAAAATCAGAAAAGAAAATTTTTCCGATTGCCATTAATACCATGGTAATAACCGTTGGCTTAAGTAAAGGCAAGGTAATATATATAATCTGTTTTATCTTCCCTGCCCCATCAATTTTTGCAGCCTCGTAGATTCCCTTGTCAATACCGGCAATACTTGCCATATAAATGATGGACGTATGTCCTATCGTCTGCCAAAGAAATACTAAAACAATAATCAACGGCCAGATCGTGCTTTCCGTATACCAGGACACTGGGGCTTTTCCCAGAGATTTCAATATTGTATGATTGATAAATCCTGTGTCTGAATTTAAAAATGCAAAGACCACATAAGAGATCACAACCCAAGAAAGAAGATAGGGAAGCAGCAATACTGACTGAAACAATTTAACTTTAAATCCTTTGCCAATCTCCATCAGCAGAATCGCTACAAAAATACCCAATGCTGTTCCGATAATGATAAATGCCAGATTGTACAATATCGTATTCCGTGTCATTAAAAATGCCTCTTTGGTATGAAACAGGAACTTAAAATTATCAAATCCGCACCAGGGGCTCTTAAAAATTCCTTTTGAGAAATCATAACTTTTAAATGCCAGAAATACTCCAAACATGGGAATGTAATTATTGATCAGCAAATATAAAATACCAGGTGCCGCAATTACCCATAGCGACAAATTTTTCATCATTTTAGACATTTTTTTTGGATTCATATCATTTCCCCACTTCTTATTTTGAAAGAAAAAGAGCTGCATAGATATACAACTCTCATTCCAGTTTTAATTCTCGCTTAACCATTGATCCAGCTGCTCCTGCTTTGCCTGAATAATTTCATCAATTCCTGCTTCCTTCAACTGCTTCTGAAATTTAGGAAGCTCCGTCTCTGGGTCTAAACTTCCACAACGAAGACCTGGCAGATACTGATTAATCACATTCGCAACGGCGGTATACTGAGTCTTCACACCGGAACTGTCAAACATAAAACCAAATGCTTTGGACTTTCCGCAGTTCTGGTTATCATCCTTCATTACCTCAAATGTACTTAAATCTGCTCCATCCAGCACATACTGATTAAACTGACTTCCACAGATACCACAACTTAACTGCGCTGTATATGGCACAGAGTTTGCATCCAGTCCATCTGGCCAAGTCACAGTCTTGTCACTGACTTTTACATAATCTCTTCCTTCAATACCATAAATAATTAAATTGATAACATCTGGATCTGTATAAGTCAGATTCAGGAAATCCAAGGCTTTTTCTGGGTTTTTACTGGTAGAGGCTACCATCCACGTTACACTATTTGCTTCCGTTGTTGCCAGATACGGTTCACAGATTCGAATTCCACCAATCTCTTTCCCAGTCTGCACTGAAATCTGTACTGCTGCATCACTTCCTGCATAATTTGAAATATAACAGAAACCTTTGTCTGCACTTAACAATTCTGTGGATGTACTGGTCGTTGTAGCTGCATCACCCATAATGTACCCAGCCGTGTACCAACTTCTTGCCAACTTCAAAATTTCCGCAAATTCCTCTGTTTCATAGAAGTTTTCTACTGTAGTACTGTCTCCTCGCAAAACACCAGTCGGATTCAAATAACGATCTCCAAGGTAATCAAATCCATAAATCGTATTCACCATCCCTGAATCCCCCGGATTCACCGGAATCAAAGGCGCCATATCCGGATATGCTTCTTTTACCTTTGCAAACACATCTGTCAGATCCTGAATACTCTTAATGCTGTCCGGCTCTACTCCAATTTCCTTCAAGATATCTGCACGATATAATAATGTCGGTGCTTTTGCTACTCCCTTATGTGCCGGAATACCATATATCTTTCCGTCCATAGAAGACGTTTTCATAAACTCCTCACCCACAGCATCCATAGCTCCCGCTGCATGATCTTTTACGATATCTGTGATGTCATATGCCTGGTGATTTGACAGACATCCTGCAAACTCCAGACCACCGCCAGAGTGAAATAAATCAATCTGTTCTCCTCCCTGCATGGCCAGACTCACCTGCTGTCCATAGGTAGAAGATGCTAACGGCATCAATTTCACTTCTACACCGATTTTGTCTCTGGTTATCTCATTGATTGCATTTTCCACATCAGAAACATCTTCCGGCACATTATTGAATGTCTTAAACGCATACACAATTTCTGTATACTCATTCTCCTGAGCCTCTGTTCCATCTTTACTGCCGGTTATCTGTTCTTCCCCACCAGAACAGGCCGTCATGGATACCGCCATTGTCATTGCTGCTGAAATAGCCATCATTGTTTTTCGCATTTTCTTTTTTACCATAATAGGCAACCTCCCTTTTTTGATCTGAGATCATTATACAGGAGATTGCCTATTCTTTTCTTCTAAAAACAAGTTATTTTTTTTAAATTTTAAGACTTGTCTTTTCGATATTCTCCGGGAGATATTCCCTCATATTTTTTAAAAACCGTAGAGAAATAGGAAAAATTTTCAAACCCAACATCCCCGGCAACATCACCGATATTCTGTTCCCCATTCTGCAGAAGTTTCTTTGCCTGTTCAATTCGATACTGATTGATATAATCCTTTATCGTTCGCCCTGTTTTCCGTTTATACAGCTTTGCCAGATATTCAGGTGTCATAAATAATGAATCGGCAATATGTTCCCTTGTAATATTCTCCTTGTAATGATCATGAATATAATTTTCCACCTTCTCAACTACAGAAAATGTTCTCTTAATTTCCTGCTCATAATCCAAGGTTCTCGCAACAGCATAATTCACCCATTTAATCATATCAAATACAGATTCTGTTGCCTTAAGCTGTATCTTCAAAGATTGATTATCTGAAAAAAGTTCTGTTGCCTGTACTCCATTCCGATATAAATATACATAAAGAAGCTGAAGAATTTCCTGTTTCAAGCTAAACAGTATATCTGCATTTACTCGATTTTGTTCCACCATGTAATCCAGTTTTTCTCTCACAACATTCAGGATCTGCATTTTTTCATGTTTAAGCAATAATTCCTCAAGCTGTTTTAAATCTAACAGTTTCTCATTTTCAGAAACCACCTCTTGTATCTCTTTCTCCAGAAAACATTTCCCAGAAAACTGTATATTTTTACTAACCTTTTCAAATATTTCTTCCGCATATGGGGCAGCCCGCTCAATCTCACAGTTTTCACCAATGCAACAGGTAAATTGACATTTCAGATTTTTCTCTCCAATTCGGATCAGTCGGCTCCCATCCTCCAATAGTTTCCCCTCTGTTTTTTTGGTACTGTCTACAACAACAAAAAACAGTTCTTTCTGGATCACATATTTTAATACGGATTCATTCACTAAAGTATTTTCCATAATTTCACAGATCAACCGCTCACATGCAAACTCCAGAAGTTCACATCCCAGTTCTTCTAATACATCTGTTGAAAGATCCACTTTGATTCCGATTATCCGATACTCTGCATTCTCGTCAATGTTGAGTTTTCGCTTCCTTATCTCTTTTCTGATACTTTCCAGATCGCTGCTGATATCATGAAAAAGCAAACTACGCCAAAATTCACAAATCAATTTTTCCTTGTTTTTTTTAGCCCACGTTCCATAGCCGACATCTTTAAGCATCTGCTCCTTGTCTTTGATTTTCTTAACAACCCGTAAGAGTTCCAATTCCATTCGAACAATGTTAAATGGTTTTACCAGATACCCTGCGGCCTCATATTCAATCGCTGTTGTTGCATATCGAAAATCCTCATGACAAGTGAGAAACAGGAATTCACAATTCATGTTATGTTCACGTATCCACTTCAAAAGTTCAATTCCTGTTCCCATCGGCATCTCTATATCACAAATTACAATATCAATATGATTCTTCTCCAAAATCGCCTTTGCAGATGCTATATTATATGCCCGCTCTACTTGTTGAATATAAAAATTTTCCCATTTCATAGAATTGCAAATCACATCTACGGTGGTAATATCATCATCAACAATCAAAATCTTCACTTCACGCTCCTCCGTCCTGCAGATATATTTTATTCGGAATTATCACATCTATCCGGCACCCCGATGTTTCTAAATTCGACAGCTGCAGCAACTGCTCTTTTCGGTATATAACCTCCATTGTTCGCTTAATATTCCATAAGCCAACTCTTGTTCCATCATTATGATAACTATTACCAGAACCATTCATATACTCCAGTACTTCTTCTGGAAAAGGAACCCCATCATCTTCAATTACAATATGAAGCACTTGCTCCCCATTACGAGTAACAATATCAGCCTTCACCAATATCGTCAATATCTTTTCCAAATTTACTGAATATTTATATTTGTTTTCCACAAATGTATGAAGAAGCATCTGCGGTATTTTCCATGTTTCTGCTTCTTCACCAATCTCAAAATATCTAAAAACACAATTAGGATATTTGATATCCTGCATACTAAAATAGTTTTTCAAATGCAGAACCTCCTCCTTTAAGGTAACCGTGTGAAGTCCTGTGCAAAACATATAGCGGATTGTTTTCGTCAGGATATCAATATACTCTCGAATATCAGCAGTTCGTTCCTGATAACTCATACTATAAATTGTAGTAAGCGCATTGAGAAAAAAATGTGGTTTAATCTGAAGCTGAAAATACTTAATTTCTGTGTCCAGCAATCTTATTTTATCATCGTACGATTTAATGCGCAAATGGACAATAACATCCATCATGTGGTTGAAACTATTTGTCAGATTCCAAAGTTCAAGGCTTCTGTCATCCTGCTCAACTCGCTTTTGATAATCCCCCTCCTCAATTTCTTTCATCGTTCCGATCAGCCGATTCATCGGCAAATAAATTTCCTTTCGGATGTAATTCAAAATAACAAAAATGCAAGCAATCAGAATTAATAAAATCAGAGAATTTCCCGTCTTAATGCTCTTCATGATATGTTTTCTGCTGATAAGACCAATTAACCGCAAATCTCCCTTATCAGAATCCAGAGAGACCATATATTGTCCATCAAAATAGGAATCACTGCCATCCAGTATCATTTCCTCATATGTATAACGTTCTTTCTGAAGATTTTCTCGACATCTGTTATTTTTATCCGCAATCAAAAATCTTTGTCCCTCGGGCAACTCGGCGGCATACATCTCTGCCAGAAACACACTAAGTTTTGAGAACAGTGCAATTGTCCACTCTTCTGTTTTATACTGCTTGAATATATAGTTTTGTCCATTAAATTCTTCTATAGACCACTCTATCGTTTGCTTTGAACCGTTCTCACTTAATGAACTGAGTTTTTTCCGCATCTCCTCCTTATCCGATATATTGATCCTGTCACTGGAAATTGCAACATTCTTCCCATATTTCTTTTCCATAATCACCATATAATCAATCAAATTACTGTTTAAAAGATAATACTTCATCTGCGTCTGCAATTCCACTGCCGCATAATATCGGTTTTCCTCTTTTTCATCGCTCATCTGATTTATTGTGGCATGCCTAGACAATAAATCAGATAAATACTTGTCTAGCATATCCATACGCCCATCCATCTGTCTTCCGTAGATACGAAGTGTAGAATCTACAGATGCTATCTCAGTTTTTTTTAAAATCTGAAACGTATAAATTACATAAAACAGCAACAACATGGTAAGCAGTAATAGCATAATGACAATCGTCCATACAATCCTCACAACAAATGAATGTTTCTTTTTATACATATCTGTCTCCCTTATTCTCATATCTATCTTTTCGCCATCCCTATAATCATATAGATACAATTTATCATCTTCCACATCTCAATTCAACAATCTTTTCTTTAACCATAATTAGAATTTCTTCTGTGATGCAAATGAAGGTATCACACCGCAAATAATATATGCTCCTTGACTTTTTTCTCATTTAAGTCCACAATAATCATACTCTGGAATAAAAAATAATTAATCCACGAAATCATTACACATGGCGATTCTCGTCACAAAACTGATATAAACTTAAAAGAGGAGACTCTGATCATGAATGACCACTTTGAATCTTTCAGACGTTGTATCGAGGCGCTGAACGAATCCGGCACACTGGAAATGAATATGCAGACCTGCCCCGACGACTCCCGGCAGATTCTGATCCCCTAATATGATGAATGATGCCCTGGAATATTATGTAATCCTGGAAAACTGTAAGATTACCGGCGATTCGGGCTTCGATAATCTGGTCTCCGCCACGCTGATCCTGGACCAGTCCCGTCCCGCCCTTTTGGTACACCGGGCATCCAGCCATGTCTTCACCATCTGGTTTGATGATGCCCGGATTGTCTGCCAGTGCTATCAGTACCATCAGATCGGCCACTTCTGGGTAAATGGTCAGGAGCAGTGGCGCCGTCTGGTCTATCATCGGCACTATATATGACAAGATGGAATACATCGGCCCGGAGGTGTGCAATGCCAGGGAACAGGAACTGCTGCCCCTGATGGAATTTGCGCCCTTTCGCATGTGGTATCCGCTTCACACCATCCCGTCAGAGGAATACCCCGATACCACAGATGGTTGTCAATCCATGAAGAAGCTGGCTCTGGAAGTCGGCGACCATCCCTACGCCCGCATGATCGCTCTCTACCAGAAGTTTCCATGCTCAAGCATGGCTCATCTTCTGGGTAAAGCACTGGCCAGCCCCAGGCGTCTGCCCCTTTATGAACTCCTATATAAGAAGATACAAGCTGCTTCCGAATCCTGGGCCATCAGAGATTATGGTCATGAGCTGAATGATCAGATCATCCACCAGCGTGGCAACGTTGCCCGGACTCTTCACGCCAAAGGCTTCACCGGTGACTATCCGCTGTTCGAGAAAGGCAGAATCCAGATTCTGGCCATGGAAGAAAACCCATTCACCGTACTGGAATCCGATGACTTCCAGTTCCGGATCCAGTTTATGGTGTCAGAATGCCCGGATTCTCCCCATGGATTGAACCGGGGATTTTTCAAGAATCGACGATGCCGGGGATGGATTGCGAGAAAACTGTCTCAGATCTGATGGTTATTTTTCCCTGCCACTGATATCACGGATTGTTTCCTTGCTGCACCATTTCTGCAATCCCGCAAACATTTTACGAAAGCCTGCTAATAAAAAGTCAAGTGTTTTTTGAGGAAAATTTCAAAAATCCGATTTGATATTTTTAGGTACAACTTTTAAGCCGCCATGAATGCCGGCTTTGAAAGAGGTGATATGAAAAACAGATATTATCATTCCTGCTCTAAGTTACGCAGGCACTCTTTGACTTTGCCATAGTAGATGCGGAGGAATTTATTCGCTCCAGCTGTCATGTAGACATAGTAAGGCTTTCCCTGGGATCGCTTTTTATCAAGGAAACGATACACGGGATCTTCTTCTGGGGCATTCTGCAACAAGGTTGTCATGATCTGGAACAATGTCTTGCGCAGTCTTGCAGATCCAACCTTGGATGCTTAAAAGATAGTTGAAAACGGAATTGGAGATAGATAATCATTCATGCGTTTGTCGTGATCCCTCCGCACCTCCCCCTAAGGCAGGCGAGTGTGTGAAGAAAAGTCTGTAATTAAGATCTTCTATGATAATGACTGGGGTTGGAAGCTCGTTCCGGAGCTTTCAACCCTTGTTTTATATATAACAGGACTGTCTGGGCATGTCAAGAACAGGCGCGATTTTCCGCCTGTCTTGTTGGAACTTTATGGCTTATTGAGACCGTTTCAAGTTGGACCTGTTGACAAACTCACTTTTTCAGTGTTTATTTCCTCATATTTTTTGAAATGCTATAAAAAGGCTGGTAAATTCGGTTATCTAAACCGCTTTTACCAGCCTTTTTAGATTTAATGCCGTTGCTGATAAGAGGCATTCTTCGATTGCTTTCTGAAGGCCTCTTTTCTGGATTTTATTTAATTTATGTTCTCGTTTTAAAACTGCAAATGTCCCTTCTGCCCATATCTTTCTAAGGCGTATGACCCTCAGATAGTTACTGGTCCCTACTTTCTTGCTGTTTCGATAAAATGAGGGATAATAAGCACTTGCATTGATCCGGACTGTACCGAGATCTGTGGCACAAGATGAAAAATGGGGGCAGTTTTTACATTGTTTCCTTGAACGGCTATATAAACGGTAATAGTTCTGGGTTGACTTTTTATAAATTAATTTCTGAAATGCTAAATATTCTCCCTGTCTACATACAAAGCGATCGCTTTCTTCCTCATAACAGAATCCTTTTTTCATTGCATTGTTCTGATATTCACGGATCGCTGTATAGCCTTGAATCCCTAATAACTCCAGTCCTCTGTGTACCGCTCCTATATCATATCCGCCATCTAATCCAATTTCCTGATAGTTACAAAGCTGTCCTTTTAAATGTTCCAGGATTATATCACTTTCCCTCCGGTTAGCAGGATAACAATCCACACCGGTAATAATTCCATGACTGGTATCCACTGTCATCTCCGTCAGATACCCCAGCCCCTTTTTACGGGCCTGATGGATATAGCCACACTCTGGATCGGTCCGGCTTTTTAAAAACTCTTTCTCTCTTGTTACATGTTCCGGTTCTTTATATCCAGGCATGGATGAAAGCTCTGCTTCCAGTTCTTCCATATATTTTACAGTGGATTGCTGAACCGTTTCAACTGCCTCATAGCGGCTGTCCCAGGATACATTGGACGGAAGAAAGGAACCATCCGCAACACCGGTTTCGCCCGATACGATCCCAAACTCGATACATTTCAATACGATCTCATTAAAAATTTCCCGGAATATGCCAGCCTCCTGAAAACGTCTTCTTCTATTCTGGCTGAATGTGGAATGGTCCGGTACTTTATGCATCAAATCAATTCCACAAAACCAGCGGTAAGCAAGATTAAGAGATACTTCCTCCTCAAGTCTCCGTTCTGACTTGATCCCATAAAGATAACCAATCAGCAGCATTTTTATCAGAACAACGGGATCAATCGATTTTCTGCCAATCGGAGAATAATAAGGAGCTGCCTTTTCGTATATAAAATCAAAATTTACACAGTTTTTAATCCGTCTCAGAAGATGAGCCTCTGGAATCATAGAATCGATGTCAAGGATTACCATCTGGATTTGTTCGCTTTGTTTTCCCATCATAAGAAATGACCTCCTGTAATTGGTATAATAAGTATACCATACAGAAAGCCATTTTTCTTTCGTTTGTCAACAGGTCCCAAGTTTTGTGTAAACTGAAAAAACTGATATAAGATATGTCATTAGTTACATTGG
>OGYI01000853.1_pt1 | contig 34596 bp, 25 predicted proteins | sample 1576521 | NCBI WGS metagenome assembly OGYI01 (sample SAMEA3541484, study PRJEB24748) | human gut metagenome | biome: human gut; feature: human-associated habitat; material: faeces | place: China | collected 2012
CTCAGACGAAGGAGCCGGTGCGCCAGGGCCTCGTGTCCATGACCGGCACGTTCCTTGACACCATCGTGGTGTGCTCGATGACCGGCCTGGCGCTGGTCATGACGGGCGCGTACCAGATCCCCGGACTCGAAGGCGCGGCCGTCACCACCGCCGCGTTCCAGGCAGGACTACCCTTCATCCCCGGCGAAGTGGTATCATTCGTGCTGATGGCATGTCTGGTGCTGTTCGGCTTCACCACTATCCTGGGCTGGGACTACTACGGCGAGCGCTGCCTTGAGTACTTCAGCAACGGCTCGATGAAAGCCGTGAAGACGTACCGCTGGCTGTACATCGCCGCCGTGTTCATCGGCCCCTACATGACCGTGGCCGCCGTGTGGACCATCGCCGACATCTTCAACGGCCTGATGGCGCTGCCGAACATGATCGCCCTCATCGCGCTGTCCGGCGTGGTGGTGAAGGAGACGAAGGACTACTTCGCCCGCCTGGCCGCTGCCGGCAACGAAGACGAGATGGCGCCGCACCTGCCCGGCGACAACTGGGACATCCCGCCCATCGACCCGCTGGACGACCGCCTGGGCGCGGCCAACTAACCTACTCCGCGCGTCAAGCGCGCAACAGCAGAGAACGGCTCCTCGGCAAACCCTCGCCGAGGAGCCGTTCTTGCATGCGCAACCGGTTCCGCCCCTATCCTGCTTGCCGTTCTTCGTCCTCCCAAGCGGACGAAGAAGACCGGCGACCCTTGCGCACAGGCTTCTCCACATCGTTGAGCAGTTCGAACAGCTCGCTTTTGCTGTGGATGTTGAACTTGCGGTAAATATGGTTGATGTGCGCCTTCACCGTGCCCTGCGACACGTACAGAACCTCTTCGATCTCGGCCACCGTGTCACCCTGGGCGATAAGCTGCAGCACCTCTTCCTCCCGCGGGCTGAGATTGTACGCGCGCGAAAGGTCGGACACGCGAATGGCCATCCGCCCCTCAGCCGATGCGCTGCCCATCGGGTCGTCCTTCAGCACCACGCCCCATTTCGCCGACAGCCCGCGCTCGGTGAAGAAGATCACGACGAACGTCAGCACCACGGCAACCGCCACGCCGCCGTACAGGATAGACGTGGCTTCTTCTCCCAAATGCGCCGACGCACCGGCGAACGCGAGCCACCCTACCAGCTCGACCACGTAGCGGATGCCGCGCTCGATGCCGTTGATCCACACCGCGTTCACGCCGAACCGGTACGTGATGTTGCTCATGACGATCATGATGTACATGGACAGCATGGTGTAGCCCGCATCGTAGCACAGCGCCATGATTTGCGCGTTCGACCCGAAGGTGGGCATAACGAACAGGAATCCGACGATGAACAGCGGAAAAGCCAGCTGGTAGATGGTGTCGAAGTTGAACCAGCGCGATGCAGACAGCACGCCGAAGAACACGAGCGCCGTGACGAACATCGCGCCCAGCACGTTGCCCGGCACCAGCAGCTGCGTCGGCAGGGCCCCGAAGCCGCCCGCGAACGTGCATACCGCCATCAGCAGGATAGGCTTCCACGGGATGGTCTTCGGGTCGCCTTCTTTCATGGCAGGAGGCAGATCACGCTCCGGCAGACGCGTCATGCTCGAACGCACGCACGCCAGGCACACGATGGGCAACACGATGGAGAAGAACGCGAGATACGGCACCGACATGCCCATGAACAGCCACTTCACCACTTCGCCCACGAAGATGGCCATGGCGTGGTACAGCGCCACCCGCATGGGGTTGAGCGAGCCATAGAACTCGGCCCACATGAGGATGAGCGACCCCAGGCCACCGCCCGCCGCAAGCAGCCCCGCAACCTTCAACGCCGGGGACGGCACCGCGAAGCATGCCAACACGATGAGGGCCGATCCGCCCACCATGCACGCGCCCGTGGCCAGCACCGCTTTGCGGTTCGCCCATAGCGGCGTCACACGGCGCGCCGCGAAGGCCAACGCCAAGGAGACGATACCGATCGCCCCTTCGAACAAAAAGTAATCGAACACCGATATGGTTGGAAACGCATCGTAGCGAAAGAACGTTGCAAGCCAAGCGCGGTAGAACCCCACGCCGAAAAACACGAAGGGAATAGCCGCCACCCGAAGCAGCACGGCTTTCCATCGATCGACGAACCCTTGTTGCGCCTTCTCGGTCACGCTTCTCCCCTCAATCGCCCTCCCATAATACCCAAGAAAGTCCAGCTTGCAAGAGGGTTATACCGCGGGTTATGCATTTAACCCCGACGGACAATTGTCGCTCGACCGCAGAACGATAGTCTGGGAACAGCGCTTGATCAGGGAGTAAGCGCCTGGGATACCCGACGCCGGTGCGCGACGTCGGCAACGTAAGGGAGGAAGCATCATGGAACGTTTTTCTCGTAGGCAGTTCATCACCGGCGGCGCCGTGGCCGCTTTGGGCGGCACGCTCGCATTGGCGGGATGCGCGCCCAGCGGCTCGTCGAATGCAAAAGGCTCGAACGGCGCAGGATCGGGCAGCTCCGCCGGCATCGGATCGGGCATGGGCAAGCACGGGCAGTTCGACGTGGAGGTCATGGTCACCGACGGCAACTTGGATCGCATCACCGTCCTCAACTCGCGCGAGACGCCGGGCATGGGCGACGTGGCCATGGAGGAGCTGACGCAGCTCATCGTGGACAACCAGACGCTGAACGTGGACACCGTGTCGGGAGCCACGCTTTCCAGCATGGCATTCATCGGCGCCGTAAGCGACGCGCTCGACCAGGCCGGCCAGAAGTCGAGCGATTGGAGGAAGCGCGACAAGGTCACGCCCGCGCAGACCGAGCTTCCCGCATCGGCCGATGTCGTAGTGGTGGGCGGCGGCGGTGCCGGCTTCGCGGCGGCCATCACGGCGGCGAACGCAGGCAAGAGCGTCGTGCTGCTGGAGAAGATGGGCGTGTTCGGCGGCGACACCGCGCTGTCAGGCGGCGAGATGGCCGCGCCGGGCAACTGGATCCAGGTGCAGGAAGGCATCGCCGACAGCCCCGACGCGCTGGCGAAGGACATGCTGGAAGGCGGCGACAACGCAGGCGATCCTGCCCTCGTGCAGATCATCGCCGAAGGCGCGCTGGACAGCTCGCAGTGGCTCACCTTCGAAGGCGGCATCTCGTGGAAGCACGACCTCATGCAGTTCGGCGGCCACAACACGAAGCGCTCCATCATCCCCATCACGCACAGCGGCAGCGAGATGACCACGAAGCTGACGAAGCGCGCCGGAGAGATCGACACGTTGACGCTGGCAAAGAACTCCCCCGCCGTCGAATTGGTGAAAAGCGGCGACGCCATCACCGGCGTGAAGGTGAAGAACACGGTGACCGGCAAGGAGTCCACCATCGCGTGCAAGGCCGTAGTGCTGGCAAGCGGCGGCTTCGGCTCGAACATCGACATGCGCGTGAAGTACAACCCGGCCATGGACGACTCCATCCTGTCCACCGACTCGGTGGGAGCCACGGGCGACGGCATCACCATGGGCGAGGCTGCGGGCGCGAACCTCATCGACATGCAGTACATCCAGACGTACCCCGTGTGCGACCCCGAAACCGGTTCGCTCTTGTACGTGGGAGACGTGCGCCTCGAAAGCCGTGCCATCATGGTGAACAAGGAAGGCGACCGCTTCGTCGAGGAGCTGGACCGTCGCGACGTGCTGTCCAACGCCATCGTCGAGCAGACCGACGGCAAGGCGTACATGCTGTTCAACCAGGCGAACGCCGACGAGACCGGTTTGCTGGTCACGCACGAGGACGAGTACGAGAACCTTGAGGCGCGCAAGGTCATCGTAAAGGGCGACACGCTTGAAGCCGTGTGCGAGCCCTTCGGCGTGGACGCCGCCGAACTGGCGAAGACCGTGGAGAAGTGGAACCAGTACTGCAAAGACGGCAACGACCCCGACTTCAACTTCCGCGGCGACTTCAACGCCATCGAAGACGGCCCCTACTACCTGATGGCCTACAAGCCGGCCGTGCACTACACCATGGGCGGTCTGCATATCAACACCGACGCGCAGGTCCTCGACGACGCCGACGCCCCCATTCCCGGCCTGTACGCCGCCGGCGAGGTGGCCGGCCACAAGATGGGCACGAACCGCCTGGGCTCCTGCTCGATGTCCGACATCTACACGTTCGGACGAATCGCCGGTAAGAACGCCGCAGCGTTCTCGGCATAGCGTACCAACCCCTGCGACCTTGCGCATCGCGCTCGGGTCCTTCCCTCCCTGGCCGCGCCCTCTCTCCGGGCGCGGCCTTTTTCAGGTACAATATCCTCAACGAAATCGCGTCGAGTTCGCAGGAACACGGAAGGGGCCAGCATGGACCAGCATCTCGTTTTCGCCATCAGCAGGGAGTATGGAAGCGGCGGCCGCGAGATCGGCGAGCGCCTTGCCAGCGAGCTGGGCATCGCGTACTACGATAAGCTCCTGCTCAAGCGCATCGCGGAGGAGAGCGGCCTCAGCGGCGACGTGGTGGAAGACTTCGACGAAAAGCCCATGCGGCCGCTGCTGCTGAACCCCAACAGCTTCTTCTGCGGCACCGACATCGAGCACCCGGTGGCCTCGCGTATATACAAAACCGAGGTGGACATCCTCAGGTCCATCGCCAACGAGGGGCCGTGCGTCATCGTCGGGCGCTGCGCCGACTACGTATTGGAAGGCCACCCGGGTCTGGTCAGCCTGTTCGTCAGCGCGCCCATGGAAGCGCGCGTCGCGCGCGTCATGCGGCGCAACAACCTGTCCGAGAGCGACGCACGCAGCCGCATCGCACGCGTGGACAAGAACCGCGCCAGCTACTATCGCTACTTCACCGACGAGAACTGGGGGCAGGCGCGAAACTACGACTTGTGCATCAACTCCGGCAACTTGGACGCGCTGGGAGCGGTCTCTGTGATCAAAACGTTCGTGGAAGCGCGGCAGAGCTAGCGCACCAGAGCGCGTCCCGAATCGCTGCATCCGCAGAGCACAGCGCAGAAGCGGCGTGGAGCACAAGCTGCAACGACGAAAGCGACCCCGTCACCGGGGCCGCTTCTTTACGCTGCTTGCTCGAGCGAGGCCAGGATGCGGGCCAATTCTTCGGGCGAGCCGAAGGGACGCTCTTCCTTCGTCTCCACGATGAACACCTCTCCCGTCCACGTTTTCTGCTGGATCTGCGGCTTCGCCGCTCCGGCAGACGCCTGCTCAGAGTCTACGACCGCATCGGAACCCTGCTTCTCCTCGGCCTCGAACTGCTTCGTGCGTACGAAATACTTCACGACGAAGCGATCCTTATCGGGAAAATCCGCACGCGAGAAATCGTACTTCAAGCTCTGCAAGATGCCCGCGATCACCTCGGACATCGGCTGAGAGCCTTCGATAGTCGCCAAGCCCTGCTCGCTGTTGAACGTGGCACAGTCGCCCACGTACACGGTGCGAACCCGCTGACGACGCGTGCGCTCCATCTTCACGATGACGGCGATGGCCACCACGATGACCAGCCACCACACGATGGACAAAACCAGATCGAGCGGCTCGTCCACCCGGTTGAGCCCCAGGAAGTACCAGAGCCACAGGAAGAACGCCGAGGCCAAGGCCAGCAGGACGAATACTATCACGTTGCTTTTCTTCATGATGAAACCCCTATTCGCCCAATCCGGCAGCCAACGTCGCACCCGCAGGAGCGCCCTTCGGCGCTATCGGCGCCGAAGCGTCGTCGCCGATCGAGGGAGCGCCGGGAGCGGGGTCGCCGCCCCCGGTCAATCCGTCTTCGTACTTCTTCAGCTTGCGCGAGAACAACCCGCGACGCAGCGCCACGCAAGCTCCGTACAAGGCCGTCACGATGATGCCGAGGATGATGTACCAATGCACCCAGCAGGACGCATGGTCATGGCTCGCAAGCGGCGTATCGTTGTCGCCGATCTCGGTTTCGCGAGGCTCAGCCAGCGGCGTCTCGTTGTCGCCGATGACCGCCTCGGCCGCACCCTGCAGCGCATCGACGATCGGCGTGACGACGGGCGCTATCGGGCTGTCCGGCGGAACGGTGCCCGGCGTGGGCAGCGGCGTCGGAGTCGGCGAGGTCGGAGGTGTCGGCGGGGTCGGCGGCGTCACGGGAGCAGCTGTGATGGTGAAGGTGCCGTTGAGCACGGCGACCCTGTAGTTCCCGTTCTGCGTGTAGAGCGCCGTCAGGGCGCCAACATACACGCCTGCGGCTTCCTCGCCACCAGGACGCACGTAGTTGATATCGCCCAGATCCCCCTCGGCCACAAGGCCTTCGACCGTGCCGCTGAAGGCAGGATCGTCAGCGCCGGCAACCTTGGAAGCATCGGCAACAGCGATGGTCACGGGAGCAGGGTTGATGACAACAGTGGCACTTACGGGCGCGCTTTCCTCATAACCATCATGCGTCGCCTTTACATACACCGTATATGTACCGGCATTTGTGAACTCGGGATTGGCATCCGACCACGTGGAACCGTCGACAGAGTATAGCAACGCGGAGCCGTCGACGCTGGCCTCGGCGACAACCGAGACAGGCTGCCCGTCGTAGGTCTTGGTCAAACCTGTCGCGTCAATGGTAACGACGTTTCCACCGGCAGGCACGATAGAGAAGTTGCCCGGCTCGACGGTGTAGGTGTAGTTGCCGTTCAGGTTGCCGACCGTCGCAGTCAGCACATCGCTGTAATTGCCAACCTCTTCATCGATGTTCGTACGACTGTAAGCTATGTCGCCCAGCAAATCATCGCCAAACAGGCCCTCGACCGCTCCCGTAAAGCCCGGATCGGCCTCGCCGTAAGCCTTCGAAGAATCGTTCACCCTGATAACGGCAGGTGCAGGGGTGATGTTATACGCACGCTCCACCGTACCCATGTAGTTGCCGATGCCCGTGATGGTAACGGTCACAACGCCAACGTTCCTGACGTCCTGGCTGTAGGAAACCGTGTAATCGGTACCCGTAACAAGCTTATGGTTGTTCCTATCGAACACCGAAGGGATCCACCTCTGTTCTTGTCCGTTGTACTGCACGTCGTACGGATTGTTGATCTGGATGCCCGTATAGCTCGGATCATCCGGATCGATGGAGGCGGAAGTAACGGTCAGCTTGCCAACCGTATAGACAACGTTGTAGTTAGCGGCAATAAACCCTTCGCCAGGTTCGACAACAATGGTGTTATCGATCGGACCACCGATATCGGTGATAGAACCTGTTGCCCGAACGCTCGCCTCAGTACCGACGAAACCGTCTCCGCCCACTGTCACATCGGGAAGTTCCAGTGCCGTTCCGTCGTAAATCTTGGTGGCGCTTCCAGACGCGAGCGTAACTTCGCGCGGCAGGATCTCGAGCTCGCCGTCCTCGGTGTGGACCGCGAACTCGCTGGTCACGTCGTTGCCGGCGGGGTCTTTGACCTTGAAGTCGCCGGAGACGTTGTTGGTGTAGACGCCCGCGGCGACCTCGGCCGGGTCCTGGGTCTCGTAGCCGGAGACCGCGTACTCGACGTCGTCGATGACGAAGCGGTCGGTCACGACGCCCTTGGCGGACTTCTCGGTGCCGTCGTAGACGTTGCCGGTCGAGGAGTTGGCCTTGAGGGTCACCTCGTACTTGGCGTCGCGGTTGGTCACCTTGAGGCTGCCGTCGGCGGTGGCGACGTCGTAGTTGTTGGCCACGTCGACGTCGCCGTCCTTGACGGCCACGGACTCGACCGTGGCGGGCGAGGCGCCCGGGGCGGTCTGGCTGCCGGAGAGCGCCACGTCGGCCTCGTGGCCCTCGACCAGGCCCTCGCCGCCGATGTCGTAGCCGGTGTCGGCGGCGGTCAGCGGCTTGCCGTCGTACTGCTTCTCGCCGCCCTTGGCGGTCACGGTGACGGGGCGCTTGGCGATCTCGAGCTCGCCGATAGTCTCCTCATCAATGAAGTAATTCGACTCTTTAGCCGAGCCACTCCAATCGATTTGATATGCATTATCGGAAGTTCCGACATCGGTACGACTTCCGATAACAATAAGGGTGGCGGTCTCATCATTGACCAAGCCCGAAAGCTCAGCGCCTTTTGTAGCAATCAGCGGAGCGCCATCGTAGAGCTTAGAATCATCGGGCGTAACAATCGAAATCGGGGCTTTTTCTACAATCAAAGTAGGCTCGCTAGCTTCAACCACTTCGAATTGATTTGTAACGTCGGAGCCAGACGATTTCTCAAAAATGCGCATCCCAGAATAGTCTATGGTGCCCTTATACGTCCCCACGTCGGTGCCCTGTGCAAGCGCTTGTACGCCAGAAACCGTATAGCTACCCATGTCAAGTCCGGAAACAGTAAACCCAGTATAGCTCTGTTTCGTTCCACTGTAGGTTTTCTTCGTTTCATCGCCGAGAAGCTTGATGGGGATGACGCCCTGCCATTGCGCGACAAGCGTAACGTCGCGATCCGGCATAATCATGCCGGAAACACCAGCAGAATAAACGTCTCCTGTATCTTTATCTTTCCATCCCGTAAAGACATACCCATCTCGCGAGGGATTCGAAATGAAGGAGACACGGGCGCCTACTTGCTGAACGGCCGTTTTGTCCTGGATAGTACCATCCGAAAAAGCGCCACCGTTGGCTTGGTACGTCAATGTCTTCGTGTTGGCGATATAACGCGCATAGAACGAGGCTGACGATGACGGGGAAACGCTGTCAGGAGCTTTAGTGGTATAGCTTTGATCGAGATACCAGCCGTCGAAGACATAGCTGGCTCCATTATGGTTGACACGAGAATTGTACGTATACCCATCGGTCTCAAAAGAGGGGGCATCCGTATTAACTGTGCTATTGAGCCCGAACGCAACATTTTTGTCATGAGAGGTGGAGTTGGTGACCACACTTCCATCAGGTTTTTGCGTGAGGTATGTCACGCCGATGGTCGTATCCTTATTGATGCTCAACGCACCGTCGGTATGCATCGACTTGCCATAATCAAAGGTGTTATACCGGTAATCGACCGACGAACCCGCAACGCTCAGCGTAGTCCAGTCTATGGTATACGTCCAATCAGGAGAGTAATCTGCGTAAGCTGCCCTGATACCATTTCGGATGGCCTCGTCGGAAGGAGTGGAGACGATATAATCAGCAATGCTGAAATTTGACCCGTCATACCAGCGGTCGCCACTATTAAACCCATCGGGAACGATCATGGTTCCTTCACCGGCATACATATAGTCCTTGGCAACCGTGCTGGTGTTCGAACGCCCCTCAAGAACGAAATAGAAATAGGCTTGAGAAGTGAATACAGCGTAGTACGACACATCTTCGGTTACGGCAGGCAGCTCGCCCTCAGTCAAATAATTTTTCGAGTTGGGAGCTGTGGCCCAACCAACAAACTGCTTGTACTGCCAATCGCCTGCACGATTAGGAGTCCCTCCATAGCTGGGCACCTCCCCGTCTCGCACCTTCGTGCTTTTGGAAACATCGCCATTGACGTACCACGATACCGTGTGCTTGACGACCGACGGAACGACGTGCACTTTGGCGGTGTCGGTATACGTTCGATTGCCCACCTTGTAGCTATAGGTAATCGTGGCAACACCCGGACTCACACCGACGATGTCTGCGCGATTCTCCTTTGAGAAAGCGACTTTCGCCACCGATGCGTCAGAGCTAGTCCAAGAGTATCCTTTCGAGTTCCACTTCCGCTCTCCAAGAGCCTTAATCGTTTCCCCTACCTCTATTGAAGAAGAATCCAACTTGATGCCTGTACTGGCATAATTGCTTCCCGTGGCCACATAAATAGTAAAGTGATCCACGTCGAAGCTTTGGACGGCGGGGTCGGCTTGGCGGGCGCCGATGGTCTCGACTTGAGACGCATCGTCGGACACGCGGTACACGCCCACCTCTTCGCCCTCGACGTTCGCGTCGAAGAAGCAGACGTTCAGAGCGCCATTGGGCTGGATCTCGTTGCCGTCTTTGTCGAGCAGCGTCACATCAATGGCGATCGCATCCTCGAGCACCTTGCCCTGGCTCTCCACTCTCTCGGCCACGGCGTCCACAACGTCCTGACGCTCGATCCGCGTCGCCTGCACGGTCGCACCTTCGGGCAGCACGCCTTCGGCGGCGGTTACCTTCACCAGCACGTTGCCGGCTTGGGCATAGCCCTCGAACGCCGGGTTGCTCACGTCGGCTTCGACCTCGACGACGTCTTCGTCGGCAACGGGGGCTTCAGGCTCATCGGTCTCGGGCTCTTCCGATTTCGGCTCTTCGGGTTCGCCCTTTTCGTCCGCCTCGCCCGGCTCGATCTTGGTATCGCTGGTGATAGGCGTGGTTTCAACTTCGGGCTCATCGGAGACAACCGCAGCGGCGACAACGGACACGACCAAGGTGCTGTCGACATACTCGGCCGCGATGCTAGACACGCCGTCCTGGGTGGTGACGGGCACGTCGGCGTTCGCGGCGTTCTTCGCGGTGATGGCTCCCAGCTCGAAGCCGGTGTCGGCGCTTGCTGTAAACCTCAGCTCTTTGTGCAGTTCGGTGGTCAGCATCGTGCCGGAGAGCAGCTGATCCTTCACGGACACGAACGCGTTCTGAGTTTCGAACGTTACCACGGCTTCGTCGACCGTCGTCGAAACAAGAGGCTGGGAAGGCGTCGTCTTGGACGCATCGGCATCCTTGGCCGCAGCGCTCTCGCCATGCTGCACGGCCTCGTCGACCGCTTCCTTGTCGGACTCGCCGACCACCTGATCGGTGGGAGCGGACTCGGTTTTCGAACCGTCCTTCTGACCTTCGTTGCCTGCGAACGCCAGGATGTTCGTCATCGACATGACCAACACCACAGACATGAGGACGGCAAGGAACTTGCCTTCGAACGTGTTTTTAAGATCTAGCATTTTCTCCAACATACCTATCACCCAGACTTTCGCCAGCTACGGAAGGATCGGCTGTTCGTCGCGAACCGCTTCGCAGTTCCGATCCAAGCACGTAGACGCACTGCGCTTGTCGATGAGCTCATACGTTGTCGAATATGCTGAAAACTCGTCTATCTTATGGTAGGTGACAGACCTGACATACCACGTTCTGCAATACAGAACAAGGGCATAGTCTATAACCCAATTTATATTCTATCACGTTGCGACCCCAAATGCTCTAGTAGTGGCCTCATTAAAACACCAATTGGACAACGCGTTAACCAAATCCGCATTTTATCTGGCCGTTTAAGAAACGAGCATCTGCATCTAACGTAGCGGGAATCGCTTTTTCGTGCCAAAATCAACAGTATCCGGTATGTGCGCAAGGAGGGGTATAATGCCCTCCGAGACAATGAATCGTAGAGAGGGCGCATGCACCTGCTCGGCATCACAGCCGCTGGACGGAAACGACGCGACGGAGCTTGCACGCCGCAACATCGGCGCGCCCGCACGCTGCGTGCGATCGTCCGCAGCGCGTGCGCGGCGGTTCTGGCGACGACGCTCGTCGCGCTGGGAGGATGTAGCGAAAACGACGCGGTCGGCAAAACCTCGAACCCCTCAGGCGGCCAGAGCCAGACGAGCGGCCCGGCCTACGAGCGGCCGGAGCTTGCGCTCTCCCCGTTCGACCAAGCGGCGGCCGGCGGCGAAAACGGCGTGAGCATCGACGCTTCAAACCTGGCGAAAGGCTACGTGGCCGTCTCGGCAACTGCATCAACCCGCTTGAAGCTCCAAGTTTCGTTTGAGGGTTCGGAAACGCAGTATTATTTCGATCTGCCCAGCGACGGCACGCCCATCTCGTGCCCTCTCGTTCAAGGCAGCGGCGCGTACACGTTCACCGTCTGGGAAAACACTACCGGACAACGGTATTCGGAGCTGTACTCGCTCGCCGACCAGCCTGTGACGCTGGCTGACGAATTCCAACCGTTCATCCGACCGAGCGTCTACTGCGACTACGACGCATCCAGCAAAAGCACGCAGCTGGCGAACGACCTGTCCGCCGACGCCCAGAACGAGGGCGACGTGGTGCGCGGGATCTACGACTGGATCGTTGAAAATATCGCATACGACGAGGACAAAGCCGCTCGGCTTGCCGATGCGACGGGCTACCTTCCCAACCCCGATTCGTGCATCGCCGACGGCGCGGGCATCTGCTTCGACTACGCATCGTTGGCGGCCGCCATGCTGCGCAGCCAAGGGATCCCCTGCAAGATAATCACCGGGTACGTATCGCCCGATAATATATACCACGCTTGGAACATGGTGTATATTGACGGCACATGGGTCGATGCCCATATCGATATCAAGCAGAACACGTGGACGCGTATCGATACGACGTTCGCGGCCGGAAGCGGGTCGAGCTACGTGGGAGACGGAATCGCGTACACCGACCTCTACACGTACTGATTATGACGATACACGTAGCAGCACGAGACAAAAGGAGCGCGTAGGACATGGCCACGAAGATGCTTGAGAGCAGCGCTGTTTCCGCCTTCTGCGAAAGCGTCGCCGTCATGCACTCCGCCGGCATCCAGATGGACGAAGCCGTCTTTCTGCTGGGCGAGAACATGGAAGACGCCGCGTTCAAACGCGCGTGCGACGACGTATACAAAGAACTCATCGTCGGCAAGCCCCTGGCGCTCGCTATGGACGATTCAGGATGCTTCCCCTCCCACGTCGTCGACATGGTGGGCGCAGGCGAGCACGCGGGCCGCTTAGAGAACGTGCTGTGGAGCTTGGCGAGATACTACGACGAGGAAGATCGCCTGTACGCCAAGATAAAGAACGCGATCGCCTACCCGGCTGCGCTGCTGTGCGTCATGTCGGCAATCCTGCTGTTCACCGTCATCGTGATTCTACCCGTGTTCGTGGATGTGTACCATGGCCTCACCGGCAACTTGACGGCCGGCTCCTTCGGATACGTGAACGCTTCCATCATCATAGGCTGGATCGCTCTGGGCGTTACGCTGCTGTGCACCGTGCTCGTAGTGCTGGGCGTGCTGGCCGGCCGCTCGGCGGCAGGGCGCCAGCGCTTGCTGCGCCTGTTCGAAAAGGCGCCCCTCACGCGCGGACCTATGCGCCAGATGGCCGTTAGTCGGTTCACCGCGGCGCTCGCCACGTTCGTAGCTGCCGGCGTGGACACCGATACCGCTATGGAGAAGGCCGTGGCCATGGTGGACCATGGGAACTTGAAATCCCAGCTGGAAGCGGTGCGGATGCAGATGACGGATCCCGCCCAGGCCAAGAGCCTCGCGCAAGCCATCTTCGACAACAACGTCTTCGAGCCCATCTACGCCCGCATGCTGGTCGTGGGCACGCGCTCTGGCAGCTTGGAAACCGTGCTGGCAAGCCTGTCTGACACGTTCTTCGACGACTCTATCGTGCGCCTCGACGGTCTTATCGACAGCGTCGAGCCCACGCTGGCCGCGTTCCTCACCGTGGGCGTGGGGGCTACGCTCATCGCGGTCATGCTCCCGCTCATCGGCATCATGGGATCGATCGGCTAGTCCCATGTACCACGAGCTGACCAAACAGGAAATCAGGAGGCGCACCCGTAAGCGCATGGCCGGATTGCTCGCCATCGTGCTGGTCGTCATGCTCGTCTGGCTTTCCTCGAACGCCATCGGAGCATCGCTGCGCGAGCAAGGCGAGCTGTCGGTGCGCAACGCCATCTTGAACAGCGCGAAGCAGTGCTGCGCCATCGAGGGCGCATACCCCTCGTCGCTCGCCTATCTCGAGGAGAACTACGGGTTGGTCGTGAATCGCTCCGACTACGCGATCACGTACGAGGTGTTCGCCGACAACGTCATGCCGAACGTCGTGGTGTTGGCGAAATGAGGGGCGATATGGTGCAAACGCTGATCCAGGCGACAGGGTCCAACCGCAGCTCCGAAGCCCGCGATGGAAAGGCGCGCGGACGGGCGTTCATCACGCTGCTGTTCGCCGTCATCGCGCTGTTCCTGCTGCTGGCGCTTCTGGTGGGCACGAGCGCCTACCGCGCAGCGAACGATGTGCGCTCTTCCTCTGACAATACCCGACTGGGGCTGTCGTTGATCGCGAACTCCATCCGAGCCACCGACGGGACCGACGCCGTAGGCGTGGCCGACGGTCCCGAAGGGCTGGCGCTCGTGCTGACCGAACACCTGGGCAACGGCGACTACGAGACGCGTTTGTACGCCTACCAGGGGGCAATCGTGGAAGAGTACACGCGCGCCGGAACGGCGTTCACGCCCGAGAAGGCTCGGGAGATCGTGAGGTCTTCCACCTTCGACTTCACCTACACCGACGGCCTGCTGACCGTGCACACCGACCAAGGCTCCACCTCGGTTGCCCTGCGCAGCGTAAGAGGAGGTGCCTGATGGGCATCGACCTTTCCCGCCTGCGCCGCGGCAACGATCACGACCGTCGACCCTGGCACGGCGCGGCTTTCATCGTGGAGGCGCTTGTGCTCCTGGTGTTTCTCATTGCGTCGCTTGCCGTGATCATGCAGGTGATCGCCGGAGCGCACGAACGAAGCATCGAAGCCGACCGCCTGTCGAACGCCATCATCCTCGCATCGAACGACGCCGAAGCGTTCGCGGCCGATCCGACCAGCGGCAACACGGGAGGAGAGTACGTCCTCGTCGACGGCCAGCTGGTACAACCCGAGGGGCCGATCGACGTCCTCGACAAGAGCGTGTACGACTTGACGCGCATCGTGGAAGCCCAGAGCCAACCGGGTGGCACGCTTTACACCGCCCACATCTACGTATCTTGCGGCGGAGAAGCAACCTACCAGATAGACACGGCTCGCTACGTGTCGAACGAGGGGGTGCAGCGATGAACAGCACCAACGGCAGCGTTCGTATCGGCCCCATCAGCCTGTTCACGTTGGTCATCATCTTGTGCCTGGCCGTGATGGCCGTGCTTTCGGCTACCACCGCGCAAGCGACGTATTCCGCCGCCGAGAAACAGGCCCTGTTCACCAACGATACTTACCAGAACGAGCAAGCCGCTCAAAGCGCGGTGGCCGTCATCGACGCGGCTCTGGAAGACGTGCGAGCCTCCGGAGGCGGTCTGGACGAAGCGCTTGCCGCCGTGGACGAGGCGCTGCCGGCCGACGCGCAGCGCGACGGGTCGAGAGTGCTCATGACGTTCGCCTCCTCCAGCGGGCGCACGCTTGACGTGGAATTAACCATCACCGCGAACGCAACATACGAGATCAGCCAATGGAAAGCGACAACGCAGTGGACGAACGACGGCCCGGGTGCCACGCTCTGGTCGGGCGCCGCGCAAACACGATAGGAGAAGCACGATGAAACTGGAGCAGCTCTTGCAAGAGATGGTGGACGCGAAGGCATCCGACGTCTTCATTATCGCAGGACTTCCTTTGGCGTACAGCGTGAGCGGCCGCCAGGTTCGACTGGATTCGGCACCGTTCAAGCCGGCCGACACCGAGGCCTTCGTCGGAGCCATCTACGAGGCATCTGGCCGCAACATGGACACCTTCATGCAGAACGGCAATCACGACGACGACTTCTCGTTCGCCCTGCCCGGCATCGGGCGCTTCCGCGCGAACGTCTTCCGTCAGCGCGGTTCGTACGGAGCGGTCATCCGCGTCATCCCCTTCGGCCTGCCCGATCCGGCGGAATTCCACATCCCCGACGAGGTGCTGCGCCTGGCCAAGTTCCAGAAGGGGCTCGTGCTGGTCACCGGCCCGGCGGGCGCCGGCAAGTCCACGACGCTGGCATGCATCATCGACCGCTTGAACCATGAACGTTCCGGCCACATCATCACGATGGAAGACCCCATCGAGTACGTGCACAAGCACGGCACCTGCATCGTCACGCAGCGCGAAGTGCCCACCGACGTGGCAACGTACAGCGAGGCCCTGCGCTCGGCCATGCGCGAGAGCCCTGACGTCATCCTGCTGGGCGAGATGCGCGACCAGGACACCATCGGCACTGCGGTGACTGCGGCCGAGATGGCGCAGCTGCTGTTCTCTACGCTGCACACTACGGACGCCGCGGGCACGGTGGATCGCATCATCGACGCCTTCCCCGCTTCGCAGCAGCGCCAAATCCGCATTCAGCTGTCCATGGTGCTGCAGGCAATCGTGTCGCAGCAGCTTGTGCCCACCGTCGACGGCGGCACGGCGCCGGCCTTCGAGATCATGATCACGAACACAGCAATCCGCAACCTTATTCGCGAGGAGAAGACGCATCAGCTGGACAGCGCCATCGCCTCGGGCGGTGCCGAGGGCATGCGCACGATGGATCAGAGCTTGTTCGATCTCGTGAAGAGCGGACGCGTAGCAAAAGAGATGGCGCTGCAGTACAGCATCCATCAAGAGGCGCTTGAGAAGCGCTTCGAAACAGAAGGCCTGTAGAGCCGCATCGCGCTTCGACCAGCAACGACAACGCCCCGCAGCTTGTAACGAGCTGCGGGGCGTTTTCTTGCTTGGACGAGACGCCGGGTGAGACACTAGGGACGGGGTTGGTGTCTCACACGAGATCGACACGAGACGGCATCTCCGTTCCTTTGTCTCATTCCCTTTGTCTCATTTTCGATTACGCTTGCTTCAGGGCGTCGGCCACTTTGCGGGCGGCGGCGGTGATGGACAGGTCGTTCACGTCGACGGTGACTTCGGCGTACTGCTCGTACAGCGGCAGACGCTCGTCGTACAGCTCGCGCAGGCTCATGCCGATGCCTCCCTTCAGCACCACGCCGCGCTCCTGCAGGTCGCTCAGACGGCTGACCAGCTGGTCGTACGTGATCTTCAGATACACGATGGTCCCGATCTCGGCGAGATGCTTCATGGCCTCGTCGGAGTACACGGCCGAGCCGCCCGTGGCGATGATGGACTTCGACGCGTTCAGCTCGCGCAGAATCTCGTTCTCCACCTGGATGAAGCCCTCGGGACCGCACGCGTCGATGAGCTTCTGCAGCGTCTTGTCGCAGCTGTTCTGGATGACGAGGTCGGCGTCGATGAAGTCGTAGTTCAAGATCTTCGCCAGCACGATGCCGAGGGTAGATTTGCCGGCGCCGGGCATGCCGATGAGCACGATGTTGTCTTTTTCTGCCATGAGGTTCCTCCCTTACTGCACACATTGGGAGCAATTGTATCATGGCAGCTCGACCGGCACCGCTTCCAGTTGATTGGTTGCAACGTCCTTGCGTTTCAGGGGGAACATCTCGCTGACCAGGATGGCGCCGAAGATCAGCACGAATCCCACGATCAGCTTGAGCCCCACCTGCTCACCGTACAGAAGCACGCTGAACAGCACGCCGAACACCGATTCCAGACGGAGGAACAGCGACGCCTGCGCGGGCGGCACATGCGCCAGCGCCACGTTCTGGATGACCAGCGCCACGCACGACGCGAAGATGACCAGGTAGGCCATGTTCCAGAAGAACTCGGGCGTGAGGGCCCACGCGGGAGAGAGCGTCTCGAAGCAGGCGCCGCACGCCACGCCGCACGCGCCGCCGATGAAGAACTGCATCACCGTGAGCACCAGCACGTCGTTCGTCCCCGAGAACTTCGACACGTACACGATGTGCACGGCGAACAGCAGCGCCGACACCAGCGGCTTGGCGTATCGTCAATCGGAGAGTATTCCGGCAGGAAGAAGCTCGAAAGCCGGGATGTTTCGCAGGAACGCCGCGGCGAAGGGCGCTCAAAAGCCGATGCTTCCTGCGTCCGAAAAGCCGGCCGAGTTTCTCTTCCGTACGCCCTGGTTTCGTGCGCTTCTATATATTACTTAAAGAGTCATGGACAAAAACAGGCACTTTTCCGTAGTTTTGCTTTGGCGCGCGACAAGAGGCGTTCCGTTTACCTGGGGTTTCTTCCAGGCTCCTTTTCCACTCTGCTGGTTTTCCCTTGGAAAACTACCGAAAAGTCATGCTTTTGTCCATGATGTTTTAAGTCATGTTCATTCTGACTAGCAGGCCCTGTCATCCTGAGCGGAGGCCGCAGGCCGGAGTCGAAGGATGACAGCGGTGGCGCACACGGCCAGCCCGTGCTTGTTCATGCTCCGGCGCTTCGCGCCTTCGCTCCGGACGCCAGGCGCGCTCCAGTCGCCCATCGGATGGCAACGTGGAACCTCGTTCGCGGATACGCGCACAAACAAAACGCGGCCCCTTGCCGGGGCCGCTCTCGTTCCTGCTTGGTTTACCGGGCGCCGCCTCCACCGCCGAAGCCGCCTCCGCCGCCGCCTGAGAAGCCGCCGCCGAATCCACCGCCGCTGGAGAAGTTCCCGCTAGCGCCCGAAAGCGCCGCCTGAGCCGTTGACATCGTGTTCGTCATCGACGTTTGCAGCATGTCGCTAACCGAAGGCATCGCTGAGCCGGCAGCCGTATGGCCTCCCGTGTACCAGAACCACCAAGGCATGTACGTCATGCCCATAGATCCGTCGTACTCGAACAGCTGCGGCATGGTGGTTTGCAGCTGCTTGATGGCCTGGTCGGCCACGCCGAACAGGTAGGCGTACACCATGAACTCGCCCCATACCTTCACGTCGGTGGGCGGACGCTCGTCAAGAGACGAGAAGTCGGTCAGCCAGTTGCGCAGCGCCTTGCTCTTGGCCGTCAGCTCGTTGCCCTTCACACTGCGACGCGGCATGTAGTTCCCGATCACGCCCAACGCGATGGCGGTGGGAATCATGAATATCAGAGGGATGAAGTTCGACATGAGTATCCAAATGGCGACACCGGACAAAGCGACCACCACGGCAAGCGCGATGAGGTAGCCCTGGTATCGCTTGCCTTTCGCCTCGAAGAAATCCTCGCGGTTCGTCGCCGCCGAAAGCGCGCCCTGCCAGCCCTGCATCGCGTCGACGAACTCCTGCGGATGATCTTCGCCGTACTTCTTGATAGTGCCGAACCACAGCGAGTCGGTGCCCCCGGCCAACGTGCCGAAAAGCAAATCCAACGCCTGACGATCGATGGGATCGGTCACGTTGTCGGCAGCAGGCAGCCTTGTGATGTAATAGTCGTCCACGGTCTTCATGCGCCCGAACGCGCCTGGCTCCTCGTAACTGCCCGCGTCGATGCGGATGGCGCCGACATGCGCAAGATGCATGAGCGTAGCCGTGAAATCGTCTTGGCTCTCGCGATCCCAGCGCCACAGGCGTCCGATAGCCGCCGGATGGATGGAGGGGTCAGGCACGTCGCGCCAATACTCGTCGGTAAACCGGGGCTGGTATTCGCGTCCGTACTTGAAGTAGGCGCGCAGCGCCCAGGCGAGCAGCAGCACGCAGACAACACCGCAGCCGATGACGAACGCCAACGAAAGAACGCGAGTGCGGTTCGCCTGGTCGCTCCAGTCCTTTTCTTCTTTCAGCACCGTGTCCAAACGGTTTTCCCCTTGATGCAGCGCCGCGCTTTCGGGCGACAGGTTCGTTAACCACTTCACCGGAAACGCCACGCGCGCTTCGGCGAATTGACCTGCCGCAACATGCGGCACGGCATACGTCACGGTTCCGTCGGCGTTCACGGTCACCTTGCCGTCGAGCGGTCCATGACCCCATGCGCGCACGTTCTCTCCCGGCACGACCTCGGTACCCTGCGGTACGGGCAGCGCCAACGTCATGGTGACGTTGTCGGAAGCCTCTTTCCATTGGGAGCCCACGTATTTCCAGTACACCTCGCCTATGTCGGAATACGCCTGCGCCCCGTTGACCACCGTATAATCGAGCTCGATGATGCGACGGTCGTCGGAGGCGTTGAAGAACACGTACACGCTGTTCTTCGGCGCGTCGAACGAGTAGGAATCTTTCCCAGGCCCGCCCGATTCGCGCCAGCCGAGCACGAACGCCTCGCTCGGCAACGTCGTCCAGTCGCCCACCACCGTGCCATCGGCATCGACGTTCGCCATACGCACGCCGTTGATCTTGAGGGAAGCGTTCTGCGGAAGCCCGTCGAAGGTCCACCACACCGCGGAGAAATCGCCGTCGAAATCGAACGTGCGCTGCTCGGTCACTTGCAACGCGCCGTCGGTTTCCACCTGGGCCTGGATATCCACCTTCGGCATAGTGTACGACTTCGCGTGAGCCTGCCCGGGAGCCAGCGCCACAAGCGCGCATGCGAGCGCCAGGAGCGCCGCGCAAAACAGCACGGCGTTTCGTCGGGAAAAAGCGAAGGATTCGCGGAGTTGCGAACCGCTCATGTTTTGCATGATCATGCTCCTTGCAACTTGGAGGTGGTCACGGTATCATAGCAAACCGCACCTATTATACCGCGGAGAGCTGACCGAGAGGCCGAAGGTGCTCGCCTGCTAAGCGAGTACACCCCAAAAGGGTGTCTGGGGTTCGAATCCCCAGCTCTCCGCCACCGCATTTCAAACCCTCGTAAGAGGGTTTTCCTATTTCTTCCGCCAACGCCTGACACGGGAACCCGGAGTCGTCGTCTTCGCGGCCTTGATGCGGTACGCGGGGTTGTGGCGCAAAAACACCGCGCGGCATATCCGCGTCACCGCAAGCCCGATAAGCGCCGTCAACAAAAAGCTGAACGACAGATCGAACACGGCTCCGTTGCGCTCGAGCCACGCGTAGGCGCACACCAGCAGGAAGAACGCCGACACGGCACCCGTGATAGCCGTGAATATTCTGATGAGCAGCTCTTTCGCTCGGTTCGGGGAATAGCGCCATGCGGCCACGATGTATACGATTGCCGCCACCACGGCCAACACGATAAGCATCGGGACGATGCGCGACAGTCGAGCGAACACGGAAAGTGCTCCTTTCCCAGGTCGGGATGCACGGGCATCCGGCAGCTAGCGTTGTCCGCATCATACCAGACCGGCGCGCGTTGCTCTCATATCATCGAGAAGAGCCATCTATTCGTCGATCTTAGCGTCGACGAACGTCGCAAACAGGTGGCACACCTCGCTTTTCCCGATGGGCTTCACGGCGAATCCGTCCATCCCGGCGTCGAGCGCGCGGCGGCGATCCTCCTCGTAGGCGTTCGCCGTGGTGGCGATGATGGGCGGCCGTGCGCGACCTGCTTCCCGGTAGCGTTCGACAACGAGTCGCGCCGCCTCGAGGCCGTCCATGCCGGGCATCTGGATATCCATGAACACGAGGTCGAAGCGCCCTTCGGGCGCGCCTTCAAGCAGATCGAGCACATCCAGGCCGTTCCAGGCGCGCTCGACCGTGGCGCCCGTCGAAGCGATGATCTCCTCCGCTATCTCGCCGATGATCTCGTTGTCTTCCGCAAGTAGCACGTGCACATGCTGCCAGGAGCATGACACCGCCGAAACCGCAGCATCCGAGCGCTCGGCCTCGATGGACTCCTCCAACTGCAGTTTGCACGCATCCCCTTCGCAAGCTTCGAACGGCAGCACCAACGTGAAACGCGATCCGCGCCCTCGCTCGCTTTGCACCTGTACGGTACCGCCCATGAGATCGGCGAGGTTCTTAACGATGGACAAGCCCAGACCAGTCCCCTCCACCGATAAGCGCGTAGGCACCTCCTCGCGCTCGAACGGGTCGAACAAACGCGACATGAACTCTTTCGACATGCCTATGCCGTCATCTTCCACGATGAAGCGGATCAGGCGAATACGCATATCGAAGCCGTCATGGCTGGTCGGCTCAAGCGAAAGACCGTGCTGGGCGGCATATTCCACGCGCTCGTCGCCCCTCAGCTCCTCGACGGCAAGGCTTACCGTCCCGCTCGGCTCGGTGTACTTGACGGCGTTGCCAAGCAGGTTGATGAGCACCTGGTTCACGTGCATCTCGTCACCCAGCACAAGCCCGTCTTCGACGTCGACGCGCAACACCGAGAACGTCAGATGCTTCGAATCGGCTTGCGGACGCACGATAGACCCGAGCGTTTCCACGACGACATGCAGGTCGAACGGCTTGCAGCACAGGTTGATTTGACCGCTTTCGATTTTGCTCATATCCAGCACGTCGTTCACGAGATTGAGCAGGTGATGCGACGACAGCTGCACTTTGTCGAAGCATTCCTTCACGCGATCGCGCTCATCGATATGCTCGACGGCTATGTCGACGAGTCCCATGATGGCCGTGAGAGGCGTCCGGATGTCGTGCGACACGTTCGACAGGAAGCGCGACTTCGCTTCGCTGGCATCCTGCGCCTTCTCCATCGCGCACCGCAGGCTTTCCTGCAGCTCGCGTTCTTGCCGGTTCTTGCGCTTGATCACCGCGAGGAACAGCACCAGCGCCACCATCACGGCCGTCATAAGCACCGACGCCGTGAACATGGTATCCTGGCGGGTTTTGCCGACCGCCTTGTACAACTGGTCGAAAGAACGGGCGGCGGCGGATATGATGGCCTGGTTGTCTTCCAGCATCCGATCGATGCGCGGGTCGATTTCACTCGCCAGAAAAGCGGCAACCGCCTCGTCGTCTGCGTCGCTCAAGCTGAGGGCGATAAGTCGATCCTGCAACTCGCTGAACTCCTCGTAGTTGCTTACCAGGTCCTTTACTTTCTCGGGATTGCCGTGATGGCGCTGTTCAACCACCCTGAACGCTGTGCGCAGGTCCTCGTCGATGGAGGCGAACTCCGTTTTAACGCTTGCGACGGTCTCCGGCGTGCGCGCGAACGCTAAGCGGTTGTCCAGCGTTCGCACTTGCATGAGCAGCGTTTCGGCTCGACCTGCCGCAACGGTGACCGCGTAGGGATGTTCCTTGAGATCCTCGGTTTTCGTATCGATGGCGTTCATATTCACCAACAGAACCGCGTAGAACGACACGAGCAGCGCCATGAGCGCAAGCGCCGCGATAAGATAGACCGGGTCGGAATCGAGCACGCGACCGAATCGATCGTGCTTCCGCGATGAAACCTTCTTCATGAAGCCGCTCCGATAGACGGGCGCAGGATCCACGGCGGCAAGACGCCTCTCAGCGAAGCTAGCGCGCACGGCCGCCAGCACGAGGCGCCAAGATAGCGCAGCGAACCCTACGCAAAATAGTTTTCGACGAGCGCCGCGCAGAGACGCGACGCTCGTTGAACTTGGCTAGAACTGCACCTTGGGAGCGACTTCCGCGCCCGCCGTCGCGTCGAAGCTATCGCGCTGCTTGAAGCCCATCATGCCCGCGATGAGCACTGCAGGGAACGTCTGGATCGCAGTGTTGTACTTCATGACGGTGTCGTTGAAGCTTTGGCGCATGTAGCTGATCTTGTCTTCAGTGTTGGACAGCTCTGCTTGAAGCTGCTGGAAGTTCGTGTTCGCCTTGAGGTCGGGGTATGCCTCCGCGACGGCAAACAGGTTCTTCAGCGCACCGGTGAGGAAGCCGTCGGCCTGCATCTTACCTTCGGGCGTAGGCGCGTTCATGACGGCGGTGCGAGCCTTGGTAACCTCCTCGAGCGTGCCGCTTTCGTGGGCGGCATAGCCCTTGACGGTTTCGACGAGGTTCGGGATGAGGTCGAGACGGCGCTGCAACTGCACGTCGATCTGCGCCCAGGCGTTATCCACCATGTTGCGGAGCTTGACGAGGTTGTTGTATAGCCCGATCACGGCCACAACCAGCACGACGACGATGACGAGGATGATGATCAATGGGATGCTCATAGCTCTCCTTTGCTGTTACGTGGCTAGCATTCTACCATCGTGCATGCCATTCAGGAAATCCGCTACCGATTGGTAAACCGAATCGTAACACTTAGATTTCGCGAATGCATCGGGCTGCCGAAATTTCAGCGGTTCGGCACCACGGCCGCACGCGCCGAGCCGAACATGGTAGCACGCGCCCACCAGCCGCGCATGCGCGCCTCGGCGGCCACGCGACCTGCATCGGCGAACGTGGCGCACTGCATGAACACGGCCGACCCGCTGCCCGACATGAGCACGCGCTGCACGTCGACGCGCTCGCTAGCCCACAAGCGGATGTCCACGAGCGCCGGAAGCAGGTGCTCGGAAACGGGCACGAGGTTGTTGCGCAGCGGCACGTCGGCGGCGCGCTGGGCTTCGAGGGCTGCTTCGCGATCGGCCTCGGAATTGGCCGTGGGATGCTCGTCGAACGCGCGGTACGCGGCAGCCGTGGACACGCCGCCCTCGGGCTTCACGAGCACGACGTTGCCGTTCATGGGCGCAAGGGCATGGTCGAACGCATCGCCCACGCCCGTGAAGCAAGCGCAGCCGCCATGCAGGAAAAACGCCACGTCGGCACCCAGGCTTCGTGCTGCTTCCTCGATACGCGGATCGTCGGCAGGCACGCCCCACAAGTGCGCAGCGCCCAGCAGCGCCGCGGCGGCGTCAGAGGAGCCGCCGCCCAACCCGGCCTCGGCGGGGATGTGCTTCTCGAGGCAGGCGACCACCGTCTCGTCAGCCGTGCGTTCCAATTTTTCAGCCAGCAGGCGCACGGCCTTCGCCACGATGTTGCTCTCCACGGGCACATCGAGCATCGCGAGCCCTTCGCGCGCAACGCACGAGAGATCGACGGATAGACCTTCTCCGCGTCCCGGCGCCAGCTTCATGCGTAAAACGTCGTGCAGCATGAGCGCATGCATGATGCTGACGGCCTCGTGATAGCCGTCCGCGCGCTTCGCACCGATGTCGAGGAACAGATTCACTTTCGCCGGTGCCACCAGCTTGACGGCATCGGGGCCGGCGAAGCCCGCGATGTCCACGCCTTGCGCGATGCGAGCCACGGCCAGCATGTCTACGGCGTTTTCGCCGTTCTTGCTCGGTTGCGTCATTTCGATTCCATTCGTTTCTTGCGCTTGCGCGCGAAGAAGCTGCGCAGCAGCTCGGCGCATTCATCGCCCAGAACGCCGGAGACAGCTTCGAAGGTGTGGTTGAGGCGCTCGTCTGCGTTGACCGCGTACAGCGTGCCGAGAGCGCCCGCCTTCGGATCGGCCGCGCCGTACACGCAGCGGTCGACGCGCGCTTGATGCATAAGGCCCGCGCACATCACGCACGGCTCCAGCGTCACGTACACCGTGCAGCCGGTTAACCGCCACACGCCCAAACGCTCGGCTGCCTGTTTGAGCGCGATGAACTCGGCATGCCCCGCCGGATCCTGCGTAGTCTCGCGCAGGTTGCACGCACGCGCGATCACCTGCGGCTCGGCCAAGGGGCGGCGCGTTCCAGGATCGATGGGCTCGTAGACGACAACGGCCCCGATGGGGACTTCGTCCAGCTCTTCGGCGCGGCGCGCTTCCTCGATTGCCATGCGCATGTAGTCTTCATCGGTCATGTCGCTTATTATATGCCAAAATACGCATCGAGTTCGCTTTCCTTGCCGTACGGCGCTAGCAGATGGCGCGCCACCGCACGCGCCATAGGGCGTAGCGCAGGGGCGAACACCAGCATAGAGTCCATCTCGATGGGCGCATTGATCAGCGGTCTCATGCAAACCTGATCGGTGACCAGCATTTTTGCGTACTCGGTTTGAATAATAAAGCAGCCTTTGCTGATTGAAACCTGAGCCAACATAAGGTTCTTGTCATGCATAAGCAACGTCATGTTGATGCCGTATTTTCGAAACGTCGCCTCGTACAGCCTGCCTTTGCAAGGGCTCGTCTGGATGACCGTCTTCCCCCTCAAATCCGTCTCGAAGTCGATGAACCTCTTGCGCGACAACGGGTCGCTGGCCGACAGCAAGACCGACAAACCGTCGTCGCATAGCTTTATTGAGGGCAATCCCAAATCATCAGGAGGCTTTATGGAAAACGCAAGCTCCAGCTCCCCTTCCGCTATAGCTTTCCAGAATGCATCATGGTCGCCGTCGACCACTTCGATCTTTACGCGCGGATCATCTTGGAAGCTCGCCAGCAACCCTCGCTTCTGGCTGTACCCCACGTACATGCTGAGCAAACCCACGCGCACCAGCTCGGAATCCGTTTGGCTAACCGAACGGATATCGGCAACGCACGCATCCCACAGCCGACCCTCTTCGTGCAGATAACGGAGAAGGATCCTGCCCGCCGCCGTCAGCTCGACGCCCTTCTTGCCACGGACGAAAAGCTGCGCGCCCAGTTGGCTTTCGAGGCTCTTCATGCTCTTCGACAAACCTTGCCGCGAAAGGTAAAGCGACTGCGCGGCTCGAGTGATGCTGCCCTCCGAGCACAGCGTGCAAAAATACCTTTTCTGATCGACATCCATACGAAACTTTGCCATGGTTGTTCCCCTCGCCTATGGCCTTCGCGCGTCCCCTCGACCGCTCCCGACAAGTGACGACGCGGTCGGATCCCCCTTATCTCAGTATAGACAAAACGACTGCGCTTGAAGCCTACAAGGTTGCGCTCCTTATCGCAAGATAAGTCGATGCGCATGACGTACACCCTTTTGACCTGGTATTACCGATATACGTCGACTTCTAGTTGACGCTTCATGGCATATAAGAGTTTCTTTTCGCACCCGCACGGTCAAACGTATAGTGCTCCAAGAGCGGGCCGGGATGCCCGCACCGTTACAGGAAGGGGATTGTCATGGGAAATCTGACACGCAGGGACCTTTTGAAGGGCTTGGGGTTGGGATCGGTCGTTCTTGCCTCGGGAGGCGCGCTCGCCGCTTGCTCGCCCAACGAGAACGAGACCGGGGGCGCAGCAAAAACCTCGTCGCAAGGTAGCAGTTATCAATTCGCTAAGCGCAAGAGCGACATCGCCGGCATGACGCAAACCGAAACCGACGTGCTGGTCATCGGCGGAGGCGGAGCGGGCCTGTGCGCCGCGCTCAGCGCTGCCGAGCAAGGCGCGCAAGTGACATTGTGCGAGAAGACAAGCGTTCTGGGCGGAGCCACCATGCTTTCAAGCGGCAAGATTCCCGCCGTAGGCACTCAGCAGCAAATGGACATGGGCGAAAACGACAGCGTGGACGCATGCGTTATGGACATCATGCGTCCGAACAACTACAGCGTTCGACCCGACCTAGTGCGCACCGTGACCGAACAATCAAAAGACATCGTCGAGTGGACCGAGAAGCACGGCGCAGTGTGGACCATCGACCAAGCGCTGTATTACGGTCAGACTGCGCACCGCATGCATACCACCGCCGATGCCGGCAAGGGACTGACCGATGCGCTCGTCGCAAGCATGAGCGCCAACGACGCAATCACGCAGATGCTGTCATGCGAAATGCAGGGACTGGTGCTTGCGGACGATAGCGACGACGTCGTAGGCGCTTACGGCAAAATGGGCAAGGACGAGCTGGCCATCCTGGCAAAGAACACCGTCCTAGCATCGAGCGGGTTCGCCAACAACCCCGACATGCTGGCGCAATACTGCCCCGAGGCCGTTGATGCTTTCAAAATGGTGGCGCCAGGAGCTACCGGCGAAGGCATCCTCTGGGCTCAAGAGCTGGGCGCGAACCTCCAGAACATGGGCGCCTACCAAGGCCATGCGTTTCACGGAGTAGACAACGGCAAAACGCTTGAACAAGGCATTGCGAACAACGGCGGCATCATGGTGAACCAAGAAGGCAACCGCTTCGCCAACGAATACACCGGCTATTCCGAACTGTCCCCTCATGTCATAGCGCAATCCGACAACATCGCCTACCTATGCTTCACCGACGCGCAGGTAGCAAAGAGCGCGAAATACGCTGAGTGGGAAGCAGAGGGCATCGTAATGAAAGGCGCATCCAGTGCCGAGCTGGCCGCCGCCATCGGGACGGACGCCGCGACGCTGGAAAAGACGATCGCAGAGTATCAGGCCGCCATCGAAAAGGGCGAGGATAAATTCAACCGATCCCATCTGCCGGAAAGCTTCGATGGCCCGTATTACGCAGTGAGGGTTACGGGCGAGATTCGCCATACGCAGGGCGGCATGGCAACCGATCTAGCAGGTCACGTGCTGCGCGCAGACAAGAGCCTGATCAAGGGATTATATGCAGCTGGCGGCTGCACCGAAGGATTCTCCTCACGCGGAGGTGCAGCCTACATGAGCGGCAACGGCCTCATTCAGGCACTCGTCTTCGGCAAGATAGCCGGAGCCGCCGCCGCAACTGAAAGCCCCGAGAGCGCAACCATCGTGGAATGAGCCGAAAGCGCAAAGGACGCTTACGAGCAGCCGACACGGACGAGCGATGCGGCTTCGTGCGACGCGCGGTCAATTTCTTGTCGCATTGCGATTGACTGCATGATATCCTAAACGCTGCGCACACGCGCAAACCCCATGCGGAGGCGTGGCCGAGTGGTTGAAGGCGGCAGTCTTGAAAACTGTTAAGCCGCAAGGCTTCGTGGGTTCAAATCCTACCGCCTCCGCCAGAAACGCAGCGCGCCCGGAACCAGCTGGTTCCGGGCGCTTTTCTTTGTTCGGTCCTGCCTTCCGGCTTGAACTCCCTGCTCACGAGCGAATGTTTCACGTGAAACATTCGAGAGGCGGCCGCTTCGCGCGCATGGAGCCGGCTTCGGCTGCGCATGATTGGGCAGCTCATGCGCAGCAAAATCGCCGGTTTGGCAGACCGAGCCCTTCTCCGTCCATAGAGGGAAACACGCGACCTGGCGTTTTACCAACAAGTTTGGCGCCGAGCGTCCTCAAACCGCGCTGAAACCAGGAAAAGACTGCCAAAAACTCGATTTTGCTGCAGAAGGCTGCGCAAAAAACGTCCATGAGCCGCGAGCGCCGGCGAACCGGACGGAGCACGGTAAGGGACCAGGCCCTTTCGTGGCGGAGCGGACGAAACGCAGCGAGGGGCTTGGGCGCCTTCGTGGCGGAGCGATCTCAGGAGACAGCGAAGAACTCGGGCACTGCAGCGAAGCGGGCGAATCCTTCGCAAAAAGAAACGCGCTCCTCGCCCGTTGGGAAAGGAGCACGTTGTTCATTGGAGTGCGTTCGGTCGCGGATGTTTCACGTGAAACATCCGTTCGCGGCGCAATGTCGAACGATCCGGCGCGCGGCCGCACAAGCGCCGCGCGAACAGGCGACCCGAGTCGACGGCCGCCCCGCCCCTAGCGTTCGCTCATGGGAACGTAATCGCGCTTGCCGCTGCGAATGGACTTGTACGCAGGACGGATGATGCGCTTGCCGGAGACGATCTCCTCGAAGCGGTGCGCAGCCCAGCCGGACATGCGCGCGCACGCGAACAGCGGCGTGAACAGATCCTCGGGAATGCCCATCATCGAGTACACGAAGCCCGAATACATGTCGATGTTCGCACACATGTCCTTGCTGGTGCCCTTCTCGCGCAGAATCACCTCGGGCGCCAGGCGCTCGATGCTTTCCAGCAGACGATACTCGGCCTCGAACTCCGTGCCCACGGCCAGCTTCTCGGCGAACTGCTTGCAGATGATGGCGCGCGGGTCGGACTTCGTGTACACCGCATGCCCCATGCCGTACACGAGACCCGTCTTGTCGAAAGCCTCCTTGTTGACGATCTTCGCCAGGTAGTCGGCCACCTGGCCCTCGTCGGACCAGTCGGCCACGTTCTGCTTGATCTCCTGCTGCATAGCTAGCACCTGATGGTTCGCGCCACCATGCTTCGACCCCTTGAGCGAACCGATAGCGCCGGCGTACGTGGAGTACGGATCGGTGTCGGACGAGGTCAGCACGCGCGTGGCAAACGTGGAGTTGTTGCCGCCGCCATGCTCGGCATGCAGGCACAGCATGATGTCCAGCATGCGCGCTTCCTCAGCCGTGAACTGGCGATCGGGACGCAGCATGGACAGGATGGTCTCGGCCGTGGACTGACCGGGAATGAAGCGATGCATGATCATGGAGCCGTTGTTGTATCGAGCCTGCTTCGCGTAGTAGGTCAGCACCATGATGCGCGGCAGACGCGAGATCAGCGAGATGGCGGTGTGGATCTCGTGATGAGCCGAGCGATCCTCGGCGTCCGCGTCGTAGGCGTACAGCAGCAGGATGGTGCGCTGCAGCATGTTCATGATGTCGGGCGGGGTGTCGCGCATGATCATGGAGGCGGTGAAGCCGTCGGGCAGTTCGCGTTCGGCATCGAGCGCGGCGATGAAGCGGTCGAGCTGCTCCTGTGTGGGCAGCTCGCCCATGAGCAGCAGGTACGCCACCTCCTCGAAGTTGAAGCGGCGATCGGCCACGCTGGTGTCCAGCAGGTCGTACACGTCGTAGCCGCGATAGCGCAGCATACCCTCGTCGGCTACCTTCTCGCCGTCTGAGACCACGTAGCCGTGAACGTTGGCGATGTTCGTAAGACCCGCGATGACGCCCGTGCCGTCGGCGTTGCGCAGGCCGCGCTTCACGTCGAACTGGTCGTAGCTCGCGGTTTCGATGGTGTTGATCGCCTTGAAGTTCTCGTACAGAGCGATCTGGCTTTCAGTTGCCATGGCGCATCCTTCCTGCCGCGCGAGCGCGGCCCCTCTTCCGAAATACCATGCTGCACGCGATGACCGCCCTTGAAACACGCGGTCTCTGGTGGATATGGCGAATGGGAAAATACGTCTCTCTTTATTATGATAAAGCGCAGCGACCCACTGCGCAATCAATGCATGCCAGTCACCCGGCGAAAACCACAGGCAGTACCCGGGAATCCACCGTCTCGTGGCGATTAGGTAACACGACCGCCTTGCCGCGCCCAAGCACCGACACTTGATTACAATGTTGACGAAGTCTGTAGGATTTAACCATGCAGTCCGCATCTCAACCCTCGACGTAGCGTCCGTCACCACGTGCGAAAGCGAGGATTCCTCTTGATTCTGACCGAAACCCTGGCCTTGCTCGTTGAAAAACGCGATTGGTTTTTCGAGCTCCTTCTGCAGCATATCGGCATCTCGCTCATATCCATTGCGCTGGCGGCGCTCATCGGACTGTCGCTGGGAATCGCCATCGCCACATGGAGGCGAGGGGCGAAGCCCGTGCTTGCGCTGGTCAACTTCGTGTACACCATCCCATCCATTGCGCTTTTCGGCTTCCTTATCCCCATAACGGGCATCGGCGACCCTACCGCCATCGTGGCGCTCACCGTGTACGCGCTGCTGCCGATGGTACGCAACACCTACACCGGCCTCACCACCATCGATCCCGCCATCATCGAAGCGGCACGCGGCATGGGCTCCACCGACCGCCAGCTGCTGTACCGCATCGAGCTGCCGCTGGCCGCCCCCGTCATCATGAGCGGCATCCGCAACATGGCCACCATGACCATCGCGCTGGCCGGCATCGCCACGTTCATCGGCGCAGGCGGCTTGGGCGTGGCCATCTTCCGCGGCATCACCACGAACACCATGGCCTTGACCTTGGCAGGCAGCGTGCTGATCGCGCTGCTAGCCATCGCGGTGGACCTGCTGCTGGGCTTAGCCGAGAAGTCCACGCGACGCCACCTGGAGCCTTCGAGCGCACGGCGGCAGAAGCGTTCGGGTGCGCGTCGGACTTCGCGTCGCAAGCTGGCCCCGGCCGTCGCGGCGGGCGCGGCCGTGGTGCTGATAGCGGGCGGGGCGTTCGCGTTCGCGAACCGCGGCGGCGGAGAGAACGTGGTGAACATCGCCACGAAGCCCATGACCGAGCAGTACATCCTCGGCGAGATGCTGAACACGCTGATCGAGCACGATACCGACCTCAAGGTGGAGCTCACGCAGGGCGTGGGCGGCGGCACGTCGAACATCGAGCCCGGCATGGAGAAGGGCGATTTCGACCTCTACCCCGAGTACACGGGAACGGGATGGAACGCCGTCCTCAAGCACGACGACACCTACGACGAGTCGATGTTCGACACGATGCAGCAGGAATACGAATCGCAGCTAGGCCTCACCTGGGTGGGCATGTACGGGTTCAACAACACGTACGGCCTCGCTGTGAGCCGCGACGCGGCCGAGCGCTACAACCTGCGCACGTATTCCGACCTGGCGGGCGCAGCGGGCGGCCTGACGCTGGGTGCCGAGCCCGACTTCTTCGACCGGCAGGACGGCTACCCCGGATTGCAGCAAGCCTACGGCATGGACTTCGGCACCACGAGAGACATGGACATCAGCTTGAAGTACCAGGCGTTGTTCGAGAACAAGGTGGACGCCATCGTCGTGTCAACCACTGACGGCAAGGTGGCCGACGATCGCCTCGTGGTGCTCGAGGACGACCAGCACTTCTACCCCTCGTACCTGTGCGGGAACGTGGTGCGCCAGGACACGCTGGAGAAGCATCCCGAGCTGCGCGACGAGCTGCTGAAGCTGCAAGGCGCCATCACCGACACCGACATGGCGCGCATGAACAACGCCGTGGAAACGCAGGGGCAGGAACCGAAAGCGGTGGCCGATGCGTTTTTGGCCGAGAAGGGGCTGATGTAGCATGGAAACAGCATCCGCGCAGACGTGCTGCACGGGACCCCTCGACTCCGACGGCTTCGCCGCCTCCGTCCAGGACGATATGGGGGGCGCCGCTGACGGCGTTCGGAATGACGGACGATGCCGTACCGCCTCCGCCCAGGACGACACGTGCGCGCCCGCGGTGGCGTTCGAGCACGTGACCAAGCGCTTCGGCGACGCCGTGGCCGTGAACGACGTGGACCTCGCCATCGAAGAGGGCGCTTTCGTCGCCATCATCGGCAGCTCGGGCTGCGGCAAGACCACGTTGCTGAAAATGGTGAACGCGCTGGTGATGCCCGACGAGGGCGAGGTGCTCGTGCACGGGCAGGCCACGTCGAGCGTCGATCCCATCGAGCTGCGCCGCACCGTCGGCTACGCCATCCAGGGCAGCGTGCTGTTCCCCCACCTCAGCGTGGAGCAGAACATCGCGTACGTGCCCACGCTGCTGAACAAGCGCGATCGCCGCCGCACCAAGGCGGCCGTGGAGAAGTGGATGGACATCATCGGCCTGCCGCGCGACATCATGGACCGCTATCCCGCCGAGCTGTCGGGCGGCCAGGCGCAGCGCGTCGGCATCGCCCGTGCGCTGGCGGCCAGCCCCGACATCCTGCTGGCCGACGAGCCCTTCAGCGCCGTGGACGCCATCACCCGCGGCAGCCTGCAGGACGAGATCAAGCGCATCCACCGGCAGACGGGCATCACCGTGCTGTTCGTGACGCACGACATCGACGAGGCGCTCGACCTCGGCGACAAGGTGCTGGTCATGGAAGCCGGCCGCGCCGTGCAGTTCGCGCCGCCCTGCGAGATCCTGCGCAGCCCCGCCACCGAGTTCGTCGACCGTCTGGTAACCCGCAAGCAGAGCGTGTACGCGCGATAGGGCCGCATACACCGCAAGGGTGCCAGGAGAAGGGTGCCCAGGAGGACGGGAATCGCGTCGCATTCTCTGGCAAGCCCGGAAACGGCGAGGCCCCCGGCATGCGGTGCTATCTCCGAGCGATGCCATCCTTGTCACGCCCTCAACGCACGCCTTACGCACGCGTAAACGATACCCGCTCCGAGCTGCCCCCTCGCACCTGCACCCTACGATAGCACCAGCCTGACCGATCATCCAAGAGATGGGAGAAACCATGTCCGACAAGAAAACGCCCGAGGAAAACGGCTCCGAGGAAAAGATCGTCGTCCCCAGCAACGAGGAGGTCTTGGAAGTCGTCCAAACGCCCGACGAGATCGATGTCGTCGATGTGGGCAACAAGGAGTCCGCCAAGATCATCGAGAACTGGTCGGAAGCCAAGTAGGCAGCCAAGACGCGTCTCTGCACGCCTGCTGCCCGCACCAGGCGTGCACCCGATGCGGGCAGTGCCTGGCGCGGGCACCGGCATGTTGTGCGCAACCAACGCTTCACGGGAAATATTTCTCAAACTTCTTAAAAATAGCCGTTGACAGAGAAGATCGTTACCGGCATAATAGCTTTTGCTGTTTCGACGTGCGCCGTTACCTCAGCTGGATAGAGGGACTGACTACGAATCAGTACGTCGGGGGTTCGAATCCCTCACGGCGCACCATTTCAGCACTTTCATTCCGCAACGACTGGCAGCAGCACGTGCGGTTTTTTATTGGTCGAGCGAAAGGGACTTTGTTGAAGGTTCGAAAATCGAAACCTCACAGTAAGTAGTCCTCCTTCGATTCCCTTACGTCGGCGGTCGAAGGACGACTGCCTGCGAGCAAACACGTAAGGGAATTCACATGCTCTATCTCTCTCAAATGATGGGAAAGCCCGTCGTCGATGCGACCGGCGAGAAGATCGGCACGATCTCCGACCTGGCCATCTCAACCGGCGAGGTGTTCCCCCGCATCACCAGCCTGGCCTTCCAGGGGCCGGGCAAGGTTCCGTTCATGATCTCGTGGCGCAAGTACGTCGAGGAGTTCGACGAGGACGGCATCAGGCTGTCCGTGCCGGCCCACGACATCCGCTTCAGCTATCTGCAGCCCGAGGAGATCCTGCTGGCGCGCGACCTTCTGAATCGCCAGATCGTGGACACGCAGGGCATGAAGGTCGTGCGCGTGAACGACCTGAAGCTCTCCATCTCGGGCACGCAGCTGCGCCTTTTGGGCGCCGAGGTGGGGGCACGCGGCATCCTGCGCGGCCTGGCGCCGTGGCTCGAGCGCGCCGTGGTGGCCGTGGCGAAGGTATTCGGCAAGCGCATCGACGAGCAGATCATCGCTTGGAACTACATGGACCTGCTCGACCGCGACCTGTCCGAAGTGCAGCTGTCCGTGACGCACAAGCGCCTGGACGAGCTGCATCCCGCCGATGTGGCCGACATCCTAGAGCAGCTTGACCCCCAGCAGCGCGCCAACGTGTTCCAGCACTTGGACGACGCCCAGGCCACCGAGGCCATCTCCGAGATGGAGGACGAGTACCAGGCCGACTTCATCGAGGACTTGGACGACGCCCGTGCCGCCGGCCTGCTGGGCAGCATGGACCCGGACGACGCGGCCGACATCGTGCGCGACCTGTCGTACGAGAAGGCC
>OGYI01000861.1_pt1 | contig 34425 bp, 26 predicted proteins | sample 1576521 | NCBI WGS metagenome assembly OGYI01 (sample SAMEA3541484, study PRJEB24748) | human gut metagenome | biome: human gut; feature: human-associated habitat; material: faeces | place: China | collected 2012
CTTCCACCCCTCTGCGCCGCCAGATCCAGTTCGACCAGGGATACTACTGGTGCCACATTGTTCACCAGCACCAGCCAGCCCCGAACTCCCAGCAGGAGTTCTGCATTGCCCTGGTAAGCGACAAGGAAGGCGAGCCCGACTTGGATTATTACCTGCTGGCGGAAAACACTCCCGCCGGCAAGGAGGGAGAAACCGTACTGACGCTGGTCAACCTGTACCAGGAGGTGGAAGAAGGGGACTCGTCGAGCAGTTCGGCAGGGGGAGGAGATTCGTTTGAGTTTGATCCCAAGCCAAGCAGCAGCTCGAGTTCTTCTTCCTCCAGCAGTTCGTCTTCCAGCTCCCGGCAGAGTTCTTCGGCTCCCGAGCCTCCGGATTCCTCCAGCAGCGCACCGCCTTCTTCTTCCAGTTCGTCGTCTTCCAGCAGTTCGAGTTCTTCCTCGTCCAGTTCCTCGAGCAGCTGGTCGTCTTCCAGTTTCCACAGTAGTTCCTTGCCGCCCCAGGAGCCGGATTCCTCCAGCAGCTCTCCGTCTTCCAGCTCTTCCTCGAGCAGTTCGAGCTCTTCCTCCTCGTCCAGTTCCTCGAGCAGCTCCAGCTCTTCTTCGTCTAACTCATCAAGTTCTTCGAGTTCCAGCAGCAGCTCTTCGTCATCAAGTTCTTCGAGCTCAAGCTCATCTTCCAGCAGCAGTTCAAGTTCCCTTTCCTCCTCGTCCAGCGAGCCGGACCAGGAAGAGGAACCCTGCCCCTGTGAATGTGAGTGCAATGAGGAGGGTGATGAAAACTGTGTCCAGACACAGCCCACTCCGGGGGATCCCGAGGGAGAGCAGGATTGCCAGGGCAACGCCTGCATCAACCCTTCTTCCCCGGCAGGACCCACGCCTCCGGCTCCCGCCAGGTTCATGCGGACGGCACGCTCTGCCGCCGCCCCTCACGCCCCGGCTTCCAGCGCCTTTTCCATGCGCTACAACCACCCCATGGCCTGGAGCGCTTCCTTCTCGGCTGACGAGCGCCGCGTCACCGTCAGGCGTCCCTCCGGAAGCCATCTCTATTTCAAGGCCCAGGAGGGAAGTAGCGACGCTTCTCCCATCGGCTCTTCCAGGAAGAGCGACTACCGTGTGAGGCTTCTCAACGAAGATATTACTCCCAACCTCCAGGGTACTCCCGCCTTCATGGACATGGTTCTTCCCGGCGGCATGGTCCTGCGCTTCTCTTCCTCCACCAGAGAGGTCGTGTCGGTCACCAGCTTTTCGGGCCATGTGACCTCTGCCGAAGAGTACTTCAGCAAGGTCCAGGTCACTTACCATCAAAACGGCTCCCTTGCCAGCGTTTATTCCCGCGCCCAGGGGCTGATGAGAAGCATTGCCGAAGGCGACAGGCTCACCCTGGAGTGGTATGCTCCCGGCAAGGCCGTCCCGGACGGGGAAGGCGGGTTCACCGTTGCCGGAGAGCCCTGCAAAACGGCAACCTACGAGACCTCTCTTGAAAACGGAGTGACGGTGACGCATATCACCAACCGGCGGCCAGGCCAGGAACCGCATTTCATCGAACGCCGCGAGGAAGGCAACAAGGTGACCATCATCAATGGCGAGGGAGAGGAGCGCACCGTTCGCACCATTGAACGCAACGCCCTTCCCGATTCCAAGTGGGAGCGCATCGAAAGGGTCCAGGGCATCAACGAGGAAACGCCCGCCTCCTGTACCCGGACAGTGAAGAAGTATACCGACGGTGGCTGGCTGACCATCAGCCGGACGGAGGGATACAAGACCCCTCTGGCCAGGACCACCCTCTATACCTACAACGACCAGTTCCGGATGTCCCTGGAACTCAAACCCAATGGCGGCTATACGCGCTACGAGTACGACGAGCAGGGACGAGTGGTGCTGCAGGCCTCTCCCTGGGCCGGAGGCGGTGAAAAGGGGACACGCACGACTTACGCCGACCTGCGCTTTAACGACTTCAGACCCGCCACGGAAACCAAAGTAATTATTGTTGAGGATGGGACGGAAACGGCGCTTCTCAAACGCACTTACACCTATGAAGACAGCCCGCAGGTGAACCGCACCACGGTCACGGAAACCGCGCTGGGAAGCGACCAGGTTCATACCCGCGTGGAAGAGACTTACGGGGAGGCAGTGGAGTATTCCTACGCCCGGGGCAGGCAAAAGATGAGCCAGAGTATTGACGGGGTGCAAACCGTTTATACTTACGAAGCCGCCGCGGAATACGGAGCCATTCACCAGGTGACGGAGACCGTGCAGGCCAACGGAAGCATCGTTCCGGGACAAAGCACCCGAAACGTGGAATACATCGCTGAAAACGGCGCCACCACCAGGAGAGAACAATACGTTCACACCGGAGAGGACTGGTCGCTGATTGCCTCGGAGGACTACGAATACGACGACGAGCAAAGGCTCATCAAGACAACCAAGGGCAACGGCAGGACCAGCACGACGGAGTGGATGTGCTGCGGCCCGTTGAGGGAAACCGACGAAGACGGCATCACCACCGGCTACGGCTACAACTCGGCCAAGCAGCTGGTGGAGACTATTCGGGCTGCGACGGAAACCACGCCCGAAACGATTATCTCCTACACGAAGGATGCCGCGGGAAGGACGATCGCCACGCGGCGTGACGTGGGTCCCATGACGGCGACGGAAAGCACGGAGTACGACGATCTGGGGCGGGTGATTTCTTCCACGGACATGCTGGGACGCACCACCCGAACCGGGTACGGCGAAGACGGACTCACCACTACTGCCACCACCCCGGCAGGCGCTACGCTGATTACCAAAAAGTACTATGATGGAACCATACTCTGGCAGGGAGGAACGGGGCAAAGAGAAGTGGAGACCAGGCTGGAGTTGAGCGAAGAAGGCATCCTGACCACGACCTTGTCCAAGGGAGTTGTGCTGTCGCGGATTCTGAAAAATGGCTTTGGTCAAACCGTCCGGCAGGAGCAGCCCAATACCAGGGGCGGCTTTATCGTCACCAGGAACTTCTACAACGACAAAGGACAATCGGTCCGCTCTCAAACGGAGGATCTTGCTCCTACCCTCACGGATTACAACGAACTGGGGCAAGCCGTGAAGCAGACCGTTCTTCTGGATGAACTTCATCCCAATGACACCACCAGAAACAGGATATCGGAAAGTTCCTCCTGTTACCGGGTTCGGGAAGACGGCGTCTACCAGGTGCAGACTTCCACCACCTGCAACGCCGACGGATTCCCCCTCACCCAGACCACGGAAAACATGGTTTCCAGACTCAGCGCTGTACTGGAAAACAAATCCATCACCACGGACGTCTACGGCCAGCAGAGCATCCAGTGGACGGAGTACACCTCTCCAACCAGGCGCACCTGGTTCAGCCGCATTCCCACTTCGGAGATCACAGCTGAATCACTGGTCGTGGACGGTTTTGAGACCAGCCAGACCGATCACGCTGGAATCCGTTCTTCACAAACCCGTTCCTACGCCTCCACGGGCATGGTTCTCAAGCACACGGACGCCAGAGGCAATATCACCACCACGGAAACCGACCTTGCGGGACGTACTGTCAAAGTCACCGATTCTGCAGGCAACGTGACTACCACCAGCTACCTGCCCTGCTGTGACAATCCCGCCTGCATCACCGATGCCCTGGTGGGAACGACCTGCTATTCCTATGACATCCGCGGCAGAAAGACAGCCGAGTACGGCACCGCTATTCAGCCGGCCTGCTTCGCCTACGACGAAGCCGACCGTATGGTCTCGCTGACCACTTTCCGGGTGGATGAAGAAGACATTACTTCTGATCCTTCCGACCGTACCGACGGAGACACCACCGCATGGTTCTATGACGAGGCCACGGGACTGGAATTGAAAAAGACCTATGCAGACGGATCCTCCACAATCAAGACTTACGACATATTTAACCGTCTGGAGATATTGACCAAGGCCAGAGGTATCGTCACCACCTACGCCTATGCTCCTCTTACCGGGGAACTCGTCTCCGTCTCCCACAACGACAACACGCCGGGTTGGGAGTTTACCTACAATCACCTTGGCCAAATGACCTCCGTCCGGGACGCTTCCGGCATCAGGGAATTTTCTTATGATGCCTATGGAAGAACGCAACAGGATACTTCCTTTGGAACCGTGGAAAGCTCCATTCAGGAACAATACGATGCCTTGGGTCGTTCTGAAGGTTACCGCCTGATGCTTGGAACCCGTACCGTGCAGCACTCCCATCTTGACTACGATTCCAAAGGTGCCATCATCGGGATGAATCTGGAAGGACTGGAGTCTCCCTTTAGCTGGCAGTATGATCAAACCAGCGGCTTCCTCCACCATCTCACCTACCCCAACGGCATGGTCCGCAGCAATACCTACCATCCCACACTGAACCTAGTAACCGCCATCGGTTACAGGAAGGGAGCGAATGGCGAATTAGCAGCCGGCCACGAATACGGCTACGACGCTCTGATGCGTCCCGTCCAACGGCGGGACTCCTGGGATGTCGCCACTTCTGTCACGCTAAGAGATTTTACTTACAATGGCCGCAGCGAGGTGATTGAAGACCGGATCAGCCCGGGAGGAAGCTTCAGCTACCAATACGACAACATCGGCAACCGCAAAACAGCCCGGGAACTGGAAGAAGAAGTATCCTACGATGCTAACTGTCTTAACCAGTACGCAGATATTGCCGGGGGAGAAGAAAATTTTAAGCCCGTCTTCGATGCCGACGGCAACCAGACCTTCATCAAGACCCCAACAGGTACTTGGGAGGTGAGCTACGACGCCAATGACCGCCCCGTCGTCTTCACCAGCCAGGATGGACGGACCATCGTTACCTGCGGCTACGACTACCGGGGACGGCGCTTTGAGAAGAAGGTCACCGTCAATGGAGCAGTATCCGGCCATTGCTGGTACCTGTACCGGCGCTATTTGCAGGTAGCCGAGCTGGATTTGACGCATCCTGAGCCTGTGCTGGTAAAGAGCTACCTGTGGGATCCAACGGAACCGAGAGCGACGCGTGTCCTGACAATGACATGCTGGAAAGGCAACGTTCCCCAGCACAACGAGCATCTTTACTTCATGCACGATGCCATGAAGAACGTTACTTCCATTTTTGACGGACAACAGACGAGAAGAGCTCGTTACGAGTATGCTCCTTTTGGTAGCCTTCTCATCGCTGAGGAAGACATGGCTCAAGAGAACAAGTTCAGATTTTCCTGCGAGTATGCAGATGACGAACTGGGGCTTGTGTATTACAATTACCGTCACCTCAATCCCGCAGACGGCAGATGGATTAACCGCGATCCTATTCAGGAACAAGGTGGATGGAATTTGTACGGGTTTGTTAATAATTCCATTGTTTATTTTGATTTATTAGGGAATGATAGGTATATATCTAATATTTTACCGCATAACCCAGAAAATGTTTTTAAAGGCGACATTACTCTTCACATAGGCGTTGCCGTAGATATATGGGAAAAAAATGATCAAGGGATTTGGTGTAAAGTAGGGATTAGGACTTTTGATTATTCTTTGAATCCAACAGATAGAGATACAGCTAGACTAGCAAGGGAATGGGCTAGAACGCATGATTCATCCACATTGATACAATTTGGAGGTTTGATAATTGGGAATATTATATATGGAGCCCTTGTTTTAGGGAAGGGTTATATAAAATCTTCACAAGGCCTTAATTTAAAAAATCCCGAAACAATACCGTCCTCTCCCATAGAAGATATCAATATGCTTAGAGCAATACAACAGGATATTAAATCCCCTCCTCCTTACAACATATTAAGGAATAATTGTGCTGATTGGGCTTATAAAGCTATATGGTATGGAAGAGATGTGACTGTTCATTAATTCATACTATGAGATGGATAAAAAAAATCATTATATTTGATATATTTTTTCAAGAAAATAAATTCAAAAAGAGTAGTTCTATATTTAGTTATATTCTTTTTATTTATCTATTCTTCATGGTATATCTCCTAACTTTTCCAAATAACATAGGAATAAATATACAAACATTGTTATTTGTTTTATCAATTGAAATTTCATATGTTTTGTCATTTTTCAATTGGTATTATTGTTTGAATAAATCAATTTTCCTGTTTATAATAATTTATTTATTACCCATATGTGGTATAGGTATTTTATATTTATTGCTTCCTTCCCTACCAAGACATATGTAGATAAAACAACGACAAGATAAATTTGTTAGATAAGGGTAACGATAATCTGTTGAGTCAATTTCAAAATAGGTGGGAAGAGCGTCATCTCTCAGGTCCAAACCACTACTACTCACAATTTCTAAGGTCTTTCTTCATTCAGCCCCCGCAGAATATGATTTCTCTGTTTGATTCTATACTGAAGCAAGATACTTCCATAGACTTTTACGGAGATCAAAGTATGTTGAACCAGATTTCAACTCAACATACTTTGATCTATATATGGTTCTTGTTCTTCCCATAGGAATTATACGTATTAACGTTAACAAAATAAATTTATCTATTTTATTAATATTAAAAATTAAGGAAATATGAGAGATTATAATTTTTTATAGGTTGTTTAACATGAAAACTAATATTATATTCCCTTCGGTTATTTTATCATTAAACTTATTAGGATCTTGTACATTCATAACTCACAAAAAAGAAAAAACAAGAAATCCCTATATTCCACCTTATTATCTACATTATAATACTCCTGTCTACATTGTAGGAAAAGATATGATCAAAAATTCATTAAAATCATACTTGGATTTATCGTCAAACATAACTCCCCAACCAAATCTTAATCCATATGATAAAAAATGGAATGGAAGTGAAACAGCTCTTATGCTGGCGGCAGCTATCGGGGATATTGATACCATGAAGAAATTACTCGAATTAGAGGCTGATATTAATGTTGCTTCAAATGAAATGAAGCTACCCTCTATGACTTTTCCCTACAAAGAAACTGCTTTACATTATGCTGCTCGTACAGGACAAATAAGCGCCTACAATTTTCTGATTAAACAAGGAGCTAACCAGAAATTGAAAAATACTGACGGAAAAACAGCCAAGCAATTACTGAAGGCTACAGGGGAAAATAACTACTAATGCTTGTGTAGAAGAAAACGATACATGGGCCTCACTAACCAGGCGTATTGTTAGAAGCTATAGAAATATCAAAATGGGTTAGAGGTTATACACCTCAACCCAAGACTGATTTTGCATGCCCATGGTAACGAAGATGGCGGCTTCCTCAAGTACCTCAACTACCCTAACGGCATGGTCCGCTGCAATACCTACCATCCCAGGCTCAACCTCGTAACCGCCATCGGTTACAGGAAGGGAGCGGATGGTGAATCAGCGGGCCGCCATGAGTACGACTATGACGCGCTGATGCGTCCCACTCAACGCCGGGACTCCTGGGATGCTGCCACACCTGCAACCACCAGAAACTTCACCCACAGCAGCCGCAGCGAGCTGGTCGAAGACCGGCTCAGCCGGGGAGGAAGCTTTATCTATTCCTACGACAACATCGGCAACCGCAAAACCATCCGTGAACTGGAGGAAGCCCTCTCCTACGAATCCAACCCGCTCAACCAGTACACGGATATTGCCGGGGGAGAAGAAGATTTTAGGCCTGTCTTCGATGCCGACGGCAACCAAACCAAAATCAAGACTTCAACAGGCATCTGGGAAGTGTCCTACGACGCCAATGACCGCCCCGTCGTTTTCACCAGCCAGGATGGACGGACCATCGTTACCTGCGGCTACGACTACCGGGGACGGCGCTTTGAGAAGAAAGTGGTCATCAATGGAACAGTATCCAGCCACTCCCGGTTCCTGTACCGGGACTACCTGCAGGTAGCCGAGCTGGATTTAAGGCATCCTGAACCTGTGCTGGTAAAGAGCTACCTGTGGGATCCAACGGAACCGACGGCAACGCGCGTCCTGATGATGACATGCTGGCAGGAAAACGGAATGAAAGTAAAAGAGCATCTCTACTTCATGCACGATGCCTTGAAGAATGTCACTTCCATCTTCGACGGTCAGCAGAAACAACAAGCCCGCTACGAGTATGCTCCCTTCGGAAGTCCTATTGCGGAAGAAGGGGACATGGCCCGGGAGAACAAGTTCAGGTTTTCCTGCGAGTTCTCGGACGACGAACTGGGACTTGTCTACTATAATTATCGGCACCTCAATCCCGCAGACGGCAGGTGGACTAACAGAGATCTCATTCAGGAACAGCGGGATGGGATTTGTGTGGGTTTATAAAAAATCATATTCGGACAAATATTAATTTTTTAGGAATGGTGAGTTCCTCTCCTTTAGATCCAGCTTTTATTTCTCCTCCCATACCAGATAGAGTTGGCCAGAGCAGAGGCATCAAACTTTCGTATTTTGCTTGTAAAAGAAAGTTAGATAAATTAGGAGATAAAGCTATTAAGGCACTTTTAGCAGGAAAAGTTACACATGTTCCTTCAGATTTTAAACCGAATTCAGAATGTGAAGAATCCTGCCAATGCCTCCGTAGTTTAATTATTATTATACATGGGGAAGAACCCTGGATTAGAAAAAATGATATAAATGTAAGAGCGCATTGGGGGGGAAAGATTCTTAACTGAAAATGCAAATAAGACAGAAATATCCGACATGTTTAAAAAAATTAATTTTTGTTCATCTTGCAAACTTGAAATACGAGCATGTTATTTGGGCTTATCACCGTATTTAAAAAAACGGCTTGAACAGAATACAGGATGTGAAGTGACTTTGTATGAAGGTAAAGTTAAAGCTTTTTTTCATTACTTTAATTTAAATTCAAAAAATGAAAAAATTAATAAGAATTTTTATTTTCATCATCGCTGGGTTAATTATTCTTACTTGTACTAATTACGGATACACGGCATGGAGTATCCATCATTGGAAAAATGTACTGGAACAATCAAACTTTGAGCAATTAAAAAATGAATATGCAAAATACTATTACCAAGTTGAAGGGCCACCTGCAGAACAGTTGATCATCTACCAACAAAAACAATTGCTCCCCAATATTTTTCATTATGATCTAGTTATCATGAAAAGCAGCCTCTCCGGCATAAAAATATATACCGGCGCTAGACTTAAATCTACTTCACGTGATATCACAAAGGAAAAATTAAAAATCTACCAGGAAGACGGATTTAAAGAAGGAGAAAATGTTTCCTCCGTTGGTGAAGTATTCTCATCCAGCCTTAAACTGGCAGGATTTAAAGAAGACGGACATTAAAACCATTTGATAAACTTTCTACTTTTGTGTTTATAAAAAACAGAAACTATATAATTTATCAGCATTTCGCCTGCCATCTGACCTGCTTCGTCTTGTAGAGCTTTTAGGTGACAGTGTCCGAGGATTCAATGAGCACGTGGCATTGTGACAATATATGCATATGCTTCCCTTATCGGAGAACTCGTCTCTGTCTCCCACAATGACGATACGACGGCATGAGAGTTTACCTACAACCATCTGGGGCAGATGACCTCCGTCAGGGACGCTTTGGTATCAGGGAATTCTCCAATGATGCTTACGGTAACATGGCCCAGGAAGCTTCCTTTGGGCTGAGCCGTAGCAATACTTCCCATCCCAGGCTCAACCTCGTAACCGCCATCGGTTACAGAAAGGGGGCGGACGGCGAACTGGCGGCCTGCCATGAATACCAATACGACGCCCTGATGCGTCCCATCCAGCGGCGGGATTCCTGGGATACGGGGGCACCTGTCACAGTAAGGGATTTTATCTACAACAGCCGCAGCGAGCTGGTTGAAGACAGGATCAGCCTGGGAGGAAGCTTCAGCTACCGATACGCCAACATCGGCAACCGCAAAACAGCCCGGGAACTGGAGGAAGCCTTCTCCTACGAATCCAACCAACTCAACCAGTACGCAGATATTGCCGGAGGAGGAGATTTTACCCCCGTCTACGATGCCGACGGCAACCAGACCCGCATCAGGACCTCAACAGGCATCTGGGAAGTAAGCTACGACGCTAATGACCGCCCCGTCGTCTTCACCAGCTAGGATGGCCGGACTGCTATCACCTGCGGCTACGACTCTCAAGGAAGGCGCTTCGAGAAGAAGGTCACCGTCAATGGGGCAGCATCCAGCCACTCCTGGTTCCTCTACCGGGGTTATTTGCAGGTAGCTGAGCTGGATCTGACGCATCTCTGAACCTGTGCTGGTAAAGAGCTATTTGTGGGATCCGACGGAATCGAGAGCAACACGTATCCTGACGATGACATGCTGGCAGGAAAACGGAATGAAAGTAAAAGAGCATCTCTGCTTCATGCACGATGCCTTGAAGAATGTCACTTCCATCTTCGACGAGCAGCAGAAGCAAAAAATACACTACGGGTATGCTCCCTTCGGAAGTCTCATCACGGAAGATGGGGCTTTATCACGCCTTCACCGTCAGAAAATTTCAAAATAATTTGATATTAAATGAAGTATGGAAATAGAATATTGTTGAAAAAAGGTGATTCATCAGATAATATAATTTATAAAATTAAACTAATATCCAAGAAAAAGAAATGAAAGTAATACTCGTTCCTCTGCTAGCCATGAACACGTTTACAACTGCATGCAAAGAACATACCATAAATTCAAAAGAAAAATTGGAAGAACCTGCTAAGCATATTAGGGAAACAGAGACTATATTAAGCTCTCATCCAGAGCTTCATCATTTCCCAGCTTCCTCCAAAATTTGGATTGATAAAGAATTAACATCCTTGGAGGAAAGCAATATAAGTTCAAGACGGCTAGGATATTCCATACGGACTAAGCATCCTGAAATCAAAGAAAAGGTGAAAGGAGTTTTTGCACATTCTATTGATCGCATCTTTCCATCCAAGAAAAATTTTGAATTGAATACAATTCAAAAAAATCATCATCTTACAGAGAATATCAGCCATGTCTTAAAAAGAATTAATTCCGTATATAACTCTCTGAATTATCCAGTTATTAATCCGGAAGATACAGAAGCCTGGTGGCAGGATACAGATTGGAAAGAAAAAGAAGGACTTCCCTATGATCATTATTACATCACCGCCCTCATTCTGAAGAACGGCCATACATTGTTTGTTTTTGATCGGCGTCCTGTACTGACTGAAGATGAAATTCGTTATTGGTAATCTTGAAAAATCCCATAGAGACAATCTAAATAGATAAATTATTTTTTGAAATTATTACGCCAAATGCTACAAATATTTTCAAAGATCTAAGTACTTCACCTTCAAGGAAGCATATTCAAGGCATACATAATCGCACAATTTGATTTTTTTCCTCCAAGCCCTTAATCCTATTACAATACCTTGATTTTATTCTACATCTTCTTAATGGAATTATAGCAATTAATATGCTTGGAGAAAATAATATGTTAAAAAAATTACACAACAGGGAAAAATCGAATCTCGAAAAAACAAAAAAATCTCCCATTCAACAACGGGTGCAATAAAAACAATTCCAAATGAATAATGTTAAGAGTTAGTTCATATTTTTCAAACGGAATTATTTCCTTTAATCTTGTGGAAATCGCTCTCTTTGTTTTACTTTTTCCGAATTATTGATGAACAGCGCCAGCCTTTCATTGTTGCCATCCAAATTCCCTCGATGACTGATAAAACGGCCTTACAAGATTACCCTATATAGTTCCGTTTCAGAATAAAAGGGGGGGGTCCGGCATAAGGCTGTTCAAAAATGGAAGAAGCCTCCATAGTCTCTCAAAGCAAAAATCATGATGAGGCATTATCTTTGATCTTCTTTCTTTTCTTTCGCATCCAGCGCTTCAAAGCGGGCCAGAACCCAGCAAAGATCGGAAAGGCGGTTGAGGAACAGGGCCGTGTTGACGTTGCTCAGGGCGTTATCCAGCCTCAGCGCCACCACCCGGCGTTCCGCACGGCGGCAGACGGAACGGGCCAAATCAAGCTGGGCCGCTCCCAGGGAACCTTCCTTGCCGGGGCGCGCCCACCCCTTGAAGCGGATGTCGCATTCCTTCTCCAGCAGATGGGCCTGTTCCTCCAGCCATGCTACGTCCTCCGCCGTAATGCGGGCATAACCCTTGGCGTCATACTTGGGCAAATCCTCCTCCAGCGTAGCCAGTTCCCCCATGGCCCCCACCAGGCGCGCCTGAACGCCGTCCAGCATTTCCACCGTCCGGGGGCTTACTCCGGAATGGCGCACTACGCCAATCAGAGAATTCAATTCATCCACCGTTCCGTAAGCTTCAATACGCGGGGCCGTCTTGGGGCTCCGTTTGCCGAACATCAGGTCCGTTTCTCCGCTGTCTCCACGCTTGGTGATCACGCTCATACCCCGTACCCTACCATGCCTGCGCGGCCCTGCACGCAAAAAAGAAGGCATCCCACCTCGCCAACGGCGCAAATTCGATGTTCCGGACAGCCGTCCATCCGCTGGCCCTGTTCCCAGTACCCGACCACCCGGGGATTTTGTCCATTGCGGTTAAAATATGGGTCTTATATACTTAACTTCGATTTCTTCTTAGAAAGAAGTAAATCTTAGTTAATTTTGCTCCCCTCTATTTCGCGGGAACAAGAAAAAGAGCCTGTCTCACAAAGAAGTGAGACAGGCCCTGTTTAAGAAGAATTTTTTACAACGAGAAAATTTATCTCTATCAATTAAGAGGACTCTGCAATTTATTGTACTCTTCTTCAGTTATTTTATCAAAACATTTGGATGTATTAAGTCGATAAGGATACGAATATATGTAGGCTGGATTATTAGGACCAATAACCATACTTGGAGGATAATCCGTATCCTGAGGAGATTCTAGATGCACATGAGAATGCCGATTAAAAAAATTCTCAGGAAAATTAATCATCTCTTTTCTGATTTTTTCATCAGAAACATACAATTGATGTAATTTACATAATTCATAAGCAAATTTAGTACACCATTTTTCTTCCTCTGAATTAAGTCTGCATGTAAATGAATCTCCGTTTCGCCAACCCAAATTTTTTTGATTTGCTTGATTTTTTTTGCTTTCTTGATAATGCTTTAATTCTAATAAAAGATGAGCTATTTCATGGGCTACTCCAATCCTTAAAAGAGTATGGGGAGCATTTTGATTCATCAAAATTTCTGCTTCTACAAATTGCTCCGTATCAATTGTGCCAGAAGATGCGGTTCTTGCGACTTGTAAAGTTCCCTTTCGGAGTCTCAGCGAACATCTAGGACCAGAGCGTCTTTCTGGATGGGCAGAAATAAATAGACATAAGTGAATTCCATACTTCCTAAATAATTTTTCTACCCCTCTAATGGTATGAGCCATCGGAGACATTTGAGTATAAAAAAATATTTTTTCAACTATAGAATTTACATCTGCCTCTTCAACTGCATTATCAGGTACAACGTAATTAGCAGGATTGCTAACCACATCAAAATTACATACTAAAGGCATCTTATCAGAATTCTACAACTGCTGCCAATCCTTCTTTAACTAAATAATCAAATTCTAAATTTGCGACAATTCTTTCTTTCGCTTTATCAGGAGTTAATGACGCATCTCCATCAAAGAAACAATAAGTAAAGTCAGAATAAAGACGTTCTTTAAGTATGTTTATCTTATCATCCAGAGAAAGATTTTCATTATTTTTATAAAGACGATTTAATGCTTCTTTTCCTTCAGGACAAATTTCTTCATCTGTACTTAACGTTATGTTATTTGTATTCATGGTGCTTTACAGGTATATTATTTTTACAACTAATACTACCAAGCGGTTGTAATATGATTATTGTATTTATAAAACATGTCAAGAAAAAATTAAATATGTTAGAATTCTGAAATTTTATGATGTAACTATATTTTTATGAAATAGTTGTAAAAATACCTGCCCGATTTTAACAACTTACACATCTTGAGAACTGTCTTCAGGTAAGAGTTTGAAAGAAGAATATTTGTTCATCTGGTGACAAAATAACGTTTCCGTGTTTCAAATAGCTTTCTAACAAATAAAAAAGTTGTTTCTAACGGCTCTTATTGTAGGGATTTACTCTCGCTTGCCCTCTTCTGTTATCCTCAAAATTCATTCCTCCACCGCCAATCCCTCCTTGACAGTTAGCTTGACCACCTCATTTCGAGTAGAATTTTTCATTTGAATAGCAATTTGAGATTCCAATTCCGCAGGATAATCAGTGTTCATTAAGTGACGCAAGGAATCCTATACGTTTAGAATATCTAATCTATGGAAGCCTCTCTATTCACGCTTTTCATCTTCTAAAGTTTTGTTAGACACCCTCTCTATAGCCCATACCACAAATTCCTCAACGCTCATATCCTTCTGAACCGCCGCCCGAACGGCCAAATTGAGAATTTTGTTAGGGACAGGAACACTTAATTGAGAAACAAAGTCATTGTTGGAAGCTGGTTCCCGTCCTTTCATGTAGCGGGAAATCAGAATCTGGACGTGTTTAGGAATACTGCCCTTGGAGAAATAGTTATCAATGGTGCTTCTGGCTAGACCTAGGGAGGAAGCAAGTTCGGTGCGGGAAACTTTGTTCTCTTCCAACCACCTTCCCAACGTCTGAATATCCAGCGGGCGTTTCTCGTCCATGCGGGCAATTTTCTCCTATCAGGAGGGCAAATGGAAGAATCCGGGCGATTTATGATTGACAAAATCCTATTAGGACAATAATAGCTCTTTTATTGGACAATATTATATCTCAATAGGAGAATTCTTTGTCCTAACTAAGGAATCCAAAACCTAAAAACATCATGAACTCGAAAACCATCATCGTCAGTTTGGGGCTTCTGGGCCTCGCATGTACCGCACAGGCCGCCTCTAGTGACCCTTGGGAATACTATAGAATCGGAGGAGACTATCGTTCAGCATATACCACCAGATATGATTCTACGTTTGGAGGAAGTATCAAAGGGATGTATGCGTTTTCAACAGAAGAAATAGCTCCAGACTTGGGAGGTGCTCTTTTGGATTTGCACGTCAATATTGAATCAGGCTCTGTATTTCATGAACTGTCTATTAATTCAGGAGTTCTGTATGGCTCAAAAACCTATTATGGAGATAAAATAGAACAAATTGCTGTTCCTCTCATGTTTGGATATACACTTAACATCCCTATGTCAGACATAGCAACGTTCTACTTAGGGGGAAAAGTTGGGGCCACATTCAGTTCGGGAGAGGTCAACGATAGCGTAACAGTAGACGACACAGATTTTACTTTTTCCGCTCTTATAGGGTTCAAGTTTGCAGTTTCGGAAAAGGTGGATTTTGTGATTGGCTATGAAATGTACAAATTTGAAGATATCCGGCCCCATCATGCTATTACGGCAGGCTTTAGTTGGATGTTCTAACTTTCGGCGGTGAATTAACTGGCCTCCTTCCTTTCGGGGAAGGGGGGCGATTCTTTGATTTGCATGACTTAGGCCGTCACCTTGTTCGCAGGGTGGCGGTCAATTCTTCAATTCGGCGTAAGTAATTCTCGTCGAAAATGCTTTAGCCATAAGAGAATCCAATCTCACCCACGTATGGATTTTCACATTTCCCTCATTCAACCGATACGCAAATTCATCTACATATCTCTGTAAATGTTTTGTGCTGAATGAATGGTAGATTCTATAGAATCCTCTCTTCAAAACCGCCCATACGCTCTCGATGCCGTTAGTATGGGCCATTCCGTCAACATACTGTTTGGCACTATGATTCACCACCTGATGATTGAACTGTGATTCTTTGTAGGAAGCATGTTCATCAGTAACAAGAACGGAATCCCGGCTTAAATACTTATTCAAAACTTGGTGAACTGTATCTCTTGAAGTGTCGAAAATAACCCTTGCCAAAACCTTTCCCGCTCTGGCCCTCATTCCTAAAACCGCCGTCTTTCCAACAATTCCGCGCCCAGCCTTCAATTTCTGAGATTCGTGCTTATTGGATTCCTTACCTCCAATATACACCCCATCAGCTTCAACAATTCCAGACAGAAAGCCGCTATTGTCATCGTCATCATGGTTGGAATTGCAAGCTTCCCTAATCCTTTGAAGCATAAACCACGCCGTTTTTTGCGTAACCCCAATTTCTTTAGAAAGTTGCATGGAGCTAATACCCTTTCTGGAAGTCACTACTAAATAGAAAGCAAAAATCCACTTATGAAGTGGAACATGGCTTCTTTCAAAGATAGTTCCAGTTCTAACAGTATAAACTTTCCCGCACTCCCCACATTCAAAATACCCTTCAACCCCGTTCCTCTTTACCCGATACTGCTTTTCGCTTTTCCCGCAGAACGGGCAAACTACCTTATCGCCCCACCGTTTTTCTTCCAAATACTTTTTAGCTGATTCTTCGTTGGGGAATTTTTCAAAAAGCTCAAAAAGTGAAATAGTTAAGCGGTCGTTCATGGTTACCTCCTTAGTATGGCTAATTAATAGCATACAGAGGAACCGAAGTCAAGTATATAAGGCCCTAAAATATCTTGTGCCATTCCTTTCCAGGGCGGGAACTGCGCCATGACACGTCAACCGTTTGAAACTTTTTCCGATGGCTGTACAACCCCTGCATGACCCGGACCAGAGATGAATTGGCGGCGGAAACCGCACCGCCCGTCAAAGTGCCTCTCTGGACGCGGGGCTACGTCCTGGCCTGCTGCGCCAACCTGATGATGGGGCTGGCCTTCTTCGAACTGGTGCCCGTTCTCCCACTGTACCTGACGGGGCAGTTGCAGGTTTCCTCCGGCTGGCTGGGCTGGATCATGTCCATTTACGTGCTGGCCGCCATCATTTCCCGCCCCTGGTTCGCGCACCGGGTGGATACCGGGGACCGCAAGAAGATTTACATCACGGTTTATATCCTGCTGGCCCTGTCCTTTTCAGGGTATGCCGTGGCCGCCACCGCCCTGGCGTTTTTCCTGACGCGCTTCGTGCAGGGCTTGATCTGGGGCGGCATGACCACCTCCGGTCCGACGATGGCCGTGGATATCATCCCCCCTTCCCGCCGCGGGGAGGGCCTGGGCTTTTTCGGCATGACGATGACGCTGGGCATGTGCCTGGGACCCGTCATCGGCCTCCAGGTATACCAGCAGTACGGTTTTTACGTGATTACGTGGAGCTCCCTGGTCCTGTGCCTGGCTGGGGCGGGCATCGCCTCCCTCATCCGCGCCCCCAGGCGCCCCGTTCAGGAGTCCGTGCATGAAACGCCCAAAAAGGTGCTGGACCGCCTAGTGCTGCGCGTGGGCATTCCACTGGCGGTGAATGTGATGATCGCCTCTTTCTCCTACGGCGTTGTGGCCGTGTATTCCGCCCTGTACGGGAAAATGTACGGTTTCAAGTATGCCGGGCTGTTTTATGCGCTGATGGGGCTGGGCATGCTGGTCTCCCGGTTCATGGTGGGCCGGCAGATCGACCGCGGGCGCGTGGCGGAACTTTCCGTCATCTCGCTGGGCATCCTGACTGTCAGCTTCGGCGCGCTGGCGTTTGCGCCGCTGGAATGGGTCTATTATACCTCCGCCATCCTCATCGGCTTCGGCTTCGGCATCTTCATCCCCACCTTCCAGACCATGAAGCTGAACATGGCGGACCGCGGCCACCAGGGCGCCGTCAATTCCACGTTTTTCACGGCTTTTGACATCGGGGTGGGCACGGGCATGTTTTTCGGGGGCAAGATTTACGCTTACCTGAACCTGAACTGGGCCTTCGGCGCAGGCGCGCTGCTGAATCTGCTGGCGATCGTGTACTTCTACCGCATTTCCCTGGACCACTACCGGAAGAACAAGCTTGGCGTGGATTCGGATTGATTTCTCTTCTGCTATTCCCGTTCCGGAGCGGAAAAAACGTCAATCACGCGCCGGGCGGAAGGCCTCACGCGCAGCAGGCGGGGATTCCAGGCCAGGGAAATACTGCGGGACAGCCTGTCCAGCGCAGGATGGGTGACCTTGACGAATCCCCCGCCCAGCTCCGCCTCCGCCATGCAGGGGAGAACCGCCATGAACGCCCCGCTTTTCAGCATGCGCGCCGCAAAGGGGAAGGACTGCGTTTCACACTGCACCCGCAGCCTGATGCCGAATTCCGCGCAATTCCGTTTCAGCGAGGCATGGAAGCCGGAACCGCTCCCCAGCGTAGCCAGGGGGAACATGCCCAGCAGGCGTGAAAAATCCTCCTCCCTTCCCCGCACCTTTTTTCCGGCCAGGGCCGCGGGCACGTACAGCGCATAATCCATGGAGCAGATGGCCCGGCTTTCCAGCCCTTCCGCCGCCAGCGCGCTGGTGCGCACGATGCCGAAGTCCACATCCATGTTCTGAAGCTTGAGGGGAATTTCACTGTTGCGGAGGTTCTCCAGCGCGAACAGCCACGGCAGGCCGCGCTGCTGGATGTCCGCAAGCACGGGAGCAACCACCCACGCGTGGAGGCTGTCTCCGGCGCCGATGGTGAACCGGTAGGGCAGGTTCCGGCTCCGGCTTTTGAAATCGTCCAGCAGGCACAGGCTTTCGCTGGCCAGGCGCACCAGTTCCCATCCGGACCTGGTAAGCGCCAGCACTTTCCCGCGGCGGGCCGCCAGCTCCACGCCGAAGAATTCCTCCAGTTCCTTGATCTGGCGGGAATACAGGCTTTGCCGTGCGCTGTCCCCGCGCGCGGCGGCGGCAATGCTCCCCGCCTTGGCCACTTCTATCAGGGTTTTCAGGCGGTCCAGGGACAGCCCCCGTTCTGCGAAAAGGTGCTCAAACATAACTTTAAAGTCATATTATATGAATACTTGCATAATGCAAGAGTCAGTAAATGCGCTATGGTAACGGAGTCACAGGGCGCAGCGCCGCTTTCCGCGGCCCCCGCCCTTCAACCAAAAGAAAATAAAACCATGATCACCATCGACGGAAAATACACGGAAGCCCGCGTGTTCACGGATGAACTGGAAGACCTGGCCCGCACCCAGATCAGGGACGTCTGCAACCACCCCGCCTTTGAAGGAAGCCGGGTGCGCATCATGCCGGACGTGCATGCCGGAGCCGGCTGCGTCATCGGCTTCACCGCTGAACTGAAAACGGACAAGGTGATTCCCAACCTGATCGGCGTGGACATCGGCTGCGGAGTGCTTACGGCCAGGCTGGCCGGTCTGCCGGATTTCTCCCGGTTTGACGAACGCCTGCGCGAACGCGTCCCGTTCGGCTGGAACACCCGTTCCGCCGTCCACCAGGCCCTGCTGGATGATCCGGAACTGGATGATGAAATCTCCCGCATCTGCGTGGATGTGCTGAGAACGGAGAAAGACAGGCACCGCCGTTCCGTGGGGTCCCTGGGCGGCGGCAACCACTTCATTGAAATAGCACAGGGAACGGAAGACGCCTTTCTGTGCATCCACTCCGGTTCCCGCAACTTCGGCTTGAAGATTGCGGAGCGCTACCAGAAGATCGCCGTGGCCACTTGCCCGGACGCCTATCTCAAGGAACGCAAGAAAGGCCTTTGCTACCTGCAGGGAGAAGATACGCTGAACTACATGCGGGACATGAAGGTGGCCCAGCGCTTCGCCGCCCTGAACCGCCGCGTGATGCTGCATGAGCTACTGGACGATGCCGCGGACCTGGAAATCTTCGACACCGTGCACAACTACATTGCGGAAGACAACGTCATCCGCAAGGGGGCCGTCCGGGCCGGACTTGGAGAAAAGCTCATCGTTCCCCTGAACATGCGGGACGGCTCCGTCATCTGCATTGGCAGGGGGAACGAGGAATTCAATTCCTCCTCCCCGCACGGCGCAGGCCGCAGCATGTCCCGCAAAAAGGCCAAAGCCAACCTTTCCCTGGAGGAATTCGAAGCTTCCATGCAGGGCATTTTCTCCACCTGCGTCTCCCGCGCTACGCTGGATGAAGCGCCGATGGCCTACAAGGATGGAGAAAGCGTGCTGGGCAACATCCATGAAACGGCGGAAATCGTGGAACGCATCAGGCCCGTGTACAACTTCAAGGCGCCCGAATAACAGGACGCTCCAACGCCCGGCCCCTCCCGGAATAATTTCCGGGGAGGGGTTTTTCCTAATTTTCGGAACCAAGTCAGGAGCGCGTGGCGGAATAAATCAGCTTATAGGGTTCCGCAGTCTGAATCGGAATGGCGTACACCTTGGAGGTATCATTCCATTCCACGCCGGAAACATCAAACTTCTGGCGGTCATAATAACCCACCACCTTTCCGTTGGTCACTACGCAGAAAGCGGCCGCATTCTCCCCATTCCGCACAATAATCATGCTGTCCTTTTTGGAGGCGCTCACGGACGGGCTGAGCTTCGCGTTCTGCTTGTATTTGGTCCAATACCCGTTGAGCTGGGAACCATGCAGGTTCTGTCCCCACAAATCGACCGTTTTCCCATGCTGGTGCAGGAAAGCGATGCGGAATTTCGGCTTGGGGTACCGCCTGGCGGCGATCCGGGCCTTGGAGGCGCGGGCCATTTCCTCCGTCATCTTGAAGCTGTAATCCCCATACTGGTTCCCTTTGTGGTCAATCGGGACGAACCAATTGAAAATTTCAAAGTCATCAGTAAAGTCCGTCCTGCTGACATTGCAGATGCGTTCATACAGGGCCAGATGAGCCTCGGAAACCTCATACGCCTGCCTGGAAAGCGGCTTGCGGCGCAATGATTCAAACAGCGCAGGATAAAATTCCGGGTTGATGCCCAGCTTATGGAAATACAGGTAGAAGGAATATTGGGCAAAACCCCACTTGGCCCAGCCGTTCAGATCATGGAACGGCAGGCCCTTTACCGCCTCTGACAGCAGGTACTTGCACGGGTTTTCCATGTCGGAGGCCAGTTCATTGCCGTTAATGGGGTTGGTCACCTGGTCCAGGATCAACTGGGCGAAGAAGTTATTGGAGCTTTCAGACATGCTGCGCCAGTTGAACGGATGCTGGTAGCAGTGGCCGACTTCATGCCCGAATCCCCAGAGGCGGTTCCCCTGAAGAACGCCGGGGGCGAGCACTTCATTTTTCAGCGTATTTCCCTGATCCCCGACGCTGTAGCCGCAGTAATACCAGGTGGCGAACATATGGGCTCCGCCTTCTACGGAAACTCCAAGCTGCCGGTTGTTATGCGGCTGGGGATATTTGTCAAAGCCCATGATTTTCCACATGGCCCTGACGCTCTCATCCCACACCCTGACGGATTTCGTGATGGAATCCGGGCTGTAAGCCTTCAGATATTCCGTGTGAAGGATCATCATGGAATACCGCCCCACGATGTCGAACATGCTGTGGGGGGCCTTGCCGATCATCCGCTTCCAGTCCTTGTCCGTGTGCCTCGTCACGTCAAAATATCCGTTCACCGTCCCGCTGCCCACGGGGATGTGCACCTTCACAGGCTTCTTGGGCGTGCTGATATCGGTGTGGTACATCACATAAAGCAATCCCGAACGGTTGATTTTGATTTTGTTTACTCCTTCATTCAGGGGATAGGTGGAAGATTCGATTCCCGCCGGGGAAACGGAAGCCAGCGCAATATCCTCTCCATGGGTGGGACCCACGAATACAAGGATTTCATCTCCTTTCTCCGCAGCAATTCCGGTGGGATTGTCAAATTTGTTCAGGGCGTTGATATTTCTCACCTTGGCGGCAAACTCCGGATGGCTGTAAGCCTTGTAGGACGCAATGCGGAATTCCTTGTCTTCATAGGCGCCGGATTTCACTTTCCGCGCAATGAGCTGCAAAAACTCCGGCAGCGCCTTGAGGTCTGCCAGAGTGCACCTGGGATTGATGGAGGAACAGCTCGTGTCTCTGAACACTTTCAGCAATTGCCGGTTGAGCGTGGATTCCGCCTTTTTGTAAAAACTGATCTCCCGTACGGTAAACGCCGGGGAAGCTCCTTCAGGGTAATCAACCTCCACCTTGATTTTCTGAACTTTCTGAAGAGGGTTTTTAAACCTGATCATTTTGGAGCCGCCTATATCAAACTTTCCAAGGTTCTTCCACGACGAGCCGGACATGGCGGACACGGAAACTTCATTGAAATTGGCTCCGGAAAAGGTGATGTAATGAATGATGTCCGGCACTTCAAATACAAATTCCCCCTCCACATGCCGCGCTCCGGGAACATGCCAGTTGGCGGATTCCAGAGAACCGTCCACAGCCTGCTTTACGGAATGGCCTCCTGAGTAGGGGGACTGAAGGGAAGAAGCCTCCCTTACTTGAAGCGGGATGTCCTCCGGAACGTCCAGTGAAGGATATTTTTCCGCAAGGGACAAATTCGCGGCAAACATTAAAAAAATGAAAAATAAAAAAAACGGAGATAAAATCAGCTCTCTTTTCATAAATAGTACTGGGCCCTGATGATACTATACATGATTTCCAGCGTGCGTTTTTCATGTTATCCCTGTGATGGCGCAAAATCCCCTGATGCAAGGACGGGATTTTTCCTCTGCTCCACGGTCCAATTCTTTCATGGACCCCCACGGAACATTATGCCATGTTATCCTTCATGAACGGAAGACGGTCCCGTCATCAATCAGGAAACAAGCCGGGCAAATGGATTGCCGTCCTGGCCGTTCCCCTCTTTCTCCTGGGCACGGGACTGTTCTCCTTTTTGTGGAACGTTCCGCTGAATACGCTGAGAGCCGCTCATTCCGCCACAGCGCCTCCCGCAATTCTTATCAGGAAAGCTTCTTCCCCGGAAAATCATCCCATGGCCCTGGACTCCTCCTTCCTGGCCGGCATCCAGCCCTTCCTGGAACATTATGCGGGGTCCGTCAGCAATGCCGGGCGCCTTGACTTCACCACCCATGACCCGCAGGAAGTGGAAATACGGATGGACGGGCTCTCCATCGGCCTGAGCCCTTCCCTGGCGGTTTTCAATTTCCACACCAGGTACGGGTTCAGCATGCAGACGAGCAGAAAACCGGACGCTGCCGACCGGGCGGTTTACCAGTGGCTGAAAAACATGATGCAACCGGAAGAGCCGGAGGAATCGGGGGGACGTTGACACAGGCATCGAACGGAACAGGCTCGGCGTTGTCTAATCCTTCATCTTCCCGGAAAAGCTGTGGAACGGCAGGTTCTTCAGCCAAGGGAGCAACTGCACCCGCACCGGAAGACGACCCCATACAGCGTTTATGAAACGTATTTACCACGGACCATGGACCCTGGCCGGACTGGCATGCGCCATTCTGGCCGCAGTAGCCATGCTTTCCCTGTTCTCCTGCGGAGAAAACGGACAGGCAGGCAACAAAAACAGACATCATATGGACAACAAGGATTTAAAAACGATTTATCTGGCAGGAGGCTGTTTCTGGGGAGTGGAAAAGTACTTCTCCCTGATTCACGGAGTCAAGGAAACGGAAGTGGGGTATGCCAACGGTTCCACTGCCTCCCCCACGTATGAGGAAGTCTGCAGCGGACGCACGGGCCACGCGGAAACGGTAAAAGTGGTATTTGATCCGGAAGAACTCAGCCTCCCGTTCCTGCTGGAACAATACTATTCCATCATTGATCCCGTTTCCGTCAACAAGCAGGGAAACGACAGGGGAGTTCAATACCGCACGGGCATTTATTATACGGATGAGAAGGACAAGCCGATTATAGAAGCCTCCCTGAAACGGCTCCAGCAGCACTTCAAGCAGCCCGTGGCGATTGAAGTTCAACCCCTGCGTCAATTTTCACGGGCGGAAAAATACCACCAGCGCTATCTGGACAACAACCCCGGCGGCTACTGCCATATTCCGCCCGGCAAGTTCCAGGAGGCGGCCCAGGCCAGGGAAGCCGCTCCCGTCTACCGGAAAAAACCGGATGACGAGCTGCGCCGCAGCCTGACGCCCGAGCAATTTGCAGTTACGCGGAACAATGCGACGGAACCTCCCTTCCGCAACGAATATTTCAATAACGACAAGCCCGGCATTTATGTGGACGTTACGACGGGGGAACCCCTGTTTCTTTCCACGGACAAGTTTGATTCCGGCTGCGGCTGGCCCAGCTTCTCCCGGCCCATCAAGGAAGAACTGATTCAGGAAAAACAGGATCTTTCCCACGGCATGCGCCGTACGGAAGTCCGCAGCAAAACGGGGGACGCCCATCTGGGGCACGTCTTCACGGACGGCCCGAAGGACCGCGGCGGCCTGCGCTACTGCATCAACAGCGCTTCCCTGAAATTCATTCCTGAACAGGATATGGAAGCGCAGGGGTATGGAAAATACCTGCCCCAGCTTCGCCGGGAGGCAGCGGACAGAAAATCCGGGGAAAAGTAGCTTATGGAAAAAACGGAAGGTGAACCTCACCTATCCATCAATCCGTTAAAAATCCGGAGGACGAAGTGTGGCCGGATAAAGAACCGGCTCTCGGTTCCATGCAAGATTCCATGCGCACTTATGCTGTAAGACGGGAGACAGGAAACAAAGATGCTGAATGCGGCGTCCCATGCATAAGAGGTTCCGGAAAGGGATAAAAGTAGTACTCCGGAAGAAGATTCATGAAGGCTGCTTCCCGGGCCGCAGGCAGTCAACCAATTCCGGTACGCCTGCGTTTGAAAAAAACGCCCTCCATCCATGCCGCTGCCGATGAATGGAGAGTGGGCAATCGGCAGCAGGCCATGGAGGATTTGGGTTGTTGGGGCAATACGACTTGCAGCAAATGCCGTTTATCTTCATGCCGTTCATTGAAATAGCGACGGCCAGGCGCGTTTTGTGTTAAAAAAATGAGTTTTTTATTTTCAACGCTTTCATCCATCTATTGAAATCGTCCCGATTCTTTGACCATGAACATATCATAAAAATAAAAACCATTTTCTGCCAGCGCCGGATTCCCCTCACCTGCCACAAGAGGGAGGCAAGGAGCTCTTCTCCGCCAACGGTATCCGCCTTCTCCTCCGCGTCACTGCACGATCGTGACGGGAGTACCTACTTTAACGGTCTTGAAAAGCGGCACACAGGAGGAGCGGGTCATGCGGATGCATCCATGTGACTGGGGCGTCTGGAAAACGGGTCCCACGTGCATGCCGATGCCGCTGTCCGTCAGCCGCATGAAATAGGGCATGGAGGCATCATATAAATTGGAGACGTGGTGCACCGCCTTTTCCGTAATGCGGAAATGGCCCACGGGCGTGCGGTGGGAAGCGGTCCCCAGACAGACGGGAAAATCCATGGCTACTTCATCCCCCACCATCAGCTGGCCCCTCTGGCTTCCGCGGCTGATCACCACCCGCGTATTGCCGGGAGTGGCTTTTTTCATAATGTCCTGGTTCATCCACTCGTCATGCACCTCCGTATAATCCACCCCGGCCACCACCACTCTCGTATTCGGCCCGTAAGAAGTCATGGGCATGGTCGTAGGCACCGTCAGGGGCACCATGCGCAAATTCTCTTCCTGCGGCCCTGAACAGGCTGCCAGCACCAGCGCTCCCGCTGCCGCTCCTGCAATAATTGATAAGGTTTTTTTCGCGTTCATCATCTTTAACCCTTTCAGAGGGTTGGACAATGCCGCGAACTTATTTTCAATGTTTCATGACGCACTCTATCAAAATTCCGGCATGCACGCAAAAGGCGGAAACCGGAAAAAAGCGGCCGTCACGACAGCGGAATATTGCGCGCCACGGTAAACAGGGCAAGTACGGCCACGCCGGCGGTCAGCACCCTCAGGAATACGGTCTTGTCCCTGATGAAAAACAGCGTTCCCAGCCAGATGAGCGTGGGAACCAGCAGCACGTTGTACCGCAGGGAATCAAGCCAATGGCCATGAAGCAGGGCATGCAGGGCCCTGGTGGAACCGCAGCCGTAGCAAAGATAACCCGTGGTTTTATAGAAAAGGCACTCCGGCAGCCAGCCGGACCGGGAAGGGTCATCCACCAGCAGGAGCACCGCGCATGCCGCAGCCAGCAGCGCCAGATACAGGAAAAACAGTTTCATTCCATGAAAAAGGCCTGCGGATCTTCGGTTCTCCGCAAGCCTTGGATTCACGAGCCTGGTGAAGCCTTTTATCAGTTGCGCCAGGCAGTCCAGCCGCCGACCAGCATCAGGACGATGCTGAGAATCACGGCAATAAGGCTCATCGTCTTGCCGTTGCTCTTGTCGGGATATTTGTTGAGGCCTATGATGCCCAGAATGAGGCCTACGAGGCTGCATAAAACGGCAAAGACGAGGGCACAAATGGCAAGCGTATTGTTTGGTCTTTCTAACTCAGACATATTCTTTAATCCAGTTTGATTTTTATTGGGGTGCGCACAGCAGGATGCCAGACGCAAATCCTTGCCATCTAAACAAAATGCCGTGCTTCTACAAGTTTTTCCTGGTTCTGTTGTCAGTTCCTGCGCGTCTTACAGGCAAAAACGCCGGAAAAAACCGGCAGCACGCGTGCAAAAAGGAATTTCCACGCTTGCGGGAGAGGGGGAAAAATCCTCCCCCCGTCACACAGAGTCCTTGCCTTATCATATTTGGCCTGTATAGTACCCGCGACTGCCAGGAGGGCAGCCGCCTGTTTACAGTTAACCCTCTATTCCGCATCATGACCAAGATTGCCAAGAGCACGTTCACCACGGGAACCGGAACCCCGGGACAGTTTTATTCACTGCCAGCCCTGTCGGAAAACGGCTATCCCCGCCTGAACCGTCTTCCCGTTTCCATCCGGATCGTTCTGGAATCCCTGCTCCGCAATTGCGACGGCCTGAAGGTAACGGAAAAGGATGTGGACAACCTGGCCTCCTGGAACGCCAAAAATCCCGGTTCCTATGAAATCCCGTTTACGGTGGCCCGCATCGTCCTCCAGGACCTGACGGGCGTTCCGCTGCTGGTGGACCTGGCCGCCATGCGCTCCGCCGTGGCCGGACTGGGAAAAGACGCTTCCGTCATTGAACCGCTGGTTCCCGTGGACCTGGTGGTGGACCACTCCGTCCAGGTAGACTGGGCAGGCCGCACGGACGCCCTGGAAAAGAACCTGGACATCGAGTTCCAGCGCAATGCGGAACGCTACGAATTCCTCAAATGGGGCCAGCAGGCTTTCCAGACCTTTTCCGTAGTGCCCCCTTCCGTGGGCATTGTCCACCAGGTGAATCTGGAATACCTGGCGCAGGGCGTCATGGAAAAGGACGGCGTTTATTTCCCGGACACCCTGGTAGGGACGGATTCCCACACCACGATGATCAACGGCATCGGCGTCGTGGGCTGGGGCGTGGGCGGCATTGAAGCGGAAGCCGGCATGCTCGGCCAGCCGGTCACCTTCCTGGTGCCGGAAGTAGTGGGCGTCCACATGACGGGGGAACTCCGTGAAGGAGTGACCGCCACGGACCTGGCGCTCCATGTCACCCAGATGCTGCGCAGCCACGGCGTGGTAGGCAAATTTGTGGAATTCTTCGGGGAAGGAGCGGCGGCCCTCCCGCTGGCGGACCGCGCCACCGTAGCGAACATGGCCCCGGAATACGGCGCCACCATGGGCTTCTTCCCCATGGACGAACGCTGCTCCGACTACCTGCGCCAAACAGGCAGGAGCGAGGAAGCCATCGCCACGTACGAAAACTATTTCAAGGCCCAGGACCTGTGGGGAATGCCCCGCAATGGAGAACTGGACTACACGGTTCAGCTGGAACTGGACCTGTCCACCGTGGAACCCGCCGTTTCCGGACCCAGGCGCCCGCAGGACCACATCCGCCTGGCCTCCATCAAGGACAGCTTCCGCAAGCTCGCCGGCATGCCCGCGGCGGAAGGCGGTTACGGCAAAAAGGAATCCCCGGCGGTCAAGGTCACCATGCACTCTCCGGCTGGCGTTCCCGTTCCGGTGGAAGGCTTCAGCCAGGAGGCGGAATTGAAAGACGGCAGCATCCTCATCGCCGCCATCACCTCCTGCACCAACACCTCCAATCCGGGCCTGATGCTCGCCGCCGGGCTGCTCGCCAAAAAAGCGGTCGCGCTGGGCCTGCAAGTGCCGCCGCACGTAAAAACGTCCATTGCGCCGGGCTCCCGCATCGCTTCAGACTACTTTGCGGCCAACCAGCTCCAGGAATCCCTGGACGCCCTGGGCTTTGAAACCGTCGGCTACGGCTGCACCACCTGCATCGGCAACTCCGGACCGCTGAATCCGGAACTGGAACAGGCGGTCAGGAACAATGACATCGTGGCCGCCTCCGTCCTCTCCGGCAACCGCAACTTTGAAGCGCGCATCCATCCTTCCATCAAAACCAACTTCCTGATGTCCCCTCCGCTGGTCGTCGCCTTCGCGCTGGCCGGACGCGTGGACATCGACTTCCAGACGGAACCGCTGGGCACGGACCGCAGCGGGAAGCCCGTCTTCCTGAAAGACCTCTGGCCCAGCTCCGGGGAAATCGCGGAAGCCGTCGCCAAATCCCGCAATCCGGAAGCGTACCGGGAACTATACACCATCACGCCGGACAAAAATCCGCGCTGGGCCGCCGTGTATGCGCCGGAGGGCTCCGTCTTCCAGTGGAATGAAAACTCCACCTACATCCAGGACCCGCCCTTCTTCTGCGGCTTCAACGGCCAGCCCCGCACGCTGGCGGACATCCGGGACGCCCGCCCCCTGGGCATCTTTGGCGACTCCGTGACTACGGACCACATCTCCCCCGCCGGAGCCATCCGGGAAACGGGCCCCGCCGGGCTGTACCTGCAAGGCATGGGGGTGGACAGAAAAGACTTCAACTCCTTCGGCTCCCGCCGCGGCAACGACCGCGTGATGACCCGCGGCACCTTCGCCAACGTCCGCATCAAAAACCTGATGGTGGACGGCACGGAAGGCGGCTATACGCTGTACTTCGGCAACCGCTCCATTCCCGCCCCGGACAAGAAAATAACCCCTGCCGCCGGAACCCCCGCCTTCATCTATGATGCAGCCATGGCCTACGCGCAGGACGGTGTTCCGCTCATCGTCATCGGCGGAGAAGACTACGGCATGGGCTCCTCCCGCGACTGGGCGGCCAAGGGCACGAACCTGCTGGGCGTCAAGGCCGTCATCACCAAGAGCTTTGAACGCATCCACCGTTCCAACCTCATCGGCATGGGCGTGCTGCCCCTCAACTTCGCCGACAAGGCGGACTACGACCGCATCGCCCCGTTGAAGGACGCCACCTTCTCCATCCTGGGGCTGGACAACGGCATCGCCCCGCGCCAGCAGGTCACGCTACGCGTGCAGCCCGCAGACGCGGAGGCGTTTGACGTGCCCGTCATCGTCCGCATTGATACGCCCATTGAAAAGGAATACTACCTGGCGGGCGGCATCCTGCAATACGTCCTCACTCAAATCCTCAAATAACGCGGCTTGGCCGGGCTTTTCCGGCGCCGCATCCTTTCCAGACGGGCCGCCCTTCCCCCCGAAGGCGCGGCCCGTCTGGCGCCTTCCTCTCCGGGAGCACCCGCAGCTCCATGACACGGCTTGATTAGTTCACTTGAACTAATTCCAAATTCTGCTTGCAATCCTTCCGGGCTGTTTCTAGAACAAACACATGGAATATAGATCTGTCTGGACGGGCTTTCTTGCCGTATTCGCCGCCCTGGCGTTCTGCAGCTGCTCGCAGAACGATAAAATGAGACCGCCGGCCGTCTCCTTCAAAATTCAAAAAGCCCCGGTAGTCCCCCGCACGTCCAACCAGATGGGCCGTGAGGTGGGCATCCGCGTCTCCTACATGCCCAAAAGCACGTATGCCCGCAGGCATGCGGCCTCCATGCGCCCCCGCTTCATCACCATCCACAGCACCGCCAACCCCAAGGGAGACGCCAACGCCCATTCCCGCTACCTGAACAGCGGCAAATCCCGCAGCCTGAACTGGCACTTCACGGTGGACCAGTTCGGCGCGTACCAGCACATTCCCACGACGGAAACGGGCCACCACGCGGACCACTCCGGCCCGGGCGACCAATACTCCGTAGCCATTGAAATGTGCGAATGCACCACGCACAACCCCGTCGTCATCTACAACAAGACAGCCAAACTGGCGGCCCTGCTGATGATGCGCTACAACGTCCCCCTGCGCAACGTGGTGCCCCACAACTACTGGTCCGGCAAGAACTGCCCCGCCCCGCTGATGACCAACGGCCGCCCCGGCTATAAATGGAGCTGGTTCATCTCCCGCGTGGACTATTACTACCGCTGCCTCCAGGCCGGGAAATAATCCCTCCCCCTTTCTGCCGCGCATGCCGCACTCATGACAAGGCGTTCTCTTTACCGTTTCCGGCGGAGGGTGCTTCATGAAGAGTATGAAAATCATCACTTCCCCCGGAGATACGCAGCGGCTGAGCAACGGCCTCCCCATTCCCGGCATCGGTTACGGAACCTACCTGGCCCCGGACGACACGTCGGGAACCCGGAGCATTCTTGACGCGCTGGAAGCAGGCTACCGCCTCATTGACACAGCCAGCGTATACGGCAATGAAAAAACGGTGGGGCGCGCCGTCAGGGAAAGCTCCATTCCGCGGGAGGAAATCTTCATCACCAGCAAAGTCTGGAACACGGACCAGGGTTATGAAAGCACCCTGAGCGCTTTTGACGCCTCCCTGAACCGCCTCGGAACGGATTATCTGGACCTGTACCTGATCCACTGGCCCATCCCCGCCGGATATGAGAAGGACTACAGAGAGCTGAACAGGGAGACCTGGAAAGCCATGGAGCGCCTTTACAAGGAGGGCCAGGCAAGGGCCATCGGCGTCAGCAACTTCCTTCCCCGCCATTTGGAAGCCCTGATGGAACAAGCCGATACCATCCCCATGGTGAACCAGCTGGAAATCAATCCCAGGTACCACCAGACGGAAGCGGTCTCCTTCTGCCGGGAACACGGCATTCTGGTGGAATCATGGGGCCCCCTGGCCCGCGGAGGCATACTGGAGGAACCCGTCCTGCGCCGCATCGCGGACAAGCATAAAAAATCCGTAGCCCAGATATGCCTCCGCTGGGAACTCCAGCGCGGCATCGTGCCCCTCCCCAAATCCGTGCATGCGGACAGAATCAAAGCCAACCTGGACGTTTTCGGCTTCTCCCTGGACGGAGAAGACATGGCCCTTATTGACACGCTGGACGCCCCCGGGCACTACTCCATTCACCCGGACCATCTTTCCGAGGAGTAATCTTTCCAGAAAAGATTCAAGGACGGACTATTCCCTCCGCTTCCTGGCGGATTCCACCAGGCGTTGACGAGCCTCCTGCCTGGCACGGAATGCCTGTTCGCGTTTTCTTTCCTCCGCCAGCGCCGCCTTCTTTTCGGAATCACGGAGTTTCCCGTAAAGCAGCGGGTTCATGGCGGCCTCGTCCTCCGGGCCTTCATGGTGGTACACGGGCAGCCCGTCCGCGGCCAGCGCCACATGGCAGTAACGGCCGTCCTCCCTGGAGTCCCGGCCTTTTTTATCCAGGCGGGAAAGAATCACGGCATACCCCAGCCCCGGAGCGTTCACCAGCTTCCGCTGGTCGTCAAACAGGGCGGCAACGCGCATGTTGTCGTAGTCCAGCTTCATGATGCCGCAGACCATTTTGCCCTCCGTATTCCAGTACATCACCAGCTTCTTTTTTCCCAGGGAATTGGGCTTGCACGTTTCATAGGCTCCCTTGACGGGGCGGCTTTCCATGGACAGGGAGTAGTCCGCATTGCTGTAGGATTTTGTCTCCCTTGCGGCGAGTCGTTCGCCCGGAGGAAGCAGGGAGGAAACGGGAGCGCGCATTTCCGTCCGTTCCTCAGGCATGTACTTGGAGGGAATGAGCAGGCCTTTTCCGGTATCGTAATAGGCGTAAAGGCTTCCCTGGTCCAGAACCATGTCAAAGTTTTTCTGCCCCCTCCCGCTTTCCGGGCGCGCCTGCGGGCGGCAGTATTCCTGGATTCGGAACGGAGGGCCCTTGATGGCGGAAAGGGAGGTGGTACAGACCAGCCCGTCCACCTTCCTGGTTCCCGCCAAGGTTCTGGCGGGGTTTTTCCGGGCCGCTTCATTATACCGGGGAGTGATGTCTTTTTCCACCGGCGTCCACGTTGTTTTTTCCAGCTCCTTCATCAGGAACGGCCAGAGCATCGCGGCCAGCTTCAGGTCCCGGCGCGCCGCCGACCCCGTCAGGGAAGCCGCCAGCGCCGCGTCTTCCTCATCCAGGCGGTTCAGCGGAATTTCCACACGTTTCCGCCCCGTTTTAAGCGCCAATCTGGAACCCGTGCAGGATTGAAAACTGCCTTTTACCACGTCTCCGAGCTTGGATATCCATTCCCGTTCGCCCGGAAAGGCATATTCATCAGCCGGCGCACAAACCGCGCCGCACCATACCAGCACAGCAAGCAGAAGGAGTTTCATCGTCAGGGACACAGGGTTGCGACTGCAACCCTAACAACAGGACCGGCCGGATAAAAGCTTTTAATTGACCGCCGCTGCATCGGGAACCCGGAACAAGAAAGGGGAAAACGGCCTCATCACATGTCATCCGGAGGCCATGCAGGGCCGATAAGGGCCGGAAGGCCCTTTTTCCCGGGCGGGAGACCGTGACAAACCGGGGGGGGAATTGGAAGAAGCAGGGGAAACTGAATTTGGCTTGCCCGGGAGTGAGGGTCTCCCGCCCCTCATCATTCCCGCCAACCAGGGGCCTCATGCCTCCCTGACCGCGCATCCGGAGAAAATCCTCGGACCGCAGTTATTGCTTCTTCCCTTTTTTAGGAGCCGCCTCTGCCGTTTTAGCGCTTCTTCCCGCGCCTTTCCCGGCAGTTTTGGGCGTCCTGGCCGTTTTGGAAGCCGGAGCTTTTTCCTTGTCTTCCGACTTGGCCGCAGCTTTTTTAGCCGGATATTTCTTTTCCCGGGGCGGGAATTCAAAGCCGATCTTGCCCGTCTTCGCATTGAAGACCAGATAAGCGTCAAACGGGCGCTTGGTGCGCTGGGAGATGAAGCCCTTCATCAGGTCGGACTTTCCTTCCGCCAGAATCTTCAACACCTGGTCCAGCGGAATTTCACGGCCCAGGATGGTCCGGGAAACGGAGACGGCGGCATTTTCCTTTCCAATGGCCAGGGAAGGGACTTTCCAGGCCTTGGCCGTTTCCATCACATCGTGTTCCCCCATGTCCGGGATGGTGACGGATGCCACTTTCACGGCTTCCTCCGTCCCGGCGGCTTCATCCTCCTCCCGCGCCGGGAAGTAGAGCGTGGCGCGGAACTTGTCGTTGAGCTCCAGCCCCGCTTCAAAGGGTTTGCCGAACCGGGAGGTGAATCCGTGGAGGATTCCCGTCTTGCCGTCCACAATGAGGGTTTTCAGCTCTTCATCCGTCATGTCGCGGCCGGAGATGACCTTGCGGATGCTGAACTTGCAGGAACGGCAGGAAACGGCGTCCAGCGTGTTTTTCAGGCCGTGGGCATGGCAGGACGGGCAGTCCAGTTCCATTTCCGGCAGTTCCACCTGCTGCTGGGCTTCCCGGAAGTCTTTCACTCTCTTTACGATTTCCCCGGTCAGAGTCTTGATGCCTTCCATGAAGGAGTCCCTCGGCAGGGCGGCCTGCTCCATCTGCTTGAGCTTGTATTCCCATTCCCCGGTGAGGCTGGGGGAGGTAAGCGTTTTCAGCCCGATGCGTTCCAGCAGGGCGATCAGTTCAATCCCGCGGCGCGTCGCCAGAAGCTCGCGGCCGTCACGGACAATGTATTCCTGGGAAATCAGGCCTTCAATGATGGAGGCGCGGGTGGCGGGGGTGCCCAGGCCGCGTTCGCTCATGGCGGCGGCCAGTTCTTCGTCATGCACCAGCTTTCCGGCGCCTTCCATGGCGGCCAGCAGCGTGGCTTCATTATACCGTGCGGGCGGCTTGGTCATGGCGTTGCGGATTTCAATTTCACGCACGGCAGCCTGTTCCCCGTCATGGACGGGCGCCAGCTCTTCCTTGGAGGAACTGCCCGCCTTGCGTCCGTAGACGGCCTGCCAGCCCGGTTCCACCAGCACGCGGCCCGTGGTGAGGAAGGCGTCCGTCACGCCGCCCTGGTGGGCAATGAGCGTGGTTCTGCGCGTGTCCTCAAACACGGCGGGGGGGAAAAAGACGGCCAGGAAGCGGGCCATGACCATTTCAAAGAGTTTCTGCGCGTCTCCGGTGAGCTTTTCCATCTTGCCGGTCGGGATGATGGCGAAGTGGTCGCTTACCTTTTTCGTGTCAAACACGCGCCGGTTGGGCTTGATGCGCTTGTTGTCCAGGATGTCCTTCGCAAAAGTGGCGAATTCCGGGTCCTGTTCCGCCACCGTGCCCACGATGCCGTAAACCTTGCCCAGATAGTCCTCCGGCAGGTAGCGGGAGTCCGTACGGGGATAGGTGAGCACCTTGTGCTTTTCATAGCACTCCTGGGCCAGCTGCAGCGTGCGCTTGGCGGAAAAGCCGTAGCGGTTGGCGGCTTCCCTCTGGAGGGAGGTCAGGTCATACAACAGCGGGGCGATGGTTGTGACGGGTTTCTTTTCCTCCGTCACCGTGCCGGATTTGCCGCGGCAGCGGTCGCGGATGACGGTCGCCTGTTCCGGGTCCCAGATGCGTTCCGCGCGGGACTGCGGGTTGTCGTCCTTT
>OGYI01000876.1_pt1 | contig 33971 bp, 29 predicted proteins | sample 1576521 | NCBI WGS metagenome assembly OGYI01 (sample SAMEA3541484, study PRJEB24748) | human gut metagenome | biome: human gut; feature: human-associated habitat; material: faeces | place: China | collected 2012
GAAGCGACCAGATCTGGGATTACAAGCTTACCAATTTTGATACCACCTATTTCCTTGATTTTGTAAAAGAGGGGAAAAAGAAATGCAGCTATGCTGCAAGTATCGGTGAAAATCTTCCGCCGGAAGAATACCAGCAGAAATATAAAGAACTGCTTTCCGATTTTGATGAAATTCTGGTTCGTGAAGACTATGGGGCTGACATTGTAGAGAATCTCACAGAGAAGCGTCCTGAAGTGGTCTGCGATCCTACCCTTCTTCTCACTGCGGAAGAGTGGGATAAGCTTCTGGTTGAGCCAAAATATAAAGAAAAATACATTCTGGTTTACCAGCTGGGAATTAACAAAGAAATCGTAGACTTCGCCCGCCGACTCCACAATAAGACCGGCTACCGTATTGTATACATTCCTTTCCCATTAGTCGGACTTCTGAAATGTGACTGCAAGATCACAGTTGGTCCTGCAGAGTGGATGGGACTTTTCAAAAATGCAGAATATGTAGTTTCTGATTCTTTCCATGGTGTTGTTTTTGCCCTTATTTTTAACCGCAAATTCTTCGCCAAGGTAAACGGTCATCACATGAACCGCCGTGTTCAGCAGCTTCTTAATCTGGTGAAGCTTACCGATAGAACTATGGATGATGTTTCTTACGAGAAGCTTACCGAAGAAATTGATTTTACTTATGCAAATGAGCAGATTGCCCGCTTCCGTGAGCACTCTATGGAACAGCTGCGCCAGATGACATCTGAGGATTAAGCAGCGATTACCAATAAATGGAGATTTTTAGCAAATGAATAAAGAAAAAAATGTAAAAAAAGCCTTTTTATGGAATATGATCGGAAGTACCTGTTACTCAGGCTCCTCCTTTTTGTATCTCCTGGTGGTAACTCGTGTGTGTGGCGCACAGCTGGCAGGGTTTTATTCCTTAAGCTACGCTACTGCACAGCTGCTTCTGCAGGTGGGACGCTATGGTGTCCGCACCTATCAGGCCACGGATCTGGAGCACAAATATATTTTTTCCGAGTATAAGGTTTCCCGCATTATCACCTGTGCACTGATGATGCTGTTTGGAATTATTTACAGTTCCTTCAGCTTCAAAGGCGAATATATTATCATCAGCACTTTTATTATTATGATGAAGATGATTGATGCGGTGGAGGATGTTTTCCACGGAAATCTTCAGCAAAAGTACCATGTTGAGCAGATGGGAAAAATGCTGGCGGCGAGAAATCTGTATTCCGCAGTTTTTTTCACCGCTATGCTTATTATCACCAAGAACCTGTACTGCACCTGTGTTGCTACTTCTACAACCTCCCTTATTCTGTGTCTTATCATTAACTCACAGATGACCAGAAAATACGTTGGTCATGAAGAGGATGGACGCAAGCTTCAGATGTCTCATGTGTGGGAGTTACTTCGAACCTGTACCCCTATGTTTATCGGTACTTTTCTTTCCCTGCTGCTCTACAACATTCCAAAATACGCAATGGCTGGCGTTATGACAGATGAATATCAGACTTACTATAGCATTCTGTTTATGCCTTCTTTTGTGATTTCGCTGATGTGCGAGTTCGTGTTTAAGCCTACCATCACCACCATCGCAGAATTATGGTGGGAAAATAATGTGAAAAAGTTCACACTGTACATACTGCGGATCATTGGCATCATCCTTGTCTGCTGTGTGGCTGTTGTGGCCGGAGGGCATCTCATCGGTCGAACATTGCTGGAGATTATTTACGGTGTAGATCTTTCCCCATATAAGCTGCATTTCGTAGTTTTACTTATCGGCGGTGGAATCAGCGCGGAAGTCTACATGATCTACAATATCCTTATCGCTATCCGCTGGGGAAAATGCCTGCTTCCAGTTTATTCCATCACCGCAGTTATTACCATCGCAGCTGCCCGGATCCTGGTGCAGCAGTTGGGAATTATGGGCGCAGCATTGAATTATGTACTGTCCTGCTCCATTTTGTTTGTGCTGTTTACTTTGATCCTGATTTATGTAATTCTTCGTAAAAAACATCAGAACTAGTTCAATTAATACAACATCCCCCGGAAAGGAAATGTCCGTTTATTGGGACTATTCTTTCCGGGGGATGTTTTTTTATTTTCCTTTCGGATTTATGCGTGGAAGCTGATACTCTCGTATATTTTCATAGCCCGATAACGCCAACAGCAAAAGCAAGTCACGCTGTGGTCCTTTCCAGGATTCTACAGGTTCGTACCATTCGTGGATGGTATGCTCTCCACCGCCTTTTCCTCCCCAGCCCACGGTGATGGCAGGGATTCCAAGACTGATGGGGATGTTGGCGTCTGTGCTGGCAGCACCGATGTACAGGGTTTCCATGCCTATGGCCTGATTTGCAGCATTTGCAGCCTGGACAATCTGGCAGGATTTGTCCTGGGTACCAGCGGGGCGCCTGCCCTTTTGTTCGAAGGTAACTGCGATGCGGTCATCTTCTGCTGGGGTTTCCCTGTTTCCATTATCAGCATTCACTGGCACTGCGCCAGCTGTATCTCCCACACTGCTTTTCGCTGTCATATTATTGTCGTCAAGGATTCCTGTACTCTCAGAACTTAAAGTTCCATATCCCCAGCGGGCGTTTTCCTCATTCACGGCTTCTTCTATTGCCTGGTGGAGTTTTGCAGATAATTTCTCAAGTTCCCCTGCATCCACAGAGCGCATATCCACCAGCATAGAACACTCTGCCGCAATTACATTTACAGACGTGCCGCCGTTTACTACGCCTACACTAAAAGTAGTTTTCGGATTCTTTGGTGTCTGGAAATCGCTGATTTTCGCAATCGCCCTTCCCATTGCGTGAATCGGGTTGGGAATTCCGAAGCCGGTGAAGCTGTGTCCGCCGGTTCCATGGAAAGTTACCAGATAGCGTTCGCTGCCTACTGCCTGGTAGATGATTCCGGAGGTATTTTTATCATCGATGGAGACGAAACCGTCGTAGTGTCCTTCTGTATTTGCCATATTCTTAAACACATGCTTAATTCCCCTCAGGTCGCCGAGCCCTTCTTCACACACATTCGCACAGAACACAATATCTCCCTCGCCGCGAATTCCTGCAGCATTCATTGCTCTTGCAAGACTGAGAAGTTCTGCTACCGCCCTGGTATCGTCTCCGATTCCCGGACAGCTGTAGCGTTCGCCTTCTTTCTTCAAAGTAAGGTCTGTCTCCCTTTGGAAAACAGTGTCTGTATGTCCCGCAACCATGATTCGCGGTCCATTCCCAGTCCCTTTCCAGGTTCCCAGCACATTTCCCACCTCATCAACGTGCACCTCTGAAAGACCGGCATCCACCATCTTCTTTCGGACATATTCCGCTTTCTCCCCTTCTTCATAAGAAGGAGCCGGTATCTGGCACATTTCCAGATGCTCCTGCAAAGTTCTTTCATCATCTTCGCGCAAAAATTTTAGTGCTTCCTGCACACCATTATATTTCAGTAATTTATCCATAATCTTTCCCTTTCAACTATAGAAAAAGTCAGCAAGTTCCAGCCTTCCCAGCCCAAACCTCCTGACTCTCATACGTCTGATTATTATCTTTTTATCACCATACAGCGGTTTTCCACTCATCTGGTCAACACTACATTTGAAATGATTTTTTGCAGAATCGGATCCACTGAACATAATTATAATCTCTCCAGCAGCTTTTCCAAATCTGCATAACTCTCAATATTATTGGACTCCCTACGAAGCCCTGCACTGTGGGGCATTCCGGCTGTATACCATGCCACATGCTTACGCATCTCCCGAATGCCGATAAACTCACCCTTCATCTCTATCTGCGCCCGCGCATGCTTCAGAATCATCGCTTTCACCTCTGCCAGAGAAGGTCTTGCCAGCTCTTCCCCTGTTGCAAAATAGTGATTCATCTCCCGAAATATCCATGGATTTCCTTCCACAGCACGCCCGATCATCACCGCATCACATCCGGTCTGCCGAAAAAGTGCCTCTGCCTTTTTCGGCGAATCCACATCCCCATTTCCAATCACCGGAATGGAAACTGCTTCTTTAACCCTGGCAATGGTCTCCCAGTCTGCTATCCCGGAATAATACTGCTGCCGTGTCCGTCCATGAACTGCAATAGCTGCTGCCCCGGCATCCTCCACGCGCTTTGCAATCTCCACAATATCCACTGGCTCATTCTCAAAACCGATACGAACTTTCACTGTCAATGGCTTCTGAATGGCAGAAGAAATGCTTTTCACAATCTTCACGATCAGATCCGGATTTTTCAAAAGAGCTGAACCTTCACCGTTATTCACTACCTTCGGCACCGGGCATCCCATATTGATATCCAGAATGTCAAAAGGCTCTTCCTCAATTTCCTTCGCTACCTCCGCCATCAGCTCCGGCTCGCTTCCAAAGAGCTGCATGGAAATAGGATGCTCCACCGGGTCGATTTCCATCAGAGCCCTGGTATTTTTGTTCTTATAGGAAATAGCCTTGGCACTGATCATCTCCATGCAGAGAAGCCCAGCGCCCTGCTCCTTGCAAAGCCTGCGAAAAGCCAGGTCGGTAACGCCCGCCATTGGCGCCAGGACGAACCGGTTTGGGATCTCCACATTTCCGATTTTCCACTTCATCTCCTTTGGAAGCTCATATCTCAACTTAGAATCTAAATTACTACTCATATCACCTTAATTACTTTCATATTTGATGTGTAACTATTCAATCCTTTCAACAATTACTCGCTTCGTGAACTCAAATGTCACATCTGATGAGTTGCCATTTTCCCTGTTTATCAGTTTATCCACACAGCTTACTCTTCTGTCTTCTCTTTATCCACATCTTCCCCAAGGAAGAACACACGATAATACATTTCCAGAGATTCCAGAAGCTCCTCTTTCTCTACACGCAGCTTTTTGATTTTCAGTGCACCGCCAATATCATCATAAAATCCATCAGCTTCCGTAGCCTCTGTTTTAAACTGCAGGTTTCCGTGATCATCAAATTCCAGTGTGAAAATTCCGCCAATCTCTTCTGTGAAAAGAACACACATGATCTGCAGTTCCTTCTTCACATGATCAGGCAGAGAATCAAAGTCTTTATTAAAGTAATATTTCTGTTCATAGGCGCTTGCGCCGCAAAGCACTACATTCTCCTGATACAATTAAGTCCCACCTTTCTGTTTTCATCTGTGTCAACAACATTTTCGCAAGTGATATGCCCCATTCACTGTAGGATTATCGCAATCAGTGGGGAATATCATTTGCGAAAATGTGCCTAAATAATAGCCTTACACATAGCTATACAGCCCGCGAACCGAAACCTCACCGGCGCTGACAGCTACAATCGTTCCATCAGTTTTCTCTACCAACAGCTCTCCGCCATCTGTAATCCCTCTGGCCACGCCCTCGTACGGCTCTTTCGCCAGCACACGCACCGGCTGATTGTAATTAGCAAGAATACTTTCATATTCCTCTTTCAGCCCACTGAGGTCACAGGTCGCTGCAAATTTTTCATAGTATTCCTCAAAAGCTTCCATCACAAGCCCGGGAATCTGGCTTCTGTCAAATTCCCTGCCGCTCTCCAGATAAAGGGATGTAGCCTTGTCTGCCATCTCCTCCGGAAACTCTCTGATATTTACATTAATTCCCACTCCGATGACTGCATAGTCAATTTTTCCATCGCGGACTCCCATTTCGGTAAGGATTCCGCATATTTTTTTGTGGGAAACCACCACGTCATTGGGCCATTTGATACTTACATCAAAACCAAACTTCTTCACAGCCTTTGCAACTGCCATTCCCATCACAAGAGTAAGCATAGGAGCATACTGAGGCTCAAATTTCGGTCTAAGAAGAATGCTCATCATAACAGAAGTTCCCTCCGGCACTTCCCAGGAACGGCCAAGGCGGCCTCTTCCAGCCGACTGAAACTCTGCCAGTGCAAGAGTTCCCTCTGGTGCGCCTTCTTTCGCCAGACGCTTGATCCACAAATTGGTAGAATCTGTTTCTCTTGCAAAATGGACGGTTTTGCCCGCCCATTTTGTATGTATCTGATCTGCAATTGTGGTTTCGTTATAGATACTGCCTGTGACAATTTCTTCGTATGATTCTTTTTCGGAAATCATTTCAGATACCCTTTCTATAACTCCCAATCGTCCAGATTCTTTGAATGAATGATACATCTTATCTAGAGGATAAAAAGTAGTACATAAGAACGTAGGAACAATCGGAATTCATTAATTCATTGTTATCTGGAAGCCGAATTATTTATTCTCTGGCTCACCCAGTGTAGCAACCATAACCGCTTTAATGGTATGCATACGGTTCTCAGCCTCATCAAATACCTTAGAAGCCGGAGACTCGAATACTTCGTCTGTTACCTCCATGTCAGTCAGATTGAAGCGCTCACCCATTTCCTTTCCAATCTTTGTCTTAAGATCATGGAATGCCGGCAGACAGTGAAGGAAAATTGCTTTCTCCCCTGCATTCTTCATAACTGCAGAGGTTACCTTGTATGGTGTCAGATCATGGATTCTCTCTTCCCATACTGCATCCGGCTCACCCATGGATACCCATACATCTGTGTAAATAACGTCTGCGTCCTTCGTTCCAGCCTCTACATCCTCTGTAAGAGTGATGGTTGCGCCGGACTCTGCTGCGTACTCTTTGCACTGAGCAACCAGCTCCTCATTCGGGAAATATTTCTTACTTGTGCAGGCTACGAAATGCATACCAAGCTTGGAGCAGGCTACCATCAGGGAGTTACCCATGTTGTAACGGGCATCGCCCATGTATACCAGCTTGATTCCTTTCAGATATCCGAAATGCTCACGGATGGTAAGCATATCTGCTAACATCTGTGTTGGATGATATTCGTTTGTAAGACCGTTCCAAACCGGAACTCCTGCATATTTTGCAAGATCTTCTACAATTTCCTGACCAAATCCACGGTACTCAATACCATCATACATTCTTCCAAGAACTCTTGCAGTATCTGCAATGCTCTCTTTCTTGCCGATCTGAGAGCCAGTTGGATCCAGATAGGTGCTTCCCATTCCAAGATCATGGGCTGCCACCTCGAAGGAACAACGTGTTCTGGTGCTGGTTTTCTCAAAAATCAGAGCAATATTTTTGCCTTTGTAATACTCGGTAAGCTCACCGGCTTTTTTCTTTGCCTTTAACTCAGCGGATAAATCAAGAAGATACAGAATTTCCTCTGGTGTAAAGTCTTTCAGTGTCAAAAAATTTCTGCCTTTTAAGTTCATAATAATCCTCCTCTGGTGCCAGGTATAGTGCCTGGCACCATTTTTCTTTCTGTCATACTTTACAGTAAACTGTCGTATAAGTCTTTCAATTTTTCACTTTTCAGACTGACCATAGTCGGCTTTCATCTCATTAATTTCTTTTTTCAAGAATGTTACTCTTCTTTTTTATCCTTCTCATCCACAACAACTTCCTTCAAAGAAGCTGCCAGTCCTGCCAGATTCTGGAGCTCTGACGGGATAATGATCTTGGTAGATTTGCCGTCTGCCACTTTCGCAAGAGCTTCAAAGCTCTTCAGGGTAAGAACTGCATTGTCAGCACCTGCCTCCTTGATCATACGAAGACCTTCTGCATTCGCCTTCTGAACCTTCAGAACTGCCTCTGCCTGACCTTCTGCCTCTTTGATCATACGCTCTTTCTGCGCTTCCGCGCGAAGGATAGCAGCCTGCTTCTCAGCTTCGGCATCAAGAATTGCAGATTCTTTTTTACCCTCTGCAACAAGGATGGTGGATTTCTTCTCACCTTCTGCGATCAGGATTGCCTCACGTCTCTCACGCTCTGCTTTCATCTGTTTCTCCATAGCTTCCTGAATAGCAGCCGGAGGAATGATATTTTTAAGCTCTACACGGTTTACCTTGATTCCCCATGGATCCGTTGCCACGTCAAGGGAAGCACGCATCTTGGTATTGATCACCTCACGAGAGGTCAGGGTTTCATCCAGTTCCATATCACCGATAATGTTACGCAATGTAGTCGCGGAAAGATTCTCGATAGCCATGATCGGATTCTCAACGCCGTATGCGTACAGCTTCGGGTCTGTGATCTGGAAAAATACAACAGTATCAATCTGCATGGTTACGTTATCTTTTGTGATAACCGGCTGTGGTGGGAAATCTACAACCTGCTCTTTCAGATTGACTTTTCTTGCCACACGCTCTACAAATGGAAGTTTGAAGTGTACGCCGGTTCCCCATGTTGCCTGATAAGCACCTAAGCGCTCAAGTACGATCGCATATGCCTGGGGTACGATGCGGATGCAGGATGCCAGGATCCACAGCACCAGAATGATGACGATCAGCAAAAATAAGATACTTCCCATATTACGCCTCCTTTGGCTCCACGATCAATTTAACACCGTGGACTGCTTTGATGATTACTACAGTATCAACCGGAATTGTTACGCTGTCATCGGATGTCCGGGCCATCCATTCAATGTCATTGATGCGGACCTGACCTGTCTGGGCCAGATTATTGATCTTCTGGATCACGACAGCCTTTTTTCCAAGAAGACCTTCCACATTTGTTTTCTCTGTGTCTTTTCTCATAAGCTTCAGAGCTGCCGGTCTTGTAAAAAACAGCAGCACCAGTGAAACACAGAAAAACAGAAGAAGCTGCGGCACGATTCCCATTCCAATGCCGGCTGCAATAGCGGCAGCAAGTGCGCCTCCTGCAAACCAGATGGTGGTAAGTGCCGTGGTAAGCCCTTCAATAACCAGAAGCACAGCCAGGATTCCCAGCCAGATAATTGGTTCCATAAGACTCCCCCTTTCAGATAAGCGATTGTCAAAATCTGCCATACGTCAGCAGATATACTTCAGCAGACAGATTCCAGATCAGCTAATCCTACCGTCTCTGCCTTGCAGCCTCATACATCAAGATTCCCGCCGCCATAGCTGCATTCAGGGATTCTACCTTGCCGCACATGGGGATTCGGATGAGACAATCGGCAGCTTCTGCTGCCTCTTCCGTCAGCCCGTTTCCTTCATTTCCAATAAGAAATGCTGTGCCGCCCTGATAATCCTCCTGATCATAGGAATTCTTTCCTTTCAGGTGGGCTGCAAAGGTACGGATACCTTTTTGCTCCAGTTCTGCTTTTAATGATACCACATCCTCCACATATAGGAAAGGCATTCTGTAAACAGATCCCATAGTTGATCGGATGACCTTTGGATTGGTAATGTCTACGCAGGTTTTCGTAAGAAAAACACCGGAAACACCAGCGCCCTCACCTGTTCGGAAAATAGTCCCTGCATTTCCCGGATCCTGAAGATCCTCAAGAACCATTACCAAAGGAGCATCTCCTTTTAAAATATCTTCCACAGTCCACACCGGTTTCTTCAGAACTGTAAGAATTCCCTGTGGAGTCCTGGTATCACACATCTGGCGGAAAACATTATCTGCCACGATTTCTCTTTTTTCTTCTGGAAGCTCCATGACCTGCTTCATCAGGGACTCATCTGCGGTCAGGGATTCTGTCACATAAACCCTGGAAATCCAGTCCTTTGGAGCTTCCCCGAACATTTTCCGTCCCTCAGCCACAAACAACCCCTGTTCCCTGCGAGCCTTGGCCTTCTGGTTTAACTGTATGATACTTTTTACCTGTGTATTATTTGCACTGGTTATCATAAATTATCCTCCCTGTTACAGCGGCTTTCGGAATTTATTCAAATCCTCGTTCTTTCCTACTGCAACCAGAATACAACCCGCTTCCAGCTTCTCCGCAGGATTCAGGTTTACATTTACAGAATCTCCATGCTTCACTGCAACCAGATTTATATGATGCTGTTCACGGAGCCTGATCTCTGAAAGACTTTTCCCCACCCATTCATCCGGAATCCGGAATTCTGCCATACTGAACTCCGTAGAAAGCTCAAACACATCCTCAAATCCACTGGCTGTAAAATTACGAGCAACGCGGATGCCCATGGAACGCTCCGGATATATTACCTGATCAGCACCGATTTTCTCCAGGATCCGGCCATGAAGGGAATTCATTGCCTTCGCCAGAACAAGCGGGACGCCCAGGTCCTTCACTTGCATGGTAGCTGTAATACTGGCTTCCATATTTTCTGCAACCGCAATAATCGCAACGTCTACATTCTGCACGCCCAGAGATTTCAGAATTCCAGGCTCGCGCACATCTGCACGAACTGCATAGGTGACAGTATCTGCAATTTCCTGAATATTTTCATCTTTATCATCAATTGCCAAAACATCATAATCTGCATTCGCAAGCTCTTTTGCCAGGGTCATTCCAAACTGCCCCAATCCAATGACTGCAAAGGATTTTCCGCTCATTCTAATCTCCTTTAAAATCTGCTATGAAAGCAACATACTTTCATGCGGGATAATGTGGTCCACAGACGTCATTTCCTATCCTATCATAATATTCTCTTCTGCCAGATGTACATCTTTCGTTCGCTTCTGCGCACGGGATACAACTGCCGCGCCTAGTGTCAGCGGACCGATTCTTCCAAGATACATGGTAAAAATAACGATCCATTTGGCCGGTGTATTCAGGGCCGCGGTCAGTCCTCTGGAAAGACCTACGGTTCCAACTGCAGAGGTAAGCTCATACAGCACATCCACAAAGGGGGCTTCTGGCATAACTGCAAAAATCCCCAGCACGGAAATAAGCAGTACACTAACCGCCATTCCCACAACTACCTGTGCAGAACGGATATAACTGCTGCGAATCTTTCTCCCATAAACCTCTACATCCTTTTTTCCCCGAAGGTTGGCAATAATACTCATCACAAGCACTGCAAGTGTAGTCGTCTTCACTCCGCCGGCAGTCCCCATAGGAGAACCTCCAACCAGCATAAGAAACAGACAGATTATTACACTTCCGCTGGTCAGCGCCCCCTGATCAACTGTAAAAAATCCTGCAGTTCTTGTGGTCACAGACTGAAATGTCGCTGCCATCAGCTTCTGTCCAAAGGACAGACTTCCCAGTGTGTCCGGGTTCTTATACTCAAACAGTAAAATACAGATTGTCCCACCAAGGAGCAAAATCCCGGTTGTAGTCAAAACCAGCTTGCTCTGCAGACGAAGGGTCCGGAATAATCTGCCAGGAGAAAGCTTCTTCTGAAAAACCAGCTTTATTCTTTCTCCAAGATCCCACCATACGTTAAAGCCAAGTCCAGAAGCAATAATTAATCCCATAGTTGTCACATTCACCAGAGGATTGGTTACATAGTCTGCCAGACTGTTCTCTCCCAAGAGATCGATCCCTGCGTTACAAAAGGCTGAAACTGCTGTAAAAACAGCCTGCCCCAGACCTTTCACCAGTCCAAGCTCTGGTACAAAGCAGAACGCATAGCCGACAGCTCCGATTCCTTCCGCTGCAAATACGCAGAGAACCACTTTTCTCACCACTGTTACCAGGCCGGACATCTGCTCCAGATTATAGGATTCCTGGATCATTCTGCGGTTCTTCAGACTGATCTTCTTATTCAGGGAAATAAAAATAACGCTTGCAAGTGCGATCAGTCCAATTCCGCCAATCTGTATGAGCAAAAGGATCACCAGTTTGCCAATCAGACTCCAGTGAGTGGCTGTGGTCACAGTCACAAGACCGGTTACACATACGCAGGTGGTGGCTGTAAACATAGCATCGGAGAACGAAGTGGTCTGGCCTGCTGCCGTACAGAAAGGCAGCCACAGAATTAATCCTCCTACAAAAATTACCCCCGCAAAGCTGAGGGTAATGATCTGTGCCGTATTCAGTTTATGCAATTTATATTGCAGGTTTTGAATGAACATAAGCTTCCTTTATGCCACTGCCCTCAGCATCTTTTGCAAAATATTCTGCTGCAGAATGTCAGGAACAATGACTCTTTTATAATTACGGTTCACCTGCCGTCGGCACATAGCTCAAAGGATTTCTGCAAAATGTGTATCACATACTGTAAAACCCAGTCGGAAATATGCCCTGAGACAAGTGAACCGTATTATCACTGTTATTTCCTATAGTTATGAGAAAGGGACTCACAAACCTCCCACATATATGGAGTGACGCTCTTCTCCATTGCAAGAGCTTCATTGATATCGAAATCAACGAAATCACCATGGCGGTATCCAACAACACGGCTCTTCTTGCCTTCCAGAAGAAGGTCTACTGCCATAGCACCCATCATGGATGCATATACACGGTCTTTACATGTTGGGCTTCCACCACGCTGCATGTGACCAAGGATAGTAGCACGTGTCTCGATTCCTGTAGCAGCCTCGATACGAGTTGCCATAGCCTGTGAATGGCCGATACCCTCTGCATTGATGATGATGTGGTGTTTCTTACCCATCTTACGGCTCTCAATAATGTTATTGATCAGCTTCTGCTCATCATAGTCATACTTCTCAGGGATCAGAACATCCTCGGCTCCGTTGGCAATACCACACCACAGTGCAAGCCAGCCGGCTCCACGTCCCATAACCTCGATGATACTGCATCTCTCATGGGAAGTAGATGTATCACGAACCTTGTCAATTGCTTCCATAGCTGTATTAACAGCGGTATCAAAACCGATGGTGTACTCTGTACATGCAATGTCAAGGTCGATGGTTCCTGGAATTCCGATTGTATTGATTCCAAGGTTGGCAAGCTTCTGTGCTCCGGCAAAGGAACCGTCTCCACCGATTACAACAAGTCCGTCAATACCGTGCTTGCGGCAGATCTCTGCACCACGCTGCTGTCCTTCCGCTGTGCGGAACTCGGCACATCTTGCAGTGTAAAGAATTGTACCACCACGCTCGATGGTGTCGGATACATCTCTTGCTGTCATATCGATGATCTCTTCGTTTAAAAGGCCGTTATAGCCCTTCTGGATACCTTTTACTTTAAGTCCGCTGGAAAGTCCACGTCTTACAACTGCACGGATTGCAGCGTTCATTCCAGGAGCGTCACCGCCACTGGTAAGGACACCAATGGTCTTAATTTTGTTTTCTGCCATAATAATCTCCTCCATCTTATGAATCGTCGGGAGCTGTGTCTCCATTTTCAGTGGAAACGCCCTCGTTTTTCTATACACATATTCAGCATTAGTTTATAGCATTTTCAAAGGTTTTTCAAGACTCTTTCCTTAAGTAATTGCCGAAATTACACTCTGTTTTCCGTGATTTTACCATAATTTTCCATATACCTGTCTGATTCTTCACTTTAAAGCGTTTTCAGAGCTCTTTCTACAACCCGGATATTGCCTTCACCATATTTTTTACTCATCTGTGCAAGCCATTCATCCTGCAGATTTACATGGTATGCAGCAGACAGTTTTTTCATTGCTTTTACATCTTTCAGATAAATAACGACAGTGTCTGTACCCTGAGAATTCCGTAGATCCTCCAGAAGCCCTTTTTCTTTCTGGCTGTAATCATCCTTACTTTCAAACTGGATCCAGAGTTCTCTCGGAATATCGGAGAATGACCGTACCTTTTCCAGGATCAGCTTGCTGGCCTTGTCATCCTCTGCGGATACACGTCCCTGGATGAATACCCTGGCATCCTCATTGATCATATTCTGCCATTTCTCATAATCTCTTGGGAAAACCATGACTTCTACAGTTCCAACCAGATCCTCCACGGTAAGAAACGCCATCACTTTGTTTGTCTTGGTATACTTCACGTTTTTCTCTGTGATCATGCCTCCGATGATGACTTTCTGATTGTCCCGTACTTTTGACTCATCCGGTTCACCACCTTCACGGTCATCTTCATCTGATGGCTGGAAATCGATAGTTCTTGCGGAAATCATTTTTTCCATCATATTACGGTAGCGATCCAGGGGATGGCCGCTCAAGTATATGCCAAGGACTTCTTTTTCGTAGGACAAAACCGTCTCTTTGTCATATTCTTCCAGATTCGGCATACGAATCTCAAATTCTTTTTTTTCATCTTCGCTGGCAATGTCGAATAAGCTGAGCTGCCCTGCCATAGACTGCTTCTTGTTTCGGGAAATGTCATCTACGATCTGACCAAAAACGACCATCTTCTGATGACGGTTTCCTTCCAGACAATCCAGAGCACCGGCCTTGATAAAGTTCTCAATGGCACGCTTGTTCACAGCTTCCATATTCCGCTCAATAAAGTTCTTCACGGAAAGGTACTCGCCATGTTCTTTTCTCTCTGCAACAATAGCCTCGATGACCGGACGCCCTACGCTCTTGATTGCGGAAAGCGCATAGAGGATCGAGCCTCCTGATACGGAAAAGCCATACTCGCCTTTGTTGATGTCCGGCGGCAGGATTGGAATGTTCATCTGACGGCAGACCTGAATATACTCGGCAACCTTGGTAGGCTTGTCGATTACGGAGGTCATCAGCGCAGCCATATATTCTACCGGATAATAGTATTTCAGAAAGGCAGTCTGATACGTAACATAGGCGTATGCCGCAGCATGGGATTTGTTAAATGCATACTGTGCAAAATCGATCATTTCATCGTAGATCTTATTTGCAATTTTCTCGTCAATTCCATTCTTAATACATCCAGGAACACCTTCTGCTTCATTTCCATAGACAAAAGCCTGGCGTTCTTTTTCCATAACGTTAAGTTTCTTCTTGGACATGGCCCGGCGGAGAAGATCGCTTCGTCCCAGGGTAAATCCGGCAAGGCTCTGTACGATCTGCATAACCTGCTCCTGGTACACGATACAACCGTGAGTCGCTTTCAGGATTGGCTCCAACTGAGGACAATCATAGTGGATGGTGTCTGGACGGTTCTTGCCGCGGATATACTGGGGAATAAAGTCCATAGGGCCTGGGCGGTACAGGGAAATTCCGGCGATTACATCCTCAAGGCTATGTGGCTTCAGTTCTTTCATGAATCCTTTCATTCCGCCGCTTTCCAGCTGGAACACACCGTCAGTACGACCTGTTCCAAGAGAATCCAGCACTTTCTGGTCATTATAATCTATCTTTTGCATATCAAGGGATATGCCGTAATTTTTCTTTACATTTTTTACTGCGTTGTTGATTACAGTCAGGGTTCGAAGGCCAAGGAAATCCATTTTCAAAAGTCCCAGCTCCTCAAGAGTTGTCATGACAAACTGGGTGACAATGGTTCCGTCCTGCGCGCGGGAAAGGGGCACATACTCGGAGACGTCTTTCTGGCTGATTACAACTCCGGCAGCGTGCATGGAGGTATGTCTTGGAAGACCTTCCAGACGTTTGGCCATGTCAATCAGATGATGCACATCCGGCTGCTCGTCGTATGCTTTTTTCAGTTCCGGGTTTACTTCCATGGCTTTGTCGATTGTGACAAGCTTCACGTTCGGTATTTTGGCAGGAACCATTTTCGCAATGGAGTCTACTTGGGCATATGGCATATCGAGGACACGGCCTACATCACGGATAACACCGCGGGCTGCCAAAGTACCGAATGTAACAATCTGAACCACACAGTCTTTGCCGTATTTCCGTACAACATAGTCGATTACTTCCTGTCTTCGCTCAAATCCGAAATCCACGTCAATATCAGGCATGGATACTCGCTCCGGATTCAGGAAACGTTCAAACAGAAGGTCATATTTGATTGGATCAAGTAAGGTGATTCCAAGGGTATATGCAACAATACTTCCGGCTGCGGAGCCTCGTCCGGGACCTACTTCAATGCCATTACTGCGGGCATAATGGATGAAATCCCACACAATGAGGAAGTAGTCAACATAGCCCATATTTTTGATAGTGTTCAGCTCGTATTCCAGTCGCTCCCGTAGCTCTGGGGTAACCGGATCGTACAGGCGCTCCAGACCTTCGAAGCAGAGCTTATTCAGGTATTCCCAGGAGGTGTAGCCCTCGGGAACGTCGAATCTTGGCAGCTTGGTAACTCCGAATTCAATTTCTACGTGGCAGCGCTCTGCTATTTTATGTGTGTTCTCCAAGGCTTCCAGTGCATATGGGAAAAGTGCCGCCATTTCCTGCTCGGATTTCACGTAGTACTGACCGCCTTCGTAGCGCATACGGTCTGTATCGGACAGCTTCTTCCCTGTCTGGAGACACAGAAGAATGTCGTGAGGATCAGCATCTTCTTTGTAGGTGTAATGAATATCGTTAGTGGCTACCAGGTCAATTCCAGTCTCCTGGTGCATGCGCAGAAGCTGCTGGTTTACATTCTGCTGTTCCGGAATTCCATGATCCTGAAGCTCTAGGAAAAAATTGCCTTCGCCGAAAATTTCCTGATAGCGGAGGGCCGCCTTCTTAGCGTCCGGGTACATTCCTCTGTTAAGGAACCGGGCTACTTCACCGGCCAGGCAGGCGCTCAGCGCGATGAGACCTTCGTGATATTCCCGGAGAAGCTCCAGGTCTACTCGTGGTTTATAGTAAAAGCCTTCTTTAAAGCTTTTGGATACAATTTTCATAAGGTTCTGGTAGCCCTGGTTGTTCTCGGCAAGAAGTACCAGATGGTAGTAACGGTCGTCGCCACTGCCGATCTCGCGGTCGAAGCGGGAACCAGGGGCTACATAGACTTCGCAGCCAAGGATCGGATTGATTCCGGCTGCTTTCGCTGCCCGGTAAAAATCGATGACGCCGTACATGACCCCATGGTCTGTGATGGCCGCGCTGTCCATCCCAAGCTCCTTTACACGGGCAACATATTCTTTTATTTTATTGGAACCGTCCAGCAGGGAGTATTCGGTGTGGACGTGGAGGTGGGTAAAAGCCATTGTGTGTCTCCTTCTTCGCAAATTTTCTATTTAGTGTGTTGGGAGGGTGAAAAGTTTTTCAGGAGGGACGCATTTGGGCAATGTGTATTACTCACTCGCCGGCGCAACGCTCCAGCGAACTAATCGCTAACTGCGACTAATGCGTTCGGGAGAGCCCTCACGCATAAGTCTCCGTAAGCGCTGGATTTCGCTTACGCTAAGAGCGCGCCTGAAATGGCTCGCTGGAGTAATACACATTGCCCAAATGCTGTGTACTGTCTGGAACTTCAACACACTAAATAGCAATAGTTTTCAATTTTTACGAGGTATAGATATGGAATCAGACAATATGAAAAAAGCATTGATCGCCATGAGCGGCGGCGTAGATTCTTCAGTGGCCGCTTACCTGATGAAGGAGCATGGATATGACTGCATCGGTGTCACCATGAAGCTTTTCCAGAATGAAGATGCCGGTGTGAGCCGCAAAAAAAGCTGCTGTTCTCTGGATGATGTGGAGGATGCAAGGAGCGTAGCGCATAATCTTGGAATCCCGTATTACGTGTTTAATTTCACCGCAGATTTTAAAAAACAAGTTATGGACCGCTTCGTAGCAGCCTATGAAAACGGTGCAACTCCCAACCCCTGCATCGACTGCAACCGCTACCTGAAATTCAACAGCCTTTACCATCGTGCAGAAGAATTAGGCTGTCACTATGTAGTAACCGGACACTATGCCAGAATTGAAAAGCGGGAAGATGGCAGATATCTTTTGAAAAAAGCAGCTGACCCTGCAAAAGACCAGAGTTATGTTCTTTACTCTCTTACTCAGGAGCAGCTGGCACACACCATGTTTCCACTTGGAGACATGAATAAACATCAGACCCGCATGATCGCAGACCAGCAGAATTTCTATAACGCAGATAAGCCGGACAGCCAGGATATCTGTTTTGTCCCAGATGGGGATTATGCTGGATTTATCCGCCGGTTTACAGGAAAAGACTATCCGGCAGGCGATTTTACAGATAAAGACGGAAATGTGCTTGGGCATCATAAAGGAATTATTGGCTACACGGTAGGTCAGCGAAAGGGGCTTGGTATTGCGGCCGGGAAGCCGGTTTACGTTACCAAAATCTGTCCGGCAGAGAACCGCGTGATTTTGGGAGATAATGAGGATTTGTTCCATCGCGAACTGGATGTGGAAGACTTTAATTTCATCTCCTTTGATACCCCGCCGGCAGAATTTCGCGCCAAAGCCAAGGTTCGTTACCGCCAGAAGGAGCAGTGGGCAACTGTAAAAGTTACTGGAGAACATAGTGTACACATCATTTTTGATGAGCCCCAGAGAGCTATCACCAAAGGGCAGGCAGCTGTGCTTTATGATGGAGACGTAGTCATTGGCGGCGGTGTGATCACGGGCTGATAAAATCCGAAATTGCATGATATCTGTTGAAAATATATTGATGTAAAACAACCGGAAGAAATATAGCTAGGTCTATATTAAATTCTGGTTGTTTTTTTGTTTATGAAGTCAGTTTACAAAAAATTAAGAATATATCTTTGTTTTATAGATGACTAACCCTATGGGAAAATGTTACAATAACCCATATCAGGCATCAAAGTGGAGCGTATAGATGATAGAATGATTTTTCAAACACGCTCCAGTCAACTACAGTGAAATATTCAGAAATGGAGGTATATGTGGAAAAAAGAAAATTAATCAGAGAACTTCAGTCCCATCAGTCCGTCTTAAAGGAAAAAGCCAGGGAGAAAGCCAGAGAATCCATCAGCGCAGTGATTCCCATTGTACTGATCGTTTTTATACTTGGTTTTACCGTTGCCGCGTTATCCCCAGGCATCCTGGTGGAATTTCTGGTAGGATCTGTGCTTGTGATCCTGGGAATGATCTTTTTTTCCATGGGAGCAGAATTATCCATGACGCCCATGGGAGAGCATGTGGGAGGCAGCATACTTCGCACGAAAAAGTTAGGCTTTATTATAATTATCGGTTTTATTCTGGGCTTTATTATCACAATATCTGAACCAGATCTGCAGGTTCTTGCAGAACAGGTTTCTTCTGTGCCCAATCTGGTGCTGATCTTATCCGTGGCACTTGGTGTTGGTGCGTTTCTTGTTGTGGCCTTATTGCGTATCCTTTTTGGAATTGCGCTGCCGCCATTGTTATTCAGTTTCTATATTTTAGTATTTGTATTAGCCATGTTTGTTCCTGAGAATTTTCTGGCAGTGGCATTTGATTCCGGTGGAGTGACCACTGGACCTATGACGGTACCCTTTATTATGGCATTGGGTGTTGGTATTGCATCCATCCGTAATGATAAACATGCTGGAGATGATAGTTTCGGGCTTGTGGCTCTGTGCTCCATTGGACCTATTTTGGCAGTCCTGATTCTGGGACTTTTGTACCACACGGAAGGCAGTGCTGCGCTGGAAGTGGTTTCTGAAGTGGAAAACTCGATAGAACTGGGAAAATTATTTGCAGTCGCACTGCCGAAATATTTTAAAGAGATCGCTGTATCCCTTTTCCCAATTATTGCTTTCTTCGGAATTTTCCAGATTGTTTCGCTGAAATTGAATAAAACTGTGCTGATCAAAATCTGTATCGGCTTATTTTATACATATATAGGACTTGTTCTGTTTCTTACCGGGGCAAATGTAGGCTTTATCCCAGCTGGAAATTACCTGGGGATGGTATTGGGAAATCTGCCTTATAACTGGATTCTTGTGCCTCTTGGAATGGTGATCGGTTACTTTATTGTAAAAGCCGAGCCTGCGGTATATGTGCTGATGAAGCAGGTTGAGGAGCTGACTGACGGAGCGATTTCCGGGAAATCTATTCAGATCGGTTTGTCTGTGGGTGTGGCAGTCTCTGTTGGGATTTCCATGCTCCGGGTGCTGACCGGAATCTCCATTTTCTATTTCCTGGTGCCAGGCTATGCCATTGCTTTAATTCTCAGCCTGTTTGTGCCGAAAATTTTTACTGCCATTGCATTTGACTCCGGTGGTGTTGCCTCAGGACCTATGACCGCAACCTTTCTCCTTCCTCTGGCACAGGGAGCCTGTGAAGCTGTGGGAGGAAACATTGTGACAGATGCTTTTGGCGTAGTGGCAATGGTTGCTATGACGCCGCTTATTACTTTGCAGGTGCTAGGCTTGGTTTATCGGGTAAAAGGCGGCGAGCTTGGAGGCAAGGGGAAGAATTTGCCTGCGGACAAAATACCAGTGGAAGCTATACCAGTGGCGGAACTGTTTGAAGAACTGGAAGACACAGAAATTATAGAGTTATAGAAAATTAAGAAAATAGGGATTGAGTGTTGACTCAAACACATTATAAATGAACAATTATAGTTAGGAAGACCTAATAGATGCCATTTTTGTGTGGCACAAAGTGGAAGTACAGATTATAGGAATGATGATTGGGTACACTCAGGGAAGATTATGAACAGCAACGAACTTTATAAAGAAAGGAATCATCTATGAGCGAATTATACATGATGGTTACCATCACCAACCGAAAATACATGTCGAAATTTGCAGCACTTTACCGGGAAAATCAGATAGAAGTAGGAACGGTTTCCCTTGGTATGGGAACTGCCTCAAGCTCCATCCTTGACTATATGGGATTAGAAGATGATGAGAAAAGCATCTGTTTTCACTTTGTGACAGCAGCTACCTGGAAAAAGGTGAAAAAGGGCTTGCAGAACCAGCTGCGGATCGACGTGCCCGGAACTGGGATTGCATTTACCATTCCCATGAGCAGCATTGGCGGCAAACGGGAATTGGGATTTCTCATTCAGGGACAGGAGTTTGTAAGAGAGGAGGAAGGTACATTGAAAGAGACAAAGCATGAACTGATCGTGGCAATTGCCAATTACGGATATAACACCCAGGTGATGAAAGCAGCAGAGGAGGGTGGCGCAACCGGCGGTACCGTTCTTCACGGAAAAGGGGTAGGAATGAAGCGCGCCGAACAGTTTCTTGGCGTTTCCCTGGTTTCCGAAAAAGAGGTGATCTTCATTGTGGCAAAATCAGAACAGAAAAATGCCATTATGAGTGCTATCATGGAAAAAGCCGGTCTCACCTCCAAAGCCGGAACCATTGTATTCTCCCTCCCCGTAACCAGTACAGCCGGGCTGCGGATCCTGGAAGATGAGGAAGAAAATTCGTAAACTCCACTTTTTTACGTGGAGAAGTCATGGAAATATTTGCAGATTGGTGATGCTTTTGCATTCTGAGATTATAGTAATAAAATTATGGTGACCGCTTTACAATAGAATAGAACTTATTTTTGAGGAGACATCCTATGCTTGGAAAGGCAATAAGAAAGGCGGTTTTACCTATTTTGCTGGCCAGTCTCATGGTGGGAACTGGTTGTCGGATTGCATATGGGAAAGCGGATATACCGTTGAATGAAAGGGCAGAAAATTTTACAAGTGATAATACCGCTGCATCCCCGAAAGAACAAGAAAAAACCACGGAGCCAGCAGCACCTGATGATGCGCTTGTGCAGGCACCTTCTGCTCTTTTAATGGAGGCCAGTACAGGCACTGTAATTTACGAAAAAGATTCGGATACCAGGCGAAGTCCAGCGAGTATTACAAAGATTATGACATTAATCCTGATTTTCGATGCGTTGGAGAATGGTACACTGAAAATGGATGACCTTGTAACAACCAGCGCTTACGCTAAGTCTATGGGTGGCTCCCAGGTATTTCTGGAGGAAGGAGAAACCCAGGACGTGGAGACTATGATCAAGTGCATTGTGATCGCCTCTGGAAATGACGCCAGTGTAGCAATGGCAGAGCATATTGGAGGCAGCGAGCAGGAATTTGTGCGGCAGATGAATGAGCGGGCAGCAGGGCTTGGAATGGAGAATACCCATTTTGTAGACTGCTGTGGATTGACAGAATCCACAGATCACTACACAACTGTCCGGGACATTGCCATTATGAGCCGGGAGCTGATCACCAAATATCCGAAGATCCTGGAGTACTCTTCTATATGGATGGAAAATATTACTCATGTGACCAGACAAGGCTCCAAAGAGTTTTGCTTAACGAATACTAACAAGCTCCTTCGCAGCTACGACGGATGCATCGGTCTGAAAACCGGAAGTACCAGTCTGGCAAAGTATTGCGTATCTGCTGTGGCGTCCCGAAATAACATTACCTTGATTTCTGTAGTTATGGCAGCACCCGATTACAAAGTTCGTTTCAAGGACGCCGCTGCCATGCTGAACTACGGTTTTTCCAAATGTAGCTTTTACACGGATGAAAATCCCGAAAAGCTTCCCCAGATAGAGGTCCGAAAAGGAACCAAACCTACCACAGAAGTAAAATATGAAAAAAACTTCCAGTATCTGAGCACCGACGGCAAAACCATAGGCGAAGTGGAACGAAAACTGAATCTGGAAACTCAGGTCCAGGCGCCTGTAAAAGAAGGTGATGTTGCCGGGACTCTGGAGTATTACCAGAATGGACAAAAGCTTGGAGAGGTGAACATTCTTTTTTCTGAAACTATAGAAAAAGCAACCTATAAAAACTGTCTGAAAAAGCTATTAAAGCTATTGTAAAGAACGTAGTATGGCAGGAAAACCTGATTTTCGCCTTTGCCTCTAAAAATAGTTATACAAATTACAGAAGCATTTTGACAAAACAGTCCTCGTCGGTTTATAATAAACTCTGTATGAAAATTTTTGCTGATGTCTTACAAAAATATAGCAGCAAAAGCGGAGGAGAATCATATGAAACAAGAGAAAAAACAGCCTGGCAGATTAAAGATGCTTGCAGGCTATTATAAACCATATAAGGGACTGTTTTTTGCCGATCTTTTTTTTGCATTCCTTGGGGCAGCAGTGACACTTGTCATTCCACTGATGGTTCGTTATATTATGAATTCCATAAGTGAAATGTCAGCGGATGAAGCGAAGACCATGATTTTGAAAATCGGGGTGGGAATGCTGGTATTGATCCTGGTGCAGCTTGGAAGCCGTTATTTTATCACCTATTATGGACATATGATGGGTGCTTATATTGAGCATGATATGCGAAACGAGATATTCAGCCATTACCAGAAGCTCTCTTTTGCATTTTATGATAATCAGAAGGTCGGCCAGCTTCTTTCCAGGATCACAAGTGATCTTTTTGATATTACAGAGCTTCTCCACCATGGACCGGAGGATATTCTGATCTCAGTGATCAAGCTGTTCGGAGCACTGATCATTCTTATGAATGTGAAGCCGCAGATGGCACTGCTGTGCTTCGCAGTTGTAATTATTATGCTGATCTATGCACTGATTTATAATAAAAAGATGAAAAGTGCATTTAAGGAAAACCGTGTGCGCATGGGCGAGATCAACAGCCAGATCGAGGACAGTCTTTCCGGAATCCGTGTGGTAAAATCTTTTGGAAATGAGAAGCGTGAGATTGAGAAATTCCGTAAAGGAAATGAGCGTTTTGTGGATTCCAAGCGTGTGACTTACCGCTATATGGCAGGTTATCATGCAGGCATGGATGCGTTTACCACGCTGATCACAGTTACTGCACTGGTTTCCGGAGCCATGTTCCTGGCAGCAGGAGATTTAAGCGCCACAGATCTTGTGACCTTTCTTTTGTATATTAACAATTTTACAGAGCCGGTTACCAAGCTGGTAAACTTTACCGAGCAGTTCCAGAACGGCTACAGTGGTTATGACCGTTTCCTGGAAATGATGTCCATTGCGCCGGATATTGAGGATGCGCTGGATGCCGTTTCTATGGATCATGTAAAAGGAGATATCCGCTTCGAGAATGTTTCTTTCCACTATGAAGACCACAATGAGAAAGTGCTTTCTAACGTAAATCTGGAAGTGAAGCCCGGTGACTATGTTGCCCTTGTAGGCACCTCTGGAGCTGGAAAGACTACCCTTTGCAGTCTGATCCCCAGATTTTATGATGTTTCATCTGGTGCCATTTATCTGGATGGAAAAGATATCCGAAAGATCAAACTGAAGGATCTTCGTAATCAGATTGGCATTGTGCAGCAGGATGTATACCTGTTTGCAGGAAACATTATGGAAAATATCCGATATGGCCGTCCGGACGCTACCGACGAGGAAGTCATCCGCGCAGCCAAGCTTGCCAATGCTCATGATTTTATTATGGAAATGCCGGATAACTATGGCACAGACATTGGACAGCGTGGCGTGAAGCTTTCCGGAGGACAGAAACAGCGTCTTTCCATTGCGAGAGCTTTTCTGAAGAATCCGCCGATCCTGATCTTTGATGAGGCAACATCCGCCCTGGATAACGAAAGTGAGAAGGTAGTGCAGCAATCTCTGGAACGTCTTGCCAAAGATCGAACCACCTTCGTGATCGCCCATCGTCTTTCCACGATCCGCAATGCCAGAAGGATCCTGGTGCTGACCGAAGATGGAATTGCAGAAGAAGGTACACATCAGGAGCTGATGGAGAAGGACGGCGTATATGCGAAACTTTGCAAAGCCGGATTGTGATCGTAAACAGCAATTATATGCGAAAGGATGAATTGCAGAATGAAAGAAATAAGAACCGAAGACGCAGCAGGCCAGATCCTCTGCCATGATATTACACAGATTATAAAGGATGAGAAGAAAGGCGTTCTGTTTTCCAAAGGACATATTGTGAAAGAAGAGGACATTCCGCTGCTCCTTTCTGTTGGAAAAGAACATCTTTTTGTGTGGGAAAAGAAAGAAGGCATTCTTCATGAAAATGAGGGCGCTGATATTTTGTATAAAATCTGTGCAGGAGATTCCATGCATGGAACTGATGTGAAAGAAGGCAAGATCGAACTGGTAGCAGACGAGGACGGAGTTCTGAAAATCCGCAGAGATGCCCTTCTGGCAGTGAATTCTCTGGGGGAGATGATGATTGCTTCCCGCCATGGGGACTTCCCGGTAAAAAAAGGAGATAAACTGGCTGGCACCAGGATCATCCCTCTTGTAATCGAAAAAGAAAAAATGGACAAAGCTGTGGAAGCTGCTGGACCGGAACCGATTTTTTCCATTCTTCCCTATCATTTTAAAAAGGTTGGAATCGTTACAACTGGAAGCGAGGTAAAAAAAGGTCTGATTCAGGATACTTTTACCCCTGTATTAAAAGAAAAGCTTTCCGAGTACCCCACTGAGGTGATCGGTCAGACGACTCCGGGAGATGACAAGGCACAGATCACAGCCGACATTATGGAATTTATTAACCAGGGTGCAGACATGGTAGTCTGCAGCGGCGGTATGAGTGTGGATCCAGATGACCGTACACCTGGAGGAATCCGTGATACAGGAGCCAGAGTTGTTACTTACGGTGCACCGGTACTGCCAGGAGCCATGCTTCTTATCGCTTACTATGAGAAAGAGGGCAAATGCATCTCGATCCTTGGGCTTCCTGGATGTGTCATGTATGCGAAGCGTACTGTATTTGACCTGGTTCTGCCAAGAATCATGGCAGACGATGAAATTTTCCCGGAAGAAGTTGCTGCATACGGAGAAGGCGGTCTCTGCCTGAACTGCAAAGTCTGTACCTTCCCCAACTGTGGATTTGGAAAGTAAGCAGTGCCTGGGGCGTGCAGATTGCAGAAAGCTTTTTTCAAACACGTTCTGGAAATTACAAAGTATTTAAGGAGATTTATGGAAGAATTTCGAACTGTAACCTATGAAGTCCATAACCCGAAAATAAAAAAAAGCGTGCGCTTTGCTGTTCTTGCAGACCTTCACGGAAGCATTTTCGGCGAAGAGAATAGTGCTTTGCTGAAAAAAATCCAGGAAAATGCCCCCGATGCCATTCTTCTTGCCGGAGACATGGTGGTCCGGATGGATCCTTCCACCCTGGAAACTGCCAGAAAACTGCTTTGTACACTGGCGAAGAACTTCCCCATCTTTTACGCCATGGGAAACCACGAAACCAAAATGAAAGCCAAAGGGCATCTTTATCGGAATGAGTACCTGAAATATCAGGCAGAGTTGAAACAAAAAGGAATCTGTTTTCTGGCAAATGAGAAGAGCAAAGTTGTTCTGGCTGGCAATTCCTTTGTGGTAAATGGACTGGAACTTCCACTGGAATACTATCACAAGCCTTTTTCCCCGAAGCTAACTTCTGAAAAAATGGAAGAGCTTATGGGAAAGCCAGATCCGGAAGCCATAAATATTCTTCTTGCCCATAACCCAAAATATGGCAGAACCTATTTCCACTGGGGGGCAGACCTGATTCTGTCTGGACATTACCATGGCGGTGTGCTCCGTTTTTCCAGACATGTGGGAGCCATCAGTTCCCAGTTTATACCTTTTCCAAAATACTGTTGCGGCGATTTTTACAAAAATGGCAAATGTATGATCGTAAGTGCAGGCCTTGGGGAACACACAGTGCCTCTTCGAATCCATAATCCAAGAGAGCTGATTTTTATAGAAATGAAACCGTAAGGGAGAGAGGAAAGCGCATGGCAATTCCCGTAAAACTGAATGTTTTTGAAGGACCGCTTGATCTGCTCCTTCACCTTATTGATAAAAATAAAATTGATATTTATGATATACCGATTGTGGAGATTACGGATCAGTATATGGAATACATTCACGCTATGGAAAAAGAAGATCTTGGAGTTATGAGTGAGTTTATGGTCATGGCAGCCACACTTCTGGATATCAAGTGCCGGATGCTTCTTCCAAAAGAAATCAATGAAGAAGGAGAAGAGGAGGACCCCAGAGCGGAGCTGGTTCAGAAACTTCTGGAATATAAGATGTATAAATATATGTCTTATGAGCTGAAGGACAAAATGGACGATGCCAGCGGCGTTTATTTCCGTGAGCCGGATGTGCCAAGGGAGGTGCTTCAGTATCGGGAGCCAGTGGATCCCTCAGAACTTCTGGCTGGTCTTACTCTTGAGAAATTAAACGCCATTTACCAGTCGATCATCAGGCGGCAGGACGACAGACGGGACCCTATCCGAAGTCAGTTTGGAAAAATCGAGAAGGAAGAAGTCAGTCTTTCTGATAAAATGCTGGAGATGAAAGAATTTGCAAAGACTCACAGGAAATTCAGCTTTCGGGACCTGTTGAAAAAGCAGTGTTCCAAAGTACAGGTAATCGTTACCTTCCTTTCTGTGCTGGAACTGATAAAAATGGGACACATTCATGTGGTTCAGGAAGAGATTTTTGATGACATTCAGATCAATGTTGTGACAGAGCCGGAAACCTGGAAGAATCTGACAGAATTTGCAGAGGAAGAAGGATAGTGTATGGAAATTAAACGATTAGAAGGTGCCGTTGAGGCAATCCTGTTTGCGATGGGTGAATCTGTGGAATTAGGTCAGATTGCGAAAGCAATCCAGCAGGATAAGCCAACTACAGAAAAACTACTCCATAATCTGATGGATAAATATAAGGATGAGGGAAGGGGAATCCAGATCATTGAGCTGGAGGGCTCTTATCAGCTGTGCACCAAACGGGATTACTATGGCTGTCTGATCCGGATTGCCATGCAGCCTAAGAAACCTGCCCTTACAGATGTTATGCTGGAAACGCTGTCTATTATAGCCTATAAGCAGCCTGTGACAAAAGCTGAGATTGAAAAGATCCGGGGAGTAAAAAGCGATCATGCAGTAAATAAGCTGGTTGAGTATAATCTGGTAAAGGAGCTTGGACGTCTTGATGCACCTGGACGGCCGATCCTTTTCGGCACTACAGAAGAATTTCTTCGCACATTTGGTGTGCAGGGTCTGGAAGAACTGCCGGCTGTGGATCCGGTAAAAATGGCGGATTTTAAGGCTGAGGCAGAAGAGGAAGTACAGCTGAAGCTGGATATATAAGACAGGACAAGTAAGCCACAGATAAACTGCAGACGATATAACAGAACAAGTAAGCCCGGATAAACTGCAGACAATGAAACAGGATAAGTAAGCCGCAGATAAACTGCAGGCGATAAGACAGGAGAGAAAAAATGCCCACAACATATGCACATGATTTGTTTGGTCAGAAAGTATACAGGCAATTGCCCGATCAAGTGAAAGAAATTATTCGGAAAAACGGTGAACTGTATCGGATCGGTCTTCACGGACCGGATATTTTCTTCTATTATTTTATTTTTAAGAATCACGTAAGCAGTGTAGGATACCGTATGCACAAAGAAAAAGCCCGGGCATTTTTTACCCAGGGAATGGCGCAGGTCAGAGAGACTGGTGATGAGGCACTTCTTGCCTATCTTCTTGGCTTTGGCTGTCATTATCTTCTGGACTCTTCCTGTCATCCTTTTGTAAATGAAATGAATGATAAGGGCAGGATTTCCCACAGCCTTCTGGAAATTGAATTTGACCGCTTCCTTATGGAAGAAAATGGGAAAAATCCATATGCCTTTTATCCTTCTGATTGTATCAAAGCAAAACGCAAAAATGCAGCGGAAATCCACAAGGCTTTTCCTCTTGTAAAAACAGGAGATATTCTTCTGAGCCTTAAACTGATGAAATTTATGACAAATCTGCTGGTATGTGACGATGGCGGGACGAGACGGGCGCGTCTGTCGAAGCTTTCCAGCCTTGGAGGAAGAAGAGCACAGTCTGCTTTGATCGATCACTATATGATGGCTCAGCCGGCAGGTGGCAGCAGGGAACCTGTGGAACAGCTGAATACATTGTTTGAAAAAGAGGTGAAAGAGGCACCGGCAGAATTGCTGGAGCTGTATCAGCTTTCCCAGGAGGACATGCTGTTGTCTGAGCGATGGAATCTGACTTACAATGGTTAGCTGTGATATACAAACTGAAAATTGAACCAATTTCAGGGACAGGTATTTTGTAAGATACCTGTTCTTTTTATCAGGCAAAACTTGTAGAGTGAGCTTTGCATAGTTTGGGACAGGTCCGCGTAAAATACTATAAACGGAATGTGGGGTGGACTATGAAAAGCAGATACAGATTCTTTTGTTTTACACTGACTTTTGTACTTGTTTTATGCACTGCTGCCCAGGTGTCAGGAAGCACTGGCACAGATGAAAAAAAGGCTGTCAGTTCCATTGTGCAGATGATACCGGCAGCTGTTGATATGAAAGAAACAGACGGACCTGGAAATCTCTATGCCTTATCAGCAGTTCTTATGGATGGGGATTCTGGCCGGGTACTGTACGAAAAAGAGGGCTATACAGCTCGTCCGAATGCCAGTACCACAAAGGTAATGACCTGTATCCTTGCCTTGGAAAAGGGCTCCGGTGATGATTATGTAATGGTGTCAGAAAATGCGGCCTCTCAACCAGAAGTAAAGCTGAATTTAAAGGAAGGGGAGCAGTATTACCTGGAAGATCTTCTTTATTCTTTAATGTTGAAAAGCCATAATGATACGGCTGTGGCAATTGCTGAACACATTGGCGGTTCTGTGGAAGGGTTTGCAAAAATGATGAATGCAAAAGCAAAGGAGATTGGCTGCACGAACACTCATTTTGTTACGCCGAACGGTCTTGACAGTGCAGATGCAGGAGGCATTCATCAGACTACCGCAAGAGATCTGGCTTTGATCATGAACTATGCTGTGAAAAATAAAGCATTTCTTCATATCACACAGACCAGGGATTATTCTTTTTCTGATATTACAGGAAAACGTCAGTTTTCCGTCCATAATGCAAATGCATTTCTTGATATGACTTCGGACGCCATTTCAGGAAAAACCGGTTTTACAGGAAATGCAGGCTATTGTTATGTGGCAGCCTGCGAAAATGAGGAAAGAAGATTTATTATTTCCCTCCTTGGCTGCGGCTGGCCTAATAATAAGACATATAAATGGAAAGATGCCATGAAACTGTTGGAATATGGCAAAGCAAATTTTCACAAGGAAACCTATTGGCAGGAGCCGGAGATTCCGGCTATACCAGTAAAGGATGGGACTGACGAAAGCAGCGGGAAAGAATCGAGTGAGGAAAACCAGGAAAATTCCGGGAGAATTTTCACAGAAACTGGGACAGGTTTCGCAGATGTATATATAAATGGCCAGATCCAGGCATCTGATTCTGACAAAAAGAAACAGATCCTTCTGAAAGAAGGGGAAAAGATTACCTGCCATCTGCGTATTGAGAAAAATTTGACAGCACCTGTGAAAAAGGGGCAGAAAATTGGTCAGGTCACTTTTTGTCTTGGAGAACTTGTCCTGGATAACTATTTTGTGACAGCAGATCGCAATATTGTCAAAATCACCTATTTATGGTGCGCAAACAAGGTGTTTCATGACTTTTTTCACTAAAAAGCCTGACGGAATATGTATGATATATAAAAAAATCCCCCGAAAATCGAGGGATTTTTTTGCATAAAAACACGGAAAACTATTGAAAAATTGTGTGAAAAAATGTACAATTAGAATCGGCAGAATTTTTGGTTATACTTTTAAATTATTATAAAATGGAGGGCAAGAAAGAATGAGTAACGCAACACAAAGTTTAGCGGGCACAAGAATCACTTCTTTGCTTGACGCGAACAGTTTTGTTGAGATCGGCCAAAGTGTAACAGCCAGAAATACAGATTTCAACATGACTGAGAAAAAAGCACCTTCAGACGGTGTTATTACCGGATATGGTGTAATCGATGGAAATCTGGTGTATGTGTATAGCCAGGATGTTTCCGTACTGAACGGAACAGTTGGTGAAATGCATGCCAAGAAGATTACCAGACTTTATGATATGGCTATGAAGACCGGTGCTCCGGTGATCGGCCTGATCGATTGTGCAGGTCTCCGTCTTCAGGAGGCAACTGACGCATTGGAAGCATTCGGTGAAATTTATATGAAACAGACTCTGGCATCCGGACTGATCCCACAGATCACAGGTATCTTCGGTACCTGCGGTGGTGGTATGGCACTTGTACCGGCACTGACAGACTTCACATTTGTTGAAGAGAAGAAAGGCAAACTGTTTGTAAACACCCCGAACGCCCTTGAAGGCAATCACGTTTCCAAATGTGACACATCCTCTGCCAGATTCCAGAGCGAAGAGACAGGTCTTGTAGACGGAATCGGCACTGAGGACGAGATCCTTGGAAAAATCCGTGAACTCGTAACATATCTGCCATCTAACTGCGAAGACACTGATTCTTACATGGAGTGCACAGACGACCTGAACCGTGTATGCGAGGATATTGAGAACTGCACAGGCGACACAGCCATTGCACTTTCCAGAATCGCTGATAACGGACAGTTCTTCGAGGTAAAAGCTGACTACGGCAAGAGTGTTGCTGTTGGATTTATCAGACTGAACGGCGCTACCGTTGGTGCTGTTGCAAACAGAAGCGAGAGCTATGATGCAGAAGGCAAAAAGGTATGGGAGTCTGATGGTACCCTTAGTGCACGCGGTGCAAGAAAAGCAGCAGAGTTCGTAAAATTCTGTGACGCTTTCGAGATCCCGGTACTTACTCTTACAAATGTAAACGGCTTCAAGGCTACTGTATGTGGCGAGAAGATGATGGCGAAATCTGTCGGAGCATTGGTTCATGCATTTGCAGACGCTACTGTTCCGAAGGTTAACGTTGTGATCGGCAAAGCATTTGGAACCGCTTACACAGCTATGAACAGCAAAGCAATCGGTGCAGACATGGTATACGCATGGGAGAACGCAGAGATCGGTATGATGGATGCAGACCTTGCAGCCAAGATCATGTATGCAGGCGATGACGCAGCAGCTCTTACTGAGAAAGCAGCTGAGTACAGAGAACTTCAGAACTCTGTTTCCTCTGCAGCAGCAAGAGGATATGTTGACACCATTATCAGCCCGGCTGATACAAGAAAATATGTGATCGGTGCATTTGAAATGCTGTTCACAAAAAGGGAAGAACGTCCGTCCAAGAAACACGGCACGGTCTAAGCGAGGTGGAGCATATGAAACAGATTTTTAAGAAAGTATCCTCCCTTTGCACAGTACTTCTCATGATGGCAGTTCTCACTCTTACCGGAGTATCCTCCGTATGGGCAGCTGATGAGGTAGATGACACGGTAAAGCAGACCCTGGTCACTACCGCTGAGGGACTTACCGATACCATCATTGCTCTCAGTGATGAAGATATTGAGAATTATACCAAGTCATCTGATGAGTTTACTGTTGGAGCAATGACTGCATGGGCAGGCTCCAAGGATGAAGTTGGGGCTTTAAAGGAGAGAACCGGAGAGACAGAGGTGAAGGCTTCTGACGACGGATATACCGTTACTGTACCGGTCTCCTTTGAGAAAGCAGATGCAAATTTCGTTTATATTTTCGATGCTTCTACAGGAGCACCTACATCCCTTACTGTTGATGTACAGTACTCCATGGCTGAGACCTTAAGAAGAGCTGTTATGAATACTATCATGGGTATTGCGATCGTATTCATCGTTCTTATTTTCCTGAGCTTCCTGATCTATCTGTTCAGATTCATCCCGAATCCGGAAGCAAAGAAAAAAGCTCAGGCTGCAGCAGCCCCTGCCCCTGCACCGGTGGCAGCACCAGTGGAAGCAGCAGAAGCAGACGATACAGAACTGATCGCGGTTATCGCAGCAGCAATTGCAGCAGCTGAGGGAACCACTACAGATGGATTCGTTGTTCGTTCCATCCGCAAAATCAATCGTAAAAAGAGATAAATACAGGAGGATCCTAAAATGAAAAGTTATACAATTACCGTTAACGGAACAGCATATGAAGTAACTGTTGAAGAGACAGGAAGCGTTTCCGCACCAGCAGCTGCAGCTCCTGCAGCAGCTCCGAAAGCAGCACCTGCACCGAAGGCAGCTCCTAAAGCAGCAGCCGGAGCAGGCGCAGTTAAGGTTGCAGCTTCCGTACCTGGAAAGGTTCTGAAAATCGCAGCAAGCGTTGGACAGGCTGTAAAAGCCGGCGACAACATTGTAATCCTGGAATCCATGAAGATGGAGATCCCGGTTGTAGCTCCTCAGGACGGAACCGTTGCAAGCATTGACGTTGCAGAAGGTGCCTCTGTAGAAAATGGAGATACCCTGGCAACAATGAACTAAGTCGGGAGGTAATAGGATGTCTTACGTAGCAGACACTTTGTCCAACCTGATCCATCAGACCGCATTTTTTAATCTGACATGGGGTAACTACCTGATGATCGTGGTTGCTTGTGTATTCTTATATCTTGCCATTGCAAAGGGATTTGAGCCTCTGCTGCTTGTTCCCATTGCATTTGGTATGCTCCTTGTTAATATTTATCCGGACATTATGGCAAATCCGGAAGACATGTCCAACGGTGTTGGTGGTCTTCTTCATTACTTCTACATCCTTGATGAGTGGAGTATTCTTCCTTCCCTTATCTTTATGGGTGTAGGTGCCATGACAGACTTTGGTCCGCTGATCGCGAATCCGAAAAGCTTCCTGATGGGTGCTGCAGCGCAGCTCGGTATCTATATGGCTTACTTCCTTGCAATCTTCCTTGGATTCAACGGAAAAGCAGCAGCAGCAATCTCCATTATCGGTGGTGCAGATGGTCCGACCTCCATTTTCCTTGCAGGTAAGCTTGGTCAGACTGCTCTTATGGGACCGATCGCCGTGGCGGCATATTCCTATATGTCACTGGTTCCGATCATCCAGCCTCCGATCATGAAACTGTTTACTACTGAGAAAGAGCGTAAAATCAAGATGGAGCAGCTTCGCCCTGTATCCAAGCTTGAGAAGATCCTCTTCCCGATCGTAATCACAATCGTTGTCTGCATGATTCTTCCGACAACAGCTCCTCTGGTTGGTATGCTTATGCTTGGTAACCTGTTCCGTGAGTCTGGTGTTGTTAAGCAGCTGACAGAGACTGCTTCCAACGCCCTGATGTACATCGTGGTTATTTTTCTGGGTACCTCTGTGGGAGCAACCACAAGCGCAGAGGCATTCTTAAACAAGGAAACGATCTATATCGTAATCCTTGGCCTTGTAGCATTTGCCTTCGGTACAGCGGCAGGAGTCCTGTTCGGAAAGATTATGTGCAAGGCTACTCACGGAAAGGTCAACCCGCTGATCGGTTCAGCCGGTGTATCTGCAGTTCCCATGGCGGCCCGCGTATCTCAGAAGGTTGGAGCTGAGGCTGATCCGACGAACTTCCTGCTGATGCACGCCATGGGCCCGAACGTAGCCGGCGTAATCGGAACTGCCGTAGCCGCCGGAACCTTCATGGCAATCTTCGGAGTATAACGAAGCGAAAGTGAAAATGATTTGAGGAGGTAAAGAAATTCATGGCTAAGATAGAGAAAAAGCCGGTCAAGATTGTGGAAACTGTCCTGCGTGACGCCCACCAGTCTCTGATCGCCACTAGGATGACAACAGAGCAGATGCTTCCGATTGTGGAAAAGATGGACAAAGTTGGATATCATTCTG